>Ga0136846_1239095_pt1 | contig 18855 bp, 18 predicted proteins | sample HopSoiMetagenom2_FD_96841 | JGI IMG/M metagenome (GOLD analysis project Ga0136846, IMG submission 96841) | Grasslands soil microbial communities from Hopland, California, USA - 2 Assembly 2016 (version 4) | ecosystem: Environmental > Terrestrial > Soil > Grasslands | place: USA: Hopland...
CAAGACGCCGCCCTACGTGCTGCCGCCGGCCCCTCCCGCCGCCAATTCCGGCGCGAGCGGTCAGGATCTGCTTCTGTCGCGCGTCGATTCGAAAGCGGTCGACCCGATTGCGGCCCTGGGATTGAACACTGACGCGTCGCGACCGCGGACGACACCGGCGAAGGCAGATGCGCAGGCCGCGCAGGGCGGCCGCGTGGGCGCGGCGCTGCCGCCGCCACCCCAGGCAGCAGTCCAGGCACAGGCCCCGGAGGGGGCTCTGCCCGGAGTGGCCCGCGCCGGCGAGCGGCGCTTCACTGGCAATCCGGTCAGCCTCGACTTCCAGGGCGCCGATCTTCGGGCTGTGCTCCGTACCTTCTCGGAAATCAGCGGACTGAACATCGTGATCGATCCGGCGGTGTCCGGCTCGGTGGACGTCGCGCTGCGCGATGTGCCGTGGGATCAGGCGCTCGACATCATCCTGCGCGCGAACAAGCTCGGCTACCTCGTCGACGGCACCATCGTCCGGATCGCGCCGCTCACGGTGTTGTCGGACGAGGAATCGCAGCGGCGCAAGCTCACCGACGAGCAGGCGCTCGCCGGGGAACTGCGCGTGCTGACCAAGACGCTCAGCTACGCGAAGGCGGAAGAACTGACGCCGCTGCTCACGAAGAGCGCGCTGTCGCAGCGCGGCACGGTGAATTTCGACGTCAGGACGAACACGTTGATCATCACGGACCTGCCGGATCGACTGACGACGGCAACCGACCTGATTAACACGCTCGACAGGGCGCAGCCGCAAGTCGAGATCGAAGCGCGCATCGTCCAGGTCAACAAGAACTTCCAGCGGCAGCTGGGCGTTCAGTGGGGATTCAACGGGCGGGTCGATCCCGCATTGGGCAATACGACGCCCCTCGCATTTCCGAACAGCGGTGCGGTCGCCGGCGCCGCCGGAGGCGTGACGGGCGGTCCCGGGGGAACGTTGACGGCCGTCAACCTCCCGGTCGCCGGCGCCACGAGCGGCGTCGGGTTGCGCCTTGGCTCGGTGAACGGCGCGTTCAACCTGGACGTCGCGCTCACGGCTCTTGAGAGCACCGGAAATGGTCGCGTGCTGTCAACGCCTCGCGTCTCGACTCAGAACAACGTCGAGGCCGAGATCAAGCAGGGCACGCAGATTCCGATTCAGACGGTCGCCAACAACACCGTGACCGTCCAGTTCAAGGACGCGGCGCTGGTGCTGAAGGTGACGCCTCAGATCACCGCGTCGAACACCGTCATCATGAAGATCTCACTCGAGAACGGACAAGCCGACTTCTCGAAGGCTGTCAACGGGATTCCGCCCATCAATACCCAGAGCGCGAATACGTCCGTGCTCGTCAACGACGGCCAGACAACGGTGATCGGCGGGATCTACCTGAGCACCGAGCAGTACCAGACGGACAGGACACCCGTGCTCGGCACGATTCCGTTGCTGGGCTGGCTGTTCAAGCGCGATCTGGCGAAGGACGACAGCACCGAGCTGCTCATTTTCATCACCCCTCGCATCACGAAGAGCTAAGGCCGGGACTCATGACTCGAATGCGCATCATCAATCGAATTGTTGTGACGGTGGCGGCCGTAGCGGCCGCGTCGTGCGGCGACGTCGTCCGATCGGGGCGGGCGCCAGTGTTCCTCGTCATCGACTCCGTACAGGCGAGTCGTGGGGGTCCCACGACCGGTACGTTCACAAGCACGCTGAGCTCCGATGTAATCACCCTTGTCACGACTCCGGCGCCCTGCACGACCGACAATCCATGTCCGACGATTTTCGGTGACTCCGGTCAGGCCTCGTTACGTCTGTCGCCGAAGGACATCGGCCCGGCCGGCGCGCCGACAACGCCGAGTTCGAACAACGAGGTCACCATCACTCAAATTCACATCTCATACCGGCGCACGGATGGTCGCAACACGCCCGGAGTTGATGTCCCGTTCGCCTTCGATACTGCCTCCACAGCCACCGTTCCGGCAGCGAGCGCGGTGACGATAGGTTTTCCGCTCGTTCGGAACACCGCCAAGGAAGAATCGCCGCTCGTCCAGCTGAAAACAAACGGGGTCATTGTCTCGACGATCGCTGACGTCACGTTCTACGGACGCGATCAGGTCGGCAACGATATCAGCGCCACCGGTTCGATTGGCATCGCTTTCGGCAACTTCGGGGATTGATGACGCCCATGGGAAAGCTTTTTCGCAAATTGATTCTCGCGACGCTCGTCGCGAGCGCCGCGTGCACGACAAGCCAGACGACCGTTCCGACGCCCTCGGGACCATCCGAGTTCGCTTTGTCGCTTCGTATGACCGCGAGCCCCGACACCCTTACCCAGGACGGTGCGGCGCTTTCAACGATCGAAGTGACGGCGTTTGACGCAAATGGGAAAAAGTGTGCCGGCCTTCCCGTGCGGATGGACATGGCTGTGGCTGGAGTAATTCAGGATTTCGGCAAGTTGTCGGCCAGGACGATCGTCACGGGAACCGGCGGTACGGCGCAAACCGTTTACACGGCGGCGCCGCCACCTCCTGCATCCACTGGGGGGTCAGGCACCACGGTGCTCATTGTGGCGACGCCAAGTTCAAGCGTGAGATGTGGCAGTAACGACCCCGTCGGCAGCTTCGCTGCGACGAATTTCTCCCAAGTCGCCATTCGTCTCATCCCGCCGGGCGTGATTCTTCCGCCGGCAGGCACTCCGACAGCGGCGTTCACGATGTCTCCGGACAAAGCGGTGATGAACTCCCCGGTGGTGTTCGACGCGTCCGCGAGCCAGCCGGGCACGGGTGCGACGCAGATTACGTCGTATTCCTGGAATTTCGGCGATGGAACGACCACGGCCTCCGGACGGACCACGACGCACGCGTTCACGTCGCAGCAGACGTTCATCGTGACTCTGACAGTGACCAACGATCGCGGTCTGTCTGCGTCCACCAGCGTGCCGACACCGGTGACGGCGCCCGCATTCCCTGTGGCCGATTTCGTGTTCGGCCCGACGCCGATTCACGCTGGTGCGTCGGTGAACTTCTCCTCGACGTCGACCACACCGAGTGGGTTCCCCATTACGGGCTACAGTTGGGACTTCGGCGACGGCACCGTCGGCTGTTCGACACCGACGTGCACGCACACGTATCCTTTGATGACGCCGACGCCGCCGGCAACGACAGTCGACACGACGTACAATGTCACCCTGACGGTGACGGATGGCAGTGGCCTCTCGAGCAAGAAGACCAATCCGGTCACGGTGACCTCGCCGTAACCGGCCATGGCAAGCGATTCACGACTGCAGGACCTGCGACGACGGGTTCAAGAGGACCCGTCGTCGATCGCTTTCGCGCAGCTGGCCGAGGAATACCGCCGCGGCGGCCAGCTTCAGGAGGCCGTGGACGTCTGCCGCGCCGGTCTGACGATTCACCCCGGCTACCTCTCGGCGCGCGTGACCCTCGGCCGCGCGTTGATCGAGCTGCAGCAGCCCGAAGATGCGCAGGTGGAGCTCGAACGCGTCCTGAAGAGCGCCGCCGAAAACCTGGCCGCCATCCGCGGCCTCGCTGAAATCCACCATCGCCGTGGCTCGCTGGCTGAAGCGCTCGCACAGTATCGAGCGGCGCTTGCGCTGGCCCGGAACGATCCTGATCTGGAGCAGACGGTCAGCGATCTGGCCGCTCAGCTCGAGCCGGTAACGCACGAGCCGGAGGAAGAAGTCTCGTTCGACCAGGCGGCCTCAGAGCTGTCCGTTCAGCCCGCCGACGTACCATCTCCCCCTGCGCAGGCGGAGCCGAGTCTTCCGCCGCTGTTCAATTCCTCCAATGACGCCGCCGCCGGTTCAGCACCTACTCGGCCGGTGCGCATTGTCGCCGCGCTGGAGTCGTGGCTCCAGGCGATCCATGCCTCGCGCGTCGAGCGCCACGCTTAAGCGTCGGCATCAGCGGGTCCGCGAGGCCGCGGCGCGGCGCCAGATTGACGCGCTGGTCGTGACCACCCGTTCCAACATTCTGTACCTGACGAACTTCACCGGGAGCGCCGCGATCGTCGTCGTCACACCGGACCGAATTCACTTCGTCACGGATTTCCGGTACGTGACGGCCATCGAGGATCTGCAGAACACCCCACATGCGTGCCCCGAACTGGATCTCACGGTCGTCGATGGGGCCTACGATCCGACGCTGGTCAGGCTTGTCGCTTCGCTCGGGGTGAGCCGCCTCGGATTCGAAGCCGCCAACATGACGGTGAGCCGCCATGCCTGGATTGCGGCGGCATTTGGGGGTGAAGGTGCGGCGAGTCCGGCACTCGTTCCGACCGAGCAGCTGGTCGAGCGGATCCGGGTGACGAAAGACGCCGACGAGATCGAGACGCTTCGCACGGCGGCGAGCCTGCTGTCGGAAGTCGCGCGCGGAGTCTTCGAGGAGATTGTGCACGGCCGGACGGAGCGGGACGTCGCGCTGGCGATCGACAGCCGGATTCGGCGCGCCGGGTTCGAACGGCCGGCGTTCGACACGATTGTGGCGAGCGGCCCCAGGGCGGCCCTGCCTCATGCGATGCCCGGAGAGCGAAGATTAAGCGAACACGACCTCGTGGTGCTGGACTTCGGTGGCGTCTACGACTCATACTGCGTCGACCTCACCCGGACGGTTTCCGTCGGCCGGGCGGACGAAAGAGCCAGGGAGGTCCATGCGGCGGTGCTCGAAGCCCACGATCGGGCCATCAGAACCGTCGAGCCCGGAATGTCGCGGTTCGCAGTCGACGCGGCGGCCCGCGACTGGTTGACGGCCCGGGGAATGGGAGAGGCATTCGGCCACGGAACCGGGCATGGGCTCGGGATCGATGTGCACGAGGACCCTCGTATCACGCGGCCAACGCCGGATTCGCCGGGCTCGGACGGCGACCGCGACCTGGCGGCCGGGATGGTGTTTACGATCGAACCAGGCGCGTACTTCCCCGGATGGGGCGGGGTTCGAATCGAAGACGACGTGCTGGTCACGGACCACGGCGTTGATGTGCTCACGAACGTGACGACACACCTATTGGAACTGTGAATCTCGACGACGTCAGGGAAATTCTCGCGCTGATGCGCGAACACGGGCTTTCGGAGTTCGAAATCGAGCACGAAGGCCTTCGCCTCCGCCTCCGGAAGGAGATGGCCGCCCCCGTGGCCCCGGCGCACAGCAGCGCCGTCGCGTCTGCGATCGCCGCTGCGGCGGCCCACGCTGCCACCGGGCCCGGGACGATGTCAGGGACGCCGGCATCCGGTCACCCTGAAGGGCAGAGCGCAGCGGCCCTGCCCGCCGATGCCGAGATCGAGCTGGCGGTCGTCAAGTCGCCGATTGTCGGTACGTTCTACCGTTCGTCCGAGCCTTCAACGCCCCCGTTCGTGGAGATTGGAGGCACGGTGAAGAAGGGGCAGGTCCTCTGCATCATCGAAGCGATGAAGCTGATGAACGAGATCGATTCGGAGTACGACGGAGAGATCGTGAACGTCTACGTGGAGAACGGGCAGCCTGTCCAGTACGGCGAACGGTTGTTTGCCATTAGGACGACATGACGGGCAGAGTCCTGTAATCGACACATGTTCAAGAAAATCCTGATCGCGAATCGCGGGGAAGTGGCACTGCGCGTCATCTTCGCGTGCCGCGAGCTCGGCATCAAGACGGTGGCGGTCTATTCCGAAGCCGACGAGAACTCCCTCCACGTGCGGTTTGCCGACGAGGACGTGTGCATCGGACCGGCGCGAAGCGCGGACAGCTACCTGAACGTGCCCGCGGTGATCAGCGCCGCCGAAATCACCGGCGCCGACGCGATCCACCCCGGCTACGGCTTCCTGTCGGAAAGCGCGTACCTGGCGGAAGTCTGCGCGGCCTGCCACATCAAGTTCATCGGTCCGGACCCGCAGGTCATCCGGCTGATGGCCGACAAGGCGCGCGCTCGGCGCGTGATGCGCAAGGCCGGTGTGCCGATTCTTCCGGGCAGCGAAGGCCCGATCGAGAGCGAAGACAAGGCCCTCAAGATTGCGAAAGAGATCGGCTACCCGGTCATCATCAAGGCCACGGCCGGTGGCGGCGGGCGCGGCATGCGCGTCGTCAAGATCCCGTCCGATCTGCCCCATGCGTTCAAGACGGCGCAGCGCGAAGCGGAAGCGGCGTTCGGCGTCGGGGACGTGTACGTCGAAAAGTACGTCGAGTCGCCCCGCCACATCGAGATCCAGATGCTCGGAGATCAGCATGGAAACGTGGTGCACCTGGGCGAACGAGAGTGCAGCATCCAGCGACGCCACCAGAAGCTGATCGAAGAGTCGCCGTCGCCGGCCCTCAGCGACAAGATGCGCCGCAAGATGGGCGCCGTCGTGATCGATGCGGCCAAGGCCGTCCACTACACCAACGCCGGGACGTTCGAATTCCTGATGGACCCGGCCGGCCGCTTCTATTTCATGGAAGCGAACACGCGGCTGCAGGTCGAACATCCCGTGACGGAGATGGTCACCGGCATCGACATCGTCAAGGAGCAGATCCGGATCGCGGCGGGCGCCCGTCTGTCGTTCAAGCAGAGCGAGGTCACGTTTACCGGCCATTCGATCGAGTGCCGAATCAACGCCGAAGATCCCGAAACGTTCGTGCCCTCGCCCGGCGTGATTCACGTGTTCAGCGTGCCCGGCGGGCCCGGCGTGCGCGTCGAAACGTTTGCGCATTCCGAGTGCACGATTTCGCCGCATTACGATTCGATGATCGCCAAGATCATCGTGCACGGCCGCGACCGGCAGGAAGCGGTGGCCCGCATGCGGCGGACGCTCGAGATGACGGTCATCGAGGGCATCAAGACCAACATCGCGATGCACCTCAAGATCCTGGCCGAACCGGATTTCATCGCCGGCAAGCTGAGCACGTCGTTCATGGAGCGCTTCCTGAATCGCCCTCCCCAGGGCCGCCTCGCTGAGGCGGTCTGAGCCGCGAGTCGGGCGCCACGGAACTGGCGTCGCGGGTCTCGGGTCTTTACGTCATTCTCGACGCCGACGTTGCCGCGCGGGCGGGGTGGGCACTCACCGACCTGGGCGAGGCCTGCCTGGCTGGCGGTGCGCGATGGCTGCAACTTCGAGCGAAGGCGCTGTCCGGAGACGCGCTTCTCCATGCGGCGACCGCCCTGCAGGGCCTTGCACACGCGAACGGCGCCCGGCTGATCGTGAATGATCGCGCCGATGTGGCGCGGCTGTCCGGCGCCAGTGGCGTCCATGTCGGCCAGGACGATCTCGCACCTGCCGCGGTCCGGACGATTGTCGGGCCGCACGCGGTGGTCGGCTTTTCCACCCATACGGAGATGCAAATCGACGCGGGCGTTGAGCAGCCCGTCGATTACATCGCGATCGGTCCGGTCTTCGGGACCGCGACCAAAGCGACGGGCTACACCGCCATCGGCCTCGATCGCGTGCGCTACGCGGCAGCGGCGGCGGCGCGCGCGTCGTCATCCGATCTCGATCGACCGCGTGGCGTGGTCGCCATCGGCGGCATCACGCTCGAGACCGCGGCGGCGGTTCTCGCCGCGGGCGCGTCGGCGGTCGCCGTCATTGCGGATCTCGTCGCCACCGGTGACCCGGAGGCGCGAGTGCGGGCGTATGTCGAGCGGCTCGGCGGATGAGCAGGTATAATTCGCGGGGAATTTGATGAGACATCAACTCTTCGCCACCAAGCCGCTCGCCCAGCTCCTCGACGAGATGAAAGGGGAGGATCGGCTGCGCCGCGTGCTCGGCCCGATCCAGCTGACCAGCCTGGGCGTGGGCGCGATCATTGGTGCCGGCATCTTCGTCGCCACGGGCGCCGCCGCCCGCAACGTCGCCGGACCCGCGCTGATGCTGTCGTACGTCGTTGCCGGGATAACCTGCATTTTCGCCGCGCTATGCTACGCGGAGTTTGCGTCCATGGTGCCGGTGGCCGGTTCGGCCTACACCTACGCGTACGCGACACTGGGGGAGTTGTTCGCCTGGATCATCGGCTGGGACCTGATCCTCGAGTACGCGGTCGGATCGGCGACGGTGGCGAACGGCTGGTCCGGGTATTTTCAGAGCGTGCTCGCAAAGTTCGGTCTCCACCTGCCGGCGGCGCTCGCCGGGCCTCCGATCATCTACGACACGACGGCGGGGCACTTCGTGCAGACCGCCGGCATCGTGAACCTGCCGGCGATCCTCATCGTGGCGCTGGTGACCGCCGTACTGGTCAAAGGCATCCAGGAGAGCGCCGGATTCAACACGGCCATGGTTTTTCTGAAGGTGACGGTCGTGTTGTTTGTCATTCTGGTAGGAGCGTTCTACATCAATCCGGCGAACTGGTCGCCGTTTGCTCCTTACGGGCTGTCCGGCCTCAGCTTCTTCGGTCAGCCGCTGTTGGGCCAGGTCAACGGCGGCGGTCAGCCGGTCGGCATGCTCGCCGGCGCCGCGATCATCTTTTTTGCTTACATCGGCTTCGACTCGGTGTCCACGCACGCGGAGGAAGCGAAGAACCCCACGCGTGATGTTCCAATCGGCATCATCGCGTCACTGTTGATCTGCACGGTCCTCTACATCGCCGTCGTCGCCGTGCTGACGGGCATGGTCCGGTACGACAAACTGAGCGTCGACGCCGGGGTATCAGATGCCTTCAAGCAGGCGGGATTGCCGTGGGCCGAGTTCATCATTGCAGCCGCCGGCGTCGCCGGCATTACGTCGGTGCTGCTGGTGCTGATGCTGTCCGCTCCGCGCGTGTTCCTCGCCATGGCGCGGGACGGGATGGTCCCTCCGCGCTTTTTCGGCGACGTTCACCCCCGGTTCCGTACGCCGTGGAAGTCGACGATCCTGATCGGAGTGTTCGTGGCGACGATGACGGGCTTCCTTCCCATCGACGCGCTGCTGCACCTCGCCAACATCGGCACCCTGTTCGCGTTCCTGATCGTCTGCGCGGCGGTGCTCATCATGCGGCGGACCAATCCCGATGCGAACCGCCCGTTTCGCTCGCCGCTGTACCCCGCGGTGCCGATCCTCGGAATCGCCAGCTGTCTGATGCTGATGTTCTCGCTGCCCGTGGAGAACTGGTACCGGCTCATCGCCTGGATGCTGCTGGGGTTCGTCATCTACTTCTCCTACGGCTACAAGCGGAGCGAGTTGCGCTTGCGACGCGAGATGGCAGCGGCTCAAGCCGGAGGCGCCCGTCGCCGCTGAGCTGTCGCGAGCCTCCCGGCGCTGCGCCACTTGTGTGTAGTGCAAACCTTCAGGTTTGCCGTGCGCCCGGGCTGGCAGCCTGAAGGCCTGCACTACACACAAATTGATCGTGGTCCTCGGCCGGCCAGATTAGCCAGGGCGACCCGGAACGGAGGCTGGAGGACATGGCAGCTCGATTACTGGACGGCGTATCGGTAGCCACGGCGATTCGCGCGGAGGTGGCGCCCGGCGTCGCCGGTTTCACTTCGAAGAGGGGGCGTCCGCCTGGACTCGGGATCGTGCTGGTGGGAAACGATCCCGCGTCCGAAGTGTACGTGGCGAGCAAGCTGAAGTCCGCCGGCGAAGCGGGGCTTCGCGCGGATCTTCATCGGTTGCCGGCGGCCGCTTCTCTCGCCGACCTCATGGCGATCGTCGATCAATTGAACGAAAACGACGCGTGCGACGGCATCCTGGTTCAGTCGCCCCTGCCGGAGGCGATGGGCGTCGACGCCGAACGCCGGGTGTTCGACGCTGTCCGTGCCGACAAGGACGTGGACGGATTTCATCCCATCAACGTCGGCCGGCTCGTGCAGAACCGTGCGACGCTCGTCGCCTGCACGCCGTCCGGCGTCATCGAGCTGCTCGAGCGGTCGCAGATTCCGATCGCCGGGAAGCGGGCCGCCGTGATTGGCCGCTCCGATATCGTCGGCAAGCCGATGGCCCTGCTGCTGCTGCACCGCCACGCGACCGTGACCGTATGCCACTCGCGGACCGCCAACCTGGCACACGTGGTGTCCGACGCGGATATCGTCGTGGCCGCGATCGGCCGCCCGGGCTTCGTCACGCGGGATTTCATCAAGCCAGGCGCCGTCGTAGTCGATGTCGGGACGACGCCGGTCAGCGATCGCGCGACAATCGAGCGTCTCTTTCCTCCGGGGTCGAAGCGACGGGAGGCCTTCGAACGGCGAGGCCAGCTGGTTGTCGGCGATGTTCATCCCGACGTGGCGGAGGTCGCCGGCGCGCTCTCGCCCGTGCCCGGCGGGGTCGGTCCGCTCACCATTGCGCTGCTGCTCAAGAATACGTTGCTCGCCGCCCAGGCGCGCGCGTCCGTGTGACCGCCCCTCATGCTGAAGATCGCGCTGACTGGCGGGATCGCGACGGGCAAGAGCCACGTGCTCGATCTGTTTCGCCGCCGCGGCGTTCCATGCCTCGATGCGGACGCCCTTGCCCACGGTGTGGAAGCTGCGGGAACGGAAGCAACCCGCGCGATCGCCGCTCGATTCGGTCCCGGCGTGCTCGCGGAAGATGGCGCCGTCGATCGTGCGAAGCTCGGGCCGATTGTGTTCGCCGACGCCGCCGCACGCCGGGAACTGGAGGCGATCGTCCATCCGGCGGTCTATCGCGCGATTACCGCAGGACTCCGCGCATTCGAGTTGACCGGGAACCCGCGGCTCGCCGTGGTGGATATCCCGCTGCTGTTCGAAACCGGCCGTCCCGCTGACTTCGACGCGGTCATCGCGACGGTCTGCCCCGTCGCGATGCAGGTGGAGCGGCTCGTCGCACGAGGGATGAACGAGTCCGACGCACGCCAGCGCCTCGCGGCGCAATTGCCCGCCGCCGAAAAAGCAGCGCGGGCGCAGTACGCGATTGACACGAGCGGGACGTTCGAAAGTACCCAGGCGCAGGTTCAGCAGATCCTGGAAACGCTGGCGAGCTAGCAGTACTCGAGAATCCTACGGTCTACGTTTGGCGTTCGGCAGCCTGCCTCTAGGCCTCGACTTCCACCGCGGCCTGGGCGGGCGCGATGCGCTCCTCGACGAAGGTATTCCAGTCGTGACAGTGCGGGCATTGCCAGAGGAGCTCCGTGCTTCGGTAGCGGCAGCGCATGCAGACGTGCGGGTCCAGGTAGAAGACGGCGTGCTGGGTGAGCTCGCTGTAGCGGCTGACGAGGGCCGGCGGGTAATGGAGCTGCCCGAGCGCATGCCAGATCGCCTGATGGATGCCGAGCGCATGCGGGTTCTGTACGAGCGCAGAGAAGAGCAGGTCCAGCGCATCGTGCGGACGTCCGCTGCTGGCGAGATGCCTGGAGAGAGACAGCCGCGCGCGCCAATCCTGCGGGTTCTCCTCGATAATGCGCCGGCAGAGATGCGCGAACCGATCGGGCGCGCCGTTGCGGACCGCAAGCGATTCCAATCGGCCAAATGCCAGGTACGCCCGGTCCGGTGCGACCGCGATCAGGCGCTCCCAGATGTCTCCGGCTTCCTGATCTTTGCCCTGCGCCACCCGCACGTCGCCGAGATTCAGATACGCGGGCACCGCGCGGGCGTCCAGTTCGATCGCACCCTCAAACCGGCGGATGGCTTCCGGATAGTCTTTGCGCCGCATCGCTTCGAGGCCGATTTCGTTCTCGAGAAACGCCAGGATGGCCTGGTTCTTCGAGACGCTGTCCACGTCGGTCAACTTGGACAGACGCTGCCGCGTGTCGTACGCGTCGGTCCACTGATGCTGTTCCTCGTGCAGCTTCTGGAGGTTGACGAGCGCGTAGCTATTGGTCGCGTCGAGCCTCAGCACCTCAGTGAATGCCTCGAGCGCTCGATCGACGAAGCCCCCGCGCTTGTAGTCGAGCCCCAGACACAGCAGGACGTACGCGTGCTCCAGCTTCGTCAGGTTGGGCCGCTGGAGCAGGCCCTGGTGGACGGTGATTGCCTTGCCGACCTGACCCTTCTCCCGGTACAGGTTGCCGAGAATCATGTGGACTTCGAGCGCGTCCTCGTCGAGGCTCGCCGCGCGCGCGAGCTCCTCGATCGCCAGATCGATCTGGTTGCCGCCCAGAAAGCTCAGGCCGAGGATGTAATGCGACGACTTGCGGGCACGGCGCCGGTCGATCCACTTGCCGTCCCGGAGCTTGTAGCGTTCCCACGCCTTGCCCACGGTCAGTCCGATGAGCAGCGCGATCAACGCGGTGAGCAGCGGCGCGTAGGCGGCAAGGCCGTTCATTGTCCTGCGTGTCCCTCGGCTTCGTACGCCGCCACGATCGCGGCCCACAGCCCTTGAGCGCGCAGGACGAGCTCGACCACCTCGCGGACGGCGCCGTCTCCGCCGGCGTACGCGCTCACGAAGTGGGCGCATGCCCGGGCCTCCGCGGTCGCGTCCGACGGCACGGCGGCCAGGCCGACGCGTCCGAGCACCGCGAGATCGACGATATCGTCGCCCATGTAAGCGACCTCATCGTCTGTCAGCACCATGTCGCCCACGATTTGATCGTACGTCACGATCTTGCTCGAAACACCCTGGTGCACGAGCGTGACGCCGAGTTGTGCTGCACGCTGAGCGGTAGACGCAGAGTGTCGAGCCGACAGGAGGCCGACTCGGAGGCCGGCGCGTTGCGCCCACACCATGGCGATGCCGTCCCGGATATGAAAGCGCTTGCTCTCCGTGCCGTCTCCATGGAGCACGACCGCGCCGTCAGTCATGACACCATCGACATCGAACAGCATCAGCTTGATCTTCTTCGCCTTGGCGACGAGGGACGGGGGTACGGGTTCAGGATTCAAGATTCAGCGTTCAGGATTGAGCGTCCGATGCGCTTCGGGTCCATCAGAACAGTTCAGTGCGCCACAGGTCGTGCACGTGCACGACGCCGACGACCTGGCGCGGGTCGCCATCGACCACCACGATCGAGGTGATCTTGCGGCCTTCCATGATATTGAGTGCCTCGACTGCGAGAGTCGCCGGTGGAATCGAGACCGGTCCCCGCGTCATCACATCCGCGGCGGTCAACGCCCGGATGTCGCCGCCCCTCTCCATATGGCGGCGCAGGTCGCCGTCGGTGATGATGCCGAGCAGTGCGTCGCCGCCGTCGACCACGCACGTCATACCGAGTCCCTTGCTCGACATCTCGTAAATGACATCCCGCATGCCCGTCCCGGCCTTCACGATCGGACAGTGTTTGCCGGCGTGCATGACCGAATCCACGCGCATCAGGCGCTTCCCGAGCTTGCCGCCCGGGTGAAGGCTGGCGAAGTCGTCCTGCCCGAATCCCTTGGCCGTGAGCAGCGCCATCGCGAGCGCATCGCCCATGGCGAGGGCGGCGGTCGTGCTCGCCGTCGGTACGAGATTCAGCGGGCACGCTTCTTCGGCGACGCTGCAGTCGAGGGCGACGTCGGCCGCCAACCCCAGCGCGGAGCGCGGCACTCCGGTCATCGCGATCAAGCGGACACCCAGGCGCCGGATCGTCTCGATGAGACTCAGGATTTCGTCCGTCTCGCCGCTGTAGGACAGCGCCACCAGCACATCGTCGCCCTGAATAACGCCGAGATCGCCGTGCATCGCTTCGGCCGGGTGAAGGAAAAATGCAGGCGTGCCGGTGCTCGCCAGCGTCGCCGCGATCTTCTGGCAGATGATGCCCGACTTGCCCATGCCGGTGAGGATCACACGTCCCTTGCAGCAAAACAGAAGATCGACGGCCCGATCGAACCGCTCGTCCAGGCGGCTCACGAGCGCGAGCACCGCCGCGGCTTCCGTCTCGAGTACCTTTCGCGCAAGCATGCGGTCAGCCACGGGCGGGCACCGGCGCGGACAGCGGCTTGCCCGCTTCGGCCTGTTTGACGATGGCGTCGATGGCGAGCAGCCGGCGAAGGAGCGGTTCGAGCAGGTCGAGGCGGAGGGCGTTCTCGGCGTCGCTCTTGGCGCGCGCCGGATCGTCGTGGACTTCGAGAAACACACCGTCCACTCCGGCAGCGACACCCGCTGAGGCAAGCGGCTCGATGTATTCGGCCTGGCCGGACGTCACGCCGTCGCCTCCGCCCGGCAGCTGCAGGCTGTGGGTCACGTCGAACACGACGGGGATGCCGCGCTGTCGCATCATCGGCAGCGCCCGCATGTCGACGACGAGGTTGTGATAGCCGAACGAAGTGCCGCGCTCGGTCACCAGCACGCGCGTGTTGCCGGCGTCCACGACCTTGGCCACGGCGTGGCGGATGTCATCGGGCGCGAGGAACTGCCCCTTTTTGATGTTCACGACGCGTCCGGTTCGAGCCGCCGCGACGAGGAGATCGGTCTGGCGGGACAGGAACGCCGGAATCTGGAGCACGTCGGCCACCTCGGCCGCCGCGGCGGCCTGGGCGGGCTCGTGGATGTCGGTGACAATCGGAAGGTTGTGCCGCGCCTTGATCGCCGCGAGCACACGGAGCCCGTCGGCCAGGCCGGGACCCCTGAACGACCGCCCCGACGTGCGGTTCGCTTTATCGTACGAGGCTTTGAAAATGAGCGGAATGCCGACGCGCCGCGTGATGTCCAGCAGGGCCGCCGCCATCGCGCTGGTGTGAGCCTCGTCCTCGATCACGCATGGCCCGGCCATCAGCACCAGCGGACTGCCGACACCGATGGCGATATCGCCGACTCTGATCGGGGTCACGGCAGCCATTATACGGGTGCGGGGCGGCCCGGAAGGCCGGATGCGCACGAACGTCGGGGGTGTCTGACCCCCAGTCCGTTACCGCAATCGGCCTACGCCACCGACTCCGCGGCGCTTCGAACGTGCGCCGTCTTGTGCCGGTAGCTCGCATCCACGAAGCTTGCGAAAAGCGGATGGGGACGGGTCGGCTTCGACTTGAATTCCGGGTGGAACTGCACCGCGAGGTACCACGGGTGCCCGGGCAATTCGGCGATCTCGACAAACTTGCCGTCCGGCGAACGACCAGAAATCTTCAGCCCGTGCTCAGCCAGCGCAGGTTCGTACAGGCAGTTGAATTCGTACCGATGACGATGCCGTTCGTGAATCAGGCGGGCGCCGTAAACGCGCTCGGCGAGCGACCCTGGCATCAGCTGGCAGGAGTACTCGCCGAGACGCATCGTCCCGCCGAGGTCGTCCACGCCGAGCAGATCCCTCAGTTTGTAAATCAACTTTGTCGGCGTGTCGGGATTGCATTCGGTGGAATCGGCGTCCGACAGGCCGGCGACATTGCGGGCAAATTCCACGGTGGCCCATTGAAAGCCGTAGCAGATACCGAAGTAGGGCACCCGCCGCTCGCGCGCAATCTCGGCCGCTTTCATCATCCCGCGAGTGCCGCGGTTGCCGAATCCGCCCGGTACGAGGATCCCGTCCGCATCGTCGAGCAGGGCGGCGCCGCCGGGTTCTTCGAGCGACTCAGCTTCGATCCATTTGAGGTTGACCTTGAGCCGATGCGGGAAGCCGCCGTGATACAGCGCCTCGTTGAGGCTCTTGTAGGAATCTTCGTAACCCACGTACTTCCCGACCACATGGATGGTGATCTCGTCCATCGGGTGCTTGATCCGGCTGACGAGGTCTTCCCACTGCTGCATCCGGCGTTCGCTCTGGGGCAGGTGCAGATGCTTGAGGACGATGCGATCGAGGCCTTCTTCGGCGAGCGCAATCGGCACCTCGTAAATGGTGTCGACGTCCCTGGCGGTGATCACGGCCTCCTCGTCCACATCGCAGAACAGCGCGATCTTGCGTTTGATGTCGGCGTCGAGGAGCCGATCGGTGCGGCAGAGCAGGATGTCGGGCTGGATCCCGATCGACCGCAGGTCGCGCACGCTGTGCTGCGTCGGCTTCGTTTTGAGCTCACCCGCCGTGCCGATGAAGGGCACCAGCGTGAGGTGAATGTACAGCGAGTTGTCGCGGCCGACATCCTGGCGGAATTGGCGGATCGCCTCCAGGAACGGGAGGCTCTCGATGTCGCCAACCGTGCCGCCGATTTCCACCAGGACGATGTCCACGTCCCTGGCGACGGTCCGAATCGCGTCTTTGATTTCGTTGGTGATGTGCGGAATCACCTGAACGGTCCTCCCGAGGTAGTCACCCCGACGTTCTTTCTGGATGACGCTCAGGTAGATCTTGCCGGTCGTCCAATTGGAGTTCTTGGTGGTCAGCGTACTCGTGAAGCGCTCGTAGTGGCCCAGGTCGAGGTCCGTTTCAGCGCCGTCGTCGGTGACGTACACCTCGCCGTGCTGGTACGGGCTCATGGTGCCCGGATCGACATTGATGTACGGATCGAACTTCTGAAGCGTCACGCGGTAACCGTGCCCCTCGAGCAGGCAGCCGACCGAGGCGGCCGCGAGACCCTTGCCAAGAGAGGACACCACACCGCCCGTGACGAAAATGTACTTAGTGGTTCTTCCGGTCGTCATATGAAGCCAAGTCCTCCGTCCGGCCGATACCGGACGCTGCCGCTGCTAACCGGAGGCCGGCGCCGCCAGCAAACGGCGCACCTCTTCGAGATCTTTCGGCGTGTCCACGCTGAGCGAGTCGTAATCGGTTTCAACAGCCTTGATGCGGATGCCGTGTTCGAGCGCGCGCAGTTGTTCGAGTGATTCGGCGCGCTCGAGCGGAGTGGGCTCCAGATTCGCCAGGACGAGGAGCGTGCTGCGCCGATAGGCATACAGCCCGATGTGCCTGTACAGCGGAGGCCAGCCGCCGCGGGGGTTCTGCGTGTACGGAATGGCGGTGCGCGAGAAATACATCGCGAATCCGCCGCGATCGATGACGACTTTGACGACGTTCGGGTCGTCGAGCTCGGATCCGTGGGTGATTCGCTTGTAAAGCGTCGTCATCGGCACCGACGGATCGGCAAGCAACGGCGCGACCGCCTGGTCGATCGATCGCGGATCGATCAACGGCTCGTCGCCCTGCACGTTGACCACGATATCGCAGTCCAGCGTTTCGACCACTTCGGCAAGGCGATCGGTGCCCGTCAAATGCGTGGCTTTCGTCAGCCGGACGTGCCCGCCGAATTCGGCCACACGCGTCGCGATACGCAAATCGTCAGTGGCGACGATCACGCGCGAGACGGCGGAGGCCGCGCTGGCTCGACGGTATACGTGTTCGATCATCGGCTGGCCGTCGATGTCGGCGAGAGGCTTGCCGGGAAATCGTGTAGAGGCGAATCGAGCGGGGATGACGGCGACGACTTGCAGCGGATACGGGGAATCGACCGTCGTAACAGTCGATGAGGGGTGCACGGCGAATCATAGCACACCTCTCCAGATGCTCGTGCTACGATTCGGCAGAGTTCTCGTCGAGCGCCGCAGATATTTTGTCATGAACAGGAAAGTGGCCGAAGCGTTGGCGATCGCGATCAGCGGGCTCGTCGCCGCGTACTCGTGGTCCTTTCGAGCGGATCGCAAACGTCCGTCGGCGGCGGGTTCGGCGGCCCGCGCACCGAACGACGCGGCCGGCGACGCGCTGTCCAGGGAAATTGCCCGGCTCCAACGACGCCAGCCGCCGCCTGCGCTGCCTGTGCGCGGACGTGATGTGTTCCGATTCGCGCCGCCTCCAGCGGCCAGAGCGGATCGTGCCGTTCCCGTTGTCCTGCCAACACCTGCCGAACGCCCGCTGACGCTGCCACGACCGGCGCTCAAACTGATCGGCGTGGCAGAAGAGACGGCGAGCGGGAATCCCGTCCGCACGGCGATCATTTCGGCGCCTGACCAGCTGTATGTGGTCAGGGAAGGCGAGCGGGTGACCGCGCGCTTCGATGTCCAGCGGATCTCGCCGGATGTCGTCGAACTCGTGGACACCGTCGACGCCAGCGCCGTTCGTCTCGCCCTGAAGTAGCGCGTTCGCGTGCCCTCCATCGCCATCATCATCAATCCCATTTCAGGCGGCGTCCGCGCGGGCGAGGCGCGTGCGCGAGCCGAATTGGCATCGGCGATCGTCGACCGGCACGGCGATCCCGCGGAAGTGTTCGTCACCGAGCGGGCCGGTCATGCGCGCGATCTGACACGGGCAGCAGTCGCGCGCGGCTCGCGTCTCGTGATGGCGTGGGGTGGCGACGGGACGATCAATGAAGTGGCATCGGCCCTGGCATTCGGAGACATCCCGCTCGGGATCGTTCCAGCCGGTTCCGGAAACGGTCTTGCGCGGCAGCTCGGCGTGAACATGCGCCCGGCCGAGGCGATCCGGCTGGCCATCGCGGCCGAACCGCGCCGCATCGACCTCGGTGAACTCGGAGATCGGCTGTTCGTGAATGCGGCGGGAATCGGCTTCGACGCATACGTTGCCTCGCGGTTCAACGAACGGAGCGGCCGCCGCGGTCTGATGACCTACGCCTTGATCACCGCGAACGCGTTGAGGACTTACGAACCGCCGGAGTATTCGATTACGACCCCGGAAGGGAACGTTCGCGTACGGGCTGTCCTGGTGACTGCCGCCAATTCAGCCGAGTTCGGCAACGGCGCCTGCATCGCGCCGGGTGCTCGCGTCGATGACGGACTGCTGGACCTGGTGGTGATCGCTGAGCGGTCGCGGCTGCAAACGCTGATCGGCCTCCCACGCCTGTTCAACGGCACCGTGAAACAGGTGCCCGGCTGTTCCATCACGCGCGTGACCACGGCGACGATTGAAAGCGATCGGCCGATGCGGTTTCACGTGGACGGCGAAGCGGTGACGGGCGGGACGATACTGCGGCTGAGGATTCATCCTGCGGCGCTCAACGTCTGCGTGGCGTGATCCGGCGCGCCCGCGTTACAGGCGAATGACCCAGGCCTCGCGAACAGCCGGCACCTTTCGGATAGCCTCGAGGGCGCCCTCGAGCGGTCCGGGCGTTCCCGCGTCGGCATCCACGTTGACCACGCCGATGGCACCCGTATCGCCGCGGCCGAGCGCGAAGCTGGCGATGTTCACGCGGTGACGGCCCAGAATCGTGCCCACTTCGCCGATCACGCCCGGCTGATCGTCGTTGGC
>Ga0136846_1231115_pt1 | contig 18854 bp, 12 predicted proteins | sample HopSoiMetagenom2_FD_96841 | JGI IMG/M metagenome (GOLD analysis project Ga0136846, IMG submission 96841) | Grasslands soil microbial communities from Hopland, California, USA - 2 Assembly 2016 (version 4) | ecosystem: Environmental > Terrestrial > Soil > Grasslands | place: USA: Hopland...
CGGAGTGGAGCGCGCTTCTCGACCTGGCTGCTCGTGGTGGCGAAGCGCCTGTGCGTCGATTTCCATCGTCGTCGTTACGGACGCCCGCAGGGCACGACTGAAGCTCGACCTCAGGAGGCGCCTTCGGTCGACCGTTCGGCGCGGCGGCGTCTCGTCGACCTGACGGCCGAGGCGATCGATCCCGACACGATCGCCGATGCGGATCGGCGGGGTCCGGAGGCGGAGCTTCGCCTCGCACAGTTGCGGCGGGCACTCGCGATCGCACTGGAACGACTGGAGCCAGTCGACCGCCTTTTGCTCGCGATGCGGTTCGAGGACCAGCGGCCCGCCGCCGATATTGCTCGCGCGCTGAGCTTTCCGACGCAGTTTCACGTCTACCGGCGACTCAACAAGCTGCTCGAAGAGTTGCGCGCTGCGCTCGAGTCGCGCGGCGTCGACGGTCCGGTCCCCTGACGCAACTCAGCGGCGACCATCCGTCTTTTAATCATGACTGCCCGTCATATGCTCATATTCCCAAGGTCTGGCACGGCACGGTGAGCGAAACCAACGATCCGCATCTGAGAGACGATGTGTTGGCAGCGTATCTCGACGGAGCGCTGCCGGCGGCCGAGCGTCGCGTTGCCGAGGATCACCTCGCTGAGTGCGCAACGTGTCGTGATGAGCTCGTCCTCATGTCGAAGCTCATCGCGGACCGGGCGCCGAGGCGCCGACGGCCGCGGCTCGCGGCGTCCGTCGGCGCGGTTGCGGCGGCGGTGATTGCGTTCGCGGTGATTGGACCGTGGCGCACCGCACCGGGTCCAGGGGCAGCTCGTGACGGTCGAATGCGTGAGTCCACCCAAGTCGACGGCGCCGGCAGGCGAGCGGTTGCGGTCGTGACGCCGGCCGAGGGCGAGACCGTGACGCCACCAGCGGTCCGGTTCGTCTGGCATCCGTTCGCGCCTAACGCGACGTATTTGCTCAAGGTTGCGGATGACTCGTTGTCGTGGAAATTCGACACGGCGGACACGACCTTCGTGCTCCCGGACTCCGTGCAGCTCGAGCGCGGCCGAAGCTACCACTGGTGGGTCGACGCGCTGACCGCCGACGGTCGCACGGCGAGCACCAGCGTCAGGCAGTTTCGGACCTCACAATGATTGGCCGGCAACCGCGCACGATCGCTGTCGTGTGTGGCGTGGCGCTCGCGTCAGCCGCGTGCGGCCATAGGGCATCCTCGAATCCGGCGACCGACTCGGCGTTTGCGCACGCCGAGTCGACGTACAAGCGCGGCGCCGTCGATTCGACGGAGACGGAGGTGAAGGCGCTGCTCGCCACGGCCGAGTCTCGAGGCGACACGGTGTCGATTGGGCGGGCGCTCGCTGCGCTTGCCATGGTCGCGTACAGCAAGACCGAATACGCGGAGGTGCGCCGACTTGCCGAGCGTGCGCTGACCATGCCGCTGCGACCCGCCGACCGATTGCGCGCGCACAACAATCTTGGCCTCGCTGCCTTCCAGCAGAGTAGGTACCGCGAAGCGGCGACGTTGTTGGATACGGCGATCGAGGAGGCGCGCCGCAATGACGACTCCCTCGGCTTGGCGAAGGCGACCATGAACCGCGGCCTTGTGGACTCGGAGTTGGGCGAATACGTGAGAGCGAGAGAGCGGTTGGTCGCCGCTCGTTTCCTGGCAAGGGGACGTGACGCCCGGACCGAAGGCAAGGCGCTCTCGAACCTCGGCATGCTCCAGACGAGGATCGGTGCACCGCTCGCCGCAGTGCCCTTGCTCGACACGTCGCGCGCGATCTACCGCGCCGACAACTACGCACCTGGTGAGGCAAATGCACTTGGGCAGCTGAGTGTCGCCTACGCGGCGATGGGCGAGCCTCAGCGGGCTCTCGCCGCGCTCGACAGCGCGATCACGGTCGCTCGAGAACATCGGCTACTCGGGGAAGAAGCGTCGAGCTTACAGCTGATCGCGGAACAGTATCAGGCTGCCGGTGAGCTGCCGCGCGCACTCGACTACTTAGCGCGCGCTCAGGCATTGAACACGAAGCTCGATCTGCAGGACGAGCGCGGCGCCGCGATTCGTTCCGAGGCCGAGATCCGTCTCTCGTTGGGCCAGCGCGCGCTTGCGCGCCAGCGCGCGAACGAGGCACTCGTAATTCACCGCAGCACCGAATCCGCGGTCGAGCAGTTCGTGGACTATTTGCTGCTGGCCCGCATCGATGACGCCATCGGGCGGCCCGCTGACGCCGACTCGTCATTGCGGGCAGCGCGCGCCAGCGCCGACCGCCTCGCGACTCCGGACGCGCGCGGCCGTGTCGCACTCGCGGCCGCGGAGATCGCCGCCAATCGCCGTCGCCCTCGTGACGTGCTCGCGGTCCTCGATTCCGCGAACTCCGATCTCGCAGTTGCAGCGCCCGTGGCGGAGGCGGAGGTGCTCACGTTGCGCGCCCGGGCGTTTGCGCGACTCGGCATGCTCGATTCGGCGGCGGCGACCGGACGAAGCGCCGTGCGGGCCGTCGAGCGGGTCCGGGCGCGATATACAGCCGGCACGCTTCGAACGAGCTACATGTCCGAGAACGCGGACGCCTACGCAGATCTCGTCATTGTCCTGCTCCGGCAAGGCCGCATCGACGAGGCGTTCAGCGTTGCCGACGCCGCACGCGGTCGCGGGCTGCTCGAGCATCTGGCGCAGGCGGGCGCAGATTTGGCGGTTCGGCCCGGTGCTGCGCGAACGCTTCTCGAAGCGGAGGCCCTGCTCGACCGCATCGACAAGCTCATGGAGAGTCTGCGCGCTCGTGTTCGTCCCCCCCAGCAAGAACGTACGGCAGCGGCGGACGCCGACGATACAGAGATCAGCGCGCGGCTCCAACGCGCGCGCAGCGACTACGAGGCACTCCTCGAGCGCGCGAGTACTGGAGACGCACCCGGCGCGGCACTGCTTGGAGCGCGAAGCGTCGGCGGCACGACGATTCGCCGCGTTCTTCTCCCGGGAGAGCTGCTGCTGGAGTACTTCGTGGCCGCCGATACGCTGCTCACGTTCGCGGTATCGCCGGACACGACACGCGTGATTGCAACGCGCGTGGCGGGAGCAGATCTCGCCACGCGTGTCCGTGTGGCGCGCGAGCTCGTTGCCCAGCGCGACAAATCAGGCGGCCCTGTGACGACGGCACTCGAGTCGCTCTACGGCACCCTGATCGAGCCGGTTCGACGGGCCGGACTACTCGACCGGACGACGCGATTGGTGATCGTGCCGCATGGGCCGTTGACGTATCTGCCGTTCGCGGCGCTCCGCGACCCTAACGACGGCACGTACCTCGTCGAGCAGCATGCCATCCTGTTCGCGCCGTCCGCCGCGGCGCTCGCCGCCATTCGAGGCGCTCCATCGTCCGGGGAGGCACAGGCCGGCAGCGCGGTCGCGCTCGCGCCGTTTCCCAAGGATCTCCCGGCGACCGTGCTCGAGGCGCGCGCCGTCGAACGTGCGATACCTGGTTCGGTTGTACGGCTGGGGCCTGACGCGACCGAGGCAGCATTGCGGCGCGGGTTGAATGAGGCGCCGCTGGTGCACGTCGCCACGCACGCTCAGCTGAACGCGTACAGCCCGATGTTCTCCCACGTCGCGCTCGCCGCCGGTCGCCGAGGCGACCGCAGCGACGACGGTCGCCTCGAGGTGCACGAGTTGTTAGGCCTCCGAGTGCGAAGCTCGCTCGTCTTTCTCTCGGGCTGCGAAACAGGTACCGGCACCGCCTGGGCAACGGCGTTCAGCCCCGGCGAAGACTTCACGACGCTCGCGCAGGCGTTTCTGTACGCCGGAGCTCGCAGCGTGGTCGCCACGCTGTGGCGCATCGAGGATGACGCCGCGGCCACGTTCGCCGAGCGATTCTATTCGAGCTTGCAGCGCTCGAGCGCACCCGAGGCGCTTGCCGAAGCGCAGCGCGCGATGATCCACGACCCGCGATACGCCTCGCCGTTCGACTGGGCGGCGTACACGGTGAGTGGTCACGACGCACGCCACCCAGTGCTCACCGGCGTGAGGTAGTACGCGAGCTCTCAGAAGCCGCGGAACAACACGCCGGTCGTAGACTTGGCTGTACCCGTGGCCTGCGGTGCTGCGAGGTCGTTGATGCCGTACGCCACGCTCTGGTTAGGCGGCCCGAGTCCCTGCAGCACGGTGCGCGAGATTACGGTCCCGCCACTTACATGCCACGCGACGCCGATACCGCAGCTCTGGCCGACGACGACCGTCCCCGCCGCGTTGACGGCGTTGGCACTCGACGCACCCTTGCCACAGTAGGAGCCCGTGTTCTCGAGCGGGATGGCACGGCTCCACGGGCCGTACACGCCGCCGACCAGCGTGCGCCACCAGAACACGGCCGTCCCGGCCACGCCTACGACTACGGTGCCATCGCCATTGATCGACCACGCCGCGCCGTTGCCGAGGATGGTCGGCGTGCCTAACGAATCCCAGTAGATTGCGTTGCAGCAGCCGCTGCCATCCATGCCCGCTACCTGTCCGCGCGAGTTGATCGCCTGACCCCACGCCCCAAGCACGTTGCTTGGAAGCGTGAGAGATCTCGGTTGCCAGCCCGTCACAGTCCGAGTCCACACGGTCGGCCTACGGGCGGCGGCGCCGGCGACGCCAGGCAACAACGACGCACCTGCGATCATCACAGCATCACCGGCGGCATCCGATGCGATCCCCCGCGTCGTGCCACCCGCCCCGAGCGTTGGCAGCTTTATCGCCGTCCATGGACCGCCCGGCCCGCCCGGCGACGACCAGATCGCCGGGTCGCCGCCAGCATCTTTGCCTCCGATCGTTCTTCCATTGCGATCGATGTCCCAAACCTCACCGCCCGAAGCGACGGGAACGATGCCGAGGCTCGGGTCGGATAACACGATGGCGCTGCCATTGTGGCCGGCGACCTGACCCGCGTCGTTGATCGCACGACCCTCCGTCATCCCCGGGATCGCGACGGCGTACGTTACCGTGAACAGCTCCGCGCCGATTCCCTTCTTGCCGGTCCGTGTCACAACGGCGATGTCGTACGTGACCGGCGCGGCATCCAGCGCAACGGTGATGTTCGCGGTGAGCGAGGTCGAGCTGACGAACTTCGTACTGTTGACTGCGATCTTGGGATACGTGACGCCGTTCAGCTGCCAGCTCGCCTGTGATCCGTCGTCGAAGCCGGAGCCCGAGATCTGCACGTCGAGCGTCACAGTGCCCTGGCGGGCCGACGCTGGGTTTGCCGCAGAGACGGTCGGCGTGGCCGCCGCACGGGCGAGCGCGGGCGCACTCGGAGGCGCCGTCACGGGCGCATCCGCTAACGGAGACTGACAGGACTGCAGGGCCCCACCAAGGGCCAACGCCAGGATCCCCGCGACACCGCGACGCAGCACAGCCATCGTTCCTCCGGGCAGGGCGGACGACAGAGTTTACCTAATGGATGGCGTCCGCGCGATACGACGCGTATCGCGCGAACACGCATCACTGACTACAACGGCACCGTGTCTGTCTTTTGCGCCGGATGCCGAATCAGAAGTTCGTCCAATAGGCGCCCGCGCCGTTCACGTCGCCAACAATGCGATAGCGTGACCCCGATGTCGAACGGTTGATCGACAGCGCCTCACCGGACGTCGACCGACCGGTAGACGGGAGCACGACCTTCACGATCGAGGCTGGCGACACGCTGACGTCGACCTTCCATGCGACAGGAGCCCCACAGGCCTGGCCGACGATCGTTCCGCTCGTGCCGAAGTCGGGGTTCACGGCGTATGCGATGCTCACTGCGTTGCCTTTGCACGTGTTCGTCGCCTCGAGTCGAATCGGAGCGACCGTGGCGAAGTCGACGCTCGTAGAGCCACGCACCCAGACCACCGCCACGTCGTTGCTCTGCCCGACGATGATCGTGCCCGCGTCGTTCAGCCCCCAGGCTGCCGCTGCGGCTCCCGCAACGAGCGGCTGGAGTATCGACTGAGCATTGTTGGCATCCCAGAACGCCGCTCGGCAACAGCCGGTTCCTTCCATGCCGACAATCATTCCGCTGGGATTGATATCCTGCCCCCACGCTTCCGTGATGGGCGGTGAGAGCGGAACCGTCGAGAGCCGCCAGCCGTTTGCACACCCCGGCTCGACGGTGCACGGTGTCCATCTGGCGGGTGTCTTGATCGAGCCGTTTGTCCACACGTTTCCAGTCATCACGACCGGAGCTCCGGACACCCCTGAAGCGATCGCGCGAACGGCGCCGCCGAAGCCGGCATCTGGTATCGGGGACTCAGTCCACGGTCCCGCGAGGGCCGCCGCGGTCCACACGACCGGCAGACCCGCCGCGTTCTTTCCTCCGACCGTATGTCCGTCCTCCGCAATGGACCAGGCGAAACCACCGGTGCCTAACAACTTCAGGTTGGTCGATGCATCCCAGAGGTAGGCGCTCGAGGTTCTTCCGCTGCTGGGCCCAACTATCGTTCCGGCGTCGTTGACGCCGTATCCCGTGATGTTGCCGATCGCGACCGCTGTTGGTGTCGAGGCTGCGACCACAGTCGCGGCGTGCGGGCGCTCGATGACCGGCACGCTGGTCGTTGGATCGGCACAGGCACCGAGGGTAACGACAAGCGAGATGAGTGCGATGGACCGCGAGCGTTCGTCGCGGCCGACGAGTGGCGCTGACATGGAAACTCCCGAGAGGAGGTGAGACAGCGAGCGTGTCTATCCCGGGAACGAACGGATGTACCGCCCACGTTTGCGCGCGCGTCGCGCGCCGCCATCACTCCAGCACCGCGACCTCGGCGCCGACGTGAAGCACGCCGGGTTGATCGTGGATGAGGTTCTGGCCGAACATCACGCCGCGGCCGGCGACCTTCCGGAAGGTCGCCAGCGTGCGGAGCGGTTCACGCGCCGCCTCGCCGGTCTTCTGGTCGACGGTGGTGGTGACGCAGCGGGCACACGGCTTCACGACGCCGAACGTGATGCCGTCGATGCGAATGCGCTTCCACCGGTCTTCCTGGAACGCGTCCCCGCCGCTCACCACGATGTTCGGGCGGAACCGGTTCATCGGCAGCGGGCTCGCGAGTCGCCGATTCAAGTCGTCGAGCGACGCACACGACGCAAGGAGAAATGAGAAGCCGTCGGCGAAGCCCACCTGATCGTTAGGGCCGGCATATTCCGGATCCACGCGTCGTATCGCGTCTTCGGGAAACCGAACCAACCGGCAGCGCACCTCGAGAAACGCGCTCAGCCACTCCGCGGCACTCGGTCCTTCATCGATCGCCACACAGCGATCGCTCCAGATGGATACGTCTACACGTTCCTTCCGAACGGCAGGGGTGACCGTGAGCGGTGGCATTCCCGGCGCGCTCAGCTCGAGCAGCCCGTTGTCGATGCGCGGGCTCACCAGCGCCATGCGATGAAGCTCGCGCTGGGTCACGAACTGGCCTGTCTCGTCAACGACCATCCACTGCCGGTCGCCGACGATTCCGCGTGGTCCCACCGTGGCGGTGTCGAGCGACGTCCCGCCACAGGACTTCACCGGATAGCAGTACAGCCCGTCGACGTGATGCCTAACGTCTCGGGTCACGCCGTCCCCGCACCGCACCAGGCGACGATCGTACGCGCGAGCACCTTCGTGCAGGTGATCACCTGCTCGATCGAGATGTACTCGTCGGCGGCGTGGGCGTGGATGATGTTGCCCGGCCCGTACAGCACGGTTGGAATGCCCGCGTGTCGAGTGAACAGGCGCAGGTCGGTGCCGCACGGCACGCCGAACAGCGACGCTGCCGTGCCAGTCACTTCCTCGTGACTGGTCGCAACCTGTTCGACGATCGGTGCGCCGATCGGTGTCGTTCCCGGCTCGAATTGCCCTTCCACCCACGTCACCACGGGCGGGTTGTCCTTGAGCCACGCGCGTCGCGCCGCGACCACGCGCACCGTCGCCTCGAGCGCGGCGCGCGCCTCCGCGACCGACTCGTTAGGAAACACGCCCAGCCGACCCTCGGCCACGAGCAGGTCGGGCACGGTGGAGGGCCAGTCACCGGCGTGGACGGTGCCGAGGCTGAGTGATGCGATGTTGTTTGGATCGTCGAACAGCGGATCGCGATACCGCTGATGGCGGTCGACGTTGAGATGCTCGAGCGCGCTGGCGATCGGGAGAAACTCGGTGATGGCACTCACGCCGTGCGGCTTCATGCACGCGTGCGCCGCGCGCCCGTTGACGGTGATGCGGAACGTGAGGGCGCCCGTCTGGACGGGCGCGATGCGAAGGTTCATTGGCTCGAGGATCACGCAGGCATCGGCACGGTAGCCGCGAACGATCGTCGCGAGCGTGCCGACGCCGCCCGACTCCTCGCCGATGACGCTCTGAAGCATCACGTCGCCGGGCAGCTTCACGCCGCCCGCCTGCAGCGCCTGAACGGCGAACACGACTGCGGCGAGCCCGCACTTCATGTCGCACGCTCCGCGTCCATAAAGGCGGTCGCCTTCGACCTCACCGCCCCACGGGTCACGCGTCCACTTCGAGAGGTCGCCGGGTGGGACGACGTCCATGTGCCCGTTCAGGATGAGCGAGCGCCCACCGCCCGTCCCTTTCCATCGCGCGACGACGTTGAGTCGATCGACGAACGGAATCGCGTCGTCAGAGAACGCCGGATGCGACTCGAGCTCTTCGCGCAGAGACGGCACGATGTCCACAGAGAGACCGAGCGACTCGTACTTGGCCGCGATGGCGCGCTGGGCATCCTGCTCGGAGCCGGAAACACTGGGAATGCGCACGAGCGATCGTGCGAACTCGACCAGATCGGGACGGAGGGCATCGACGGCGGCGTCAATGCGCGCGGCGTCGAACGACGCCGGTTCCGCTGGGGAAGTGCTCATTCAGGAACGTGGTTCGGGGTCGAGAGATCTGGCTGCGGAGCCGCGGACCGCTTCCACCAGTAAAACGCCGGCACGCCGGACAGCACGATGCCGAGGCCCACCGCAGCGCGAGCCGGTTGGGCAACGATGGTGTTGAGCACCAGCGCCGCCGCGGCCGCGACGAAGAGGAGCGGTGTTATGGGATATCCAGGCACGCGGAACGGACGCGGCGCGTTAGGTTCCTTGCGGCGATACACGAAGAGACTGAGCGCGCCAAGACCGTAGAAGATCCACGCGGCGAAGACGACGTACGTGAGCAGCTGGTCGAAGCTCCCTGTCGCCGCGCCCACCATCGCCCACACGGAACCGGCGATGATCGCGAAGGCGGGCGTGCCGAATCTTGGGCTGACGCGGGCGAGGCTCGCGAAGAACAATCCGTCGCGCGCCATGGCGAACGTTATGCGCGCCGGCGAGAGCACGCTCGCGTTGGTCGCGCTGACGATCGACACGAGGATGAGCGCGCTGACGATGCCGGCGGCCGCCGACCCGACGCGCGCGGCGAGTGCGTCAGCGGCCACGCGCTGGGACTGAGCGACGGCTGTCGGGCCAATGGCAGACAGATAGCCGATGTTCGTGATGATGTAGAGCAGCGCAACACATGCGAGCGCGAGGGTGATCGCGCGCGGGAAGGTTCGCTGCGGATCGCGCGCTTCCCCGGCGAGACACGTGACGTACTGCCAGCCCTCGTACGCCCAGAGCACGCTGATCATCGCGGCGCCGAAGCCTGCCGCCGTCGGCGCCGCGTTGGGCGGCGGCGTGAGACCGGCCGCCGGAGTGCCCAGCGCTGTGAGAACCAGACCGAGCCCCGCGAGGCCCGCAACCTTGATGATCGTCGTGTAGTTCTGGAGCGTCACGCTGCGTCGCGTGCCACGGACATTCACCGTCGCCAGCACGGCGATCAGTCCCACCGCCACGATACGCGAAACGATTGGCGACATGGGAACGAGCTGGCCGAGATAGACGGAGAACGCGACGGCGAGCGTAGCGACGGCTCCATTGGCGATGACGAAGAACGCGCTCCAGCCGTAGAGAAACGCGGGGAGCGGACCGAACGCGTCGCGAATGTAGACGTAGATCCCGCCCGCCTCCGGGCGCATGGCACCCAACTCGGCATAGGTGAGCGCGCCGAAGAACGAGAGTAGGCCGCCGGCGGTCCAGACTCCGAGCGCGACGAGCGGATGCGTGCCGACGTTCGCGAGGACCAGACCGGGGACGAGATAGATCCCCGACCCGATGACAATCCCGATGGCGGCGAGCGCCAGGTCGAGCGTACCGAGCAGACGCGCCAGAGGCGCGGCGGAAGTCGCGGGAGTGGTGGCGATGGCAGACATGGCGCGGCAACATGGCGACGGCAAGTGGTATACCGCAACGGTGCACTGGCGGAAGCGGTCTCCCGGTGCGATGCTCTGCGACTGCCAACGAACCCGAATGACCGCTTCGATGACAGGAATGGTGGCGAGCAGTCAGCGGTACGCGAGCGACGTGGGCGCTCGCGTGCTCCACGAAGGCGGTACAGCCGCCGACGCCTGTGTCGCCATGGACGCCACGCTGCACGTGACGGAGCCAGCGTCGACCAGTCTCGGCGGCGACATGTTCGCGCTCCATTTCGACGCGCGGACCTCACAGGTCTCGGCGCTCAATGGGTCCGGTCGGTCGCCGCGCACGCGCATGCTCGACGACATCGCGTGCGACGAGCGCGGCCGGATTCCGGAGCGCCACGGTGATGCGGTCACAGTACCCGGCGTGTGCGCCGCGTGGTTCGATCTCAACGCGCGGCACGGCCGCATGAGCGTGACGCGGTTGCTCGAGCCGGCGATCGACGTCGCGTCGTCAGGGTTCGAGGTCGCGCGTGTGGCAGCGGCCGTGTGGGAGCGGAACCTTACGAAGCTCCGGTCGGATGAGCTGACAATCAACGGCCGCGCGCCGCGGGAAGGCGAGCGATTTCACAACCCGGGGCTGGCGCGTGTCCTCCGCGCAATTGCCGATGGCGGAGCCGACGCGTTCTATCGAGGCGCGATCGCGGAACGCATCGTCAGCGCGGTTCGCGCGGCTGGCGGGGCAATGACCACGGATGATCTCGCGAAGCACAGGTCGGCATGGGACGAGCCAATCTCCGTGAGCTACCGCGACGTCCGCGTATGGGAGTGCCCGCCTAACGGGCAAGGGCTCGCGGCACTCCTGGCGCTCGCGATGCTGGACGGCCTCGAGCTCCCGCCGGCGGGTAGCGCCGAGCGCGCGCACCTGCAGATCGAGGCGCTGCGACTCGGTTTCGCGGATGCGCGGTGGCACGTGACGGATCCTGCGGTCGCCCCCGCACCGCTCGACGAGCTGCTCTCCGCCGACTACATCGCCACGCGCCGGGCGCAGATCGATCCCGAGCGTGCGTCGACCAGCGTCACACGAGGCTCACCCGCTGGCATTCCGGGTACGGTGTATCACTGCGCGGTGGACGCGGCGGGCAACGCGTGCTCGGTCGTGAGCTCGACGTTCGGGAGCTTCGGGACCGGCATCGTTCCCACGGGTCTCGGGTTCACGCTGCAGAACCGCGGACGCGGCTTCGTACTGGACCCGCGTCACCCTAACGCGTACGCTCCTGGCAAACGCCCATACCATACGATCATCCCTGGTCTGCTCACGCGCCACGACGGTACGCTGTGGGGACCGTTCGGTGTGATGGGTGGCCCGATGCAGCCGCAGGGCCATCTGCAGGTCGTCATGTCGCTCGTCGACGATGGTGTCGGGCCGCAGGAAGCGCTGGATCGACCGCGATTCTTCATTGAACCCGAGATCGATGGAGGCCGAGTGTATCTCGAGCACGAGGTGCCACGGGTTGTTGCCGACGGCTTGCGCGGGCGCGGGCATGATGTCGTCGTCGGCCCCGATACGCATGGGCGGTCAACGTTCGGCCGGGGTCAGGTCATTCTCCGTGAATTTGACGGAACCCTTCGTGGCGGGAGCGACTGGCGCGCGGACGGCTGCGCGCTCGTGCCATGACCGCCGCCGACCCGCGTTGGACTCGACGTGATTTCCTTTCGACCACCGCACTCGGGATTATCGGTATGGGTATCAGCGGTTCTGCGGCCGGCGCCGACGAGCGGTTCGCGTACATCGGCACGTACACGAACACCGGGCACAGCGAGGGGATCTACCGCCTGTTCCTGAACACGGCGATGGGCGCGATGCGGGTCGACGGCGTAGCAGCGAAGTCGGCCGATCCGTCGTTCCTCGCGCTGCATCCGAACGGTCGCACGTTATACGCGGTAAACGAGCTGGAATCGTTCGGCGGGAAGCCAACCGGCGCGGTCAGCGCCTTCGCTATCGCGCGAGAGTCCGGTGCGCTGACGCCGCTCAACCAGCTGCCCTCGCACGGCAAGGCGCCGTGCTACGTGTCGGTCGATCGCACCGGGCACACGGTGCTCGTGGCCAACTACGTGAGTGGCACGATCGCCACGTTCCCCGTTAGGCAGGACGGCGCGCTCGGCGAGGCACGGACCATTGTACACCACGAGGGCAAGGGCCCCGACCCCGAGCGTCAGGAGGGCCCACACGCGCACTGCATCATCACGGACCCGGCCAATCGCTACGTCATCGCGGCGGACCTTGGTGTCGACGGAGTGTTGACCTACAAGTTCAACGAGAAGACCGGCGCCATCTCGACCGTTGCGACCGGCCGGGCGACGAACCATGGTGCCGGCCCACGGCATCTCGCGTTTCATCCGACGGGCCGGTTCCTGTACGTGATCAACGAGCTGGATTCGACGCTCGTGGTGTACAAGTACGATGGGGATCGCGGTGCGCTCGAGCAGGTGCAGGTGACGGCGGCATCCCCGGGTGGTACCGCGAAGAATTATCCGGCAGACCTGCACGTGGCGTCGTCGGGGCGATTCCTGTACGGCTCCAACCGCGGCGACAACACGATCGCGATGTTCGCGATCGACGCGTCGTCCGGGCAGCTCACGGCAATGCAACAGGTGTCCACCGGGGGCGACTGGCCGCGTAACTTCGCGTTCGATCCAACCGGGCAGTTCCTGCTCGTGGCGAATCAGCGGTCGGATTCGATTCTGAGCTTCCGGGTGGATGGCGAGTCGGGCCGCCTAACGCCGACCGGCGAGGCGGTGCAGTTGCCAAGCCCCGTATGCATACGGTTCCGGTAGAGAGGATATGACCATGGCTAGAGTAGTCGTCCGGTATTGCCCGTTTTGAGTCTCGGGTCTGCATGCCGTCCGTGTGGCGGCACGGCTTCGCCGTGAGCTCGGGATCGAGGTCGATTCGATCCGGGGACAGTACGGCGAGTACAAGGTTCTGGTAGACGGCAACACCGTCATCGATGGCGGGCCGACCGTCGTCTTCGGGCTGCACCCGTCGGCACGAACGGTCGTCGAGAAGGTACGGGCGCGGCTCGCGCCCGAAGCCCCCTCGTCCTCAACGATGGGCGCCTAGCGACTGCAGGAGCGCTCGACCCTGCGCATCCTGAGGATGCGCCTCCAGAAGCATGCGCGCGTAACGCCGGGCGGCAGCGGTATCACCCGCATCCCGGCCCAGAAGCGCCAGGCCTAACAACACGTCACGATCGCGCGGATATTGCGCGCGGGCCGAGTCGAGCGCACGCATCGCGTCGGCCGCGCGACCCTGCGCGCTCAACACCACCGCTAACCCCAGGCGCGCCTCCCGGAGCTGAGGTGCCAACCCGAGCGCCGCACGATACTCCGTGGTCGCCGAGTCCAGCTTGCCGGATTGCGCGTAGAACGCGGCCAGCGACAGTCGATTCCCGGCGCGGTCCCCGTTATATCGCTGACTCTCGACGAACTCCGCGGCAGCAGCCGCGAATGCCTTCCGCTGGAGCGGTGTGCGCAGCGAATCGGCCACCGGCGCGAGGGACCATGCCGCGCCCTGACGCACCGCTCGTGTGGGATCGCCGAGCAACGGGACGGCGGTCGTGACACGCTTGCGCGGAGGAAATGCTTCGAGCACCTGAAGCGCCGCGAGGCGAACGAGTGGTTGGCGGTCGTCCGCTCCTCGTTGCGCCGCCTGGAGCGCCGCCGGTACGGGGTATTGCGCGAGACGCCCGAGTGCCGACGCGCGCACGATCGCGGGCTGCGTCGAGTCCGCGAAGACTCTCACCAGCGAGTCCGCAGCCCCCGGCTCGCCTCGCTCCTCGGCATCGAACGCACCGGCGAAATGCTGAAAGCCGGTGTTCCGCTTCGGGTACCACGCGCGAATCGCGCTGTCGGCCCACTGCGGCTCACGGTTCGCGTGGCAGCGGTTGCACGCGTTAGGCGTGCCGAGGGCGATCGACAGGTCGGGCCGCGGGATGCGGATGCTGTGATCGTGGCGTGGGTCGATCTGCATGTAGGTCGTGTCGGGCAGATGACACGACGCGCACTGCGCTCCGGGACTTCCGGCTGGATGAAAGTAGTGCGCCGGCGTGTCGAACGTGGCCGGCCGGTGACACTGGGTACACGTCCCATTGCCGGGCGCGCGGAGCTTCTGCGTATGCGGGTCGTGACAGTCCGCGCACGTGACGCCGGCATGATACATCCTGCTCTGGAGGAACGAGCCGTAGTCGTACACTTCGTCCCGCTGCTGGCCATCGGGGAAGTACAGGCCGGGCAGAAGCAGCGACGGGATGTAGTAGTCGAGTAGCGGTGCGCCGGCTGTGTAACCTTCCGCGATGTGGGTGCGCGATGCATGGCACTGGGCGCACGTCTCGATCTCGCGATCCGTTGTGCGCGGCGCGCTGCGATGTGCAGTCGGCGCCGTCGAATCCCTCACCCATTGTATTCCGCGTCGCTCGGTGAGCTGCGCAGGCAGTCCATCGTCGTGCCACACGAGCGTGCGGAGGAAACCCGGGTATGAGCCCCAGCGCGCATGACGCGAGCCAGGTCCGTGACACGCCTCGCACGCCACGTTGATCTCCGCGCGCGTTGTATGGAACTCGCCAGTGGCCGCGTCGTATCGCTTCCGCACGCCAGTCGAGTGACAGTCGGCGCACATGAAGTTCCAGTTGTTCTGTGCACCCGTCCAATGGAACGCGTCGCTGTGGGCGACGATCACGCCAGGGTAGAGGGTGAACCACCGCTGACCGCCTTGTGCCGCGGGGCGCGCGTCCCACGCGATGGTCAGTGCTTGAACGCGGCCGCCGGGAAAGTCGATCAAGTACTGCTGCAGCGGGTAGACGCCGAACGTGGAGCGGATCACGTAGTCGTGGCGTTGGCCGTCGGCACCTTCGGTGTTGACGACGAACTGGTCGCCGCGGCGGAGAAACGTCGACGTGATGCCGCCGGCCTCGAATCGTGTGCTGTCGAAGCGTCCGAGCACTGTGGCGGGTGTCGCGTCCTGCATGGCGACCGCGTGCTGGGATGACTTCCAGGCAGCGTTCTCCGATGCATGACAGCTCGCACATCGCGCAGTGCCGACGAACTCGGCGGGCTTCTCTGTTTCGCGCGAGCAGGCCAGCACGAGGAGCGCACCACCAATAACGCGCGTCGACCGCACCACCAACACCGCGAACACTATTGGATGGTCCGTCGGCGGGTGAACTCGGCCCGTGCAGCCGCCAACATCTGCATGACCTGCTCGCGCTCGGCCGGCGTGTTCCACCCCGTCTGCGAGCCTAACGCCTCATCCACCCGGTCGAGCCAGCCGAGGAAGTACTCGGCGTCCTGTTTGGATCGCACCGGCGACGACCCGACCGTCACGTAGATCGGGCTCGTGCTGGCAAATGGATAGAGGTCGAGCACCGGGAGTCTCGGTCGATCGGACCAGGCGCGGACCACGAACCAGCCGCTCGCGTCCGCCGGAACAGAGATGGTCGTGTCGGCCGACATGTGGTCGTCGGAAAGTCGAAAGGTCGCCACGACGCGGCCGTTGCCAATGAGCTCGAGGTGGTCGACCGGCACGGGCGATCGAAGCCTAACGTGCGCGGTCAGCTGTGCCGCGCTCGCGAGACGGATCTCGTCGCCGATCTGGCTCCGCCCAAGCGTGAACTCCAGCACCGGCGCGTTTGTGACGAACGTTCGGCCCGCCTTGATGGCCGCGAGCCAACGTCGATGATCGAGCGCACGGCCACCTGAGTCCACGTGGGCGTACACTCGCACGAGCCCCGGAGGCCCACGCAGGGCTGCGAAGTTGGGGAAGGCATCGGTTCCCGCACCCGCGGGAAGGCGAAAGCCGCAGTTGAGCAGGCGGTACCAGACCTCGGACGTGATGAGGTGATCGCTGTAGCCCATCGCCTCGATGTAGTCCACCTTGCCTAACGCGACATCGACTGGCAACTCGTACGGCACTCCGCCCTCCACCTTCGAGAGGTCGGGGCGGAAATCGAACGGATGCACGTAGCCCATGAGCCCCGCCTGCGCGTGCGCCATGTCGGCGACGTCGGCGTTCGTGGGCACGAGGCTCGCCATCGCGGTGCCCGGATAGCCCGCGTAGTCCGGCAACAGATAGTGATCGCTGAGCCCGACCAGACCCGCGTGGCCCCAGAACCCGGTGTGAAATTCCTGCCCGTACGCGAGCACGAAGTCGCGCGTCGAGAGCGGATCGGGGTCGGGGCGCCAGTAGGCGATGTCGGGGATGCGCTGCTCCTTGTTGACGATCAGGTTCTCCACGACATGAAGCCCTTCGGCGCGCGCCTGGAGTGCGAGGTGCGGCGGCGTGTTGCGATAGGCGCCGCCGTAGTTCATGTGCACATGGAGATCACCGCCCCACCATCCCTTGCTCGGCAAGTCACTCAGTCGCGCGAGCGAGATACGCATGGTCTGCGCCTCACCGGGGCCAACCATCACCTCGCGGCGCGTCGTTCGATACTCGGGCCCGTGCCACACCTCCACGATCGCGCGCCCGGCCGGGACCGTGATCGTGTCCGTGCCCGCCGTGTGGAAATACCCGTACTCGAACGGCTGCTCGCCACGCACGCGCGCTTCATCGACATGTCTCCATGCACCATCAGGCGCGAAGAACCGGCCCGCGCCCGCCCCCGCGGTTGCGGCGGCGACCGATACGCGCGCGGGCATCGTGCGTCGAGTGGCGGAATCCACCACCGTCACCACGAGCCGTCCCATCGGCTCGGCGTACGTGCGAGTGCGAGCGTCGACGCGCGTGCGCTTTCCACCAGGAACGTCGACCGTCCAGAGCGACGTATTTCCACCCTCGTTGGAGATGTACGCGATGTGCCGAGCGTCCGGTGACCAGCGCGGTGCGGTGGCGTCGAAGTCACCGTAGGTGAGCTGAATCGGGTCGCCGCCCGCCGCCGGGAGAAGCCACAGCTGATTCCATTGGCGACCATGGTACCCGCTGTAGACGATGCGCGTTCCGTCGCGCGCCCAGTCGGGACGCGCTTTCCACGTCGTCTCCTCGAAGTGCAGCTCACGTAGAGGTGCGCCGGCACGGGCTTCCATGCGCCAGATGCCGCCGGTGCCGTAGATGTGCCCGCGATTCGACACGAGGATCAGCTCGCGACCGTCGGGTGACCACGACGGCGAGATGTAGTGGTCGAAGACGCTATAGTAGTAGCGCGGGAGTCCACTGTCCCGGTCCTCGGTGACGCGCTCCACGCTGTCCAGCCTAACGTCGTCGTCGCGCTTGACGTCCGCCACGAAGACGTGCCAGCGGGCGTTGAACGCCGTCGACACGAAGGCGAGGCGCTTGCCGTCGGGAGACCATCGCGGCTCGAGGTTGACGCCGCCGTTGGCGAGGAGCGTCTGCGTCGTGCCGCGCTCGACGTCGAGCATGCGGAGATCGATCGCATTGCCGTCGTACGACGCGTACACCACGTAGCGTCCGTCCGGCGACCAGTCAGGCTGATAGTCGTAGCGCGGTCCGGCGGTAAGCTGGCGCGCGTCGGTCGTGCCGAGTCGCTGGCGCCAGAGGGAGCCTTGCATCGAGTAGATGACGTCCTTTCCGTCGGGCGACCAGGTCACGGCGCTTGGGCCGCTCGTGGCCTGGGGGACGTACATCTCGCGCCAGTAGTACGCGTGCGGAACCTTGACCTGTTGCAGGACTTGCTCGCGCTGCGGGGCCTGGGCGGTCGCGGCTGCCGCGACCAGCCATGTCATTCCGAGCGCAGCGAGGAACGACATCAGGCGCGCAACTCGCCCAGCAGCTCGTCGATCATCCCGAGCGCGGTGTCAACGTCGTACGCATCGACGACCAGCGGCGGCGCGAGACGCAGCGCACTCTTGCCGGCCCCGAGTAACAGGAGCCCGCGGCGGAACGCGCGCTGCACCAGCTCGTGCACCAGCTCGGACGCCGGCTCCCGCGTCGCACGATCCTTCACGAACTCCACGCCGATCATGAGGCCGACGCCGCGCACGTCACCTATCATCTCGTGACGCTCGGCGAGCCGACGCAGGCCGGTCAGGAGCCGTTCTCCCATCTCGTGTGCGTTCGTCGTTAGGCCGTCCTCCACCAGGTCCAGCGTCGCCAGCGCGGCCGCGCAGCACACCGGATTTCCGCCGAACGTGGAGCCGTGGGCTCCCTGCGTCCACTTCATCACGTCTTCGCGCGCGATGATCGCGCCGATCGGCATGCCGGAACCTAGCCCCTTCGCCGTCAGCAGCACGTCGGGCTCCACGCCTTCGTGCTCGCACGCGAACATCTTCCCCGTGCGGCCGATGCCACTCTGGATTTCGTCGATCACCAGCAGGATCCCATGCCGGTCGCACAGCTCACGCAAGGCGGTCAGGAACCCGCGCGGCGGTACGACGTATCCACCCTCACCCTGAATCGGCTCGACGAAGATCGCCGCGACGTCCTTCGGGTGCACTCGGCGAGCAAAGAGCTCCGTCTCGATCGCGTGCACGTTCCCGTACGGAACGTGGTAGACCTCCGGGAGCATTGGCCCGAACCCGGCACGCTGCGTGACCTTGCTCGATGTCAGGCTCATCGCGCCGTACGTGCGACCATGAAACGCACCGTCGAACGCGATGAGCGCCGGACGTCGCGTGGAGTTTCGCGCCAACTTGATGGCGCCTTC
>Ga0136846_1217647_pt1 | contig 18838 bp, 18 predicted proteins | sample HopSoiMetagenom2_FD_96841 | JGI IMG/M metagenome (GOLD analysis project Ga0136846, IMG submission 96841) | Grasslands soil microbial communities from Hopland, California, USA - 2 Assembly 2016 (version 4) | ecosystem: Environmental > Terrestrial > Soil > Grasslands | place: USA: Hopland...
CTGAGATGAAGAAGCTCTGGTTCGCGCTGCTTTTCCTTGCGGGCGGTTTCGCGCATGAAGTGCGCAATCCGGTGAGCTGCCAATGCATCACCGCCCGCGAATTCGCGGGTGCCCGAAAACGCGATCGAACATGAAGCGGGCGGGGCGTTCGGCCGTCCTTTGCTTCGACGGGACGCCACCAGCTTCGTCGGTGCGGATCAGTCCCACGCCTGGTTGCCCATGAAGTCCACGAAGACGCGCAGCGGTGCCGGCAGATCGAGGCGATCTGCGAAGTACAAGCGGCCATCGTGCGCATTCTCGGGTTGCTCTCCATCGAGCAGCCGCAGACGAATGCATGGGACCTACGAGGCCGCGACGGCAAGCAGTTCTGAACTGCCGAATCGCGCAGACGCCAAGGACGGCGATCACCGGATGAAGGCCTCGATGGCTATGCCCTTCCACTCATCAGCTCGGCGCGCAAGTTGGCGAATGTCTTCTCGATGCGCCGGGTGAATGGCTCCTTTCCTCCGCCGTCGGCCCATTCATCGACGGCAACACGGAAAGCGCCCATGCCGACCATTGCCACCATTCGCAGGCCTTCGCGGCGGGTGCGCTGTGGCCAGAGGCGACAGAGCGCTTCGAACACCGCCTGCTCCATCTGCAGGTACTTGGCCTGGTTGGCTGCGCGCAGCTGGTCGCTCGATCGAAGAAGATGCGCGATGACGAGCGTGGTGGACGTGTCGTAGTGCGAGGCCTGCTTCAGCAACGCACCGCACAAGGCATCCAGAGGCGATTGATCGGTCGATACCTCGAGCACGGAGGCACGAACCGACTCGACCAGTCCTCCCTGCCAAGCCAGCAGGATCTCGTCCTTCGACTTGAAGTAGTGGAAGAAAGTCCGCCTCGATATGCCGGCGGCGGCCGCGATGTCGTCCAGCGTGGTCTGTTCATAGCCCTTGACGACGAACAACTCGAGGCCCGTCTGCGCAACGCGTTGAAGCGTCTCGCGGCGTTTCCTTTCGCGCAATCCGTTCTGAGGCAGTTCTGCTTGCACCATGGTCGAATCGTAGCAGGCGATTGCACTGGTTGCATATTTGCACTGAGTGCATTAATATCTGCACTCGGTGCAACTATCGGAGAATCCATGAATCGGGTCCAGTTCGATCACTACGGCGGTGCTGCCACGATGCGCATGGCGGACTGCGAGGCGCCGCAGCCGGCGCCGGGACAGGTGCGGGTCAGGGTCAGGGCAGCAGCCATCAACCCGCTGGACTGGAAACAGCGACAAGGCGCCATGAAGCTCTTCATGGGCAGGGAATTTCCCAAGGGCATGGGGTCCGACTTCGCCGGCGTGGTCGAGGCAGTGGGCGAGGGCGTGCGCGAGTTCCAGGTGGGCGACGAGGTCTTCGGCACTATGGATTTCAAGAAGCCAGGAGCCTTTGCGGAGGTCCTGGTGACCGATTCCCGCCATGTGGCTAAGAAGCCGCCGCAACTCTCGTTCGCCGAAGCCGCCTGTCTTCCGATTTCCGCTGCCACGGCCTGGGCGGCGATTCTCGACAAGGCGCAGGTGTCGAAAGGCGCGCGCGTGCTGATCAACGGTTGCACGGGCGCTGTGGGCTCGATGGCGGTCCAGCTGGCCGTTGCCAACGGTGCTCAGGTTGCCGGGACATGCAGCCGGGCATCCATGGATGCCGCGAAGGCGGCGGGTGTGTATCCAGTCTTCGATTACGCAGTCGAGGGTTGGTGGCATGGTGTCGAGCCATTCGATGCGATCTTCGACACGGCCGGCACGCTGGACTTGCGTCGCGGAATGTCGATGCTCAAGCCCAAGGGCCTTTTCATCGACATCAACCCGACACCGCGCAGGATTGTCCATGGACTGCTGTCGCGCCGCTACAAGATCGCGTTCGCGACGATGGGGTTCAAACATCTGGCCGCCATCGCCGAGCTCGCAGCCCAGGGCACTCTGAAGCCTGCGATCGGCCTGGAGAAGCCGTTCTCCGAAGCCGTTGCCACAATCGCCGCGGTCGAGGGCGGCCTGCGCGTATCTGGCAGGGTCGTGCTGACCTTCTGACTGAGCCCGCGTGTGCAGAGTCGCGCCGCGGCCCGGCTGCCGGCAGCGGCGTGGCCGCGACGGGCAAGAAGGGCGACTTCAAGCGACCTTCAGTCCGACAAAGGCGCCTTCTTTACCTCGCGCAGGAGACGAGCCTCGTAGATCCGGGCCTCCCAGGACTCCAGCATCGGCATGCGCCTGTCGGCAAACGCGACGTAGTGGGGCATGCGGATGTGTTCATCCAGATTCTTCATGTCTTCCCACATCTCGAAGACGAACGTCTCCTGCTCGTCCTCGAGAGACGGGTAGTGAGTGTATTCCAGGTTGCCCGGCTCGCACCGGGTATTGATGACGTTTTCCGAGACGAAGGTCAGCAGCTCGTCCCGCTTGCCGGGCTGCAGCCTGTACTTGACCGCGACGATGATCGCCATGATGGATGCCTCGCTTCTTGTCAGTGTCCTCGGAGGAGAGCTTCGCGCCTGGCGCGTTCAGCCCAGGGCCTTGCGGATCTCGGCCACGCGTTCGGGCGTGAATACGCCGCTGCCCAACAGGTCCAGGATCGACAGCACGCTGCCGCGCGAACCCCAGCTGCCTTCGTCGATGGTGCGGAACGTGGTCCACCAGGCCGGCGATGGCTGCTCCATGGCGCACGCCTTGGCCATTGCGCCCAGCACGTTCTCGGTCACCTGCTTGCGCACCGGCGTCGGCCAGGCCGCATCCATCACGCAGATGTCGAAGGTGGCGACGTCGGGCGCAGGCGACTGGTCGCAAAGCAGCCGGCCGCCGATCGCCATGCGATCGGGCGTGCGTTCGACGAAGTGCACCTGGAAGCCGATGCGGGCTGGCGGCGCGAACTGGCCGACCTCGGGGACGAGCACCGCGTCGGTCAGCGACTGGGCGAGTTCTCGCCGCTGTTCGAGAGAAAGACGGCCTTCGGGAGTGGTTACGGTAACGATGGTCATGACGGGATCAGTGGACGAGATTGAACGAGGCGGTGGCCGGAGCTTCAGCGGCCCTGGAAGCGGGCCTCGCGCCGTTCCATGAACGACTGAAGGCCTTCCTTGAAGTCGGCGCTGGCGAAGACCTGCTTGCGGATCTCGGGAATGGCGGCGATCGCAGCGGCCTCGCCCTGCTGCACGTACGTCAGCGCCGCCGCCTTGGTGGCGCGCAGGCCGATGGGCGCACAGGCGCAGATGCGGCGAGCGATGTCGAGCGCGCGCTCGCGGTGGGCGCCGTAGGAATGAACCTCCTGCACCAGGCCGACCTCCAGCGCGCGCTGCGCCGAGAACTCCTCGCACAGGAACAGCAGGTGCATCGCATTGCCCCAGCCCATGCGCTGCAGGTAGCGGAAGTGCGCCCCGCCCAGCGGCGCAATGCCGCGTTTGGCCTCCAGCTGGTGAAAGCGCGCCGTGTCGGCCGCAATGACGATGTCGGCCGCGAGCATCATCTCGATGCCCACTGTGTAGGTGATGCCGTGCACGACGGAGATCACCGGCTTGCGGCAGCGCCGGCCCAGCCCGAGCGGATCCACCTGCTGCGGCGGGATCGGCTTCGCGGTTGCGCCCGGGCCGAAGAACTTCGGCATGTCCAGCCCCGCGGTGGTGTGCTCGCCCGCCGGGTCCAGCACGGCCACCCAGAGCTCGTCGTCATCGTCGAAAGCCGTGAGGTGCTGCGACAGCTGCTGCATCATTTCCGGCGTGATGGCGTTCTTCTTCGCCGGGTTGTCCAGCGAGATCACGCATACGTGGTCCTGGACCGACATTTGCACCTGCGGCGCGATGGTTTCATCTGCCATGGCGGGTTCTCCTTGGGCTGGGCGTCGTCATTTCTATGTCAAGTGTCATATTAATTTTCATCATACACTCCCTATGACATTCGACATAGAGAAGAACCCGCATGTCCTCCACCACCAGAGACAAGATGATCGCCGGCGCCGCCGACCTGCTGAGCCGGCGCGGCGTGCACGCCACGAGCCTGCGAACCGTGGTGCAGCACACCGGCACGCCGCGCGGCTCGCTGGGCCATCATTTCCCCGGCGGCAAGCAGCAGCTGCTGGAAGAGGCGGTGCGCCACGCCGCCGAGAGCGTGGCGGTGCCGCTGGAAACGCTGATGAAGGAGCGCGGCGCGGTGGAAGGCCTGCAGGCCTTCGTCGGCTGGTGGCGGCGCATCCTCGAGAGCTCCGGTTTCGAGGCCGGCTGCCCTGTGCTGGCGGTGGCGGTGGAACCCATGGCGGACGAAGAGGACGCCGCATCGGGGGAGCACCTTCGCGAACTCGCTCGCGAGGCCTTCGAGCGCTGGGAAGCCATCCTCGCCGCCGCGCTGCGACGCGAGGGCGTGGCCGCAGGCCGCGCGCAGCGGCTGGGGGCGCTCACCGTGGCTGCCATCGAAGGCACGGTGGCGATGTGCCGAGCCTCGCGCAGCACGCGGGCGCTCGATGATGTGCAGCTGGAGCTGAAAGCCATGCTGATGGCGGCGACCGCGCGCTGAACCTCTTCCGTGCGGCAGGGCGAGACCTTGGGCGTTGTCACGAATGACCTATTCGTTTCGAGCGCCCGAGATCTTCACGAGCTTCTCGATGAGAGGCCCCGTGGCATCGAAGTTGCGACGAAAGTCGGCTGCACTGCCGCCAACAGCGTCCATCCCCAGCTCCTCCAGCCTTGCCTTCATCGCGGGGGTATGCGCTATTTCGCGTGCGTGTTTCTCGAGCAGTTCGAGGACCGGCTTTGGCGTTCCTGCGGGAGCCGCCAGCACGAACCAAGACATGGTCACAAGCTCGGGATCAGGGAAGCCTTCCTCTTTCATGGTCGGCACGTTGGGCAACCCCTGCAGGCGCTTCTCGGAAAGAACCGCAATCGGCCGCACCCTGCCGCTTTGGATCAGTGGAAGCATGGGCGCGAGCGTTCCCATTCCCCAGGGCACCATTCCCGCCGCAAGATCCTGGGCAAAAGGCGCCTCGCTCTTGTAGGGCACGTGGACCATATCAAGGTCTTGAGTCTTGCTCAGGTACGCTGCCGTGAGATGCCCACCCGAGCCTGTGCCAAGGGATCCGTAGCTGAGATGTCCCTTCTCCTTTCTTGCCCATGCAATGAACTCCTTCATGTTCCTTGCGGGCACATCCTTGTTCACCACAAGGATCATCGTGTTGGTCGCAACCTCCGAGATCACCGCCAGATCGCGCTTGACGTCGTATGGAACGTTGTTGAAGGTGTGCTGCGCGTAGTAGATCGGCGACGAATAGGTGAACAGCAAGGTATGGCCATCCGGGGCTGCCTTGGCAACCGCTTGCGTTCCGATCATTCCTGAGGCGCCTGCCCTGTTGTCCACAAGCACCGGCTGGTTCAGCCGCTTCTTGAGCTGTTCGGCAAACACCCTGCCCAGAATGTCCGTTCCCCCGCCGGGCGCGGCCGGCACCACCAGGGTCACCGGCCTGGTGGGGTAGCTCTGGGCCGATGAAAAGCCGCTGCAGGCGAGGGCCGCGGCCGCGATGACGATCTTGATGAATTGCATGTTTGTCTCCTTCGGTTGCTGCGCCGGTTCGTATGGCGGGCAGCGATTCTTGTGAACGTGAATGCCAGCGCGGTCGTCTTATTCGCCGGTGCCCAGTCCGTAGTAATCCCGCACGCGCGGATCGCGGTTCCTGCCAGGCTCGAACACCTCGAGCAGCACATCGTCCGGTGCCTTGACCATGAAGTAGCCGCCGCCGGAGTGCTCGCGCACGGGGTTGGGCAGATGCAGGCCCGCCGCCTTCATGCGCTCGTAGACCTCCTGCAGGCCGACCACCTGCATCCCCAGGTGATGCACGGCATTGCGGCCCAGATCGCGCGGCGATTGCTCGTACAGGTGCATGGCGCCAATGCCGATCTTCATGAACACGTTGCGTGCACCGCCATAGTCGCCGTCCCAGGTGACGCGGGCATCGAACCACTTTTCATAGAACGCGATGGTCTCGTCGATGTTCGACGCGAACAGGTGGACGTGCTGGAGGTGATAGCGATCGCCCAGACCATAGGGGCGGCTGCGGCTGGGCCCCAAGCTGGAGGTGACTTCTGTCATGCTTTCTTTCTCTCTGTTGGCGTGGTTTGGAACGATGGCGGCCTGCTTCACTTCTTCCAGCGCTTCTGGTCGCGCAGGTCGTGCAGGCCGGGAAGATCGGCGCGAAAGCCGTCGGGGAAGATGCGGTGCTTCTGCACCTTCTGCGTGCCGGTGATCGGCAGTTCGTCGACGAAGCAGATCCAGCCGGGTGGCTTGTAGTAGGCAAGCCGTTCCGCAGCAAACTGATGCAGCGCCATGGCCAGGGAATGGTCGCGGGCCGTCCCAGCGGCCGGAATCACGCAGGCAAGAACCTCCTCGTCGCGCAGATCGTCGGGCACCGCCATCACGGCGACCTGCTTGACCAGCGGGCTGGCGGCCAGCACGGCTTCGACTTCCGCGCTGGAGATGTTCTCGCCGCTGCGTCGCACGATGTTCTTCTTGCGGTCGACGAAGGTGAACAAGCCATCGGTCGAACGCGTACACAGGTCGCCGCTGTGGAACCAGCCGCCGGCCCACGCGGCTTCGGTCGCCTCCGGGTCGTCGAGGTAGCCGCTGAAGAAGCCTTGGCGCGGGTTTTCTGCGGTGTGGCGCACCACCAGTTCGCCTGCGGTGCCGTCGGCCACTTCGTGCCCCGCGTCGTCGACGATGCGGGCCTGCAGCCCCGGCAGCGGTCGGCCGCATGCCCGCGTATGGATCTGGCGCGGCTCGCGGTCGACGCACATGAAGCGGCCGGTTTCCGTCATTCCCCAGACCTCGATGAGCGGGATGCCGAACCGCGTTTCGAACCGCTCGTGGAGCACCGGATCGACGCCCGCGCCAAACGCCACGCTCACACCCGAGTGCCGGTCGCGCTCGGTTTCGGGTTGCCCCAGCAATGCCGGGATCATGATTCCAAGATATTTGAAGCGCGTCGCTCCGGTGTCGGCGATGTCGTTCCACCAGTGCGTCGCGCTGAACCGTCCCGGCATCACATAGCAGGAGCCCGTCACGATGGCGGTGCCCAGCGTGTTGATCGCGTTCATGTGATAGAGCGGCAGCGGATTCATCTGCCGCTCCGAGCCGACTGCAAAGGCCAGATGCGGCGGCAGCTGGCGCGCATAGTCCGCCGCCGTCTGCAGGTAGTCGTTGCTCAGCACGCAGCCCTTGGGCCTGCCGGTCGTGCCTGAGGTATAGAGGATGGCGGCCGCACGGTCCAAGGGTTCGGTTGGCACCGCGGCCGTATTGCCGCGGCGCGGCAAGCGGCGCAGCCCCTGCGGACCATTCGTGCTCAGCGGGATGGCGCGGCCCGAGGCTTCGATGGAACCCGCGAGCAGTGGCTGCAGCGCGGGCAGGCCGATCACCGCACCGCAGCCGGAGTGCCCGAGCTGGTAGGACAGCTCGGCAACCGTCAGGTCGGTATTCAGCGGCACCACGCAGGCACCCAGCGCGTTGAGCGCCAGATAGTGGAAGACGAACTCGGGCCGCGACTCGAAGGCCAGTGCCACACGGTCTCCCTCGCCCACACCCTGGTCCGCATACTGCGCCTTCAGCGCGTCGACCCGGCCGAGGACTTCACCGAACTGGAGTTCCCGTTGCACCTCCCATGCGTCGGCCAAGCGTGCGGGAACGGCCAGGAAGGGGTTGTTTTCGAATGCTTGCGCGGATTGGCGGAAGCGTTCGTACAGGCTTTGCCTGAGATCCATCGGTCGCTTTCTCTTTGCAAAGCCGCTTTCCGGCTTCGCCGATAGGGAGGGACCGCGGTCTGGTCATTGGCCATGGACCGCGATGGCGGCGGCATGATCCGGGATGTTGCGAAAGAACGCTCCGGAGCCGTTCGAGAACTCTAGGGAGGTCCCGGCGACTTTTCTTCCTACATCGATTCCTGGGCGGAATGCTGGCTGCGCTAGCCAGACAGGGAGTTGCTGCGGGCCTGCGCCTCGAGCCGGTGCTTCAGTTCCATCAGCAGTCCCACGGAGGGCGTCTTGCGTCGGTGATAGACCGTGACTTCGCCCGTCAGCGCATGCAGGTCGACGTCCAGCGCCGCCAAACCTTCGCCTGCGAGCGGCTGGAACGCTTGCTCGGGAAGCACCGTGATCAGGTCGCTTCGCCGCAGCAGCGGAATCATGAGCGTGGCCGAGGTGTCGGTCTCGACGCGCACGTCCAGCGCACCGAGGCCCGCATTGGCGAACATCTGTTCGACCTCGGTCCTGAGCGTCACATCGGAAGTCGGAAGCAGCCAGCGCGATTTCGACAGCTGCTCCAGGCTCGGGATGCTTCCTGCAAGCGGATGCCCGGCGCGAACCACGAGCCTGTAGCGCTGGGGTCCGACCCGCGTGCGCAGAACGTCGGGCGGGAGGTGCTGCACGCCGAAGCACACGGCCAAATCGAGCTTGCCTTCTTCGAGCATGCGCACCAGCTCTGCCGAATGCTTGACGCTCACCAGCAACTGGACCGGGTGCGGTCCCGGGAGCATGTCGGCCAGCACCGGCGCGGCCACGCTGCCGAGCAGTGCCGGCACGATGCCCAGCCGGATCGCCCCGCGCATCGCGGCCACTTCGCCGGCCATGTCGCGCCGCGTCGCAATCGTGAGCGCGCTGAGCTCCATGGCCCGCAGGTACAGGGTCCGGCCGGCCGGCGTCAGTGCGAGCGAACGCCCGCCGCGCTCCATCAGCTGGACACCGAACTCGTCTTCGAGCTTGCGCACGACCTTGGTGACGGCCGACTGGCTCAGGCCGCAGCGAAGTGCGGCCCGCTGAAAATTGCCGGTCTCGTGAACGGCTCGGAAGACATCCAGATCTTCAAGGCGCATCGAAGCAGCATAGCCGAGGCGCAGCTTGGAAGCTCATGGAGAAAGCGGCAACTTCGCCTCAGGCGTCGTCGCCCTTGAACCGTTTCAAACTCTTGAAGATCAGCGGAGCGACCAGCGCGAACAGCGCCAGCGCCAGCAGCGTGGCCGAGCCCGCGTGCTTGAAGAACACGAGGCCGTCGCCCAGGCTGATCTGCAGCGCGCGCCGGAATTGGCTCTCCGCCATCGGGCCCAGGATGAGTCCGACGATCATCGGCGCCACCGGGTAGTCCCAGCAGCGCATCAGGTAGCCGCAGATGCCGAAGGTCACGAGCATCACGAGTTCGACCGTCGACGGGTTCGCGGCCAGCGTTCCCATCACTGCGAACACGAGGATGCCCGCGTAGAGCCACGGCTGCGGCACCTTCAGCAGCCGCACCCACAGGCCGACCAGCGGCAAGTTGAGCACCAGCAGCATCAGGTTGCCGATGAAGAAGCTGGCGATCAGGCCCCAGACCAGATCGGCGTTGGTCACGAAGAGCAGTGGGCCCGGCACCAGTCCGTACTGCTGGAAGCCCGCGAGCATCATCGCGGCGGTGGCAGAGGTCGGCAGGCCCAGCGCCAGCAGCGGCACCAGCGTGCCGGTCGCCGCCGCATTGTTGGCCGCTTCCGGGCCTGCCACCCCTTCGATCGCACCTTTGCCGAACTCCTCGGGCTTCACCGCGAGCTTGCGCTCGAGCGTGTACGACAGCAGCGTCGGCACTTCGGCGCCGCCTGCAGGCAGCGCACCAATCGGGAAGCCCAAGCCGATGCCGCGCAGCCATGGCTTCCACGAGCGCTGCCAGTCTTCCTTCGTCATCCAGAGCGAGCCGCGCACGGCCTCGATCTTTTCCTGCACGCCGGTGAAGCGCGAGGCGATGAAGAGCGTCTCGCCCATCGCGAACAAGCCCACGGCCAGTGTCGTGATCGACACACCGTCGAGCAGGGCGGGAATGCCGAAGGCCAGGCGCGACTGGCCCGTGAGCTTGTCGATGCCGACCAGGCCAAGCACCAATCCCAGCGCAAGGCTCGTGATGCCGCGCAGCACCGAGTCGCCGAAGGTGGCCGACACCGTGACAAAGGCCAGCACCATGAGTGCGAAGTAGTCCCACGGACCGAACTGCACCGCGAAGTCGACAAGCCACGGTGCGAGCACCGAGATGCCGATCGTCGCGATCAAGCCCGCGACAAAGGAGCCGATGGCCGCCGTGGCGAGTGCAGGCCCGCCGCGCCCGGCCTTCGCCATCCGGTGCCCCTCGATCGCAGTGGCAATCGAGGCCGCCTCGCCGGGCGTGTTGAGCAGGATCGCGGTCGTCGAGCTGCCGTACATGCCGCCGAAATAGATGCCGGCGAACATGATGATGGAGCCGGTCGGATCGAGCTTGAAGGTGATGGGCAGCAGCAGCGCCACCGTCAGCGACGGGCTGATGCCGGGCAGGATGCCGACCAGCGTGCCCAGCAGCACGCCGATGCCGGCGAAAAGCAGATTGCCGGGCTGGATGGCCACCAGCAGGCCTTGCCCCAATAGTGTGAAAACTTCCATGTGGCCCCTTAGCCGAGAAACAGGCGCTCGAGCGGCCCAGCCGGCAACGACAGGGACAAGGCCCTGGTGAAGAAGGCAAACACGATAGCCGCGAGCAGAAAACCGATGGCGGGCGACTTGATGCGAATGGGCTGGCCGAAGGCCCGCGCAGTCGAAACAAAGAGCCAGGTCGAACCGATGACAAAGCCGCCGCCGAGCTGCAGGATCAGGATCATTCCGATGAGCCCGCCCAGCACCCAGCCCAGCGCCCCACGGTTGGTGAGCACGGCGCCGAGCTCCGACGCCTTCTTGCCGTGCAGCGCAGCGCGCATGCGCAGGGCTGCGACGAGGTGCGCGAGGCCGAGCACGACCAGCAGCAGCGCCACGATGCGCATCGCGGCGGTGGGCCCGACGCCGACCGCCTGCGCGGGCGCCATCAGCGTCACGTCGTAGCCGATGACCGCGGCCAGCCCGAACAGCACGGCGCCTACCATGGCGGTCGCGTGCCAGCCCGGGCCGTTGGTTTCCGGATCGCTCATTTCACGAGGCCGATGGAGCTCAGCACTTCCTTCACGCGCTGCTGATCGGACTTGAGGAACGCGGCGAAGGCGTCGGCGTCGAGGTAGGCATCGTCCCAGCCGCGGGCCTTCGAAATCTTGGCCCATTCGGGCGACTTGAGGGCCTTGTTCACGGCCGCCACCAGCGCGGCCTTCTGCGGCGCGCTGATCGCCGGACCCGCAACCACGCCGCGCCAGTTCACGAGCTCGACGTCGATGCCTTGCTCCTTGAGCGTGGGCACCTCGACGCCTTCGATCCGCCTGGCTGTCGACACGCCGAGCGCGCGCAGCTTGCCGGCCTTGATCTGGCTTTCGAACTCGTTGTAGCCGGACACGCCCGCGGTCACGCGGCCGCCCAGCATCTCGGCCAGTGCTTCGCCGCCGCCCGAGAAGGGCACGTAGTTCAGCTTGGCCGCGTCGCCGCCGGCCTGCTTGGCAATGAGCCCTGCCAGGATGTGGTCCGCGCCGCCGGCCGAGCCGCCGGCCCAGACGACCTTGGAGGTGTCCGCCTTCACGGCCGCTGCAAGATCCTTCAGCGTCTTGTGCGGCGAGTTCGCGGGCACGACCACCACCAGCGGATCGCCCGTCATGCGGGCGATCGGCGTGACCGCGTCCAGGCCGACCGGCGCCTTGTTGGTGAGCACCGCGCCGACCATCGTGATGCCCATCACCATCAGCTGGTTGCCATCGCCCTTTGCGTTGTTCGCGAACTGGGCCAGGCCGACCGTGCCGCCCGCGCCAGGAACATTGACGACCTGCACGTTCTTGGCTGCGCCCGTGGCGGTGAGCACCTGCTGCAGCGAGCGCGAGGCGCTGTCCCAGCCGCCGCCGGGGCCGGCCGGCGCCATGATCTTGAGGTCGAGGGGTGCCTGTGCCATGGCGGGCGCGGCCGCGAAGCCGAACAGCATGGCCGCGATGGAAGCGGCGAGCAGGGCGCGGCGATTCGAGTTGGACGAGAGTTTCATGAAGGTCTCCTGTGGATTTGATGGGGGCTCATTCCGCGACGATCCGGGCGCTGTCGACGATGTGCGCGTACTTGACGGATTCGGTCTTGATGAAGTCGCGGAACTGGGTTTGCGAGAGCGGCATGGGCTCGCCGCCTTGCTCGCGCAATCGCTTGATCAGCTCGGGGTCGCGCAGGGCAGCGGTGACTGCCTCGTTGAGCTTCGCCTGCACGGCAGGCGGCGTTTTCGCGGGTGCAAAGAGACCGAACCAGTTGTCCAGGTCGTAGGAAGCCGTGGGTGCGAACTCCGCGATCGCCGGGATGTCCGGCGCAAAGCCGGCGCGCCTGGCCGAGGTCACGGCCAGTGCCTTCACCCGGTTGCCCTTGATGAAGGGCGTTGCACCGGCCAGGCTCACGAAGGTGATGTCGACATTGCCCGACGCCACGTCGACCAGCTGGTTCGAGGCGCCCTTGTAAGGCACGTGCTGCATCTGGATGCCGGCCAGGGACTGGAGCAGCTCGCCATTCAGATGCTGCGGGTTGCCGACGCCGCTCGTGGCATAGGTCACCTTGCCCGGGTTCTTCTTCGCGTACGCCACGAGCTCGGGCAGGTCCTTTGCCGGGAACGATGGATTCGCGACCAGCACGTTCGGCACCCGCGTGACGGCCGTGATCGGCGCCAGGTCCTTCTCCGGCGAGTACTGCATCTTTGTCTTGTAGACCAGCGGATTGATGGCGGTCTCGCCCGCCGAACCCAGCAGCAGCGTGTAGCCGTCGGGAGCGGCCTTTGCCACGAAGGCGGCGCCCAGCATGCCGCTCGCGCCGGGCTTGTTGTCCACCACGACCGACTGCTTCAGTGAAACGCGCAGCTTCTCCGCCAGCAGGCGCGCCATCGCATCGACGCCGCCGCCGGCGGAGAAAGGAACGACGATGGTGATGGGGCGCGTGGGGTAGTCCTGCGCAAGCGTCGACAGCGGGAGGGCGGCGAAGGCCACCGTGGCGCACAGCAGCGCCCGGCGTTGGATCGAATGCATCTGGGTTGTTCCTTGGTTCTGAAAATGGGCTGGGTGTGGGAGCCGGGTCATGCAGAAAAGACCATGCAGACCGGGCTGCCTGACCTGACCGACGCGCCTGTGGGCTTGAGCGTGCCGGTCGAAAGGTCGACGGCCAGCGTCACGATGGAGTCGCTGTCCTCGTTGAGTGCAAACATGAAACGCCCGTCCGGCGAGAGGGTGAAGAACCGTGGCGTCTCGCCTTGCGTGGGTTCGGCCTCGATGAACTTCAGCGCGCGGGTGGACGGGTCGATGCTGAACACGGCGATGCTGTCGTAGCCGCGGTTGGAGGCATACAGGAAGCGCCCCTGCGCGTCGATCTGCAGCTCGGAAGCGCGGCTGTTGCCGGTGAAGTTGTCGGGCAGCGCAGACAGGACCTGGAATGGCGCAAGTGCGCCGGTTGCGGGAGTGACGCGATAGGCCGTCACGGTCGAGTCGAGTTCGTTGACCACATAGGCGAACGGCGCCTTGGGATGGAAAGACAGGTGGCGTGGCCCTGCGGTTTCGCGCGTGGCGACGAACGGCACCGGCGCGGGCGTCAGGCGGCCTTCTTCAAACCGGAAGCTGAACACCCGGTCCAGCCCCTTGTCCGGCACGACGACGAAGCGGCCGCTCGGATCGAAGGGATTGAAGTGCGGTTTCGCCTGCTTCTGTTCGATGCGGTGTGGTCCGATGGGACCGTCGAGCCTCACGAGCTGGGTCAGCCCGCCCAGCGAGCCATCGACGTTCACGGGCAGCACCGCCAGGCTTGCGCCGATGTGGTTCGACACCACCAGGAAGCGGCCCGTCGGATCCAGCGCCAGGTGCACCGGGTTCTTGCCCTGCGTGCTCTGCCGGTTGATGAAGGTGAGGAGGCCCGTGCTGCGGTTCACCTTGAAGGCGCTCGCTTCGCTCTCGTCGCCGTGCACGGCGTAGAGGAATTCGCCGTTGGCACTGAGCGCCAGGAAGGACGGATTCACGAGGTTCCTGACGACGTCGACGGGCTCCAGCGTTCCCTTCGCGGAATCGACTTTGAAGATGCTGATGCCCTCGCCACGCGCGTTGCGCTCTCGGGTGGTGCGACTGCCAACGTAGGCGTACATGGGGTGTCCTTGGGTTGATGAAGCCTGGGTGGGCTTGAAGGCCGTCGAGGCGCACCCGGCAAGTTGGCCAAGCAGGGCAGAACCACCGAGGGCCAGACCACCCAGCAATGCGCGGCGGCGGCCTGCTTGGGTGGATGGCTCGGGCGGAGAGAGGGGCGAAAACATGGTGGCGGGCGCTTTCGACGGGCTGTGGTGCGGGACTGAATCGGGGCTGAGGGTTTGCACTTAATTGCATTTTATGAATGAAAAATGCAAAATAAGAATCATGGAAAACACTGAGACGCCCTGCATGCGGTTTGTCGTGGCCGGGCAGGACTACCTGGCCGTCGATCTGCCGGCGCTCTGCAAAGACAAGCTCAGTCGCTTGCCCGTGGTCTTGCGCCTGCTGATGGAAAACGTCGCGCGCAACATGGAAGGCGCCGAGAAAGACGCCGCTCTGGCAGCGCTTCTCGCGTGGACCGACACCGGCACCAGCGAAGCGGAAATCGCCTTCCAGCCCGGGCGCGTGCTGATGCACGACACGACCAGCACGCCCGCGCTGGTGGATCTGGCCGCCATGCGCAGCACGCTGTCGGAGGCCGGTGTCGATCCGTCGGTGCTGAACTCGAGCCTGCCGGTGGATGTGTCGGTGGACCACTCGCTGGCGGTCGAGGCCTTCGCGCGCAAGGACGCACCCGAGGAGAACATGGCGATCGAGGTACGGCGCAACGCGGAGCGCTACGCATTCCTGCGCTGGGCCTCGAAGGTGCTGCGGGGCGTGCGCATCAATCCGCCCGGCACAGGGATCATGCACACCATCAACCTGGAACAGCTGGCCACCGTGGTGACGCTGCAAGAGCGTGATGGCTTGCGCTGGTTGGTGCCGGACATGATGATCGGCACCGACAGCCATACGCCCATGGTCAACGGCATCGGCGTGCTCGGCTGGGGCGTGGGCGGACTCGAAGCCCAGACCGTGATGTTCGGCATGCCAACCATGCTGCGTATTCCCGATGTGATCGGCGTGCGACTTACCGGTGCGCTGCGCCCGGGCGTGCTGGCGACCGATCTGGCACTCGTCGTTACGCAGCGTCTGCGGGCTATCGGAGTCTCCGGCGAGTTCGTGGAGTTCTACGGCCCCGGTGTATCGACTTTGACCGCAGGCGACCGCTGCGTGGTGGCCAACATGGCGCCGGAGTACGGCGCGACCACGGGCTTCTTTCCGGTCGACCGCCGCACGCTCGACTACCTGCTGGAGACCGGCCGAACGCAGGCTCAAGTCGAACGCGTGGAAACGTACACCCGCGCGGCCGGCTTGTGGTTCGACCCTGCAGCGCTGCCGACCTACACGCGCGGCCTCCACATCGCGCTGGAGACGGTCGACATGCACATCGCGGGCCCGCGTCGCCCGCAAGACCTGTTGGGGTATGGCGATGCCGCCTCGGCCCTGGCCGCGCTCGCCTTCGAGCCGAAGGCTGTCGATACCCAAATGCCCCGGCACCCGGTTGCCATTGCAGCCATCACGAGTTGCACCAACACTTCCGACCCGCGCCTGCTGGTTGCCGCCGGCCTCGTCGCGCGCAGGGCGCGCGCGCTCGGCCTGAAGGTGCCGCACTGGGTAAAGACATCGCTCGGTCCGGGCTCGCCCGCGGCAGCGGCCTACCTGGAGCGCGCCGGCCTCACGACCGACCTCTCGGCGGTCGGCTTCGACATCGTGGGCTACGGCTGCACGACGTGCATCGGCAACTCGGGTCAGCTGCCCAGGGTGATTCACGACGCGATGGGCAGAGGTGCGATCCATCCGGTCGCGGCGCTGTCGGGCAACCGCAACTTTCCGGGACGGGTTCACCCCGACCTCGACCTTGGCTTTCTGATGTCGCCGCCGCTGGTCATCGCTTTCGCGCTGGCGGGAGACGCGGAGCGGGACTTGCGCGTGGACCCTGTGCAGATCACCGCCAAGGGCAAACCGGTTTATCTGCGGGACCTGTGGCCTTCGGCCGAAGAGATCGAAATTGCGCTCGCGCGTTCGCAAGATCCGTCGGATTACCCGCGCGCCTTTGCCATCGCCACCGGCAACCCCCTGTGGCATGCGCTCGCCGCACCGGACACCGAGCTCTACCCCTGGAACCGCGCCTCCACCGCGCTGCGCCGCCCCCCGTTCGCCGCCTTGTCGGAAGGCAGCATGCTCGGCCGCTACAGCGCGTACCCGCTCCTCGTGGTGGGCGACGACATCACGACCGACCACATCTCGCCGGCCAGCGCGATTCCCAAGGACAGCCTGGTGGCCGACTTCCTCGTGGCGCGCGGCGACGACCGCGACGACCTGAACGTATTCGCCTCGCGGCGGGGCAACTGGGAGGTGATGGTGCGGGCAGCCTTCCACAGCAAGACGCTGAAGAACCTCCTGGCGCCTGGCGCCCCTGTGGCACACACGCTGCACGTGCCCACCGGCGAGGTGGTGCCGCTCTGGGAGGCCGCGCAGCGCTATCGCGCATCGGGCGATTCGGTCGTGCTGGTCGCGGGCGAGCGATACGGCACCGGCTCATCGCGCGACTGGGCCGCCAAGGGCCAGCGGCTGCTGGGTATTCGCGCTGTGCTGGCCAACAGCTTCGAGCGCATTCATCGTTCCAACCTGATCGGCATGGGCGTGCTGCCACTGCGCTTGCCTGCGGGCATGACGCCTGTCACGCTCGGGCTGGCTCCGGGCGATTGCATCGAGGTCGATGCGCAGCCCGAAAATATCCGCCCGCGCGGCCCTGTTGCCGTCACGCTGCGCCGCGCCGGTGGCCGCACGGAGTGCTTCGATGTGGTGGCGGCGGTCGAGACGAAGCTGGAGGTCGAGCTTCTGCAGGCTGGTGGCGTCATTCCGTCAACCCTGCAAAAAATGATGAAGAAGCATGGCGCGGCAGCCCTGCCTGCCGCGTAGATAACCGGAATCGCTGGAGAATCCGCCCCTATGCGGACCGATCAATCCATTCCCTCGCAAATTCTCGACCTCATCCAGGCAGACGCCATGCCGGCTGGCACTCATCTGCCGGCGCAGCTTCTGGCTGACCGACTGCGGGTGTCGCGCTCTCCCGTGAACGAAGCGCTGTCGCTGCTGGCCGAGAAGGGCGTGCTCATGCGCCAGCCCAATCGGGGCTACTTTCTGGTGAAGCCCATCGAGAATGAGGCGAGGGCACTCGCCGGCGAGCTGGGCCTCGAAGAATCCGACGTTGTGACCGAGGTGTACTTCCGCATCGCAGACGATCGATTGAGGGGGCTGCTGCCCGACGAGTTTCCTGAGGCGCTCCTGAAGCAACGCTACGGCCTCACCCCCGTGCAGCTGAATGGCGTGCTCAGTCGCATTGCCAATGAAGGCTGGGCCGAGAAGAAGCCGGGCTACGGCTGGGTGTTTTCGTCGATGCTGACCACCGCCGACAGCCTGCTGCAGTCGTATCGGCTACGCCTTGCGCTCGAGCCCGCCGCGCTGCTCGAGCCCAACTACCACCTATCGCCCCAGGTGATCGCGCGCTGCCGCGCAGCGGAAAAGCATTTGCTCGAAGGCGGCATCGAAACCGACACCGCCGATCAGCTGCACGACCGCGGCGTGCGCTTCCACGAATCGCTGGTCGAGGGCTCGGGCAACGCGTTCTTCATCGACACCATCCGGCGCGTCAACCGCGTGCGCCGGCTGCTGTCGTACCGCTCGATGCAGGACCGCAGCCGCTACAAGGAACACTGCCAGCAGCACCTGCACCTGCTCGACCTGCTCGAGCGCGGCCGCAACGACGAAGCGTCGAAGGCCATGCACCAGCACCTTTCCAGCACGCTGCGCAATCTCGCGAAGATCAGCAGCATCCTCAAGACCTAGCTCCATGACCATCGATTCCGCCATCGTCCGGGCGTTCGCACCCACCGGCGCATTGCGCGCCTCCATCAACCTCGGGAACTCGATCCTCGCCCATGCGGACAAGACAACCGGCGCGCCCGCCGGCGTTTCGGTGGACCTGGCATGCGCCTTTGCGAAACGCCTTGGCGTCGCGCTGGAACTGGTGGTCTTCGATGCCGCGGGAAAGTCGGTCGAAGCGGTGGCCAACGAGCAGGCCGACATCGGCTTCTTTGCGATCGACCCGGTGCGCGGCGCGCAGATCGCGTTCACCGAGGCGTACGTGCTGATCGAGGGCAGCTATCTCGTCCGCGAGCGTTCGCCTTTGCAGCACAACGACGAGGTCGACCGCGAAGGAACCGCGGTCGCGGTCGGCAAGGGAAGCGCCTACGACCTCTACCTGACGTGCGAACTCAAGCATGCGCAGATCGTGCGGGCACCGACTTCGCCCACCGTGGTCCAGACCTTCCTCGAGCAGAACCTGGATGTGGCTGCTGGCGTGAGGCAGCAACTCGAATCGGACAGCCGCGTGCACGCCGGCCTTCGCCTGCTGCCTGGCCGCTTCATGGTGATCCGGCAGGCCATGGGAACGCCCAAGACCCGGGGCGCGGACGCGGCGCGTGCATTGCGGGTTTTCGTGGAAGAGATGAAGGCGTCCGGCTTCGTGGCCGATGCGCTGAACAGGCACGGCATCGAAGGCGCATCGGTGGCGCCGCCCGGGCCTGCAGAGGACGCACTCGAAGGCCGGCCTCTTTCCATCACCCAGCGCTCGGCCGGCCCGCTGCCCCCGCCGCTTCCACCAGGAAGCTGACCAGCGCCTGCACCCGCGCGCTGCGCCCCTTGCGCGTGGGCACGAGCACCACCACCGGGGCGGCGCCGAATTCCCAGTCCGCCATCACGCGCTCGAGGCGGCCGGCGGCCAGCGCTTCGGCGGCGTCCCATTGGGAGCGCAGCACGATACCGAGGCC
>Ga0136846_1210938_pt1 | contig 18835 bp, 13 predicted proteins | sample HopSoiMetagenom2_FD_96841 | JGI IMG/M metagenome (GOLD analysis project Ga0136846, IMG submission 96841) | Grasslands soil microbial communities from Hopland, California, USA - 2 Assembly 2016 (version 4) | ecosystem: Environmental > Terrestrial > Soil > Grasslands | place: USA: Hopland...
AGGGCTTCGCCCTGGCAGAGGCGGGCGAGCTTGTTGAGGACGAGCAGCAGCGTGCCGGGATCGAGGGGGCCATCGTCTTCTTCGTCAGGCAGATCCGTGATTTCCTCGAAGTGATAAACCTCAAAGCGGGCATCGGCGTGCAGAGCGCGCATCAGGTGCGGCTTCTCCTTTTCGCTGGCCTGCTTGTTCTTCCATTCCTGGCGCAGCTCCACGATTTGTTCCTTCACGTCCTCGCCTTCGACATAAGTAATGTCCATGCCGGCCGCATCGGCGTGAGACAGCACCGTCATCGAGTCCAACTGTCCCGCCTCGTTGGCCGTCAGCTCGTGAATCTCCATTCGAGGGCCAAGCTCATGCAGGATGCGTTTGACGTCCTCGGCCTGAGGGCGGTGCTGGTGGTCAAACAGCACGAAGTACGTCTCGCGCCATTGATAGCGGCCATCTTCGAATAGCGACATCGGCGCCTCGGAGCAGATTAGGTCGCCGAGGGGTTCGGCGACCGATTCGCCAAAAGCCTACATTCGCGGCGCAGGTCGCTCAAGGGCCTGAGCGACCTGCTTTAGCCCGCAGCCGCGGGCAGAGCTTCGAGCTTTGCTGTGGGCGGAGTGCCCAGAGACATCAGAATGCGAATCGCCTCAATGAGCATCATCACGGCCAGAATAATTAGCACCAGCCCGATCCACGGCACCGGATCAGCCGGCAATGAGACGCCGCCATTGGCATGAAATCGCGGCAGCGTCATCAGGCACAGGGCCCACGTGCTCATGACGTACATCCAGATCGTTGGCAGACCCGTGACAAACCATACCCAGCGAGCGTTGTAGGTTCTCCACAGCCAAACGGTGACGCCCAGCAGCGTAAGCGCCGCCAGAAGTTGATTGCTGGCTCCAAACAACGCCCAAAAAATCTGCCACACGGGTACCGGAGGCGCCGGCAATCCCGTTTTGGCGTCCACGGCCACATTCGGTGCGATCATCAGGAAATAAATCGGCACACCGGCGGTCAGCGCGGTGCCCAGCACGCGGCCGAACCAATTGTGCAGCCCAGTCAGCTCTTGCAAGATGAAGCGCCCCAGTCGCGTGCAAACGTCAAGCGTGTCATAGACGAAGGTGGCGAAGGCCATTAGCGCGAACGACATGCCGATGCCCTGAGGCAGGTGCACCGCGCTGAGGAATCGCGCAATGCCGTGAGCGTAGATTTGATTGGGCGTACCTGATAGCTCGTTCGAGTTCTCGGTGAACATCATCACGCAGCATAGCGACACGATGGCCACCATGCCCTCCATCAGCATCGTGCCGTAGCCGACGACTTTCGCATCACCCTCGTTCTTGAGCTGCTTGGACGTGGTGCCAGACGCGATCAATGAATGAAAACCTGAGCATGCGCCGCAGGCGATGGTGATGAACAGCATCGGCCAGAGCGTCTGCAGCGGGGCGTTGGCTCGAGGCAGCGCCGCCTCCCAGCCGCGAAATGCCGGATATTGCACTTGGCCGCCTCCGAGGATCAGGCCGATTGCCCCCGCGCCGAGCGCGAAATACAAGAAGTAACCGCCGAGTTGTCCCCGCGGCTGTAGGATCATCCAGACGGGGGCCATGCCGGCAAGCAGGCAGTAGATGAGCAGGATCACGTCCCAAACTTTGCGCGATTGCGAGATGGTGGCAATCGCCGCGGCGTTTTGTTCCTGAGCCGCGACGTACAAATCGGCAGGCGCACCTTCCGCGGGGCGGTACATAAGCGTGGCCAGATCAAGCGGGATCGACGGTCCGGCAATGATGGCCGCACCGACCAGCACAATAAACAGTGCCGTCGCCCAGCCGAGCGGCATCTTGAAATAACGCAGGCAGACGCCCATTAAAATGGTCAGCACCAAATAAATCAGCGATGCACTGGCGATTGCGCCGCCGCCGACCATTCCATTATCCCCGGTGGGGGGGCCGATGAATGAGGTCGCCGTCACATCGGTAAACGCGACGATGATATAGACGAGCGCCAGCCAAATGAACGAAAGGAAGAGCAGGTACGACCGCCGACTCATGTTCTCGCGGACGACTTCGGCGATCGAACGAGCCTTGTGGCGAATCGAGGCAACTAAGGCCCCGAAGTCGTGCACGCCGCCGATAAAAATGCAGCCCAGCAGAATCCACAATAGCGCCGGCAACCAGCCGAAGGTTAGCCCGGCAAGAATCGGCCCAACAATTGGTCCGGCGGCAGCGATCGCGGAAAAATGCTGCGGAACGAGGGAAGACGGATCGAGCGGCTCGAAGTCGAGCCCGTCTTGCAGCTCATAGGCGGGCGTTTTTCGAGCTGGATTAAGCTCGAACAACCGGGCGAGCAGTCGGCCGTAAGTGAAATACGCTACGAGCAGCACGACGGCAGCCGGCAGCACGATAAAGAGAAGATTCATGGCAACGGTGAGTCGAGAGGGTGGCTGGGGTTGTCCAAAGGGTTACCCCAGTTACCTGTGGTACGCTTTGCGACGACCAATGCATCGCATTGGTGCCCGAGGCACCCAGCACAAGCGCTTGGTTACACTAAAGCCTACGTTATTATCGGCTATTTCTGCAATCGCGTCTTGTGTTTCGCTATGCCTATGATTCATGCCCGCCGCTACGACACGCTTCGCTCTGTGGCGATCGAAATCGAGGCTGGGCGGATTAAACAGATATCGGCGACCGAAGAGCGGGGCGAGCTGCCGTTCGTCGCTCCTGGCCTGGTCGATTTACAAATCAACGGCTTTGGCGGCATTGAGTTCAATGACCCGCAGCTGACGATTGAAAAAGTGCGGCAAGTCGCTCATTCGCAGGACGCATTTGGCGTGACGGCCTTCTTGGCGACGTGCACCACCGACGCTTATGACGTGCTCAGTCATGCCCTGGCAACAATCGCCGAGGCGATTCGCGAACTGCCCGAGGTTGCGGCGAGAATTCCTGGCATTCATTTGGAAGGGCCATTCATTTGTCCCGACGATGGGCCTCGCGGCGCCCATCCCAAGCAGCATGTCAGGCCGCCCGACTGGAATGAATTCCAGCGGTTTCAAGAAGCTGCCGGGGGTCGAATCAAGCTGACGACCGTCTCGCCCGAATACGACGGCGCGAGCGAATTCATCCATCACGCCGTCGCCAGCGGTGTGCTCGTTGCGATCGGCCATACAAAGGCGACGAGCGATCAGATTAAAGCCGCGGTTGATGCGGGCGCTCGAATGAGTACGCATCTGGGCAACGGCGCGCATCCAACGATCCGCCGGCATCCGAATTACATCTGGGACCAGCTCTCTGAAGATAGGCTGACGGCCAGCTTGATTGTCGATGGGCACCACCTGCCGCCGGCCGTCGTCAAATCGATGGTCCGCGCGAAGACAGCCGAACGCATTGTCCTGGTTAGCGACATCACGTCGATGGGCGGCATGCCGCCGGGCCGCTACAAGACAGGTCTGGGCGAGCTGGAAGTGTTAGCGAGCGGAAAGCTGGTTCCCGCCGGTCAGCCAGATATTCTGGCCGGAGCGTCGTTGCCGATTCACGCCTGCGTAGCCAACGCGATGCGGTTCGCCGGCGTCGATCTGGCCACGGCGATCGACATGGCCAGCCGGCGGCCTGCGCAGTTGATCGGCCTTGATCAACGAGGGCTGGAAGTCGGCGCACCTGCCGATCTGTTTTTATTCGATCTGCCGCTAGCGGCCGGCGAGCCGCTCCGCATCCGCGCCACCTATCACGTGGGGCAGGCTTCCAGCCTGCCTTAATCTTTGGCAGGCTGGAAGCCTGCGCCCACTTATATGACGCCGTTCCACGATCTCTTCGTCGGCCTTGTGGCTATCGTCGTGGGCTGCCTGCTGATTGCGGGTGCGGTGGTCGAGAGCCCAACGCTGATGGCACTGGCAAAGGCACGTCGGCTGAGTCAAACGCTTGGAAAAACAACTGCGCGCTGGATCGTTGCGGCGATTGGCGGCTTCTCAATCGCGATCGGCGCGCTGATCGCCAGCGGCTGGCGGATCCGCTGGTAGAGCCGGTTCATAACCACTGCAACGCGCGATTGGCTGGGGTGGATATTTGGCAAATCGCGGGTTCTCTTGCGATTTTCGGCATAGCAGAAACTGCGAGCCGCGACCGGAAGTGACGATGCGCAGAAAGGCACACGACGAGCAGAGGGAATTGCCCGAAAGCATGCCGACGTTCATTAAACATGGCAGGCCAGAGGCCTGCCCCACATTACTGCTGCGGCGAGGGACCGACAATCTCGCCGACGAGCGGCTTCCGCGGCAGCTTCTCATCGCGCATAGCGGCGTTGTACACAAAAGCCGCCATAATCACCGACGCCTGCTTTACGTCATCCTCTTGCAACCGATCGAACACGTCCATCGTCGAATGATGCGTCCGCGTGTCGTATTCGAGCTGGTCCTGGATGAACTGAAAGCCGGGCAGGCCCACGGCGTCGTATGAGAGATGATCGGTGCCGCCGGTGTTGGATGGGGAAATCGTGAGCGCGCCGAGATCAGCGAACGGCGCGAGCCAGGCTCGGAAAATGGGCCGCACCGCTTCATTGCCTTGCAGATATACGCCGCGGACCTTGCCCGTGCCGTTATCGAGATTGAAGTAGGCGGCGAACTTGGCGTGATCGGGTTTTAGTTCATACTTTGTCGGTCGCTGCGAGGTCTGGGCCGTCGCACCACTGGCTGGACTTGGCTGTGCCTTGTTCTGGTCGGCTGCCTCCGCGTTGGCTGGCGGTGCGGAAGAAGCCGTCGCCTCACCCGCGTTTCGGGCTTTTGTGTCGCTACTGCCGCCGCGTCCGCCACGACCGCCGCGGCCGGTCGGCTGAGGCGGAGTAATGGCCCGGCCAAAGTGATCCGTGACATAGGCTTTGGAGCCGAGCAAGCCTTGCTCCTCGCCGGTCCATAGAGCCAGCCGAATGGTCCGTCGCGGCTTGATTCGGAGCGTTTGCAAAATGCGCACGGCTTCGAGCGCGACGCCGCAGCCGACGGCATTGTCCGTCGCGCCGGTGCCGCCGTGCCAGGAGTCAAAGTGCCCGCCGAGCATAACGAGCTCGTCCTTTAAATCGCCGCCGGGGATCTCGCCGATCACGTTGAAGCTGTTGAGATCGTCGGCGTAATAGCGGCTGGCGATGTCGATTTCAAGCTGCACCGGCGTCTTCTTTTCGAGCATGCGCACGATGCGGTTGTAATGCTCGACGGCCAGGACGACCTGCGGCACGATCTCCGGAGCATCCTTGTTCCATGGCCGCGGGCCTCGATTGAACGGATTATTATCGCCCGCTGGAGGCTGCTGATTTTGACCTGCTGCCGGCTGCTGATTGTCGCGCGCGCTCATCGGGCCGGGCGGCATCGTGGCTGAGGCGAGAAACACGGTTCCGCCGTCGCCGCGGCCGGGCTCCAGGACAACCGCCGCTCCTTCGTCATAGATCATTTGCCATTTGCGGTTTTGCAATGCGATCGCCGCGCGTTGCTCGGCGCTAGCGCCAAAGGGCGTACCTGGCGCTGCGCCGGGAGCACCAGGCGGCGTAGGAGCATTGGTCGGCGCCGCGTTCGACGGCGTTACATAACGAGTGCGAGTTTCGCCATTCGCCAGCGCCAAAAGCTGCGCGTCACTCTGTCGCCTGGCCGGTGGATCGAACAGCGCCTTTACCTCGCGCGCGGGGCTGAGCAGCACAATAGCTCGATGCAGCTTGCCGCGGAATTTTTCCAGGTCTTCTTCTTTGGCCGCGTCCAAAAGGATCGGCTCGCCGCGAACCGTTTTTGGTGTGCTCGCCGACCAGGCCTTAGGGTACGCAATAAGCGGCGCGTAGCTCGGCTGAACAATGTTGCAGGTGAATCCCTCGAGGTTCCACCCGCGACCGAACGGCCCCCAGGTTTCGAGGTGAACGTTTTCCAGGCCCCACTCGGTCAGCCGGCCCTTTGTCCATTCCGCCGCGGTGCGAATCTGCGGCGAGCCGGTCAAGCGCGGGCCGTGCACGTCGGTGAGATAGCTGATCGTCTCCATCGCCTTCGATTTTTTTAGCCCTTCTTCGCGGATTTTGTTGATGACCTCCGTATCAACCCGTTCGCGGGGGGCTTGCGCCAGGCACGGTTGGTGAATCAAGAGCCCAACCGTGACAAGCGCGATAGCGAGGCGGCTAAACATAGTGTCCTCAAGAGTGTTCATAACGAATCGTGACGCGATGGGTTTGGCGAGGTCGCGTTCATGGCAGCAGTCCGCCAATTATGTCGTCGTGTCGCGCGGATCGCCACATAGCGGCTGTATTTTGTGATTACACGGGGAAAGCCGTTGCTCTCGCCAGGCGCATATTACATTCTGCAGCGGCCGTTCAGCATTCATCTGGCATGACGGCTCGCTGCCAATTAGGCTCATGTCTTACTGTTTTTTCCGCCGAATCAGCGATGTTTGGCAGCCACGATGAGAATTGCCCCGGCCATCTCGACCGCCCTGATTGCGATCGAGGCATTCTTGGTCGCTGGTTGCAAGCCGCCTGAGAAAAAGGCCGAGGCACATCCATCGCCTGCGAAGGTCGATAAGGTCCAGCAAGAAGCGGAGCTGAACAAGATCGTTCTCACCGCGGAGGCCGAGCAGCGTCTGGGACTGATGCTGGCCGAAGTCGAAACGAAGCCGGTCAATCGAGTCCGCAACTACGGCGGTGAGATCGCATTGCCGCCGGGGGCGTCGCTGGTGATCTCCGCGCCTGTCAGCGGCAGAGTGCAGCCGGCCTCCGCCGGAAATATGCCGGCGGCGGGGATGATTGTCGTGGCAAATCAGCCCGTGCTGTTGTTGACGCCGCTGCTGTCGCCCGAACGGGAAGTGCTAACGCCGGCCGAGCGGATCAGCATCATGCAAGGGAAAAATCAGATCGCGACCTGGCGGGCCGATGCTGCTTTTCAGGTTGCCCAAGCTCAAGAGCAAGTGAACAAGGCGAAGCTCGATCTGGAGCGGGCCGAGCGGCTATATCGCGATTCCGCGGGAACGCGAAGGGCCGTGGAAGATGCTCAATCGGCGCTGATCCTTGCCAACTCTGCGCTCGACGCCGCCACGACGCGGCAAAAGCTCGTTGAAAGCAGCGATTCCCAGAGTGAATCGGGGCAGCAGACGCCGCTTACAATCGAATCGCCGCAAGCTGGCATGATTCGCACGGCCAGCGTTGCTCCGGGCGAGGTCGTTGCCGCGGGCGCGCCGCTGTTCGAGGTAATGAAATACGATCCGGTCTGGGTTCGCGTTCCCGTCTATGCGGGCGAAACGGCGCAGCTTGCGCTCCACAGTAGCGCGGAAGTCGTTCCGCTCAACAGCGAGCGTAAAACTCGCGGCTACGTCGCCAAGCCGATCATTGCCCCGCCCACCGCGACCGCCTTGTCCTCGACGGTCGATTTGTACTATGAGCTGGCGAATTCCGAAGGCCGCCTGCGGCCCGGCGAGCGGATGACTGTCCGCGTGAAGCTGCAAGGTGCGAGCGAGCAGCAGGTCGTACCTTGGGCGGCGGTGATGACGGACATCAACGGCGGAACTTGGGTCTATCAAAACGTCGGAGAGCACACGTATGTTCGACGCCGGGTCCAAGTTCGCTACATCCTCGATAGCCTCGCCGTGCTCGAAAGCGGGCCCGCAACCGGCGCGAAGATTGTCACGGCCGGCGCCGTGGAGCTATACGGCACTGAAATGGGACATGCGAAGTAAACTATTTCTCACTTGGTTCTTTCGCTCTTCGGTTCTTTGATTTTGAGTATGTCCTGGCTCGTCTCCACTTCGCTCCGCCTCCGTGTCGCCGTTCTGGCGCTATCGTGCTTGCTGATTTACTACGGCATCCGCACGTTGCGCACGACGCCGCTCGATGTGTTCCCAGAATTCGCGCCGCCGCTGGTCGAGATTCAGACCGAAGCACCGGGCATCTCCACTGAGGAGGTGGAGAGCATGATCACGATGCCGCTGGAAAACGCGCTTAACGGCACGCCGTGGAAAAAGCTCATTCGAAGCAAATCAGTGCTCGGCCTGTCATCGGTCGTGCTGATCTTTGAGGATGGCACCGACCTGATCCGTGCCAGACAACTGGTGCAGGAACGTCTGGCGACCGAAGCTAGTCGCCTTCCAGCCATCGCTCGTCCGCCGGTCATTCTCTCGCCCCTTTCATCCACGAGTCGGGCTCTGAAGATCGGCATCACCTCCAAAAAACTTTCGCAGATGGAGATGACCGAGCTGGCACGCTGGACGATCCGACCGCGATTGATGGCGGTTCCGGGCGTGGCCAACGTAGCCATTTGGGGACAGCGCGACCGGCAATTTCAGGTGATCGTTGATCCCGAGCGATTGCAGGCCCACGATGTGACGCTCGGCGCGATCGAAAAAGCGGCGGCTGACGCGGTGACGCTCGAAGGCGGCGGGTTCGTCGATTCGCCGAATCAGCGCCTCGCCATTCGCCAGCAGGTTGGCATTTACGACGCCGAAGATCTGGGCAACGTGAAGGTAGATTTCCGCGGCAATACGCCGCTGCGGATGCGAGAAGTGGCCGACGTGATCGAAAGTTTCCCGCCGCCGATCGGTGATGCCGTGATTGGCGTGTTGGGGAGCGATCGTAATGAACCGGGCCTCTTGCTGATCGTCGAAAAACAACCGTGGGGCAACACGCTGGAAGTGACCCACAAGGTCGAGGCGGCGCTCGAGGCCTTGCGACCGGGACTGAAAGATCTGGAGATTGATCCAACGATCTTCCGCCCCGCCACGTTCATCGAGCGATCGCTTTACAATCTCTCGCACGCGATGGCTGTTGGTTGCGGTCTGGTAGTGGTCATCTTGTTTTTGTTCCTCTTCGACTGGCGGACGGCCATTATCAGTTTGACGGCGATTCCACTTTCGCTGATTGCCGCCGCACTGGCGCTGCACTACCGCGGCGGCACGATGAACACGATGGTCATCGCAGGGCTAGTCATTGCTTTGGGAGAGGTCGTCGATGACGCGATCATTGACGTCGAAAACATCCTCCGCCGCTTGCAGCTCAATCGTCAATCGCCGCACCCGCAGTCCCCGTTTCAGGTTGTTTTGGCCGCGTCGCTCGAGGTTCGCAGCGCCGTGGTCTATGCCAGCCTGATCGTGACTCTAGTGTTCGTGCCGATTTTGTTTCTGGATGGACTGGCCGGCTCGTTCTTCCGGCCCCTCGCGGTTGCTTACATTCTGGCGATCCTCGCATCGCTGCTGACGGCCCTCACCGTCACGCCGGCGTTATCGCTGATGCTCTTGCCGTCGGCCGATCGCCGCCGACACGACGCTCCGCTGGCTCATTTGCTGAAAAACATCTATCGCTGGCTGTTGCCGCCGCTCGTTGCCCGTCCTGTGCTGTCCCTGGTGATCGTTGCCATCGCGTTTGTCGGAACGGCAGTCGCCGTGACGCAGCTCGGCGAAGAGTTCCTGCCAAATTTTCAAGAGACCGATTTTCTCATGCACTGGGTCGAAAAACCCAGCTCGTCGCTCGACTCGATGGTGCGGATCACCAAGCAAGCGGCCGGCGAGCTGCGAGCGATTCCCGGCGTGCGAAATTTCGGCTCGCATATCGGGCGGGCGGAGGTTGCTGACGAGGTTTATGGCCCGAACTTCACCGAGCTCTGGATCAGCGTCGATCCAAAATATGATCTTCCCGCGACCGTAAAAAAAATTCAGACGGCCGTCGATGGCTATCCAGGCTTGAAGCGCGATCTGCTGACGTATCTCAAGGAGCGAATCAAGGAGGTCCTCTCGGGCGCGGGGGCGACCATCGTTGTTCGGGTGTATGGTCCGGACCTCGCTGTGTTGCGGGCCAAGGGAGACGAAATCAAAAAGTCGATTGACGGCATCGCAGGGGTCATCAATCTGAAAACCGAAGATCAGGTGCTGGTGCCGCAGCTGCAAGTGCGGCTGCTTCCAGACGCCGCCACGCGATTCGGCCTCTCGCCGGGGCAGGTGCGGCACGCGGTGGCCACGCTGGTACGCGGCACGAAGGTCGGTGAGGTTTACGAAGATCAGAAAACCTATGACGTTGTTGTCCGCGGCTCGCCGACGGTGCGGACCGATATCGAAGCGATTCGCGAGCTGCCGATCGATCTTCCGTTCGGCGGCCAGGCGCCGCTCAAGGATGTGGCGGATGTCTATATCGAACCAGCGCCGAATGAGATCAAGCGCGAGTCGGCCTCGCGGCGGCTTGACGTAACCTGCAACGTCGCTGGCCGTGATCTGGGTTCCGTCGCTCGTGATATCGAAGCGGCCGTGAAAAAGCTCGACTTCCCTACCGAGTACCACCCTGAGTTTCTTGGCGAATACGCCGCCCGACAGGAGTCGCGTCAGCGCCTGTTCATGCTTGCCGGCCTTTCGGTGCTGGGGATTTTACTGCTGTTGCACATGGACTTTCGTTCCTGGCGGCTGACGCTTCTCGTCTTCCTCACGATTCCCTTCGCGCTCGTCGGCGGTGTGCTCGGAGCGATTCTGCAAGGCGGAATCCTCTCGCTCGGTTCACTCGTCGGCTTCGTGACCGTGCTTGGCATTGCGGCCCGCAACGGCATCATGCTGGTCAGCCACTACCGGCATCTGGAAGAAGTCGAAGGCGAGAAATTCGGCGTGCCGCTCGTCCTGCGCGGCGCGGAAGAGCGCCTCACGCCGATTCTCATGACTGCCCTGGCTACGGGCTTGGCCCTAGTGCCTCTCGTGATCAGCGGCAACAAGCCTGGCCACGAGATCGAATATCCCATGGCCGTCGTCATTCTCGGAGGTCTGACGACCTCCACGATCTTAAACTTGTTCCTGCTGCCGCCGATCTACGCCATGTTCGGCCGCGTGCAGCGCGCGGCCGAATGATTGTCTTAGCTCGGCAGAGCCTCGCATTCCGGCCTAGCGCGCCTTGCGCTCCTTCGGCTTGGCGGCGGTGCGGGCCGCTTCGGCCAGAGCGTGCTTCTGCTCCAGCTCCGCGACACGCAGCTTGAGCCGCTCGTTTTCGAGCGTCAGAGCCGCGGAGTTCCGGGCCAGCTCGACTCGCTCGGCTGTCAGCTCCACGTGCGCCTTCAGCCTGGCATTTTCAGCCGCAAGGTCGGTCATCTTATCCAGCAGCTTGCGCTGCTCGGCTGCGGCTTCCAGCTTCGCGTCGAGGGCCGCGTTGTCAGCCAGCAGCTCAGCCATCGTTTCCATCAGCTCGCCAATCTGGTCGTCCGCTTCCTTGCGGACGGCCAGCGCCGCTTGAGCAGCCGCCTTCTCGCCAACGAGGCCGGCGATGTGCTGCATCAGCTTTAGCGGATGATGTTCGTCCAGCTCGTCAACGTGCTGGACCCGCTGGACCAGAATATTGGCAACTTCGCAATTCTCTTCGCCGCACGTGGCTTCATTGGTGCGGTCCGCGCAGGGGCAGCACTTGCAAGTGTCGTCTTTCGCGGCCGCGCACTGGGCGCCGCATGCGGTGGCCTCGCAAGCGCCGTTGCACTCACCTGGGGCCACGCCTGGACAGCCGAACCGCAGAAATCTGGCCGTGATGTTGGCCGTTGGATGTTCAACGGCTGCTGCCCCGCAGCCATAGTGCGCGAGCGTTTCCTCGCAGCATGCCGGACCGCTGCACGATTTGTTGCACGCCTCGCCTGTGTGAGACATTTTCGTGAGGTGGATGATGATCTCACCTTTGTCGTTGGCGAGCACGCGGTGTAGGTAGTCAGGCGCCAGCGGAAGCTTCGAGAAAATCGGGTGATCGGCAATGTTGAGTCGGCCACCCGCCAGTGGTGGCGGACAGGGCAGCTCCTCTTGAGCATGAACAAGCTGTGCCATGCAGACGGCGGCCAATAAAAACGACAAGCCGCACAACGCAAAAACGCGATCGGCGAAAACGCGACCAGACAACTGTTTCATAACCGTTCCTTGTTTAGAGAAGCCCGCGAAGAGAAGCCGAAGCACGATCTGTGGATTGCGGGGTATAACGAGGGCAGCATTCCGCGGCAAGTGAAACCAGGCATTCGGTCAGTCGTTCATTTATGACAACTGACAAATGATCAATGACAAGCTAGCGACGATGTCATGACGGCAAAGCATGGACATTTCGAGCGGTTGGCGCGGTTCTTGGAGCTTGAGGCCGCAGCCGAAGCGGAGCAGCTTGTTCAGCGGGCGACCCGTGGCGGACGGGCCGAGCGGTCGGGCAATTGTCTCGTCAAGCTAGCCATTCGCGATGAGCAGCCGGCATTTGGCGGGCGCGTGGTCATGACGCTTGGCAAGCGCGATCAGACTCAGACTCTGCCGTGGAATCGATTAAGCGTTGGAACGCCAGTGCTGCTTACGGAAGAAAACGTCACAGGCCAGCGCGGTTGGCGAGGAATCGTTTCTCGTCGCGACCAGGCCACGCTCGACCTGGTCCTCACCCAATCGCCAGAGCCGGAGCATGACCGGCCGACGTTTCGGGTGGATCTGGCCGACGATGAAATCGCCCGCCAGAGGATGAAGACCGCGTTATCGCAAGTCCGCACGGCGGATCGTGGCAGGTTAGCCCAGCTTCGCGATGCACTGCTCGGCAGCCGGCCGCTAAAGGTTGAAGAACACAAGGCTCTGACGGCTCTCGATCGCGGGTTAAACGCCTCGCAGCGGGAGGCAGTCGCATTTGCTCTGGCAGCTGCCGACGTGGCCATCATTCACGGCCCGCCAGGCACAGGAAAGACGACAACCGTCGTCGAGCTGATCCGTCAGGCGGTCGCTCGCGGCGAAAAAGTCCTCGCGTGCGCGCCGAGTAACCTGGCGGTCGATAATCTGCTCGAAAAGCTGGTCGCGGCTGGCGAGCGAGCGATACGACTCGGTCATCCGGCGCGCGTTCTCAAAGAGCTGCAGGAGCACACGCTCGATTTACTCGTCGATGCGCATCCGGATGTAGCCATCGCGCGGCGACTGATTCGCGAGGCGAATCAGCTTCGCGACAAGGCAGATCGGTTCACGCGGGCCAGGCCGCTGCCTGGCGCGAAAGCTCAAATGCGGGCTGAAGCTCGCGAGCTGTACGCCGATGCCCGTCGCATCGAGTCGCAGATTGCGGAGCATCTGCTCGATTCCGCCACGGTTCTTTGTGCGACATTGACGGGCGTCGATAGCCAGATGCTGAGCGACCGCACATTTGATCTCGTCGTAATCGACGAGGCGGCGCAGGCGATTGAGCCTGCCTGCTGGATTCCACTGCTCCGCGCCGGCCGTGTCGTGCTCGCCGGCGATCATTGCCAGCTTCCGCCGACGATCATCTCGAACGAAGCCGCCCGCGAAGGACTTTCCATCAGCCTGATGGAGCGGCTGCTCCGCGCCCTGGGCAACGAAATCTCGCGCCGACTGACGACGCAGTATCGCATGCATGAATCGATTATGGGATTTTCATCAGAGGAGTTTTACGAATCGTCGCTCGCGGCCGACCCAAGCGTTAAGGAGCACTTGCTCTCCGATCTGAAGGACGTGACGCCTGGATCGCTGACCAGCGCTCCACTGACATTCATCGATACGGCCGGCGCGGGTTTTGATGAAGAAGTGGAGCCCGATGGCGAAAGTCGCCGCAACCCGCAGGAAGCGGAGCTGGTCGGACGGCAGGTGCAATCGCTGCTCGATGCGGGCGTCAACCCGCGTGATATTGCCGTCATAGCACCTTACTCCGCGCAAGTCCGCCTGCTGCGCGACAAAATCGCGATCGAAGGCCTGGAGATCGACACTGTGGATGGCTTTCAAGGCCGCGAGAAGGAAGCGGTTGTCATTTCGCTGGTCCGCAGCAACTCCAACGGCGAGATCGGCTTCCTGGGCGATACTCGCCGGATGAACGTCGCCCTTACCCGCGCCCGCCGCAAGCTAATCGTCATCGGCGACAGCGCCACGATCGCTGGCCATCCCTTCTATCACAAGCTGCTCGAGTATTTCGAATTGCACGATGCTTATCGCACCGTTTGGCAGGAGATGTAATCGCGCCGCCCTTCGCCGCCCAATAGGGGCTGTCGCGCGATCGACTTCTTGGTGTGGAAAAACCCTGGGCGTGACAGATCACGCTCGCTCGGAGCCGCTGAATCTCATACAATCGAAGTATGGACCCTGACGAGCGAAATCATCAGCCAACCGAAGCTTGCTACGTCCTGATTGACCGCGCCGGGCACATCGAGCGGCGAGCGCGGCGGCGACGCAGGCTCCAGAGCGACCTTGAAATCGTCGATCCCTGGTCGTACGAGGCCAAGCGCGGCCGGGGAACGCTGCGCCTGGCGCTCGTCGAATATCGGATCTTGCGGTTTCTAGCGGAGCGGCCGAATCAAGCGGTTAGCCACGAGCGAATCGCAGCTGCCGTGAGCACAGCCCGGCATCGCGTCACGGCAGAAATGCTCAGCGAATATATTCGCTCGCTGCGTGGGCAGCTTGGCTTTTACAGCGACTATATTCAGTCGGTGCCGTATATCGGATATCGGTTCACGGGATAAGCCGGCGAGGCGGGAGCATCGCCCCCTTTTGGCCGCTCTCATTTCTTTAGAAACTCCAGCAGCACCATGATGTCGGCTTTGCTGCCGGCGGCGAGCGCAGGAAGCTCGACTTTAAACTTGGACGAATGGCTGGGAGTCGGATCGATTCCTTTTTTGTGCAGCTCTAAAGCGTCGGGTGGGCCGCAGCCAATACGGATGTGCAAGATTTTTGTCGTTGGATGCGGCGAGGCGAGATCCTGGAAGTCTTCGGAGCCCATCGAGACCGGCAAGGCGGGCAATACGTTTTTTTCGCCTAGAGCCAACCGCAGCGCCGGTTCGGCGCGGCGAACAGCCTCTTCATCATTGATGACCGGACCGGAGCTGCCTTTCATGATGTACCGCGGCATGCGGTCTGGCGGTACATCGGCCGCAACGGCGATGGCATCCGTGACGCGTTTGATGCCTGAAATGAGCTGGTCTCGCACTTTTTGGTCGAACCAGCGAATGTTGACTTTGAGCGTTGCGGTCTCGGGAATCACGTTGTTCGCGCCACCCGCTTGAAATGAGCCCACGGTAAGCACCGAGGGCTCCTGCGGATCGATCGATTGACTGACGAGAGCCTGGTAGCTAACGATCGCCAGCGCTCCCATCGTGATCGGGTCTTTGACGCGATGCGGCGCGGAGCCGTGGCCGCCTACCCCGCTGATAATCACGTCAATTTGATCGGTGCCCGCGTTGCGGCGGCCGGCTTTAACCGAGGCCGAGCCGGCCGGATGCTGCGGGCCAACGTGCGACGCGATAAGCACATCGGGCGGCGGGGATTGTTCATACAGCCCGCCATTGACCATGGCCCGCGCTCCTTCAATCAGCTCTTCCGCCGGCTGCGCAATGAGCACGAGCGTGCCGGACCACTCGGCTTTCAGCTCGGCCATGACCTTGGCAATTTCGATCAAGAACACAACGTGGGCGTCGTGACCGCAGGCGTGCATCACGGGAACGAGACTACCGCTGGGCGACGTGCCGGTGGCCCGACTGGCATACGGCAGGCCTGTTTCTTCGAGCACCGGCAGCGCGTCCATATCGCTGCGAAACATGACGACCGGACCTGGGCCGTTTTTCAGGATGCCGACGACGCCTGTCTTGCCGAGGCCCGTATGCGTCTCATAGCCGAGGGCCTTCAGCTCTTGGGCGACGAGGGCTGCCGTTTTCACCTCTTGAAAGCCGAGCTCCGGATTGGCGTGCAAGTGCTTAAAGACTTCGATTAGCCGTTGTTCGTCGCGATCGACGAGCGAGGCGATTTTTTTGGCCAGCGCGGGCGATTTTTCATCAGCACAAATCACGCCCCCGAATAGGGAAGTGATGGAGAAGACGATGACCAGGTTTCTCGGGACCATGATGCTCTCGCAACGACAAAGAACTGACGCATGGGTTCATCACGCGGAGCGTGATGACTACGGTGCGGCCCATTATATCGGCATGTTCGCTACAAGCGGAACGCAGCGGCGCGTTGTGTAGCCTAGATTTGGACAGCACAAACGACCCGTTAAGCGGAGCATAGCGATGAATACATGCCGGCGATCGATCTTCTTCATTGACCGTAAGGTGCAAGGCGCCCTGGTGGTGCGAACGTGCATCTACTGGTTGTTCTGCCTGTTCTCCGTTTCGCTGATGCTGATCTGCTGGGCCGCTTACACGGGACCGCTCAAGCCGTTCAGCGTGATGGCAGTCGAGCTTTACCACCGCCACGGGCCTGTCCTATTGGCCTCGCTGATCTTGCTTCCGATTACGGCGATGGATGTCCTGCGGCTGAGCAATCGCTTCGTCGGACCAGTGTCGCGAGTACGAGGCGCTTTGGCTGAGCTGGCGGCCGGACAAGCGATTGAGCCGATCCACCTTCGCGAGGACGATTATTGGACGGATCTGGCTGGCAATCTCAATGAAGTTGCGACTCGGCTGAATCAATCCGATAGCCGGTCGTAGGGTGGGCTGAGCCGCCGAGTCAGAGTTGCTCAGCCAGAGGTGGGCAGAGCCCACCCTACATGGTCGCTGGTGGGCACCAGGCCCACCGTTTGATTACCGAACGAGCCACACGGCCGAGAAGACATAGTCGGTCGAGGGGGCGCCTGAAGAATAGATGGCACCCTTGGCGATCACGTTGGCCGGCTGAACCATGACGTACTTGCTCGAGGCGCTGCCAGTCAGCTTGACGGCGAGCACGCGAACGCCCACCCACTTCACGATCGTATAATCGGCGTTATTGCCGGGGCCAACGACTGAGCGGAAGATCGGGATGAACCGCGTCTTGCCGACGATCGATGTGAGCTCATCCTTCACGCCAGCACTGATGCCCGTGTCACCGTTCAAATGCAGCGTTCCATCAGCGCCAAATGTAATCGAGCCGCCCATGTGGGCCATGTCCGACGCATTGATGCCTGAAGTGATTTGCCGGGCGATATCTGCCGTGCTGTTGTTGCTGCTGCCAATATCGACCGTGCCGCGGTTGCCCGGACTACCGGTGCCTTGCGGAAAGAGATTGACCTCTTTGACTCCATCGGAGCCCGAGGTGACTGCTTTGGTATCCGGGTTATAGCTGTAATTGTCGGTCCCAGCAGTCGTCAAATTGTTCCAGGTAGCCTCATCCAGGGCATACGGCAGAATATTGAGATTGCTGCCGTCCTTGGGCATTTGGAACCCGGAGAACGACGATACAAACGCCGCTGTGGCCTGAGCCTGCATGGAGCTCTGCGTGTATCCCAGCACCTTGGCGAAGAAAAACGGCACCGCGCCGTTTTGGTCGGCGGTTTTCTGCACCTGGACTTGAACTGCGTTCGGCAGCTTGCCCGTCGGTGGAGTGACAAGACTGTCGTTTGGATTCGATGGATTGGCCATATAGCCGACCTGGACGTCGTTTGTGGCCAGGGCAGGTGCGTTAGCGCACACCATATTCAGAGCCGCGAATTGCGACGCCCTTGCCTTCGCGGTCGTTGTTAGACCACTCACGGTCTCCGTTCCGGGCTTGCCATTCTTGTCGATCAGATCCCAAGCCGCAGCGATCGCCGCCGCATCGGCAGCGCGCTGCAATTCGGTTCGCGCCGTGTAGGCATAGCCCAGGTCGATGGCGAAGGCGAGGAGTGCAATCATGGCCGTCATTAAGAAGGCGGTCAGAACCAGGACGTTTCCTCGACGGCGGCTTGTCGTGCGGCGTTTCATAAAGCACTCGTTCAGGTCAAGAGTCATAAACAGGAGTCAGGAACAACAACCGGAGGCGGAAACCAGGGTTTCCGCGGGCAGCTCTTAGTTGTCGAGTTGATAAACCACGCGCGGCGTGTTGTCCGTGGCAGTGGTGCCGTCGGACAGCGTTCCGCGGACTTGCAGCAACTTCAGCGAACGCACGCGATTGCTCGCGTAGGCGACGCCGGACTGACTCGTGGAAACGTCCGGTGTGTAGTCGTTGAGGTTGCCCGCGATGGACCAACTTTGCAGCTTGAAGTTTCCTGTAAAGCCAAAGTTTCCCCACGTCGAAGAATAGCCATTCTTCGCTTTGAACGTGAGCAGGGCACCATTGGTATCCAGCACCGACGTCCAGGTCACTACTTCCTCCGCCGTGCTCATTACCGACCGGTCCGCGCGATCCATGGTCTGAACGGAGTTGTCACCGTTCCACTGGTGCAAGGTCAGGCCGCCCGGCGACCAATAGGGGAAGGAGCGATGATTGATTTCCAGCGTGAAATAAGTGCCCGAGATATCGCTGAACGGCGACATCGCGCAGACAACCTGCGGCCCGCAGCTGTTGGAATCGGGGTTGGCAATTACCAGCTCCCAATCCTCCTCGACGTGGACCAGGTCCTGGGCCCCCGCGGCTGCGGCGGCGACACAAAAGCCGATAAACGCGAGTCGGCTGACAGAACGTTGCAACCACCAACGAAAGGCGGCGCGCAGACTGACTTGCATGGCGAGCTCCTCAATGAGTATTTGCCGTGGTACCAAGCCATCGCTGTGCGGGCGACGCGCTTCAGGCTTGGAGAGAGAGGAGCCCGGCCGAAACGCGGTTATGACTGGAGGTCCACGACGTTGGATGACGATCTAGTGAAGCCAATGAAACAGATAGCTTATGGGCGGCCGATGTCAAATTCGCAGGCATCTTCCTTTGAGTGTTGGCCCGTGCAATGGCCCTCTAGCCTAGTTGCCCGGGTACGGTTTTGCCGTGGGTAGGGACAGCCAAGCGCTTTGCAGCAGGTTGAGAAAGTCCTGCGCGAACTGCGGCGCGTCGCATAGTGGTGATTTGGCAACACGCGCGCGCATTTCGCCACGCAGCCGCGCCAGCTCATCCGGCTTTTGAGCCCACTCGGTGGCCAGTGTGATATAGCCGGGCAGATCGGCAGCCACGAACTGCTCGTAACCGGCATGGGTCATGTGGCTCGTCGCATGGCGGCCGGCAAACGTTTTTCCGGGAAA
>Ga0136846_1231209_pt1 | contig 18834 bp, 14 predicted proteins | sample HopSoiMetagenom2_FD_96841 | JGI IMG/M metagenome (GOLD analysis project Ga0136846, IMG submission 96841) | Grasslands soil microbial communities from Hopland, California, USA - 2 Assembly 2016 (version 4) | ecosystem: Environmental > Terrestrial > Soil > Grasslands | place: USA: Hopland...
CATTCCGAGCGAGCGGCAGCGAGTCGAGGAATCGCCGTCGTCCCGGTAGAGGGCCTCAGTTCCCAGTTCCCAGCAGTCGCCAGTCGCCAGTCGCCAGTCGCTAGTCCCGGCTGTAAAGCACCACCGCAGGGTGCGTGCGCGCCGCTCGCCGGGCGACGAGAAGCGTCGCGCACAAGGTAACTGCGACCAGCAGTACCGTCGCCACCCCGAACTCGGCCACGCTCGTCGGCTTCACCTCGTAGAGCAGGGCGTGCAGAAACCGGGTCGCGCCAAGGGCAGCCGCGAGCCCCGCGACGACCCCCACCCCGACGAGTCGCAAGCCATCGCGGAGCACGATGCCCGCGACGCGGGCCGGCGCCGCGCCTAACGCCAGCCGGATTCCGAACTCACGCATCCGCCCGTTCGTCGCGTACGAGACCACGCTGTAGACGCCGATCATGCCAAGCACCAGCGCGGCGCTCCCGGCGACGCCGATGAGCAGCAACGTCAGGCGCACACGGGCGGTCGTGTCGTCCACGAGCGAGCCGAGCGTACGGATATCCGTCGCCGGCACTCGGCCATCGAGCTCCTTCATGATTGCGTGAATCGTCGAGCCGCTGGGCAGCTGCGTGCCGCGGATCGTGTAACGCACGTCCATCGGCGTGTAGGGCGCGGGCTGGCTGTCGGCCGGCAAGCCGTCCGCGTCGCGCAGCAGCGGATAGTACACCATCGGTGCGTAGCCGTCCTCGATGCGGTCCCAGTGCACGTCGCCGACCACGCCGACGATCGTGAACGCCGCTGCATGCGCCGGCGTAGGGGTCACTCGTCGGATCCGCCGTCCGATGACATCGGTCGTGCCGAACAAGCTCGTCGCAAGGCGCTCGCTGACCACGACCGCTGGCCAGCCGCGCAGGTCGCCTGCCCGGAAGCTGCGTCCCGCGCGCAGCGGAATTCCCATCGTCCGGAAGTAGTCGGCGGTCGCCACGTTGCCGGCCACGTCGACCGTCGGCCGTCCTTGCTCGTCCGCGGCCTCAAGCTCTTCATAGTTCCGCGTGCCGTGACTCGCCAACGGAAGACGCATGGTGACGCCCACGAGGCTGACCCCCGGGAGCGCCCGCAGTCGGTCGATCAGCTTCGCATTGTACGCCGCGTTCTTGCCGTACGACGTGTACCCCTCGGCGCCCCACGGCAGCGACACCTGGAAGGTCATCGTGTTCGCGGGATCGAATCCGATCGCGGCATTCCGCAGGTTCCAGAAGCTCTCGCCTAACAATCCCGCGGCGACGAGGAGCATGAGCGCGAGCGCGACCTGGAAGGCGACGAGGCCGTTCTGCGCGCGCCGCCAGCTACGGCTCGACGTGGACCGCGACGCGCGGAGACTGTCGAGCAGCCCGACCGTCCCGATGCGCGTGAGCGAGATGAGCCCGACCGCGGCGCCGATCACCATCGCGGACCCGAGCACCAGCACCACGGTCCTGGCCGTGAACGAGACCTCGTGCAGGCGCGGGATCTCGCGCTCCGTGAACCCGAATTTCGTGGAGAGGGCGAGCGCGGCGGCGGGAAGCGCGACGATCGTCGATACCAGGCCAAGCAGGATTCCTTCCACCATGAATCGTCGCGCGACGGCCACGCGGCTGGCGCCGAGCGAGAGCGCGATGGCAATCTCGTGGCGAACGCGATCGGTGCGGAGCAGAAAGAGATTGACCACGTTGGTCGTCGCGATCAGCAGCACCACGGCGACCAGTACGCCCAGCAGCACGAGCTGGGGACGGACCGGCGCTACCGTGGCACTCTTGAGCGATCGCACGACGACCCGTGCGTGGCTCTGCTGGAGCATGTCGGGCGTGATCGCCGGGAACCGCTCTGTCAGCGCAGGAACAAGACTGTTCAGCTCCGCCTCGGCGCTCGCCGGAGTGACGCCATCCCGCAGGCGGCCGATCACCGTCAGCCAGCGCGACGTGATCTGCGCCTGGCTGACAGGCAACGCCGCAGGGTAGTACAGATCCACCGACGGTGTGGGGAAGGCGAACGACCGGGGAAGCACGCCAACGACGAAGCGCGCCCCGCGATTCAGCTCGATGCGGCGACCGATGATCTTCGGGTCCGCTCCGTACCGCCGTCGCCAGAGATTCTCCGAGATGAGGATCGCGGAACGCGGGTTGGACCACGACGTGTCGTTAGGCTCGAAGAGCTGGCCGCGGAGCGGGCGCACGCCCAGCACGGTGAACAGGCTCGGCGTCATCATCGCGACGGTCACGCGCTCGGGCGCATCGCCGTCGGTGATGTTGAACTGGTCGTTCGTGAGAAACCCACCGAGCTCGCTGAAGGAGCGCGCGCTCCTGGCGAAGTGGATGTAGGTCGGTGCCGAATGCAGGTCACTGGCGTCCGCGAGGCCGTCGGTGACGAAGCCGACGCGCACGAGCTGGTCGGGCTTGTCGTACGGGAGGTCGCGGAGGAGGACGCCGTAGACGATGGTCCCGATGCCGACCGCGGCGCCGATGCCGATGCCTAACGTGGTGATCACCCCGCCGGCGAATCCGGGTGCGCGGCGCAGCCGTCGAAGCGCGAAGCGGCTGTCGCGAGCGAGATTGTCGAGGGCAACGACCCCGCGCGCGTCGCTCGTTTCCTCGCGGAACCGCTGAGCGCCGCCAAAACGGAGCAGGGCAGCACGCCGGGCCTCGCCTTCGCTCATGCCGCGGCGGATGTTCTCCCCGGTTTCCATCTCGAGATGGAACGCAAACTCCTCGTCCTGCTCGGCGGCGACGCGCGAGCGGTGTCGAAAGAGCTCCCGAACGCGCGCGAAGGCGGCACGCAGATGGTAGGGCACGGTCAGCCCTCGGCGGCGATGACGAGACTCACCGCGCTGAGGAAGCGATTCCAGGACGCGAGCTCCTGGCCCAGCGCGCGCCGCCCCGCGGCGGTGAGCCGGTAGTACTTCGCGCGCCGGCTGTTCTCGGTGGTGCGCCACTCGGTGTCGATCCAGCCGCGCTGCTCGAGACGGACGAGCGCCGGGTAGATGGAACCCTGGCCGACCTGCAGCGCGTTCTGCGAGAGCTGCTCGATGCGGTGGGTGAGTCCCCACCCGTGCATCGGCGTGAGCGAGAGCGTCTTGAGGATGAGCAGGTCGAGCGTGCCCTGCAGGACCTGTTCATTCGCGGTTGGCTTGGCCAAGCGGTCTCCTCCCGAATGACAGGAGGAAAGTCGGTGCGCTCCTCCCGAATGTCAAGAGGACGAGACTAGGCGACTGGCGATGGGCGACTGAACAACGGGACTCGGGACATCGGGACATCGGGACTCGGCCGGGAGACCATTACTCGAAAGGAGGTCTCCTCGTCGCTAATAGCATCCCGGCCGAGTCCCGATGTCCCGAGTCCCGATGTCCCGGTAGTTCTAGTCTCCAGTCCCCCGTCACACGTAACTTCGACGTCGATGCGACTTCGGAAGCACATCGGGCTCCTCGTGCTCGCCCTTCTCCTCGTTGCCGCGGTCTACGGCGTATTCCTCACGCGCCCTGGGCCACCGGCTGCCAAGGGTGCGCCAGCTCCACAAGGGCAGGGGCCACTCGCGTTCAACGACGCCTCGCTCGACGCAATCAAGGCGCTGCTCCGAATGCCGATGGCGCCCGAAGAACGCGAACCGGCCCAGGTTGCGCTACGCCTGGCCGACAAGGCGAGCGATCTCGCCTTCGCACAGGCGGTCTGGCGCATGGCGTCGCGCCCCGCCGCTGCCACCCCCGAGGCGCAGCAGATCAACGCGCGACTTCAAGAGGCGCTGAAAACGCTCGCCACCGACAAGGCGGCAGTCGATCGACTCACCGCCGCCGTGGCGAAGGCGAGCGTGACCGACGAGCCCCGACTCAAGAATCAGCTCGAGCTCGCGAAGGCGATCGCCACGCTCGACCAGGACGCCGTCGACGACGCGCAGCAGGATCTGATCGGCGTCGGCGGCAATCCGCAGTCGGGATTCGAGGACATGATCCGACAACACGAGGCGGTGTCTCAGTCGTCGGACACGCTGCGCATCGCGTCGACGCCGCTCGACATCAAACCTGGATTGCTGTCGCACGTCCTCGAGTGGCGAACGTTGAACGACAAGCGACTCGCGCTCGAGCGCGCGGAGTCGTCGGCCGACTCGATGGCAAAGGTGCTGCGGCAACGACACGATTCGATTCAAGCGCGCGCCGCTCGACGGCTGCAGGCATCACACGACACGACACTTACGTCCGACTCCACGGCAGCCTTGCTCGCCGAGGCGCGCCGCCAGGCCATGCGCCAGAAGTCGCGCGCGACGCTCGACCGGCGCGTCGACAATCAGGAGCAGTTGGCGGGCGCGCTCGTGGCGTGGACGACAGTCGTTCGCGTACAGGAGCGCGCGGCGATCAATCGCGCGTTGAGCAGCCTCGTCACGCTGCTGCTGGTTGCGTTCGTCGGAGTGCTGCTACTGCAATGGACCGAGCGAACCACGTCGAAGTTGTCCGTTGATCGTCGGCGGATGCACACGCTGCGGATGGTCAGTCGCGTCACACTGCAGGTGCTGACGATCCTCGCTCTGCTGCTCGTGATCTTCGGGCCGCCGAGCAACCTCGGCACGTTCCTCGGCCTCGCTGGCGCCGGGCTCACCGTCGCGCTCAAGGATTTCATCGTCGGCTTCATCGGCTGGTTCGTGCTTCTCGGACCCGATGGGATCCGGCCCGGCGATCTGGTGGAGATCAACGGCGTCACCGGCGAGGTGATCGAGGTCGGAATCTTCCAGACGGTCCTGCTCGAGACGGGCGACTGGGGCGGGTCGAGCCATCCCACCGGGCGTCGCGTGACGTTCAACAACAGCTTTGCCATCGAAGGCCACTACTTCAATTTCTCGACGACGGGGCAGTGGCTGTGGGATGAGCTCCAGATCGTGGTGCCGGCGGGACGCGATCCGTATCCGATCAGCGAGTCGCTCCTCGGTGAGGTCGAGGAGGCGACGAAGGAGAGCGTGACACAGGCCGAGGCGGACTGGAAGGGCGCGCGCCGGACACCGCAGTTCGCGTCGCTCACGGCGACGCCGACGGTCACGTTGAGGCCGATTCCGGGCGGTACGGAGATCGCTGTTCGCTACGTGACGCGCGTCGCCGAGCGATCGGCGATCCGCGCGCGGTTGTATCGGGCGGCGATGGACTTGTTAGGCTCGGGTGCCAAGGTCAGTGCGGGGTTGGCGAACGCCGAAGCCGAGTGACTGCCTGGCAGTTGCGTCGACCGACGGGCGCTCCACATTATCTCCTCCGCCCCGCGCGTGAGGAATGATGCAAGTCTCCGCTCGACTCGCCGCCTCGCTTGCCACGCTACTCTGCTCGACTGCGCTCGCGGCTCAGGAGCACGTTCACGCCGCTCCGCCAGCGACCCCGCCCGCGGCCATCCGCCTCGGCACCGTTCACTTTCCGACCTCAGGGTCTCCCGCCGCGCAGCGCGCGTTTCTCACCGGCATCGCGCTCGTCCACAGCTTTGCCTACGAGGCGGCCGCAGGCGCGTTCCGCGAGGCGGAGCGCGCGGACGGCAACTTCGCACTGCCGTACTGGTTCGAGGCACTCACGCATTCGCCGGTCCTCTGGGGAATCGACGATGCACCTGGCGCACGCCAGGTGCTGGCCCGCCTCGCGCCTAACGCTGGTGAGCGGCTGGCCAAGGCGGCCACGCCTCGCGAACGGGCGTACGGCGCGGCCGTCGAGGCATTCTTCGCCGACGCCGACTTTCCGACGCGCCTCCGCGGCTTCGCGGACTCCATGGTCGCGCTCGCGCGGCGCGACACGACAGACCTCGAGGCGTCGGTCTTCGCCTCGCTCGCGCAGCAGATGTATCTGGGCCGCGAGACCGTACCGCAGCCCGAGTACGATACGCGGCTGGCGGATGCGATTCGGTTCGCCACGCGCGTGTTCAGCGCGAACCCGCAGCACCCCGGCGCCGCGCACTATCTGATCCACGTGTCGGATGTCCATCCCGGCCCGCTCAGTCCGAGCTTCGCGCTGCAGCCCGGCCTCGCGCTGCAGCCCACGATCGCCCAAACCGTTCTCCCCGCAGCGTACGCGTACGCGCGCATCGCGCCCGACGCCGAACACGCGCAGCACATGCCATCGCACGTGTTTCTCAAGCTCGGGTTCTGGGATGAGCAGGTCGCGTCGAACGAGCGTGCGTGGCACGCGTCGGTGGCCGAGGTCGCGCGGGAGCGGGCGCCAAAAAGCCGGCTGGACTTTCACGATTTCCTCTGGCTCCAGTACGGCTATCTGCAGCAAGGCCGCTGGCGCGCAGCGCGTGCCCTCATCGATAGCGCGCGTTCCCTCGTCGCCGGCGTGGATACGGGCAGCGCGCTCGTGGTCGACGCGCACTACGTGGTGCCGATGCTCCAGGTGCAATACGCGATGGAGACTGACCACTGGCGCGACGCACCCACGGGTCGTCCCTATACGGCGCCCGTCGGCCCGACGTCGGCGCTCCAACGCGAGCAGGGCTTCATGCGGACGGTCGACGTCGGACGCGCGACGGGCGTGCTGATGCGACGAGAGCCTCCGCCGGCGTGGATCGACTCCGTCGCTTCGCAGGGAGCCCGCGCCGACGCGAGCGCCGCCATCGAGCTGCAGGCGATCCGCGCCGAAAGTCGGGCGGACACCGCTACGGCGCTCGACCTGTGGCGCCGCGCCGCGGTGGTGGAGGACTCGCTGCCGCCGCTCGGCCCGCCAAGGTGGCTTCGCGCGCACGAGCGCGCGGGCGCGCTCCTTCTCGGGTCGCGTCGGGCGGCGGAAGCCGAGCACGAGTACGCGCAAGCCCTACGGCTCACACCGAACCGGTCGCTCGCGCTCCTCGGTCTCGCCCGAGCACGTATCGCGTTAGGCGATAGCGTCGGTGCCACCTTCGCGTATCGGCGGCTCGCCGCCAACTGGCACGCGGCGGATGCGGATCTCCCAGCGGTCGCCGAGGTGCGGCGTCGCGCCGCCATCGCCAGGGAGACTGTACTGGCCTCGGACAGCGCGCCACTCGTCAAGAAGCGCGTCGCTTTCAAGAACGGTCCGCTCTGGCTCGAGGGCTATATGTTCAAGCCGGCGGGGCACGGTCCGTTTCCGGTGGTGGTGTGGAATCACGGTAGCGAGAACCGCCCCGGCGCCGGCGCGCAGTTCGACAACGTTGCCCGCGTGTTCGTGCCGCACGGCTTTGTCGTCTTCGCGCCCACGCGCCGCGGACACGACGAATCCGACGGCCCGTATCTCAACACCGAGCGCGCGCGCGTGATCGGCGCCGGCGGCCAGCGTGCCGGCGACAGTCTCGTCGCGCGCCGCTTGCCCGGTGAGCAGTTGGATGACCAGCTCGCGGGGATCGCGTGGCTCGAGCGCGTGCCCTTCGTGGACGCAACGCGGATCGTCGTTGCCGGTTGCTCGTTCGGCGGGGCTCAGGCGCTACTGGCGGCCGAGAATGGGCGGGCGCGCGGGATCAGGGCGGCGGTGACGATGTCGCCGTTCGCCATGAACTGGGATCACAACGCGCAGGGCAGGGACCGGTTCGTGCGCGGTGTGTCGCGCGTCGATGTGCCGGTCTTCCTGATCCAGCCGCCGAAGGACGTCAGCCTCGGCCCGAGCCGCGACCTCGGCGCCGAGTTCCGGCGGCTCGGCAAAGACTATCGGGGGAAGATCTACCCGGACACGATTCCGGCCGAGATGCAGTCGCACTGCTTCGGCGGCGGACAAGGCGACTCGGTCTGGGCGGCCGACGTGCTGTCGTTCGTGGACTCGGTGCTCGTTAGGCGGTGAATTAAAGGGACGCCTTACGAGTGTGCGTCGGTGATTGGTTGTCCAATAGGATGGGTCGGCGCGCGGGCGCCCGCCGGGGCGTCCGCCTAACGGCGTCACGGCGCAGAAGAGCGTATCGCGGAATCGAGGTCGGCCCAGAGATCGTCAGCGTTCTCGATCCCGACGCTGAGTCGGAGCAACGAAGGTGGAAGGTGTTCCTGTCCCGGGATCCCGGCGCGTCGTTCCATCGTCGATTCCACGGCCCCAAGACTCGTCGCATGGCGGACGAGCCTAACGTTTCGGCAAACGCCATCGGCAAACTCGGCTCCGCCGCGCAGCTCGAACGAGAGCATGCTGCCGAAGCCCTTGAGCACGCGCTTGGCCGTCGCATGGGTCGGGTGGGAGGGCAATCCTGGATACCTGACGCGGCCGACCCACGGGTGCTTCTCGAGCCGCTCCGCGAGCGTCATGGCCGTCTGCTGCGCGCGTTGGAATCGAAGCGCGAGCGTGCGCGCGCCGCGGACGGCGAGAAAGGCTTCGAACGTGCCCGGTGTCGCGCCGGTCAATCCGCGTGACTTCTTGAGGCCACGCAACATGGCATCGTCGCGTGTCGTGGCGACGCCGGAGAGTAAGTCGGAGTGACCGCCGATGAACTTCGTGGCCGATTGCAGCGAGACGGTGGCACCGAAGTCGAGCGGTTGCTGATTCAACGGCGTGGCGAAGGTGTTGTCGACCGCCAGGATCGCGCCGGGTTTGCGTGGCGCGGCGCCGATGGCCTCGAGATCCGCAACCGTGACCAGCGGGTTGGAGGGTGATTCAATCCAGATGAGGTCAGCCGCGCCGCACGCGCGAATCCAGCCGGCGGTGTCGTCCACCGCCACGCGTTGCACGGACCAGCGACCTCTATCGCCGCCTGCTGTTGCCAGCCCTGCGACGCCTTGATAGAGATCATCCGGCAGCACGACCACACTGCCGGTCGCGAGCTGATCGAACACGGCGGCGATGGCCGCCATGCCTGACGCGAACGCCACGGCTTTACCGGACTCCAGCCCGCCGATGATCTCCTCGAGCGCTTCCCATGTCGGTGTGCCATCATCGCGTGAGTATTCGCGTCCACTCCCAATGATGAAGTTCGAGGCCGGGATGAGCGGAACGTTCAGCGGAGCGCCGGGTTCGGGCGAGCGACCTGCGGCAACGAGCCAGGATTCCGGTGTGAGGTCAGCCGGGCGAAGCTCCATTCTTGTGAGTGCCTCGAGATGAGGGCGGTGCTGATTCAGAGCGGCTTGCGCCACAAAAGCTGTACCTCGTTCGGCAACGTCGGATAGGCTCCCGGTCTCGCGCGCTCCAGGCTAAACCCGTGCGCGTGGTAGAAGCGACATGCAGGCACGTTGATGTCCTGGGTTTCGACGCGAAGGCTGCAAGCACCCCGCTCGCCGGCACGCCGTTCGACGGCCTCGAGGAGTGCAGTGCCGATGCCCTGCCGCCGCGCATCGGGCGCGACACGAATGTCCCAGAGCAGGGCACAGCCCGAACAATCACGAAGCAGGTCGATGTGCGGGTCTTCGACAATGACCGTTGCGCCTCCGACCCGACACTCACGATCGTACGCTGCGAGAATGATCCAGCGGGAGAGGTCGAAGAGGTGTGGCCACGCGGACGGATGGCTGCCCGGATAGGAATCGTAGTCTTTCCAGTATGTGGGTGAGACTGCGACTGCCTCGAACGGCGCATCCCGGGTCAGCGCCGCCCATGCTCGCTCGTCCAGCATCTCGGCGACTGTGAACCCGATCGGGACCTTGGCATAGTCAGCGAGCCGGGTCGGCGGCTCCTCGACGATCATGAGCGACATCGTTAGTGTCGATCAGCGTGGAGATCGCCACAGCGGCCGGCGGTGCATCTCGTTAGGCCGTGCGGTCCTGCGGTAGACAGGATGTCGGCGCCGAGCTCGAACTCGAGGGCCAGCCGCGCCGACCAACTCGGCGGCCAGGCGCAGCCACTCAACGCCGGCCCGAACCGCGGCGGCAACGACCGAGTTTTCCGGCGTACCCGCATTTTGGATGACCAGGAGGAACATAGATCATACGATCCCGGCACTGGGCGTGCCGTCGCGACGCCGCTACGCTCAAAGGCCGGGGCCTCGCCTACCGTCTCGGCTCGTATGTCATGGCCACGGCTCCCGAGGCAAACTCGTGCCGGTTGACGAGCTTCAAGTCGACATGCTTCGATAGTCCCGCGAACAACGTGGGGCCATGGCCCACGAGTCTGGGCTGCACGATGAACTCGTACTCGTCGATCAGTCCCAGCTCGGTCAACGCCTGCGGAAGCATCACACCTCCCACGAACAATCCGTTCCCCGGCTCCTGCTTGAGCTGCTGAACGGCCTTCTCCAGGTTCCCGCGGACGGGCTCCGCGTTCCAGTCCACTCGATCCAGAGTGCTCGACACGACGTACTTCTTTGCCGCGTCGATCGTTCGGGCGAAGGGGAGCATCCAATCCGCCATCCATTCCGGCTTCTCCCCCTGCGCAGCCGCGCGCCATCCTGATTCCATCATCTCGTACGTCACGCGGCCAAAGAGGAGGGCATCGGCGCGCTCGATGTTCTCGGCCGCGTGACGATGGAGGTCTTCGTCGGGGACGATTGCCCGGTGATCGCAGCAGCCGTCCAATGTGACATTGATGGAATACCGGAGTGGTCGCATTACATGCTCCTGAATGGCGTGCCGCTGTCCTGTCGTATCACGATCGAAAATATCGCCTAACGAAATGAGCTTGGCCACGGTGGGCGTCAGCTTCTACTTCGCCGAGGGCTCGCATAATATGGACGACCGGGGGCTTGCCTCTGACGGCGAGGCGACGTTGATCGCGTCCGGCCCGCAGGCGGCGGCCGGTCTCGTGGACCTCTTTTATATGATGGCGCGCACGACGTGGATTGACCGGCCGCCAGAGCTGGAGCACCTGCTTCCGCGCCGTTCTTCGATCGTCCACTGGTTTGCGCGGCGGATTCGCGCCAGTTTGTGAGTTGAACTGCCGCTCGAATTGAGCAGATTCGCTCGTGACGGTTTTTCGACCTCGCACTCCCGAACCTGCCCACACCATGAAAACAGCGGCTGTCACCGCGGGCTTCGTGCTCGCCTTCGCGTCCACCAGCGCCTATGCGCAGCTTCAGTCGCGGCCTGTCCCGAACGCTGGCGTCGAGTCGTTCACGTTTCAGTCGCCATCGATGGGCGTCCGCTTTTCGCTCAACGTCGGCTTGCCGCAGGGCTACAAGGCGGGAGACGGAAAGAAGTATCCAGCGATCATCGTTACGGACGGGGATTTTTTCTTCGGCAACGTCTACGAGTCGGCATCGACGCTCTCGGGCGTGATCACTCCGCTGTTCATCATCAGCGTCGGGACGGCGCTCGATGAGGGCGAAGAAGAGCACACGAGGCGACGAATCTACGAGTTCTCGCCGCCGGGCTGGGATCGGCAAGACAACTTCGGGCAGGCCGTCGAGGGCTTCTGCAAGCGGTTCAAGTCGCCGGAGGGGCGATGCACCGGCGGATCGGGGAAGTTTCTCACGGCGATCGCGACCGAAATGATTCCGCAGCTGGCCGCCAAGTTCCCGATCGACACCACGCAGCTCGGTCTCTTCGGTATCTCGGCGGGTGGGTTTTTCGCGTCGTGGGCGATCTTCCAGCCGAACACGCCGTTCAAGAAGTACATCATCTCCAGTCCGGCGATGGCGTACGGTCGTGGCGAGATTTTCCGACAGGAAGCTGAATACGCGAAGACACACAAGGATCTTCCGGTCGGCATCTATCTCGCGTCAGGCGGGCTCGAGGCCGCGGATCCGCAGCTCGAGGGGATAGGGGAGATCGTCAGCGGGACGTCGCATCTCGCAGGCGTGCTTGCCAGTCGACAGTACACGGGGCTCAAGCTGACGATCGAGTTCCACCCGGGCATGGGACACACGGACGTGGTGGGAACTTCGGTGGTGCGAGGGCTGCGCACGCTCTACGCGAAGTAGGGCTATTATCTCTGCGTATGCGCGCTGACGCCACAAAAACCTAACGCGGATTTCGAACATCGATTCCGCCGATGTTCGCAGATTTGCCCCATGTGTAGCGACGGCTCCGACGGCACGGCCGGGCGCTCATCCTTTTTTGTTCAAACGGCCTCGGGAAGCCGATGCGTCCCGAGGCCGTCATTCTCAAACGAGACAGTGCAGGACACCGTTTGGTGGACTCACGCGGAGGCCAACGCCTCCAGCGATTCCGGCTGGACCTGTCCTCCATCGACGATGATGGTCTGGCCAGTGATATACGCCGCTTCCCGCGACGCGAGGAAGGCGGCCGCATGTCCAATATCGTCCACCGAACCCAGGCGCTTGAGTGGGATCGAGGCCGCCATCGTGTTCAGATACGCCTCACCCAGCCCCTGCAGGCCTTCCGTTACGATGTTGCCGGGCATGACGGCATTCACCGTGATGCCGTATTTCGCCAGCTCGATGCAGGCAGTGCGCATGAAGCCGAGTTGCCCCGCCTTGGTCGCGCCGTAGTGCGTCCAGCCGGGATACCCGGTCACCGGGCCGGTGATCGATGACGTCATAACGATGCGCGGCTGGTTGCTCTGTTTGAGATACGGTACGCAAGCCTTGACGCTCAGAAAGGCGCCCTTGAGGTTCGTGTTCATCACGTCGTCCCAGCTCTCCGGGCTCATCTCTTCGATCTTGGCCTGCGGGAAGATCCCGGCATTCGCACAGAGAACGTCGAGCCCACCGTGCCGATCGACAGCCGCCTTCGCCATCGCCTCCATGTCGGAAAGCCTGGTGACGTCAGCCGCGAACGCGCCGACCGTGGCGCCACCACTGCTCAATTCCCGCGCGGCAGCTTCCGCTTCGTTCAAATGGCGAGCAACGATGAGCACCTTTGCCCCGTGGCCGGCAAACACCCTCGCGATGCCCTTGCCGATGCCTTTGCTTCCGCCGGTGACAATGACTGACTTGCGTTTCAGCGATGCGGACATGCTGTTCTCCTTAGGCATCATCATTGAAATGCACGGCCGACGCTTGCATTGCCTAACGCCGAAATGTAAGCCGCGGAGCGCCTAGCGAGTGGGCGTTATGGTATTGGCGCGACCTGCGATCGAGGCGGACTCACGGCCCGGTCAAGCCGGTTGTGGCTCGAACGTGCGCGATACGGTCGCCGGCATCGAGGTTGAGGACCGCCTGCCACCGGCGACGAACGACCGCGAAGCGGCCGCCACCGCTCTTGTCGCACCAAAGCTGGCGGCTGCTGTCGGTGACCAGCTCGCAGTGAAAGCCGTTGCGGAGCATGATCGCTCGAGCAGAGTCCAGGGGAATGCCAATGGCAATGGCGGCGGCGAGACGGCGATCCCAGTCGGAAGAGCCGTCCGCGCCGTGCGTAATCGATCGGTCGCGCCCGCAGCCGGCTGCGACGGCGAGCAGAATGCCCATGTGCATCCGCCAACGGATCACGTTAGCCCCCAGTCACGATACACGCCGCGTGACCAAGAATCTGGTCGCCAGCGCGAAGGTTCGACGGTGTCGCGGTCCACCCGCGAGCAAGTCGGTCCGCGAGCAATTCGTTCGCATTCGGTTGATGACGCCACACGGCGACCGCCATGATGGACCCGAGTCAGGTCGTGTCGAAGCTCAGATACCTCGAGCCATACGGGACCACGACATCATGAGTTAAGGATCAATCTGCCCTGCGCCCACGCCCGACTTGCTCACCACCGCCACGTTGTCGTCCCGGTCTCGCTCGATCAGCTTGCGGTACGGATCGACACCGGCGCGCGTTGGCAACCGCGGCACCGTGAGCACGATGGTCTGTTTGCCCGAGCGAAGACGATGCTGCTTCAGGTACAGCGCTTCCCCAGGCGAGCCGTCGAGCGCCTGTCCGGCGAACGCTCCGACCTCGACATCGTCGTCCATCGCAATCGGGGTCTGCGTCCCGATGCTATCGGCTCGCGCCTTCGAGGCGTCGACGAACAGCGTCACCCGATAGCTGCCGCCATCCACAGGGTCGGCGCGCGCCGAGTCGGTGCGCACGTTCCACAGCGTGATGTGCTCGAAAAGATCCGAGAGCAGCGGCCGCAATGAATCGGGCGTAACGGCCTGCAGCTCAGCATAGAGGGCGCGTGATGTTGGCGGCGGCGCATCGGCGCCGGCGAACTTCTCGCGGAACCGCCGCAGCGCCCCGTTGACCGCGTCGGCGCCCAGACGCTCGCGCATTGTGTACATCGCGACCGCACCCTTGAAGTAGTACACGTACGACTGGCTCACGACGTCGAGCAGCGGGACCTCGCGGTTCGTGTAAACGGTCCGGCCCGTAAGGTATTGGTTCATGTTGTAGTCATAGAAGCGGCGCGCCAGCGCGGGGCCGTACGTCGTCTCGAAGACCATCATCGAGCTGTATTGCGCCATCGTCTCGGAGACAAACCCCGCCCCGGGCACTTGCGCCGGAATCACCTGGCCGCCCCACCACTGGTGCGCTGTCTCATGCGCAACGACGAAAAACGGCCGGTCGATGTCGCCCGAGTCGACGCGCGTGAGGAACGCGCTCCCTTCCGAGAACGCGATCGTGTGCGGGTGCGCCCGCGCGAACGCTGCATAACGCGGGAACTCCACGATGCGAAGCTCGCGGAACTGATACGGCCCGAAGTTCTTCGAGTAATACGCGAGCGACGCCTGCATACTCCGGAGCATGCGGCCGACATTGACGTCGTGCGTCCGGTGGTAGTAGACGCGCAGCGGAACCCCATTCCAGCTCGCCTCACGCGCCGCGTACTCCGCAGAAAAAACGGGAGTGCCGTAGCGAACCGGCCGATCCGTGCGGTAATGAAAGTAGCGCCGCCCGTTCTCTCGCCACTCGCGCACGAGCGTCCCCGGCGTGATGGCGATCTGGCGCGGATCGGTGCCGATCACCGTTTCGATACGCACTGAGGGGTCGGCACTCGCGCCAGCGCGTGCGTCCACGTCACCCGCGCTCGCTGGCATCTTGCGCGGCGGGAGGCCCTGCTCGCGTCGATCCTGAGCATCCATCACCTCGCGGCCCGGCTGATAGCCGAGCGAGGGCACCCACCCGCCCTGGAGGTAGGCGCCGTTAGGCGTCACGTCGGTCGGCGCGCCGGCGTTACGGAACCCGCGCGGACGGGACGCAAGCTCGAACGTCATGGCGATCGAGTCCCCCGGCGCGAGCGGCCGCTCGAGCGCGTAGATCCGGTACCGCAACGTGGAATCGTTCGTTACGAGCCGCGCGGTCCGATCGAACGCGAGCGCGCGCGTCTCGACGTCAAAGCTCGGGAGGACGTGGATCGAATCGATGGAGTGTACGGTCCGGTTGACGAACGCAAATGTCCCGCGAATATCGGCCGCACGGTCCGACGGATAAACCTCCACGTGCAGCTGCGCCGCGACGAGGCTTGGTTCGGGCGCATTCTCGAAGCGCTTGTACCGTCGCTCATACTCGGCGCGCTCGGCTGCGATCTCCTTTGGTGAGCGGTACGTGTTGAGTATATTCGTGTTATAGAACACGAATCCACCTAACGTCACGATGAGCAGTGCGGCGGCCGCCGCGACACGCACCGTCGGCCCGTGCAGGCGCTGCCGTGCGAGTGACAACCGCCGCCGAACGCCCCGCTCGCGCCCACGCACCCAGAAGAGGGTCGCGAGCACGGCAAACAGCAGTGCCCACGCGGCCCAATACAGCCTGAACCAGACGAGCCCCGAGAGAAACGGCGCAAGCCCATTGAAGTCAGACCATACCCACCCCGGGTCAGACCCGTAGATCAGCATCTGATGGCCGAGACCAATGAGTCCGGCAACCTGTGTCAACGCGAAGTACAGCACGACAACGAGATGCCCGAGGTACTTGTTGTTCACGATCACGTGCACCGTCATCGCCAGCGCGGCGAGAAGCACATAGTCGACGAGCTTGATCCCGAACAGGAGCTCGAGGTAAACGCCGAGCTCGAAGCGGTAGTAGCCGCGGATCGCCTGGAGCAGCACGCCGGCGCCCATCAGCACCATCTGAAGCGTCACGAGCATCGCGACGAGCGCGAGAAAGCGACCGAGCAATGCGACGACGTTAGGCACCGGCGCGACCGCGGCGATTTCGCCCATCCCGACCTCACGCTCGCGCCACACGAGCTCTCCGGCGAAGATCGCGATGAGCAACGCCATCACCGGGCCGAGCGCGGAGCTCAGCACCGTGCCTGCGATGAGGTGGGTGACGGGCCAGGTGGACGTTCCGAAAACTTCGGCACCGACGTCCCAGCCGAAGATGAACACAAAAACAAGCGCGCCAGCGAGAATCACGAGGTACGAGCGTGTCAGCGCGATCTCACGCCACGCGCGAGCGGCGACGGCAAGCGTCTGCCGAGCGTGCGCCGCGAACGAGAATGAGCGGCTCTGACCGGGCGCATGCGTCAACGACGTCACCTCGAGCGGCACGACGCGGTCCCGGCGCGTGCCTGCCCCGAGCGCCGTCGGGGGGCCTGCCCCGAGCGCAGTCGAGGGGTCGATCACCGCACGTCGGCGCCACCAGCGTCGTCGCAGCGCCCCAGCCGGGTGCGCGAACCGGAAGCGCGCGACGAGCAACGCAAAAATTCCCACGGCGACGCCCAGCCACAACGCTCGATTTTCGAGGAGAACGTTAGGCCAGCCGATGAGCCGTGCATTGCTCTCGACAGGCGTCCAGTATTTTGTCGTCAGCGCGACCGCACCCCCGCCGAACGGATCGACGAGTGCGGACAGCACCTGGTTCGTCAAACCATCGGTCAGCTTACCGGCAACGGTGCCCAGGACATACAGCGCGATGCCGCCAATGTAGGTCGCCAGTGCCTGACGAGTGAGCGCCGCGGCGGCGAACATGAATGCGCCAATCACGACGAGGTTCGGGAGCAACAGCAGCAGGTACGTCTGCACATACGCAGCCGGCTGTACTGGCCCGAACTTTCCGGCCGCCATGTACGGCATCACCGACGCTACAGCCAAGCCTAACGGGATGCCGAGGAGCAACACTGCGTTGACTGCGAGCCCCGCGAGGAAGCGTCCGGCGAGGTAGTGCGATTCGCGAAGCGGCGACGTGTAGAAGAGCGCGTGCATGCGCCAGTGCACGTCGCGCGCGGCGGCGTCGCCGAAGATCCCCGCCGTCACGAGCATCCCGATGCCGCCGAGCACCGCCGACACGTTCGCGATCATCTTCGGCGAGTTGAGGTACTGACTGCTGCCGTTGATCGCGTGCATCAACAGGAACGGAATTCCCAAGAGCACGAGCGCGTATACCCACGTCGACGGCTGGCGGAGTCGGTAGCCGACCTCGAATCGGAACACTTCGCGACGCGTCATGACGCTGCGCCAATCGCTGCGGCCTCGGCGCGTGCGCCCTGGTGGCCGGCCATGACGCTGAAGTAGACGTCCTCGAGATCCGGCTCCGTCTGATCGAATTCGGGCCCCGGCGACGACTCGGCGTACACGTGCACGAGCGTGCGGCCTGCCTGGAGCTTCGTGCAGATCACGCGATGGCGGCGCTCGACGTCGGGAAGCTCGGCCTTCGCCACGACACGCCGCCACACCCGCCCGCGCAGCGCGACGACGGCGGCCAGTGGTTCGGCCTCGAGAAGAATCTCCCCTTTGTCGATGATTGCCATGCGGCTGCACAGCTCCGCGACATCGTCGACGATGTGTGTCGACAGGATCACGACGGCCTGCTCCCCGATCTCGCTGAGGAGATTGAGGAAGCGCACGCGCTCGGCGGGATCGAGTCCCGCGGTGGGCTCGTCGACGATGATGAGTGAAGGGCCGCCAAGGAGCGCGACGGCGATGCCGAAGCGCTGGCGCATGCCGCCGGAGTAGCCGCCAAGCCGCTCGCGGCGCACGTCCCACAGATTGGTTTGCCGCAGGAGTGCCTCAACGACGCGGCGTCGCTCGCCCCGGTCGACAAAACCTTCGAGTACCGCAAAGTGATCGAGCAGCCGCTCAGCGCTGACGCTCGGGTATACGCCGAACTCCTGGGGCAGGTAGCCGAGGGTGCGGCGCACGCGGTCCTTCTCGCGGATGACGTCGATGGCCTGCCCCGGCTGCGACGTCGGGTCGCCCAGCGTTATGGAGCCCAAGTCCGGCTCCTGCAGCGTCGCGATCGTGCGCATGAGCGTGGACTTGCCGGCGCCGTTAGGTCCGAGGAGACCGTACATTCCGCGCGGAATATCGAGGCTGACGCTGCGTAACGCGCGTACGCCGTTGGTGTACGTCTTGGAGACGCCGCGGATAGCGAGGTGCATCGGGGGCAGGGGAGAGGCGACAGGTGGGACGAACGGCTTGGGGGAATACGGTCCTCGCCGTACGGGACCGCACAGACGGAGGTGTCAGCGCGTCAGGTCGAGGGCTTCATCCGATCGGCACACGGGCGCGCCCGCGAGACGAGGCTTGTCGTTCTGGACCGGGCGAGGGGGCGCCACCGCACCATACCAGATGCGAGGCGAAACGAACGGGTGGGCGGGCCACATCGTCGCCGCCTAACGCCATCAGCACGCAGCAACTGTCTGTCTACGGCCTGAGCTCGGGCCGCTACCGCGGCCCCCTGCGAATGCCGACTGATCGGGCGAGAATACTTAGGTATTGACCTTAGTGTTGCCCCGTGCTAGAATCCGTCGGTCCGATCAGGTAACTCAACCAAATCGACCGGTGTGACATGGTTCAGTCCGCAGTTGCCGACGATGTCTTCTATGCCCTGTCCAATTCGACTCGGCGCAAAGTCCTGGAGCACCTGTCGGTGGGACCAGCCACCGTCAGCGAGCTGGCAGCACCATTCGACATGAAGCTCCCCTCGTTCGTGCAGCACCTAACGGTGCTCGAACAGAGCCGACTGGTGAAGTCGAAGAAGCACGGGCGTGTGCGGACGTACGAGATCGTGCCCGAGCGACTCAAGGTCGCTGAAGACTGGCTGACCACGCGTCGTGAACTGTGGGAGGCTCGACTGGACCAGTTCGATCAGTATGTCAAACGACTCAAGGAGAAGGAATCGGCATCATGAGCACGCAATCCACGCAATCCACGCGATCCACGGAATCCATGATCGATCCGAAACTCGATTTCGCCA
>Ga0136846_1232199_pt1 | contig 18833 bp, 13 predicted proteins | sample HopSoiMetagenom2_FD_96841 | JGI IMG/M metagenome (GOLD analysis project Ga0136846, IMG submission 96841) | Grasslands soil microbial communities from Hopland, California, USA - 2 Assembly 2016 (version 4) | ecosystem: Environmental > Terrestrial > Soil > Grasslands | place: USA: Hopland...
AGTTTGTTTACGGCCAACGAAGAGATTACGGAAGCTGTGCAGGAGGTCTTTAATTTTCTGACTGCTTACGCCGATCATCCACATTACGATCCTCTCCTCGTGTCACCAGTAGATTGTGCAGAGCGCACCCTGGCGCTGATTCAGCGCGAGGCTGAGCACGCGCGGGCGAAGCGCCCTGCACGAATCATCGGCAAGATGAATGCGCTTCTGGATAAATCAATCATTCAGGCGCTGTATCACGCATCGCAGGCTGGTGTTGAAATTGATTTGATCGTGCGTGGCATGTGCGCGCTGCGTCCCGGACTGCGTGGAATAAGCGACCGCATTCGCGTGCGCAGCATTGTGGGACGTCTGCTGGAACACAGCCGCATCTACTCGTTCGCGAACGCTGGTGATGAGGAGCTCTATCTCGGCAGCGCCGACTGGATGCCGCGCAATCTGTACGAACGCGTGGAGGTAGTTTTCCCGGTATTCGATCCATTGCTGCGGCAAAGAGTGCGGCAAGAAATTCTCGAGGCTTACCTCGCCGACACGGCAAAGGCGCGAATTCTGCAACCAACGGGCGAGTACATCCGCGCAGGAACGCGCGTCGATGGACGCCGGCGCACGCCTCCCATACCCTTCAACGCTCAGGAATTCCTGATAGGATTGGCAGAAGGTAAGCAGTCGCTTACAGCGATTCCGCCCGCTTCTGTACGTCCCCTGCGTGCGCGCTACCCCCAAAGAATTGAGCAAGCATGATCATTTATTTTGTTCGCCACGCCAGCGCAGGCCAGAAGAAGGCCACTCCTAAGAAAGACGAAAAACGGCCATTGGACGCCGAAGGCGTGCATCAGTGCACGCAGATGGGCCGCATTTTGTCCGCAATGGAAGTTACCGTCGATGCGGTAATCTCAAGCCCGTTGAAACGCGCTACACAGACGGCGGCGCTGGTGGCAAACGAGATCGGCTATGAAGGCAAGCTACACCTAGAAAACAGCCTTCGGCCGGAGGCGAAGTACGATCACTTCCGCGATATGCTGCACAAATATGTGAAAGCAGAAGCGCTGATGGTGGTGGGACATAACCCTAATTTCAGCGAGTTCCTGGCGCGCACCATTGCGGCGAATGGCGCGCGCGCCTATGTTGATATGAAGAAGGGCGCAGTCGCCAAGGTAGAAAGCACGCAAAAGAAGTTTGTTCTGCACTGGTTGTTGACCCCGCGGCTGGCAAAGGCCAGCGCAGATGCGGGCGTGAATGAAAACTCGAAGAGCCAGGCGGCGCTCTCGCAAAACGGAGCTGGCGGCGAACTCGACATTCCCGCGGAATACGTCCGTCAGAAGAGCACAAATAAGAAGCAAGCTCAGGCGGATTTGACGACCAAGTCGCGCCCGAAGACATCCCGAAAGTAGGTTCGTTCTTTTTCTGCGGCCCAGACTTCCAGGTCCATATCGGGCTTGCCGAGTAATTGGATTGTGACTTCGGCCCCGGATTCACGCGTCCGCAGCTTCTGAACTACTCCGCGGCGTCCCTGGTTCAGGGCACGCGCAATTCTTAACAATACGACGGCGCGATTGAGAAGCTCGCGTATAGACGGCCGAAGATTTCGTAGCTCGCGATCGCGCTCACTGGGCCGGGATTTTCCCATATATCGCGCAATGGCTGCGACAAGATGGCGCTGCTCTGGCGAAAAACCGAACAGCTCTGAATTCGCAATAAGGTAATACGTGTGGCGATGACGGCCATTGCGGTTCACGTAAGAACCTAATTCGTGCAGCATCGCAGCGGCGGAAATCCATTCAGAGTATTCTCCGGGCAGACGATGAATATCCTTTAAAGCCTTGAACAGCTGCTGCGAAAGACTACGCACGTGTGCGGCATGGCGCGCATCTACACCGAACCGCTTTCCCAGCAGCATGAGGGCGTCCTCTCGTTCAGCTTCGAGTTGGCGGTGCTCACGAGTGCCAATATCGGCGTCCGCCGCCATTTGCGCGAGTACTCCATCGCGTAAGCCCAAAGGCGAATACTGAAATGAAACCAGCCCATAGTTGGCCATCAGCTCGGCGAAGACGAACGCGCCGGCGACGATGATCTCCGACCGTTTTGGACCGATACCGGGAAATTGCGACCGTTCTGACGCGGATCTGGCGGACAGTTCTTGCGCCAGCTTGGCTGTAATTTTGCGCGAGACTGTGTGGGAATACTTTGATCGTCCCTGCAATGCCCGGGCAGCACCGGCCAATGCAGCGGCAGTGCCCGATGTGGCAATCGCGAGATCTACTCTGTGGCGTCGGATGGCAGGAGCGATACGGTTCACTTGCTCAGCGATGTACTCCCGCATCCGTACAATTTCTTTGGATTTCGCGGGATCATGAAGCAGAAACTCTTGTGTGAGTCGTACTGCACCCAATGGCAAGGTGAACATCTCCCGAATGTGTCCATGTTCGGAGATGGTGATCTCACAACTGCCGCCACCGAGGTCAAACATCAACACATCTTTGTTTTCAATGCGAAGATTTGAGAGAACGCCCAAATGGATGAGACGTCCTTCTTCGAGGCCTGAGATGATGTCGATCTTCCAGCCGACGGCAGACTTGACCCATTCGGTGAATGCACGTGAGTTCTTGGCGTCGCGCAGCGCGCTAGTACCAACAACCCGCACCTGCTCAACGCGAAATTTTTGCGCTGCGCGGTAGAACCGAGTCAGAACTTTCACTGTCTGCGCCATTGCAGCGGGCGCAAGCGTGTTGTACCGGAAGACGGACTCGCCCATGCGCGTAACCTCACGGTCTTCGTGAATAACCTTGAGCTTGCGGCGGGTGAGTTGCGCAATCTTTAGCCGAACGGAGTTTGCACCGATGTCTACAGCCGCAAAGATGGGCATGACGGTTAATGATTTCCAGCTCTACACAATCATGCCACTCGAGAGGAACTACGAGATGCGGCTCGTCCTGGAACTTTTTTAGGAATGACCTTTGAATCCCCAAGCAACTTGCGTTCTATCTCATCAACCGCGACAACGGCGTCCGCATACTTTTGTTGCGTCAGCCCCACGAGAGCAGAATGCAAGACCGAGTCGCCCAGCACCTTTGCGGCAAGGTTTGCGAGTATAAGGTGGTCGTGCCAATCTCCAATCACGTCCTGCACGTGTTTCCAAGCCTCGACGAGCTGCTTGGCTTGGACAGTGTCTCCTGCCAGCTCTGCCGTGTAGCGAGAGCGCTTACATGCCAACCGGTAGTCGTGCAGGCTCTCCGGAGTGAGATCCCGTCTACGCCGTACAAAAGCGCGATATGCGTTTAAAGCACGATGCGCCATCCGGTCGAACTCTTCTGTAGGCGCCAATTGCTTTTGCGGCTCTTCATCCAACAACTGCAACCGCGGCCAGACTTCGCTCAGCAACGGGTCACGCAATAGCCCCTTGAGTTTGGTCCTCTGCGACTCCCGACGAGACTTGAGGTGCTTTCTCACCCTCTTTACTTCTCTCGCATCGATTTCCTTGATCCCTTGCAGGAGGTCCAGATGCACTGCGGCATCGCGAAACTTCCCGCTGACTTTGCGTAGCTTGTCCAGCAGCTTGAGAGCTTGCTCTTGCTCACGATCAATACGTGGATGAAATACGTTGCTCCAGGCTTGGAAGCGACGAAGACTTGTGCGGTAAAAGTGAGCGCCCTTTGATGTGGGCCGCTTCCGCAGATTTGTTATCGACACCAGCAACCGTTCAACTGGAGAATCGAACTCGTCTTTCGGAGCCTTACTCAGAGCGGCCATCGGGTGGAGTTTTACGATAGAACAGGGATTCGGGATGCGCAACCGGCAGAATTCCAAAGACAGCGTCGCACCGGCAGTTTGAGACTTCAGAACGTAAAGGCTAATCCGCCACGTACGCCTCTTGCCGACTGTACGAGATAGAGCGTGCGACCGTCAGGGCTGAGAAACGGACGGTAACCTTGCGCCAGCAAGTTGCGAACATCCAGCAGCGCCTCGATATGCCCGGGAATGAAGGAGCCGCCGGGGATCGGTTGGCGGATGACGATACTGAAGTATGGATCAACGTGTCCCGGAGAGGAATTGAACAGATCGACCGGGGTTATTGCGCTTGAGCTTGTCCACTTGTACGAAGCGACCCATCGGGTACCTGACTCTGGGATCAAGCCGTTGAGCTTGGCAGTAACGGAGTGAGCATCTTCTACGCGCAAGGCATCACGGAGGTGAGCCCAGGAGCCGCTTGAGTTCCAGTCCGGAGCCGCTACCGCTCCGCCATAGGCGTAATCCAAGAGAGCAGTCAACTCGGGCGAAAACGTGTGCTCGGCAACCAGACGCACTCCGCGAGTATCGAGATTGCCGCCGTTGAAAGTAAAGGTGTCAGAGGAAAAATCTGGAATCACGTCAGATTCAATGGCGGAAACATCCCCGGAGCCGGTAAGAGCGATGTTGGAAACACGATCAAAGAACACCGCCGCCTGAAACTTCGTATCGCCGTGTTTCTGCGACAGCGCAATCTCCTGGTGACGATCACGCTCCAATGCCGGAGCCATCGCAACGACGGAAAGTCGAGGGCTGGGCACGGAGCCGCTGTCACCGTCCTCAATCGCATGATCAAAAGGACTCGCAGGCTCGGCAGTGGCATAGCGGTATTCCAGCAGCGTGCTCTTGCCGAGGTGGAGTGCGGCAGACGCAAACGGACGAACTCCGCTGATATGCCGGATAAACTGCACGCCCTGCACTTCGCTGCCATAGTTCAGGTCAATTAATCCCGCAACGTTGGTCGTGTTTGAAAATGTGAAGGCGACGGAGCTCAGAGAATTATTGATCGCGCTGCCCGGCGGGGCAGTGTGACGTAGCGTGACAGCCATGGTGGGAGTGTCGCCATTGGCGAACTTATGCTTGTAGCTCGCGCGAAACACACCTGCCGGCTGTCCATTGCTATTGCCCACCCGGCCGTCGAAGGACACAGTATCGGCGGAAAACACCGCCTGCTGAACGTCAAAGCTGGTGCCGTAGTCCGGTGCACTGCCAAAGCCATCGGCCTGCGCGCCCGCGACAAAGGCGACTCGCCCCTTAACTGCGTGGCAGTCACGACTCTCGCCTGCAGAACTCGCAAGAACAAATCCATGATCGCTGTCGAACCGCAGAATAGGACGATTTGCCGCTGAGCGGAGCGTCCACTTCCAGTCGTCTTGATCTTGGGCTGATGACTGTCGTGGAGGCAGGAATCGTATGGCCTCTGCCAACGTATTGAGTGTCACGTTGATAATGGCGCGTCCGCCGGAGCGAACTACCACGTTGTCGACGAGCGATGGGAGGAAAGAAGCAGCAGTGACCTTCAATCGATAACTGCCGGGAGGCAGGCTCGCAGCCTGAAAACTTCCGGCCTGGCCCGTGAAAGCTACGACGGGTTGAAGCACGCCGGCTGAAAAGATCTCGACGAGTGCTCCCATCTGCGGAGTGCCATCAGCACTCTTTACCATGCCGGAGATGGAGCCCGGAGTCGCAGCACACACTGGCATTGCTGCGCTTAACAGCACAACCAACCACTTTAGCCGGTTTGCCATTTATCCACCCCTGGATATCGAAGCATGTGCAGGCTCACTCGCGTACTGCACTGCCTCACGCCGATTGCTCAGGCTCCATAGATCGGAACTCAGTCTCAGGTAACTCTACTGAACCAGAAACTTTGCTGTTGGAGCAATCGACTGCTTGGAAATATTGTCGTTTACTTTGATCGTCAACTCGTACATGCCTGGTTCAAGGCTGGCCAGAGACATGCTCTTTTCCAGCGTAACCTGGTCACCGGCATTGCCGAGTTGATCGGTCGTTTCCACTGCGTGCAACACTGCTTTCTTCGTCGCCGCATTCACAATGTCATACTCAAACTGCGCTGAGGACTTCTTGTTCTGTTCACTGACCCCCAAGTTGTACACCTGCATCCAGAAGTTTAGTTTTTGCGCTCGCGTGAATTTCGCGGGTGATCCATCCGCCGAATCCATGCGAGGCCGGACTTTGGTTGAACCCAGAACGAACATTCCTGCGCCAACTGACTTGGAGGGTACTTTCTCCATCACATCGGCAAGAATCAGCGTTGAAGAAACCAATCCCTTCTCATCGCTCATGTCCGGGACCAGGATACCTCGCGACCAGGTGCCCATCCGATCTCCATTCACGTCTTTGACGACGATATCGAAGCGATAGCGCCCTGGACGTAGCGGTAATGCCTTCCAGTACACCGAAGCACCCTCAAGCGTCTTCGGCAGCAATTCCGCCGGAACGTCGTCCTGCACCGTCTCTTCAAAAGTCTGCGAGATACGCCCGGTCAGCGTGGTAACCCGTCCAAAAATGTTCAACGTACCCCGCTGTACCCCGTCCTTATTAACATAGGTAACATTCTTCTTCTTCACCTGGACCATCACGGGAACAAGAACGGTATCGCTGGTGACGCGCACGAAATCAGCGCGAACATCGAAGGGGAGCAGGTTGTAGCGAATCTTCGTGGTGACAACTTCTTCAAGGTCTTTAAATTTGATGGCGGGCGGGCGATTCAGCTTGGCAAACTCTTCCAGGCGATCAAACTGTTTGCTCTGGAGATTTTGATTAAACGGTCCAGCTCCCAATTGCTCCAGTCCGCTGTTTGTAAAGCGGTCCGCTTTACTTGATAGCCCCATTTGCTCGTACATGGTAAGGCCCGCACCGGGGACGTTCTTCAGCGCGTCCTTCTCTGACCGGTCGATGGTCATGTGATAGTCGCCGCACATGCAAGTATCGACAAACTCAATGATGATTTCCTGCCCGATGCCTTCCAGGTACCGGTATCGCCACGTTTCAAACGGATAGGTCGACGTTTCACCGCCACCTTCTTCCATCGGCCGGTTGTACGTGCCGCCGCTGGGATGTGACTCAATCTCGTCCGGCTTTCCATACATAACGTACATGCGCCCACGATCGGTCTTCCAACCGGGGATACCGGCGGCAAAATGTTCATTCGCGTAGGCAATGCGCTGATAGTGCTCTTCTTTGAATTCGTTTTCTAAGGTGTCAGGAGTGGGGTCGCGGCGCGCCCAGAACGCTTCGATGAAGTTGTCGCGCTCCTCATTGTTGGAAAGCTGCTTGAACGCAGCACGCTCTTCATCGCTGATGATGTAGCGCACGTCCTCGTCGAGCCATTTCTTGTAAACGGGCTCTACTTCCTTCTTGAACCGCTTCTCTTGCTCTTTCTTTTCCTTGCTCGTCACTGTGCGATTGCGCTTGTCATAGTCTGGCGAGCTGGGATCTTGGGAGCTCCCTTTCGATGCGGGCGGTTGTTGCGACGCACTGGCTTTGTCGCTGGTCGTGACATCCGCCGAAGCGCTCTGACCTACAAAGGACACTGGCAAAACGAACAGAAGAGCAAAAAGAATAAATCCGGAAGACTTGCGGAAAAGCGGTGAAGACATGCTACGACCTACTCCTGAGAGACACACGTTGAGCACCATTATTTTAGGCAGTTCTGCACGCCGGAGCAAGTAAACAACCAATTTTGAAGGCAAATAGCGGGAGCTCTGGTATCACTTTACACCCCAGTCCAGCCTAACTCACGCTATAATCGAGCATTCCCGGCAAGTTGAGCTATTCCTCGCCTGATCCCCAGCCGCAGGACTGTCCATCCTCGACTGCCCTGAGAAACTTTTTGTCATAAGTTGGCGTATCACTGCCCGGAGGACGTATGCCACAGACCCAAACTGTTGACCTGCCTCTTGCTGGCAGCAACAGGTCGCTTGTCGACTCGACGTACAGCGGTGGTCCAGAGCGAAAGAAGAGCACCAAAACCAAGAAGATCGTCATTGCTGTTGTCGTGTTGGTGGTGCTGGCGGCATTAGTAGCACTGAGCGTTCGCAGCAGCCAAAGCAATGTTGTCGCCGTCACGACTTCCAAAGTTGTTCGGGAGGATATAACCAGCGTAGTAACCGGATCCGGTGAGATTAAAGCCAAGACTTACGTCAACATCGGCGCTCAGGGATTTGGCAAGATCGTCAAGCTGTACGTCAAAGAGGGCGAAACGGTCAGAAGAGGCCAAAAGTTGGCGCAGCTCGAGAATGTCCAGAGTTCGGCGGACGTTAATGCGCAACGGGCCAACATCGAAGTGACGCAGAAGGATCTCGCATCTGCCGATGCCGCGTATGACAGTTCTGTGGCAGAGGTCGCCCGCGATAAGGCCGATCTCGAACAGAAGACGCTTGACTACAAACGCGCCCAAGATCTTTACAACAGTCAGCTGATCTCAAAGTCGGATTTCGATGGACGGAAAGCAGCCTACGACGTTGCGATCGCAAGCCTAAAGGCGGCCGAGGCGAAGGTAGCGCAGATGAACGCGCAGCGAGCTTCCACTTCGGGACGTGTCAGCCAAGCAAATGCTACGTTACGAAAGCTGACGGACGTGCTCGGAAAGACCGAATACATTGCGCCTTTTGACGGTATTGTGACGAACCTTCCCGTCCGCGAGGGTGAGACTGTCGTCGTGGGAATTCAGAATTCCCCCGGTAGCACGCTCATGACACTGGCTGATATGTCAGTCGTCACGGCAGAAGTTCGAGTCGATGAGACGGACATCGTAAATGTGAAGCTAGGTGAGCCCGTTGATGTCACTATTGATGCCCTTCCCGACAAGACTTTCAAAGGTCGTGTAACGGAGATCGGCGATCAGGCGCTGGTGCGCTCCTCCGGAGTAGCTACTTCGCAAACCACCGCCGGTACTCAGGAAGCGAAAGACTTTAAAGTCGTAGTGACGCTGGATAATCCTCCAGAAAATCTCCGTCCCGGCTTCTCCACTACGGCAAAGATCACCACCGCGAACAAAACGAATGTGATCGGCATTCCGATCCAGGCGCTCACAGTGCGAACTCAAGGGGATCTCGATGCTCAGCGCGCGGCTGTTAGCGGAAAAAAGGGAGCTCATCCGCCTACGGCCGCGACAGGAAACGATTCAAAGAACAAGAAGGAAATTCAGGGTGTCTTCCTGCTGGACAAGAGCACCAAAAAGGTAGACTTCAAACCGGTCCAGACTGGGATTCAAGGATCTACTGACGTCGAGGTTACAGATGGCTTAAATGAAGGCCAAGAGATCGTAACCGGCAGCTACAAAGTCCTGCGTACATTGAAGGTTGGAGCCAAAGTAAAGGTCGACAACTCAATCGCCAAAAAAGACGAGGGCTCCTAGTAACGGTGGCTAATTGGGAACGTCTATAGCGTCAACAGGACGTTTTCGTCCAATATTGGGGAACCGGGTTTTAGGTCTCCCCGTATGATGAGTTAGGAGACCGGAATGGCAACGCAAATGGCAGAACTGACGACGATGGACGCGATTAGTACCCGGCCAGCCACGTCAACCATCATCAAAGTTGAGGACCTGTGGAAGACCTATGACATGGGTTCAGAGCAGCAGGTACACGCGCTCCGCGGCGTCACTCTCGACATTAAGCGCAATGAGTACGTTGCCATTATGGGACCTTCAGGATCAGGCAAGTCCACTCTGATGAACCTGATCGGCTGTCTCGACACCCCAAGCAAAGGCAATTACTGGCTTAATGGACACTTGGTCAGTGAATTGGATGATGACGAACTGGCTCGAATTCGGAACAAGGAAATCGGGTTTGTGTTCCAGACTTTCAACCTGCTGGCTCGCGCCACTGCACTGCATAACGTCGAATTGCCGCTGATCTATAACGGAACGCCCTCGGAAGAACGCATTCGCCGCGCCAAAGAGGCGCTACGCAAAGTGGATCTCGAGTCGCGCATGATGCACAAACCGAATGAGCTTTCAGGCGGTCAACGTCAGAGAGTTGCTATTGCACGCGCGCTAGTAAACAGTCCATCGATCATCCTCGCCGATGAGCCGACCGGGAACCTCGACTCGCAAACCGGCAACGAAATCATGGCGCTCATGGACCATCTGCACTCGCAGGGGAATACGATTGTGCTGGTGACTCATGAACATGACATCGCCGAATACGCGCACCGCGTAATTTACATTCGTGACGGCATCATCGCTGATGACCGCAAAACCGGCCGACAAGTCTAGTAATCGCGTTTGGTGTGACTCTGAGACATGCGTCCCGGCTGTGGCCGTTTTCGTTGCCGCGCTCTTCTGCAGAAACTCCTGAATCAGACATCTTGTAGTGCCGAGATCAACTGCAACAAATGGCCGCCGAAAATGGCGCATTGACCGGATTGTGCGCTCGGAGCACTGAAGTGCGAAACGGGATTCCGAGCGGACGATAACTCTCTGCTATCAACTCAGCGATGTAGTCGCAGCGTTTGCGTGCAAGCGCTACGATGGATGGCCCGGAACCGCCGAGGAATACTCCCAGCAAGTCTGGGTGCGAGAGCCTGAGGGCGGAGTTGAGACCGGGTACAAGCGATTCTCTGGCTGGCTGATGGAGACTATCGGCTAGAGCTTCCATCAGCAAAGAATCATCCCCGCTCTGGATTGACTGGACGAGGAGCAGCACGCGTTGCATATTCGAAACTGCAGCTTCCAGAGTTACCGATTCGGGAAGCGCTGCGCGGGAGGTGTGAGTGGCAAGAGTAATGTCGGGGGTCAGCACCACGAGGCGCAACGATTCAGGCCAGGGAAGAGAGAATGCGGCCAAGCTTCCATTTTGTTTCTGACAGCACACTGCGAGTCCCCCCAGCAAGGCCGCGGCAGCATTGTCAGCATGTCCCTCCAAGTGCGAAGCGGCAGTGAGTAATCGTTCATTGCTTTGCTTGCCATAAACCGCTTCATACAATCGGAAGCCAGCCATGGTTGCTGCCGCACTGCTGCCGAGTCCCGCCCCCATCGGTATATCACTGTTAACTTCCAGCTGTATGAGCGGGAAATCACTCCTACCGTTCGCCAGCAGGTGGAATGCTGTCTCGATACGGTTTTCCTGATGGGGAGCCTGTGTTTCGAAATGAAACTCTAGAGAACCACGCTGTGAAGGGCTGACGCTTGCGATACGGACCCGCAAGTAAATTTGTACTGCGAGCGCCAGAGTATCCAGGCCGGGACCGAGGTTCGCGATCGATCCCGGCACCGTAATCTCGATCCCGTCAAGGTCGGGGCGGCCCATCATCGCCTGGCCTCTTCCTTCATTGCTCCCGGATGTTCCAGAATAATGTCGGGGTCTTTGAGCACATGCCCCGTCAGCACGGCGACCACGCGGTCCCCTTCCGCAATTTCCCCGACTTGTCGCAATTGTCTGATGCCGGCCAAAGTGGTAGCTGAAGCAGGTTCACAGCCAATCCCATCTCTTCCGATCATCGACTTCGCTTCGAGAATTTCGTCATCGGTGACGTCGAGAACACGACCGTTGGTGAACTTGAGAGCGCCGACCGCCTTTCGCCAGGAGCGTGGCGCGCCGATGGAAATCGCGCTGGCGCAGGTCTTCGGGTCAACAACGGTCTCAAGCTGCCGAGCCCCAGCGGCGAGCGTCTTCACTAATGCATTCGCGCCGCTAGCTTGCACGATCACCAGCTTGGGAATCTTGTCAATCAGTCCAGCCGTAAACAGTTCCTTCAGCGCCTTCCCAAATGCGGAGGAATTTCCCAGATTGCCCCCGGGAACAACAACGTAATCTGGCGGATTCCAATCGAGCTGCTCCATCAGTTCATACATTGCGGTCTTCTGTCCCTCAATGCGAAAGGGATTAATGGAATTGAGGAAGTACTCAGAGGAATTCTTTCTCTCCATCATCAGCGAAAGAGTGTTGTCAAAGTTGCCGTCTACTTCCACGATCTCGGCGCCGTAGTCGATGGACTGAGCAACTTTGGCACGCGAGATTTTTCCCTTCGGAAGGTACACGCGAGCGGTGATCCCGGCGCGAGCTGCATAGGCAGCCATAGAGGCCGCAGTGTTGCCGGTAGAGGCGCACGCAACAATTTGTGCTCCACGCGCGCGCGCCTCGGTTACCGCCACGGTCATTCCCAAATCCTTGAACGATCCGGTTGGATTCCAGCCAAGATGCTTGAATTGCAGCTTGCGGACCCCAGCAAACTCCGCCGTTCTAATTCCGGAAATCAGCGGAGTGTTTCCTTCTCCGAGGGTCACCCTTTGTTCATTCGTGTAGCTGGGCAAAAACTCGCGAAATCGCCATACCCCGCTCCGGTCCGCGGGGTCGAGCGAGAGTCGCCGTCCACGCCATAGCTCTCGCAGGCGAACGGGATCCGGGCGAAGACCATTGCAGCTAAGTTCCAGCAGGTCACCACACTTGGGGCAATCGAAGGCTGAAAAATCGCGGGCGACAGGCTGGCCGCAGCTCTGGTTGCTGCATTGCAATTGCATGTCAGTGTCCGAAGATCCTCAATCTTAATGGCGGCTCAACCAGGAACTCACACTGAGAAACCTGCTCCATTGCAGCCTGCACCTTCGCATTGCTGCAGGGCTCCACGGTGATAACAAATGGAAGCTTCTCTTTCGCATGTCCCGGCTTCTGAAACACGGCGTCGACGTTGATCTCGAAACTCGCGAGAATCGCGGCAATACTCGCAACAATTCCTGGGCGATCCTTCACCACGAATCTTAAGTAATACGGCGCTACACAATCCGCTGACACTTCGAGCACACGGGACCGGCGATGTATTGGAGCTGAAGCCTCACGCGTGAGTGCCAGTAGGTCGGAGATGACGGCTACCGCAGTGGCATTGCCACCGGCTCCGGCACCAGAAAATGCCGTAATTCCCCCGAACTTGCCCTCGGAGAGGACGACATTCTCGCAACCTCGCGCCCGCGCAAGCGGCGACTCCTTCCGTACTACCATTGGTTCAACCGCAGCCAAGCAACGATCGTCATTCAGTTCCACATGTCCGATCTGCCGGATGGTGCAGCCAAGTTCGCTCGCGTATTCGAAATCAACCGGGGCCACACTGGAGATCGGCGTGCATGAGATCTCATTGAGCGAGAGCTCCGCGTGGAGCGCTACTCGCGCTAGGATCACCAGCTTTGCACGCGTGTCGTAACCGGCGATGTCATCAGTAGGATCAGCCTCCGCAAATCCCAATTCCTGCGCCTGCTGCAGTGCAACTGCGAAAGACTGACCCTCCTCTACCCTGCTGAGGATGTAGTTGCACGTGCCATTCAGGATGCCGCATACCGACTGAATCTCGTCACCTGCGAGTCCCTGTTCCAGCGCTGTGATAATCGGTACTCCCCCTGCTACGGACGCTCCGAAGAGCAATTGACAACCGTGTTGGTGCGCGATCCGAGAGAGCTCAGGACCATACCGAGCGATCAATTGCTTATTTGCCGTAACTACTGACCGCCCAGATTGGAGCAGAGCTGTGACCCATTGCTTTGCCGGTTCCACTCCGCCAATGGCTTCGATTACCACGTCCGCGTCGCTCTCGAGCACTTCATCGATGCTCTGCGTCCAGTGCACGGAAGCAGCCGTCCAGGAAACGCGCTTTTCCTCCACGTTGCGGTTAAATACGTAAGCCAGCTCCAGACGAGGCACTCTGCCCTCAGAAAGAATGCGCGCGACGGAGCGGCCCACCGTCCCAAAACCAAGAATCGCAACCTGAAGCTGGTCTGGTTGTTTGAGCACCAGCGGGGCTGTTTGCTCAACAAGAACATTCTGCGTTGACATGGGCTTATACCTCCGCCTGCTTGAAGGCTGCTAGCGCATTTTGTGGCGGCAGCGAGTGCGCCAGGTCGGGTTGCTGCGGTTCACTTGCAAAGAGCGCACGATGCAAGGCACGAACGACTTCGTTTGCATCGGAGTCGGCAACCACAAAGCTAAAGTGCATGTCTGAAGCGCCGTGGAAGATCATTCGGACGTCCCGTTCTGGCAAAGCGCTTAAGGCGCGAGCACAAATCGCGGGATCTCGTGCGACGTTACGCCCCACGAGAGATACCAAGGCCAGATCATTGGTGATACTCACCGCCGCGTCTCCGTTGAGCGCCTCCACAAGCGCCTCAGCCGAGGAGCGGGAGTTCAGCAGCAAGGAGAAGTTTGATCGCGACATTGCGGCCAGATCCAGCAAACATTTTTCCTGTTCCAGCACTGCGAAGATAGACGCTGTCAATTTCGCATCAAGCCCCTGTTTCGCGAATACCTCGGCAAAGGTGATTCCACGCTTGCACGCTATGGATCTGACACGCGCTTCGAAGTGCCCGTTAGTGGTCTCTACGCGGGTGCCGCAGTTCTTGGGCTGACGGGAGTTTAGGACGTAAACGGGAATTCCGCGCTCAACCGCGGGCTGCAGCGTTTTGGGATGTAGCACTTTCGCCCCGAAATGGGCAAGCTCCGCGGCTTCCTCGAAGCTGATCGAATCAATGTTCTGTGCGTCGGGACAAATGCGGGGATCAGCCGTCATCATGCCGTCAACATCGGTCCAAATCTCTATTGACTCTGCTTCAAGGCTGGCCCCAAGAATCGAAGCCGTGAAGTCTGAGCCGCCACGGCCGAGCGTGGTGGGGACGCCATCAGTCGTTGCTCCGATAAAGCCGCCGAGCACCGGAATGGAACCGCTCTCCAGCAGGGGACGAACCGTCGATGCGACACGCAACTTGATCAAATCCATCAGGGCGGTCGCGTGCGAATGGTTTGCGTCAGTAACGATCACCGCGCCTGCATCGACCAGCACCGCCGCTAGCCCGTGCGCTCGGAACGTCTCGGCTACCAACGCGCTCGACCACCGCTCGCCGAAACCAAGCAGCCGGTCCAGAGTTCGGGGAGTCAGCTCCTGGATAGCAGCGATGGCTTTGAGAAGGTCATGTGCTTCCTGGAAAGCCGGACGTAATCTCTCCTCCACAAACTCGCGACTGCTGCCCGGAAACAGTGCCCGGGCCATTCCGGCATGCCGCGCTTCAATCGCCCGTAGGAGAGACACGGCGTCCTCCAGCCGTCCGTCGCGGCTCAAAACTCCCATTGACTGGAGTTCATCCGTCACGCGCGCCAGCGCGCTTACCACGACAACAGGTCTAAGCAGGAGGCGTTCGCGCACGATGCCGCAAACGCGAGTAATGCTCTCCGCACATCCCACCGAGGTCCCACCAAACTTCATTACCAGCATTGGCTCCTCCGTGCTGCATTCCTTGCAAAACAAAAAACCCACCGCGTTTAGGCGGTGGGTTCGGTTTCTCTAAAGCTTAGTAGTGCTTAGATATCCCCCTCCGCCGAAGCAGTGGACATGTTTGTCCCTGTGCTTGTAATCGACATCGAAATTCGGCGGAAGCTCATCAAAGTGTCGATATCCTAGTGCACGGCTCCGGAAGACGTCAAGTGAAACGTTAGTAACCATGCAGCTTACGCGAGTTCAGGTTTGGTGTATTGACGGACGCGAATAAGCGGAATCTTTTAGCCCAGTGGCGTCAGCCCTGGGTAAGCGAATGAGAGGAAGAGAGCGGCGGAGGCGCCGCACGATTGGCTGCTTCAGCGAATTTAGCAGCGAATTTTTCGTTTTCGCATCTCGGTTTCTAGGAATCCTGCCCAAAAGCTGCAAATTTTGCCTCTCGTTCAGGGAAACCTGCAGCGATTCCAGGGAATTCGATGCCTAACCTTTTCTTATGCTGTGACTTAGCACAGCTCTTCTGTTGCCGCTCAGAGACAGAGCAGTGAATCAGCAGCGAATTTTGACGCCGACTGTGGGGTAGCGCTCTCGCGTGAGCCGCTTCCGAATCGCAGTTAGAGGCAAAGCGTGTCGCGCCTACGACGGCGCTTTCTCAAAATCACCAGCTACCCGAGGCTTACACCGTTGGTTAAGAGATTTTGTGCTTCGCGCTTTGGATTTGGCCGATCTCGACTGCTGTGGACGCGCGCAAAAGGGAAGCAGATCCCTCCTCCGCCGGCCACATCGTTTACAATTCCCGGAATTTTATGCGGAGCGGGGTATCTGCTTTTCTTAGCTCCTGCGCGAACTAAATGATGGTGCAGACATGAAAGTCGTGGTTACCGGAGGCGCCGGATACATCGGCGCAACCGCGGTGCAGGCCCTGCTCAACAGCGGTCATGATGTCGTCGTGTATGACAGCCTCAGCAAGGGACACGCGCAAGCTGTGCCTCCTGACGTAAAGCTGATTCGGGGAGACATCGCCGACCGCGCTGAACTCGACGAGCTGCTGAGTGGACATCGTCCCGATGCGGTTGTGCACTTAGCCGCATGGATCGAAGCTGGCGAGTCGATGAGCCGTCCGGAAAAGTACTTCCGCAACAACTCAGCTTCAACGCTTACCCTCCTCGAATCTATGCTGGCCAATGGGGTACGGAAGTTCATCTTCTCATCGACGGCTGCGCTGTACGGCGAGCCTGAGCGCATTCCCATTCAGGAGGATGACACTCTTAAGCCGACCAACGCCTACGGCGAGTCAAAGCTGCTGGTAGAGCGAATGCTCGCCTGGTTTCACCGCATCCATGGCCTGCGTTACTCAAGCCTGCGGTACTTCAATGCCGCCGGGTCGAACGGACGATCGGGCGAACTTCACGATCCCGAGTCGCACCTGATTCCAATCATCCTTCAAGCCGCAGCGGGCAAACGTGACCATGTGTCGATCTTCGGAACAGATTATGCAACCGAAGACGGCACCTGCATTCGTGACTACATCCATGTAAGCGACTTGGCGGATGCCCATGTGCTGGCTCTTGAGGCTCTCAGCACCCACGACAAGCTCATCTACAACCTGGGAAACGGAGCGGGGTTTTCGGTACGCCAGGTGCTAGACTCCGCGCGCAGAGTGACCGGCAAACTAATCAAATCGGTGGAAGCTCCACGGCGTCCAGGGGATCCAGCTGTGCTCGTTGCCAGTTCGGAAAAAATCCGAAAGGAACTGGGATGGAAACCCAAGCACCCCGGCCTGGACGACATCGTCACCAGTGCGTGGCACTGGATGCAGCAGCATCCCCGCGGCTACGCTGAACTTGCAGGTACACGGCTCTCGTAAGCTGATGGACATCGAGAGTCTCAAGCGCGACTTCCGCACCGTCTATGGTCCAGAGCCACAGATATTCCGCGCCCCGGGACGCGTGAACCTCATCGGCGAACACACCGACTACAACGAAGGTTTCGTCATGCCCGCTGCGATCGATTTCTACACCTGGGTCGCAATTGCGCCCCGGTCTGACTCGAAGGTGAACATTCGATCGCAGAGCTTCGAAGACAATCTCTCAATCGATCTCGATGGCGATCTTCGGCCACGCCACGCCTGGTCGGACTACGTTGTCGGAGTGCTTGAACAGATCAAACATGAAGGAAACGCCGTCAGCGGTGCGGATATTTTGATTCACGGCGAAGTTCCAATTGGCGCGGGCTTAAGCTCTTCCGCTGCCATTGAGGTGGCGGTTGGATACGCCAAGCTGGCTGAAGATGGTCGGGCGATCGACCGCGTGAAGTTGGCATTGCTCTGTCAGAGAGCGGAGAACCAATTCGTGGGTATGCGCTGCGGCATCATGGATCAGTTCATCTCCTGCAACGGACAACGCGACCACGCGCTAATGCTGGATTGTCGCAGTCTGCAATACAAGCTGCTGCCCTTAGCCTCGACGGCGCGGATGGTGATCTGCAATACGATGGTCAAGCACGAACTCGCAGCCGGTGAATACAACCGACGGCGTGCCGACTGCGAAGAAGGAGTGAGAATCCTAACGAAGTATCTTCCGCAGGTTCGCGCGTTGCGAGATGTCGTGCCGGAGCAACTGGAGCATTATCGTGACAAGCTCCCCGCCATCATCTATCGCCGTTGCCGTCATGTAGTGACTGAGAATGATCGTGTGGAACGCGCAGCCACCGTGCTCCAGAAGGGTGACTTGACTGGCTTCGGGAAATTGATGGCAGAGTCGCACCGGAGTCTGCGTGACGACTACGAAGTGAGCTGTCGCGAGTTGGACATCATGGTGGAGATTGCCCGGCCACAAAAGGGCGTGTATGGCGCTCGCATGACAGGTGGCGGGTTCGGCGGCTGCACTATCAATATCGTTGCGGCTGAGCAGGCCGAGAGCTTCAAACGACATGTCGCCGTTGCATATGAGGCGGCCACAAATTTGCAACCTGAAATTTACATCTCCACCGCTGCTGAGGGTGCAGCGCGTGTCTCCTAAGGAGAAATGCTAGACCTCAGCAAGACTCCTCACCGCCGCTGGAATCCACTCATTCGCGAATGGGTGTTGGTCTCGCCTCATCGTACACAGCGTCCCTGGCAAGGCCAGGTCGAGAAGACCGCTCCCGAGCAGCGTCCGAAATACGATCCAAACTGCTACCTATGCCCGCGTAACTCCCGTGCGGGCGGACACAAGAATCCGGACTACAGCGGCACCTTCGTCTTCGACAATGACTATGCCGCGCTGATGCCCCGCACCCCAGAAGGCCAGCTCAACGATTCGGATCTGATCGTCGCTACGTCAGAACGAGGAATTTGCCGGGTAATTTGCTTCTCTCCACGTCACGATCTCACAGTTTCCAATATGGAACTCGACGACATCATGCGTGTGGTTCAGGTGTGGAGCGATCAGTACAAAGAACTTGGCGCCGTTGACTGGATCAATTACGTGCAAATCTTCGAAAACCGCGGGGAGATGATGGGCGCCAGCAATCCACATCCGCACTGCCAGGTATGGGCGAATGAGACTGTGCCCAACTACCCTGCCGCTGAACAGCTCGCATTGCTCGATTTTGCCAAAGAGCACGGAAAATGCCTGTTATGTGAATACCTGCGGCTGGAAGAGCAACACGGCACACGAGTAGTGTGCAGCAACGATTTCTTCAGCGTTGTGGTCCCGTTCTGGGCAGTGTGGCCGTTCGAGGTGCTCGTGCTCGCCCATGAGCACGTCACTGGCCTGGATGCATTAGGCGCCGCTGCCCAGCGCGGTCTGGCAGACATTCTCAAACGCATCACCTCGCGTTACGACAATATCTTC
>Ga0136846_1238835_pt1 | contig 18833 bp, 20 predicted proteins | sample HopSoiMetagenom2_FD_96841 | JGI IMG/M metagenome (GOLD analysis project Ga0136846, IMG submission 96841) | Grasslands soil microbial communities from Hopland, California, USA - 2 Assembly 2016 (version 4) | ecosystem: Environmental > Terrestrial > Soil > Grasslands | place: USA: Hopland...
AAGACGGCGAAGTACAGATACCCTGAACCGACGATCGCGCCGATCAGGTAGCGCGGCTCGCGCAGGCGGCGGAGCCTGGTGCGCAGGCGGTTCCGAAGAGAGCACACGATGATGTAGATGCTGGCGTCCAGCATTTCAATGGCGGCCGGTGACGTGCAGGAAGATCTGTTCGAGGTTCGATCCCGCCTCCGCGAGATCGGCGCGCGACGCGAGGTCCGCCACCGTGCCGTCCGCGACTTTCTTTCCGCGGTCCATGATGATGACGCGCGTGCACACCTCCTCGACGAGGTGCAGCAGGTGCGACGACAGCAGGATGGCAGCCCCCGCGCGGCCGCGCGCGACGATTGTCTCGCGCATGCTGCGAATGCCCCTGGGGTCGAGCCCCGTCAGCGGCTCGTCGAACAGCAGCACCGACGGCTGCCGTACGAGCCCGCACGCGATGACGACTTTCTGGCGCATCCCGCGCGAAAGCTCGCCCGGGAGGGACCGCTCTTTGCCGTTCAGCTCCAGTTCGGCGAGCAGCGACCGCGCGCGCACTTCGAAGTCGTCCACGCGGTAAAGCCGTCCCATCAGCCGCAGGTGTTCCTCGACGGTCAGGTACTCGAACAGATGCGGCTCGTCGGGCATGAACGCGAGGCGCCGTTTGGCTTCGATGCCGGCAGCCGCCTCTGAGCCGATCTCGAAGCCGTCGATGCGCACCGAACCGGCGGTCGGCCTCAGGATCCCGGCCAGGGTGCGGAGCGTGGTCGTCTTACCTGCCCCGTTGGGGCCGATCAATCCCACGATCTCGCCCGCCGCGACGTCGAAGGACAGGCGGTCCACCGCGACGGCGGCCCCATAGGTGCGGGTCAGGTCCTGGACGGCGATCGGCATGAGGTATGTTAGACTTAGTGGTTTCGGAGGGACGAATTTACGTGGCTACGCATGCATCCGCGCTCAAGGCGCACCGTCAGAGTCTCAAGAACCGCGACCGCAACCGCCAGTACCGGTCGCACCTTCGCAGTGCGCTGAAGAACATCCGCACCGCCATCGATGGCAACGATCCGGCCGGCGTGAAGTCCGCGCTGCAGGACACGATTTCGCTCATCGACAAGATGGCGAACAAGGGCATCATCCACCGGAACGCCGCCGGCCGCTACAAGTCGCGATTGAACCGCCGCGTCGCAGCCCGCGCCTGACAGCGGGCTGCAGACCGCCGTCACCAACGCCGCGGACCGATCCCGGTCCGCGTTCGCGTTCCCCCGCATAGCTCGACGACCAGCCGCTCCAGCAGCACGCGCGGATCGCCGCCCGACCGCTTGAGATCGAGGTCCGTCCGAAAGAGCGATTCCACGGCACCGTGAAGCTCCGCGGGAGCGACCTGCGGAAACTTCGACCGCACGAGCCATCCCAGCTGACCCAGAATCTTCTCGGGCGGCGCGCCGGCGTCGAGGATCATCGAGAGCTGGCGCAGCGCCTCGCCGCCCTGCCCCGCCTCAATTGCGTTGGCCATCGCCCAGTCGTCCTGGAGTGCGGCGGGTCCCGCTACTTCGCGCACGTCGGCCACGCTGATCTTCTTCTGGCCCAGTGCATACAGCAGCAGTCGATCGACTTCGCCCCGGAGCCGTTTCACGTTGCCGGTCTTGCCGTCGTTGCGCGGACGATCCGGAAAGCCGGCCAGCGTCGCCATGGCGCGTGCACCTGCCGGATCGATCTCGACGCCTGCCCCCGCCACACGCGCGCGCACCCACCGCTCCGCACCCGCCACGTCGGCCGGCGATCCGCAATCCACGACAGTGGCGTGCTTGCTGAACAGCTTGAACATGCGTGTACGCATGTCGAGCCCGGCCGCGACGAAAACGAGCGTCGCGAGCGGCTCGGGCTTCTCCAGCAAGGCCTCGAGCTGTTCCAGGGCGCGCGCCGCCGCCTCGCTTTCCCGCTTCGGCGCGAGCCAGGCCTCCGCCTGCGCGACGACGACGACCCGGCGCGGCGCCATCATCGGCAGCGTCCGTACGGCCGCGACCAGCGCGCCCACGCCTTCGGCCATCCGGTCGCCGCTCGTCATGTCGCCCGCGTGAATCGTCTCGACGTTGAATGCGCGCAGCCCCTCTTCGACGAGGTCCGCAAACTGGGCAGCGAGCGCGGATCGCTCCACGTCGTCTTCGCCCTGCAGCAGGTAGACGGGGTCCGCGTCGCCTTTGGCGAGCCGGGCGCGGACAGCAGCTGGAGTGAGGCTCGCCACCTAGAACGCTTCGAGGATGGAGCTGACGATGGTGCGCGCGAACTCCGAGCTGATGCGGTCCAGGGCCTGGGTGTCCTGGCCGAAGAACGCGGCAGGGTCGACCGACGTCTGGCCCGCCTGCGCGCCCGCAGCGTCGTACTCCTGCCGGAACACCAGACTGGAATTCTCCCAGAGGACGACGTTCGCCTTGGCGTCGCGCAGCTCGACCCTCGCGGTCATCGTGATCGCATAGCGGGACGCCAGCTGCGAGTTCTGATTGAAGCTCGCGGGCGTTATCGTGGCCGCCGTCACCTCGCCTGACAGCAGGGCGTCCACGCCTGAAGCCTCCGGCACAATCGTGTATTTGCCCCTGCCGATAAACTCGGAGCGTACTTTCTGCGTCAGCGTCGTCTCCAGGTTGAAGATGGCAGTGCGGTTCACGAAGTTCGGAATGCCAATCGTCTGGATGGAGGCCGGCAAAAAAGACCCGCGCCCCGCCAGCGAGTAGCCGCAGCCGCTCGCGGACAGTGCGCACAGGACGCTGACAGCGAACAGCGCCGCACCTGCGGACTTTCTCATTGGATGACCACGGACACGAGCGGGCCCTTGCCCACCAGGACCTTTAGAACCTTCTTGTTCGCGACATGTGTCATGACGGTCGTATCCGCCAGCGCCAGCGCGCGCAGCTCATCGTCTGTTGAGGCGGCGGGGACCGTCAGCCTCGCGCGGACCTTGCCGTTGATTTGCACCGGCACGACAACTTCGTCGGCTTTCGCAACCTCGGCATCGAACGCCGGCCACGCTGCCGTCGTGAGCCCCCCGGCATGCCCGAGCATCTGCCAGAGCTCCTCTGCCGTATGCGGGGCGAACGGCGACAGCATGACGACGAGCGCATCGAGGGCCTCCCCGACGACAGCCCGCGTCTGCGCGCGTTCGACGCTCGCGGCGGCCGCCTGCCCCCGTGCGGGAATGCCGTGCGGCGTGCGTTCGCTGAACGCATAGAGCTCGTTCACGAGCTCCATCAACGACGACACTGCCGTGTTGAGGTGCATGCGCTCCTCGATGTCCACGGTGGCGCGGCGGATGGTGTCGTGTGTCTTGCGGCGCAACGCCCTCTCGGCATCAGAGCAGTCCATCGTCTTCAGGACACCCGCCCTGTCCGGAGCGGCCCCCACGCCCACGAGCTCGGCCCAGTGGTCCACGATGCGCCAGACCCGGACGAGGAAGCGGAAACTGCCCTCGAGCCCCGCGTCGTTCCACTCGACTTCCTTTTCCGGGGGCGCCACGAACATGACGTACAAACGAAGCGCGTCTGCGCCGTATTTCTGCAGCATCGTGTCAGGATCGACGACGTTGCCCTTGGATTTCGACATCACGTTGCCGTCCTTGAGCACCATGCCCTGCGTGAGCAGGCGCTTGAAGGGCTCGTCGAACGTGATGAGGCCGACATCGCGGAGGATGCGCGTGAAAAAACGGGAATACAGCAGGTGAAGAATGGCGTGTTCCACACCGCCGCTGTAGAAGTCCACCGGCATCCAGTACGCGCCGGCCTCCTTGCTGAATGGCAGCCTGGTATTGTGCGGATCGGCGAACCGCAGGAAATACCACGACGAATCGACGAAGGTATCCATCGTGTCCGTTTCGCGCCGCGCCGGTCCCCCGCATTTCGGACATGTTACGTTCACGAACTCAGCCACATGCGCCAGCGGCGAATCGCCCCGCCCCGTGAACTGCGCCACCCTCGGCAGTTCCACCGGCAGCTGTTCGTACGGGACGCCGACCACGCCGTCCTTTTCGCAATGGATGATGGGGATCGGCGTACCCCAGTAGCGCTGTCGTGAGATGCCCCAGTCCTTGAGGCGGTATTGGACCTCGCCCGTGCCGAGGCCCCGTCTTGCCGCGTCGGCAATCATCCGCTCCATCACCGCGGGCGCACTAGCGCCGGAGTACTCGCCGGAGTCCACGAGCGTTCCGTAGCTCACGGACGCGTCCGTCAGCTCGGCGGCAGTCGCCGGCGTCTCGGCCGAACGGACAACGATGCGAATCGGGAGGCCGTATTTCCGCGCGAACGCGAAATCGCGTTCGTCATGCGCGGGTACGGCCATGATGGCGCCCGTGCCGTACTCGGCGAGCACGAAGTTCGCGACCCAGATGGGTACATCCTCGCCCGTGAACGGATTCCTCGCTTTACGACCGGTATCGAACCCTTCCTTGTCGATATCGCCGGCGCGCCTCGCCTCCTTGTCGAGCGCGCGAAACTTCGCGATCCGTTCGTTGAACGCCCCGGGGTCGGCGCTTTCCGACGCAAATCGGTCCACGAGCGCATGCTCGGGGGCGAGCAGCACGAAGGTCGCGCCGTAAATCGTGTCGATGCGGGTGGTAAAGACCTCGATGGCCACGCCGGCGGCATCGGCGACCGGGAACTTCAGCCGGGCGCCTTCGGATCGGCCGATCCAGTTCCGCTGCATCACGACGACTTTCTCCGGCCACTCCGACAGGGTGTCGAGGCCGGCGAGCAGCTCGTCCGCATAGGCCGTGATCTTGAAGAACCACTGCTCGAGTGATCGTTGCTCCACGATCGTTCCGCATCGCCAGCACGCACCGTCGACGACCTGCTCGTTGGCAAGCACTGTGTTGTCTACGGGGCACCAGTTGACCGTCGAGCGCTTGCGATACGCGAGGCCGCGCTCGAACATCTTCAGAAAGATCCACTGGTTGAACTTGTAGTACTCGGGGAGACACGTCGCAATCTCGCGGCCCCACGCATAGCTGATGCCCAGGCGCTGCAACTGCCCCTTCATGTGGCGGATGTTGTCGAACGTGGAGACTTCCGGATGCGTGCCCGTCTTGATCGCCGCGTTCTCCGCCGGCAGGCCGAACGCATCCCAGCCGAACGGGTGCAGGACGTTGTAACCGCGCATCCGTTTCATGCGCGCGCAGATGTCCCCGATGATGTAGTTGCGGACGTGACCGACGTGCGCGTGGCCGGACGGGTAGGCAAACATCTCGAGGCAGTAGAACTTCGGACGGCTCGAGTCGATGTCCACTTCGAACGCGCGCGTGGCCGTCCACACGTCCTGCCACTTCTTGTCGAGTTCCTGCGGCCTGTATTCGGTCACCGGACTATTTTACCTTCCAGAACGGCGCAATCGCCTTCTTGACGCGGTCCACGGCCGTGCGTCCGCGCCCTGATGCGAGTGTCGCTTCGGGCCACACCGGCTCGGCGAGCGGACCAACCAGCGCGTTGACGGTCTCGTCAAGCGAAGCCGCGAGCGCCTGAAGGTCGTAACCACCCTCCGTCACCAGCGCCATCCGCCCGCTGCACGTCTCCTCCGCCACACGTCGCAGCCCCATGGTCATCGCGCCAAACGCGCCGGCCGTCAGCCGCATCGTCGCGAGCGGATCCCGCTCGTGGGCGTCGAAGCCGGCGGAGACGAGAATGAGTGCCGGCTTGAACTGTCGGACGACCGGAAGAACGATTTCGTCGAACGCCACGCGGTAGTCGGCGTCTACGGCCCCTGATTCGAGCGGCACGTTCACCGTGAATCCGGCGCCGTCGCCCGTACCGACTTCGTCGGCGGCGCCGGTGCCCGGATAGTACGGGTACTGGTGGGTCGAGATGTACAGGACCGACGCATCGTTTTCGAACGTGTGCTGCGTGCCGTTCCCGTGATGGACGTCGAAGTCCACGATGGCCACGCGGCCTGCGCCAAGGGCGCGTGCGTGCGCTGCGGCGACCGCGACGTTGTTGAACAGGCAGAAGCCCATGGCCCTGTGACGCTCGGCGTGATGGCCGGGCGGTCGGACCATCGCCAACGCGGCTGTGTGTGTCGTCGCCATGACGCGCTCGGTCGCGTCCACCGCCGCCCCCGCTGCCAGAAGCGCGATCTCGTGGGATTCAGGCGACGTGTACGTGTCGGGATCGAGGGCGACGGCGTGGCCCGAGGTCTCGGACAGCCGATGGAGGTACGCTGCGTCGTGGACGCGCGCGAGCTGCTCGCCGGTCGCGGCGCGTGGGGCGACGACCTCTCCGCCGGCCGCGCGCCGGCGCGCGGCTACGGCATTCATCACCCCCGCGCGTTCGGGACGCTCCGGATGTCCGGGGGGTGTCTGGTGTTCGGCGAAACGCGCGCTCGAGACGAGAATCAGCGACATGTCACGCGGCTCAAATTTGGAATCCCGCGGCGTCGAACTCCTGGATATACGGCGGATTCACGCTGAAATCGCTGTACCGGATCCACGTTGGCTTTGCGCGCAGGTAGATGAGGCCCGTCCAGGACTGCCGGCCGGGTCCGTCCGGAAACCGGCCGAAGTAGCGTAATTTCAGCCCTTCGAGCTCGGCCCCTTGCGGCTCGTCCGCGACGCCCTCGTACTGCACGGTTCTTTCAGATCCGTCCATCCCGCCGATCACGAACGCGACCCTGGAGTCCTGCCGTAGATTCCTGGCTTTCCGCGACGAGTCTATGGTGTCGAAAAAGATTTCGAGGCGCTCGGTGACGACAAACCCGATGACCGCGGCCTGCGGTGAGCCGGCCGGCGACACCGACGCCTGAACCGCGAAGGTCTGGGTGTCCATGAACGCGAGCAGGTCGGGGGCCGTCATACCCACGATCGCGCATCGGCAGCCGTCACACGATCACCCCAAGCTGGGCGAGGTGGTGACGCAGGTGGGCGCCGTAGTCGGACGCGAGAAACGCCAGCGTGACCGGCGTCGTGGACTCGATGATGCACGGCACGTGACGCCGCTCCTCCGGAATGTTGCCGATGACATGTGCGAGGTGACGGTTGTACGAATGCCACAGCGTGACGAGGCCGTCCCAGGGGCGGTCGCCGCAGTGCTGGCATTCCACCCAGTGATCCTGCTCGTACGGCGGAAACCGCAGCTCCGCCACCTGCTGCGCCCGCACGAACCGCTGGTGGTTGTTCGAGGCCGAGTCGATCAAATGGCCGATCACTTGTTTGGGAGACCACTTGCCCGGCGCGCGGGGCTTCGAAGCTTGAGCCTCACCGATCGATCGCAGTCCTGGAAGAGCCGCCTCGACCGCCCGGAACAGTTCGGCCGCGATGGCCGGAAACGGCGCGTACTCTGACTCTGACATCGCCAGATGCGAATCGTAGCACGTCGCTCACGGGGCGGACGCCATCTGGCGCGCGCGTGCCTCGAGCGTCTGCAGCCTTGCCTCCAGTTCGAGCCGCGCCGCCTCGATCCCCTCGTCCGTCGCCTCGCGAGGTACGTCGAACGGAGCACCCATCGCGATCGAGACGGTCGCGAACGGCTTGGGAATCTGGGTGCGGTCCCAGCTGTTTGCCGTCCAGCAGCGATCGGCCTCGATGTGAAACGGCAGCACCGGGTTGCCGGTGATCTTGGCGAGCCAGACAGCGCCCGGCTGGGCGACGCGGGCCGGACCGCGGGGACCGTCGATCGCGAAGCCGGCGGGCCGGCCAGCCGCCATGTCCCGCGAAAGCTGCAGCAGTGCGCGGCGCCCGCCACGCGAGGTGGAACCACGTGCCGTGCCATAGCCGAATCGCTCGATGACGCCGGCGATCCATTCGCCGTCGAAGTTCTCGCTGATGATCACGACAATCGCTCTGCGCCTGAAATAGAACGTGGCGGGCAGGATCCGGCCGTGCCAGAAGGCCATGATCGGCTGGCGGCCGCTCCGCGTGATCGCCTCGAAGTGTTCGAGGCCCTCGGTGCGCCAGCGGAAGGTCGCGCCAAGCACGGAGATGAGGCGATAGCCGGCAATGGAGATGGCGGCAGCCTCGAATCGCTTCAGGCGGGACGCCCGCCATGACGTCGCGTCGCTCACCCCATCACCAACGCCCGTTCAGCATCTCGCCCATGATCATCCCGCCGCCGCATCCTTCTTCAGCCGGCCGTTGACGAACGTCATGAGATCGACGAACTGGATACCTTCGCCGCCGCCCGCCGGGGCGCTGGCCTGCGCGCCTTTCAGCATGATCGTGCAGAACGGGCATGCGGTGACCACGGTTCCGGCGCCGGTCGCCTGGAGCTGCGTGAATCTCACGTCGCTGATCCGGCTCCCCGGCTCCTCTTCCTTGTCGGCGAACAGCAGGCCGCCGCCGGCGCCGCAGCAGAATGGGTTGTCCCCGTTGCGGACCGGCTCTCGAATTTCGTCGCCGAACATCGAAATCAGCTCGCGCGGTTCATCCGATTTGCCCGCATAGCGGCCGAGATAGCACGGGTCGTGAAACGTCACCGCGCCGGCCGAGGCGGCTGCCGGATGCTTCGCGGCCGGCGCGTCGCGCATCAGCCCGGCGACGAAGACCGACGAATGGACGATCTCCACTTCGTACCCGAAACGACGGTAATCCTCTCCGATGGTCTTCACACAGTGCGGGCACGAGGTGAGGATGGTCTTCGGGCCGGCCTTCTTCAGCTCCTCGATGTTCGCGTTCGCGAGCTCCTGGAACATGTACTCGTTGCCGGTCCTCTTCGCGGGATCGCCGGTGCACTGTTCCTTGCCCAGCACGCCGAATCTGACGTTTTTCGCCCGCAGGATTTCGAACAATGAGCGAAGCGACTTCTGGAAGTCGGCTTCGAACGCCCCCGCACATCCGAGCCACACGAGCACGTCGTGCCGCGCGGGGTCGAACGTTTCGAGCGCCGCGGACGTCACGAACTTCTGCCGCTGATCGTAGCCGAGGCCCCAGATGTTCCTGCGGCGCTCGAGGTGGTTGTACATCGCGCCGAGGTATTCGGGCGCCTCGCCGTTCGACACCAGCCCCCGGCGCGCGCCAATGATCATGGGCAGGTGCTCGATGCCCACGGGGCACTGATTCTCGCAGGCGCCGCAGGTCGTGCACTGCCACAACACCTCCTCGGTGTACAGCTCTCCGAGCTTGCGGTCCCTGGTACCGGCCAGCAGGGCCTCGCGAGTCTGGAGAATGAGGGTCTTGGGGTTCAGGGCCTTGCCGGCCCCCCAGGCCGGGCAGTTGTCCTGGCACCGCCCGCACTCGACGCACGTGAACGCGTCCAGCACGGTCTTTTTCTCGAGATCCTTCACCGCCTCGAGGCCGACTTCTTCTTTCTCGAAATCCAGATTGCGTACGCGGCCGAGCTCCGGCGACTTCAGGAACACGGTCATCGGAGACAGCACGAGATGAAGGTGCTTCGATGCGGGAATCAGCGCCATGAACGCGAGGACTACGAGCATGTGCGCCCACCAGTTCACGCGGCCGGCGATGGTGCGCTCGTCGAGACGGAAGCCCAGCAGGAACGTGATCATCAGCGTCGTGATGAACAAGGCAATCACGACAGATTCGGCCGAGACGTGGTCACCGAGACCGGGTGGTCTGACGATTGCCCGGCGCACAAGCAGGTAAAGGATGCCGGCCAGAACGGCCCCGGCAAACGGGGCCAGGCCGAGGCGATAGACATGAAACCAGGGCGACGCCGTCACGTCGGCGAGGCCCAATCCATACAAGAACTCGATCGAGGTGTAGCCGGCAAATGCGGCGAAGCCCCAGAACACGAGGGCGTGGGCGGCGCCGGCGATCGGCCGTTCGCGGATCGTACGGCGCTGCAGGATGACGTCGAACAGGAAGCGTTGAAGGCGGGCGCCGGACTGGTTGGACGAAAAGCGGCCAGGTGCGGCGGCGATCAGCCGCATGCGGGCCGCGATCTGCATCGCGAAGGCCCCGACGGCCACAATCAGGAGCGCCCAGAGGGCCCAATATCTCATCTGGTCATTTGGTCATCTGGTCATCTGGTCATTGCTGATCATGTGCGGCTGCTGAAATGACCAAACGACCAGATGACTAGATGACCAGATGGGTGGTCATTCCTTCAGCGCGTCAACGAGGGCCGGAACCAGTTCGAACAGGTCGCCAACGATTCCGTAGTCGGCGACTTCGAAGATGGGCGCGTCGGGGTCCTTGTTGATTGCGGCGATCGTCTGCGACCCCTTCATGCCGACGAGGTGCTGGATGGCTCCGGAGATCCCCAGTGCGAGGTAGAGCTTGGGCGCCACGGTCTGGCCCGAGCTGCCGACCTGGCGGGCCATCGGCAGCCAGCCGGCGTCGCAAATGGGTCGGGAGGCGGCGAGCTCGGCGCCCAGCGCGTCCGCGAGCTGCTGGGCCACAGGGATTTTCTCCTGCTCCTTGATGCCGCGGCCGACGGCCACGATGCGTTCGGCCTGCGAGAGGTCCACGGCCTGGCGGGCTTCCTGAAAGGGCGCTTCGGGCTTCTGCCGGATGGCGCTGGCGTCGATCGCGACGGCGAGCGCACGAACGGGTGCAGGTGCCGCGCCCCTGGCCGCCGCGTCGGCACGGAATGACCCGACCTGCACGGTGACGAAATGGGGTGTATCACCCTCGGGCACCACGTCGGCCGTGAGCTTGCCCTGGAACATCGGACGGACAAACGCCGTCACGCCGCCGGTCGTTTTCAGCGCGGTCACGTCGGTGATCAGCGCCCGATCGAGCCGGCTCGCAAGCTTCGGCGCAAAGTCGCGGGTCTGATACGTGTGCGGCAGAATCACGGTGGCCGGCTTGAGCTCCCCGATCGCCTGGGCCAGCGCCGCGGTGAACCCGTCGGCCGTGTACGGCTCGAGCACCACTGAGTCGATCGTAATCACGCCCTGGGCTTCGGCCGCGCTCAGCTCGGCCGCGATCCCGCGGACATTCGCACCCAGCACGAGGATGGACAGGTTCGACCCCGCCTGCCCTCCGGCGAGCGCCTGCCCTGCAGCCACGGCCTCCCAGGTCGCGCGGTTCAGCTTTCCGTCGCGGTGTTCCGCAACCACTAAAATCATGTGCTTTCACGAACCCTGAAGGCCGCCAACATCACGAGGAACCGATCGACTGCTCTTCGTGAGCTTCGTGACCTTTGGTTCTATATGACTCGTGCCTCTTCCCGAAGCCTTCTCACCAGCTCTTTGGCGGCGGCAGCCGGGGCGCCGTCAATCATCTGCGTTTTCTTGCTCTTCTCGGGCGCATAGAGCGCCGCGATGCGCTGTCTGGGAGCGGCCGCCGCGGGCACTTCTACACGCCGGATCTCCTTTTTCTTCGCGGCCATGATGCCTTTCAAGGTTGCGTAGCGCAGTTGATTGATCCCGCTCTGAATCGTCAACAGCGCGGGCAGCGGCATGGAGATCCACTGGAACCACCCGCCCTCGAGCTCGCGCTTGATGCGCAGACCAGTCTCGGACGCCTGCACCTCCATGATGATCGTCGCATGGGGCATGCCGAGCGCTTCGGCGAGGATGACACCGGTCTGCGCCGATCCCTGATCGTCCGACTGCAGACCGGTCAGTACCAGGTCGAATCGTTCTTCCTTCATGGCCGCCGCAAGCGCGCCGGCGACGACAAACGCGTCCGCACCGGAAAACCCCTCGCCCTCGACGTGTATGGCGCGATCGGCGCCTCGGGCGAGGGCCTCCCGGAGCACCTGCGCGACACGCGCCGGACCTGCGGAACAGACAATCACTTCGCCGCCGTGCTTCTCCTTGAGGCGCAGGCTCTCCTCGAGGGCGTACGCGTCGGGTTCGTTCATCTCGAAGGCGGCATCCTGTTCGCGGATCCACGAACCGGATTCGTTCAGGCGCGGGTGCCAGTCCCGGGCCGGCACCTGCTTGATGCAAACGGCAATCTTCATCGTCTGCTACGGGTGGAAACGGCGGAACATCAAGGCCGCGTTCGTACCGCCAAATCCGAATGAATTCGATAGCGCGTATTCGATTTTCATCTCGCGTTTGACGAGCGGGATGTAGTCGAGGTCGCACTCCTCGTCCGGATGGTCGAGATTGATGGTGGGAGGCGCGAGCTGATGATAGACGGCCAGGGCCGTGATGCCGGCTTCGAGTCCGCCGGCCGCGCCCAGCAGATGCCCCGTCATCGACTTGGTGGACGATACGGCGATCTTCTTCGCATGGTCGCCGAAGCAGCGCTTGATGGCGACCGTCTCGACCCGGTCCCCGTGCGGCGTCGAGGTCCCGTGCGCGTTGATGTAGTCCACCTGCGACGGCTGCACGCCGGCACTCTCCATCGCGGACCCCATGACGCGGAAAGGTCCGTCCCCGTCTTCCGACGGCGCCGTGATGTGATACGCATCCGCCGACATGCCGTAGCCGACAATCTCGGCGTAGATCCTGGCATTGCGCGCCTTCGCGCGCTCGTACTCCTCCAGGATCAGCATCCCGGAGCCTTCGCCGACGATGAACCCGTCGCGGTCGCGGTCGAAGGGACGGCTCGCGCGTCGGGGATCGTCGTTCCGCGTCGAGAGCGCCCGCAGGGCGGCAAACCCGCCGACGCCCATTGGCGTGATGGCGGCTTCGGATCCGCCCGCAATCATCACGTCAGCGGCTCCGCGTTTGATCAGCTCGAACGCGTCGCCCAGCGCGTGGGCGGATGCCGAGCACGCCGTGCAGGTCGCCAGGTTCGGCCCCTTGGCGCCGAACCGTATCGACACCTGGCCGGCGGCGAGATTGATGATGGCCGACGGGATGAAAAACGGCGAAATCTTCCGCGGCCCCCCCTTGATGAGCGCCAGGTGCTCGCGCTCGATCGTGGTGAATCCCCCGATGCCCGACGCGATGAAAACGCCGACGCGCGGCGCCTCCTCCGGCGGGAACGTCAGCGCCGCATCGTCGACGGCGAACTGCGACGCCGCGATCGCGTACTGGATGAAGACGTCCATCTTCTTGACGTCCTTCTTCTCGATGTACGTGAGCGGGTTGAAGCCCTTCACCTCGCCCGCGATCTGGGTCGAGAACTCCGTGGGATCGAACTTCGTGATCGTGGCCACGCCGCTCTCGCCGGCCGTAAGCGAGCGCCAGTTGGCCTCCGTGCCGATGCCGAGCGACGACACCAAGCCAATACCCGTGACGACGACCCGCCGTCTATCCGCCATTGGAATGTTCTGCCCCGGGGAAATGTCTACTTCTTGCCTTTGCCGTGCGACTCGATGTACTCGACGGCTTCCTTGACGCGGGTGATCTTCTCGGCGTCCTCGTCGGGAATCTCGATGCCGAACTCCTCCTCGAACGCCATGACCAGCTCCACGGTGTCGAGCGAGTCGGCGCCGAGATCGTCCACGAATGAAGCGTCGGGCGTCACTTCTTCTTCATCGACGCCGAGCTGCTCCACGATGATGCTCTTGACTTTGTCCGATACGGCCATTCAATCCTCCTACATGTACATTCCGCCGTTGACGGCCAGAACGTGCCCTGTAATATACGATGCCTCGTCCGACGCAAGATAGCACGCCGCGCCCGCCACATCGTCCACCGATCCGAGACGCCCGAGCGGAATCTGCTGCGCCCAGTCGACTTGCGCCTTCTCCGTCACGGCCCTGGTCATGTCGGTGTCGATCATGCCGGGCGCGATCACGTTCACGGTGATTCCGCGCGACGCGACCTCGCGCGCCAGCGCCTTGGCGAAGCCAATCAGACCGGCCTTGGACGCGGCGTAATTCGTCTGCCCGGCGTTCCCCATCTGTCCCACGACTGAACTCACGGCGATGATGCGGCCGCCCCGCTGCTTGAGCATCGGCCGCATCGCCGCCTGCGCCAGCGTGAACGTGGCGGTCAGGTTCGTGGCGATGACGGCGTCCCAATCCTCGCGCTTCATGCGCATCAGCAACTGGTCGCGCGTGACACCGGCGTTGCTCACGACGATGTCGAGGCGGCCGTGGCGGCCGAGAATGTCTCCGGGAAGCCGCTGCACGGCCTCGGCATCCGTCACGTCGAGACTGACGGCCTCGCCCCGGCGTCCGGCCGACACGATCTCGGCGGCGGTCGCGTGCGCGTGGTCGCCCCGGGCCGCCACCACCACCATGGCACCCTGCTCCGCGAGGCGGTGCGCGATCGCACGACCGATTCCGCGCGACGCGCCGGTCACCAGCGCCACCTTGTTCGACAGATCGAACATGCTAGGACATCATGTCTTCGACAGCCGCCAGATCGTCAGGGCTGCCGAAGTTGGCAACCCGCGCCTCGCGATGAATCTTTCGTATCAATCCACTCAGCACGGTGCCGGGGCCCACCTCAACATACGTTGTGACGCCCTCGGACGCAAGGCGCCGCACGACGGCTTCCCACCGCACCGGCGAACACACCTGCGCGATGAGCGCATCGATCGCGCTCCTGGCGTCACGCTTCGGCTCGGCGTCCGCGTCGGCGACGACCGGGATGACGGGAGCGCGGGCCTTCAGCGCACGCAGTTCCGGCGCGAGCCGATCTTCGGCGGGCTTCATGAGCGCGCAGTGAAACGGGGCGCTCACGGTCAACGGAATCACACGCTTTGCGCCCCGCGCCTTCGCATGCTCGCCGGCCCTGGCGACGGCGGCCGCGGAGCCGGCAATCACCACCTGTCCGCCGCCATTCAGGGTGGCCGGGCTCACAACGTCACCCTGCGCCGCCTCGCGGCACGCCTCGGTAACCTGCTCCACGTCCAGGCCCAGAATCGCGGCCATCGCGCCGGCGCCGACCGGTACCGCTTCCTGCATGTAGCGGCCTCGGCGCTGGACGATGGACACGGCGTCGGCAAACGTCAGCGTGCCTGCGGCAACGTTCGCGGAGAACTCGCCGAAGCTGTGACCGGCGGCAAATGCCGGCCCGAGGCCGCGCGACTCGAGCAGGCGGTACGCCGCAATACTCACCGTCAGGATGGCCGGCTGCGTGTTTTCGGTGAGCGTCAGCTTTTCTTCGGGGCCTTCGAAGATGATCCGGCTGAGCGGATGACCGAGCGCGGCGTCGGCCTCTTCAAACGTCTGCCGGCAGATGGGAAACGCGTCGGCCAGGGCTTTGCCCATGCCAACCTTCTGCGCACCCTGCCCGGGAAAGACGACGGCGATCAATTTTGGGACACCGCGGCGGCGCCTGTGTCGTGCCCGACGCGTTCGAGAAATCGATCGGACACCAGTCGATAGGCCATCGCAATGGCATTCCTGACGGCTTTGGCGCTGGAGTGGCCGTGGCCGACGATGGTCACGCCCGCGACGCCCAGGAGCGGGGCTCCGCCGTACTCCGAGTAATCCACCCGGCGGCGGAAATGACGCAGCGCGCGCCGCGTCAGCAGCGAACCCACGCGCATCGTGACGGTGCTCGACAACTCCTCGCTCAGCAATCCCTCGACGACCTCCACCAGCCCCTCACTGATCTTCAGCGCGACATTTCCCGTGAAGCCGTCGCACACGATCACGTCGGCGTCACCGCTGTAGACGTCGCGTGCCTCGATGTTACCCACGAAATTGAGCGTCGACGCCTTGAGCAGCCGGTGCGCCTCGCGTGTCAGTTCGTTGCCCTTCGTCGCTTCGGCACCCGTGGACAGCAGGCCGATCCGCGGCGATTCCGTGCCGAGAACGGTGCGCGTGTATACCTCGCCCATCACGGCAAACTGCAACAGGTGCTGCGGCCGGCATTCCGCGCTGGCGCCGACATCGAGCAGCACGGCCGGACGCCGGCGCGTCGGGATCGTCGCCGCCAGCGCCGGTCGATCCACGCCGGCCAGCATCCCGAAGGCTCCGTGCGCCGCCATGACGGTGGCACCGGTGTTACCGGCGCTCACGAGCGCCGCCGCCTCGCCTCGTGCGACCGCATCGGCCGCAACCTTGATGGACGCGCCGGGTTTTCGCCGCAGGGCCGAGGCGGGCGATTCGTCCATTGCGACCACGTCCGCCGCATCCACGACCCGGACCGCCCCGCGTTCGACATCGCCCGTCCGCTCGAGTTCTGCTTCGATGGCCGCGGCCGAACCGACGAGCAGGACGCCCAGTTCGAAGTGACGGACCGCCGCCAGGGCTCCATCGACGATGGTGCGCGGCGCCTCGTCGCCCCCCATTGCGTCGACGGCGATCCAAATCATGGAAGGTTCAGCGGGTCGTGACTAATCTTCCTCGACCGCTCTGACCTGCCGTCCGCGGTAGTAGCCGCAGTTGGCGCACACGCGGTGGGGTCGCTTGGGCTCGTGGCAGTGGGGACATTCGGACAGACCGGCCGGCTTGAGGGCGTCGTGCGTCCGCCGCTTCGCGGTACGGGTCTTCGAGTGTCGTCGTTTGGGATTAGGCATCGTTAGTCCTTGGTCGAGTTCTGTTTGGTGGTCCCGAGCGTCTTCAGCACCGCGAAGCGGGGATCGTCCCAGTCGCGCTTGCACCCGCACGTGTCCCGGTTGAGATTCGTCCCGCACCCAGGACACAGCCCGCGGCAGTCGCTGCCGCAGAGCGGCTTCATCGGCGCGGCCAGGTAGAATTGCTCGCGCATCAACTGCCCGAGATCGATCTGGTCGTCATCGTAGAACGCCGTCGCAAAGTCATCTTCCTCGATCTCACGCTCGTCCTCTTTGCCCGGCGTGTTCGATCCATGCGGCTGATATCGCAGGTCGAACGGCACATCGACGGCAACCGAGATCGGCTCGAGACATCGGCTGCACGGCAGTTCGAGCGTCGTCTGCGTGCGGCCGACAAGCCGGTAATCGGCCTTGTCCTTGAAGATGTCGAATGCCAGCGACACCGGCGCCGACACCCGGAAGTCCCCCCGGTCCGCCGCGAACGCTTCGGCAGGATACACCTGCTCGAAATGCTCTTGGGGAGTCCGGATCCGGCTTAAATCGAGCAGCATGGAACCCCCGATTATACCATGCGAAAAACGGCTAATCACGCTCCCAGGGCTTGGGGATGAACAGCTGCTCGAACAGCCGGATGGCGTATCGATCGGTCATGCCCGCGACGAAGTCCCGCGCGGCGGCATCCAGCCCTTCGCTTTCGATGGTGCGGACATCCAGGAAATCGGCGGGGCGCTCCCGGACCTTTTCCCACAAGCCGCTCAGGATGTCCGACGCTTTCTTGAACTCCACGGTTGCGAGGCTGTTTTCGTACACCGCATCGAACAGGTACCGGCGGAGCTCGAGCACGGCGTCGAGAATCGCGGGGCTCATGCGGATCTCGATCAGCCCGCCTGCCAGGGTTTCGGTGACGACGTCCTTGACCAGCGTCGCGATACGCGCCGAGGAAGTCGAACCCAGTGTCCGGACGGGATCGCGCGGAAGATCCGCGGCGGCGAGCAGCCCCGCGCGCGTCGCGTCGTCGATGTCGTGATTGATGTAGGCGATCAGGTCGGCGACCCGCATGATCTGGCCCTCGACCGTACTCGCACGCAGCGCCGGGGCCATGCCGACCGGGGCGCCAGACTTCCCTTTCGAATGCTTCGCGATTCCGTCGCGCACTTCCCAGCTCAGGTTCATTCCCCGGCCGTCGTTTTCGAGCACGTCGACGATGCGAAGGCTTTGTTCGTAGTGGTTGAAGCCGCCCGGCATCAGCGTGTCGATGACGCGTTCGCCGGCGTGGCCGAAGGGGGTGTGACCGAGGTCGTGGCCGAGCGCAATCGCCTCGGTCAACTCTTCGTGAAGCCGCAGCACCTTCGCGATCGTGCGCGCGATCTGCGAGACCTCGAGCGTGTGCGTGAGCCTCGTCCGGTAGTGGTCGCCGGTCGGCGAGAAGAAGACCTGCGTCTTGTGCTTCAGGCGGCGAAACGCCTTGCTGTGAATGATGCGATCGCGGTCTCGCTGGAACGCCGGCCGGACGTCGTCTTCCGTTTCGGGACGGAGCCGGCCGCGCGAATCGGCGCTTTTCGCCGCCTGAGGCGCGAGGATGTCGCGTTCGCGCTGCTCGAGTTGTTCGCGTATCGTCATCACAGCACGTGCGCCTGCGCTGCAGTGGTGGCGGTCACGTCGTCCAGGAAGCTGGTGCCGTGCGCAAGCGGCCCGACGCCGAAGACGCCGGCAAGCGTCTGGCCGAGATCCGCGAAGGTGGCGCGAGTGCCCAGATCGACGCCGGCCCGCACGCCCGCACCTGTCACCATCAGGGGCACATATTCGCGGGAATGATCGGTGCTCGGCGTCGTCGGATCGTTGCCATGATCGGCCGTCACCACGAGCAAATCGTCCGGGCGAAGCCGAGGCAGCAGCGCTGTGAGGCGGGCGTCGAACCGTTCGAGATTGGCGGCGTACCCGGCGACGTCGTTGCGATGCCCGAACCGCGTGTCGAAATCCACGAGGTTGGCGAAGATCAAGCCGCGATCGGTCGACGCCATCTGTCTCGTCACTTCGTCCATTCCCTCGTCGTCGCTCGCCGTATGGACCGCGCGGGTGATGCCGCGGCCGGCAAAGAGATCCTCGATCTTCCCAATCGCAACGACCGGAAGACCGGCGGCCTTGACGCGATCGAGCAGCGTCTCTCGTCGCGGGGGCAGCGCGTAATCGCGGCGATTGGCCGTGCGCACGAAGGTCGCGGGGCCGCCGCCCACGAACGGGCGCGCAATCACGCGGCCGACGCCGAGTCCCTCGCCGACGAGCCTGTACGCGATCTCGCACGTGCGGTACAACTCGGCCAGCGGGACGATCGCTTCGTGGGCGGCGATTTGAAACACGCTGTCGGCCGACGTATAGACGATGAGCGCGCCGGTTCGCATGTGTTCTGCCCCGAGTTCGTCGAGGATCGCGGTGCCCGAGGCGGCCTTGTTGCCGATGACTGGGCGGCCGGCTTCACGCGAGAACGTGGCAATGACGTCCGCCGGAAACCCGTCTGAAAACACCGGAAAAGGCGCGTCGAGCACGATGCCCATCATCTCCCAGTGGCCCGTCACCGAATCCTTGCCGGGGGATTGCTCCGCCATGC
>Ga0136846_1235641_pt1 | contig 18830 bp, 22 predicted proteins | sample HopSoiMetagenom2_FD_96841 | JGI IMG/M metagenome (GOLD analysis project Ga0136846, IMG submission 96841) | Grasslands soil microbial communities from Hopland, California, USA - 2 Assembly 2016 (version 4) | ecosystem: Environmental > Terrestrial > Soil > Grasslands | place: USA: Hopland...
ACGCGCCACGCCGCGTCAGCACCCTTCAGGTACGTCCCGTCCGGCGCGGCGGCGGCTCGCAATTCGGCGTCCGGTTCCTCGTGCCGTTCAGGCGGCACATGGAGCTCCAGGGCGAAGCGGCGCAGCGACCAGGTGCCGTCCACCGATTCCGCGGCGGGCAGTTGAACGGCGGCTGCCTCACGGAGTCCGCCGAGCAGGGTGACATGCAGTGTCGTCATGGGGTCATCACCTGTTCGCTTCCATGTCGGCGTGGGCGGTCATGATCGCTCCTCGTCGTTCACCCAGCTCATCAGCTTGCGCAGCTGCCTGCCGGTGGTCTTGAGCAGGCACTCGGAGCCCTCAGTGGGGCAGCACCAGCATCACAGCCGTCCCGAGCGCCATCGCCCCGTCAGTCACATGCCGCGACGGCGTCGCCGCCGCGGCCCGGCGCCCGGCACTCACAGCCGAGCGCAGCGAGGGCATGGGGCGGGTCAGCGACCAGAGCGCGTACGCCAGCAGACAGGACGCCAGTGACAGGGTGATCGCCCAACCGCCGTGAACGTGAAGGGGATCGGTCCCGAGGGCTCTGGGGCCGGCGGCGTACTCGGACGCCGCCCCGAGGTGCTCGTGCGGCGGTGCCGTCCCGGGGTGCGGCACGCGCAGCATCCAGGCCATCGCGGCCATCCCGGCCGCGTGAGGCAACCGGTGGGCCATCGCCGCCGTCCCCTTGACCGCTCGGTGGCCGACCGGCACCAGGAACCACACCGCGCCGACGGTGAAGACACCGCTCGCCATGGCAGCAGGCCCTGCTCGGACGTGGATCCACGGCATCGCCGCCATGGCCCCAGCCATGGCGGCGTGCAGCAGCCGGTCCGCCCGGTCACGGCACCCGGGCCCGGGTGCCCTGACATCCCGCGCCAGACCGTGGAGGACCACCACGACGAAGAGCAGCGTCAGCATGCAGTGCACCAGGACGACGGGCGTGCCCATGCCGGGTCCGTGCCCGGTCAGGTGGTGGGGCGCGGTGCCCGCAGATGGGCGCGCTCCGCCAGTTCCTTCTCGTCGACCAGTTCCAGCATGGGCTTTCCCGGAGCGCACAGCATGGTCACCACGAACCGGGTCCGCGCGTCCGGAAGCGCGTTGCCGTCCTGGTAGTGGATGGAGTCACCACCGGGCTCCCAGAAAGTGCCGCCCGCCTCCACCACGCGCTCGGGCTCGCCCTCGAGCTCGAAACGGACCGCGCCCTCGACGACGTAGCCGAAGGCGGGGCCGGAGTGCCGGTGCGGGGGCGTGCCCGGGTCGCCGGGCTCCCACTCCACGAGGATGGTCATGGCCGACGCCCCCTCCGCGACGGTGAGCGGCGCGGCGTCCTGGAGGAGCTTCGCCGCCGCCATCCAGCCGGCGGTCCCCTCAGGGGCGCCGTGACCGTGGCTGTGGCTGTGGCTGTGGCTGTGGCTGTGGCTGTGGGCGGAGTGATCGTGTGCTGTTGTGTTGTCCGACACGGTGTTACACCTTCCGTAAAGCGTGAACATTGTTCGTCATGGTGACCAGGGACCGAACACATCTGTGACACCTGCGGGTTCGCCGTAGTCAGACGGCCTTTCGCCCGCGATCTGCGGTCGCTTCCGCGCACCGGGCGGACACGGGAGCCAGGGGAGCGTTCGACTATCCGTACGAGCGGGTCGCCGACATCCTGGAGACCAGCGACGTGAACGCCCGGCAGCTGGTCAGCCGGGCGCGTAAGCGCCTGGGAGCCGAGCGCAAGGAGCGCGTCAGCTCGGCAGCGCACCGGCGTCTGCTCGAAGGCTTCCTCTCCGCCGCGCGCACGGGAGATCTCTCCACCCTGGAGGATCTCCTGGCCTCGGACGTCGTCAGCTACTCGGACGGCGGCGGCATCCGCGGCGCGTCCAGGATCCCCGTCATCGGCCGCGGTCGCGTCTCCCGGTACCTGGCCGCCTTCGCCCCGCGGTTCTGGCCGGACGCCGAGACCCGGTTCGTCCAGGCCAACAGCCGGCCCGCCGTGCTCATCGCGCGGGACGGTGCGCCCGTCGCCCTGCTGTGCGTGGACGTGTCCGACGCGGGCATCGACCGGCTCATGTGGGTGATGAACCCGGCCAAGCTGACCCCGTACGTGTTGTCCCTGGAAGCCTGACCCGCCGGTTGGCCGCTCCCCGAGGGCCCGGCTCGACGCGCTGGGGGCCCCGTGCTTCAGAACGGGAACCACAGATTGATGTACAGCGTCCGCTCGCCCTCGTAGACGCGGTCGACCGGACACTCGTTCAGACCCGCCCGGTCCTTGACGTCGACGCACGGCTCCGCGACGACATAGGTCAGCGTCCCCGCCTCCCCTTCGCCGACCGGCAGTTGATGACCGCACGACCTTCGTACGGTCGTCAACTGCCGGTGGTGTCACAAACGCTCACCCCATCCGGTCGTAGCAGGTGACCACCCCGAGCGATGGGAGCAATCGTGCGGGGCCTGTACGCCATCGGTGAGGCCGCCAGCGGACTGCACGGCGCCAACCGGCTCGGCGGCAACAGCCTCATCGAACTGCTGGTGTACGGCCGTATCACCGGACAGGCAGCCGCCGCCTACTCGGAGTCCCTGACCGCGCAGCCACGCTCGGCCGCAGCGGTGGCCCAGGCGCGGGCGGAGGTCGACGACCTGCTCGCCGCGGACGGGCCGGAGAACGTGCGCGCGCTCCAGCGCGCCGTCCGCGACACCATGACCGAGTACGCGGGCGTGGTCCGTGACGAGGAAGGTCTGCGCACCGGGCTGGCGGAACTGGACGCCATCGAGAAGCGCATGGAGAACGTGGGCGTCCATCCGGACATCGCGGGCTTCCAGGACCTGGCCCACGCGTTCGACCTCAAGTCGGCCGCACTGGCGTCCCGGGCCACCCTGGAGGCGGCTCTGGAGCGGCGCGAGACACGCGGCTGCCACAACCGCAGCGACTACCCGGACAAGGACCCCGCCCTCCACGTGAACCTCGTCTGGTCCCCGGCCGACGGCATCACCCGCGAGCCCATCAGTGCCGTTCCCGACGAGATCGCGGCCCTGATGGAGGACGTCTCGGCGGACGGAAAACTCGTCGAATAGGAATCCATTCGACACGGGCCGGAACGTGTCACCGAGGGTGCTGCCGGGGAACTTGCCCGACAGGATGACGGCGCTCTCGCCCTCGTCCGGCGAAAACGCCGGGACGAAGACGAGGGCTTTGACCGCGGTCACCCCCTTGGCCGCGTTGCTGATGGCGGAGCCGCCGTAGGAATGGCCGACGAGGACGGCCGGACCGTCGAGGGACGCCACGAGCTGCCGGACGTACGCGGCGTCGGTGGTGAGTCCGCGCAGCGGATTGGCGGCGACGATCACCGCATAGCCGTACGCGCGCAGCTTGTCCACGACACCGTTCCGGCTGGATCTGGCCCTGCCATTTGCCATGCGATGCTCACGTCATGACTGATCAACGCGAGGCTGCCATCGTCCGCTGGACAGGTCAGACACCCTTCCGCCCGGGACGGGCTGGCAGAGTTGCTGGCGGCCTACCATCTGCAGACGCAGGCTGAGAAGGGTTGAGGCCGTCGCCGGTGTGGACGGGTTGCCGGACCGATACCGGGTAGAGATCGTGGATCCACAGACCGTGTTCGCTGACGATGTCGTCCTGCTGGCGTTGAGCGGGGACACCGCGGTGGGCTGCCTGGCGGTCACCGCCTCTGTCGATGGACGGTCCGAGGTCAAGAGGCTCTGGACGGACCAGGCGTTCCGGGGATGGGGCATCGCGTCCAGTCTGGTCAGCGCCGCGCTCGCGCATGCTGCGGAAAGCGGCGTCAGCGCGGTGCGGCTGTCGGTGTGGAAGTGGCGGGCAGACGCGATCGCCCTGTACGAGCGGCTCGGATTCACCGTCACCGAGTCGTGGGACGAGCGAGACCAGCTGGTCTGCATGGAACGAGCCGTGTGAGTGGTCACAGCCATTCATTGATGGCCGCGACGAGGACGGTCGGCTCGTAGCGGACTGCGAGCTTGTCATAGCGCGTCGCCACGGCGGGGTGCCTTCTGCGGCGACTGATGCCGCACTCCACTGCATGCCGCGCCTTGTTGTCCGCCGGGTCGAACTGCGGCGGCCGGTGCCGAAGAAGCCGCGTTTCTTACGGTTGCGGGCTTGGTCGGCCCTGTCCGGAATGGTGCAGCGGATACCGCGTCGGCGCAGCTAGGCGCGGTTCTTGCGGGAGGCGTACGCCTTGTCGGCGCGGACCCGATCGGGGCGAACGCGCGGCCTGCCCGGCCCCAGCCTGGGGACCCGGCTGCGGCCCAGGGCGACCTCGAACTGCGGGGAGTCCCCGCGCTGTCCGGCCGTGAGCACCATCGACATGAGCTTCTGGCGCTGCTCGACGGCCAGGTGCAGCTTGGTGGTCATGCCACCGGTTCAACAACTCGGTGTCGGCCACCGCACAACAACACCTTTCCTCCGGTCAAAAGGACAGGGCACGCAGGCAGACGCGACCGCGCGGGCACCGCCCTCGCGGCGAGCCTGGTGGGTCACGCCGCCGCGAAGGGACAGGCATGAGAGTCGTCGTGGCAGGTGCCACCGGACCGATCGGTACGAGATCGGTCTCCCGCCCGGTCGAGCTGGTGGAGGCGGCGGCGGTGGTACGGGTTGTCCGACGACCACAGGGCCCGCATCGCAGAGCCCCGGTCCTGGCTGGTGAAGACCGTCGGCGGCATCTGCCTGGAGCGCTTGGCGCCGGCCGGGCGGTCGCAGCGGGACCCGGCCGGTGCGGCGCCGTCTCAGAATCTCGACGAAGAGATGAGCCATGTCCTCACCCTTCTCCAGGCGCTGAACACGCTGTCACCGGCCGAGCGAGCCGCATTCGTCCTCAACGATGTGTTCGGGATGGCTCCGGGGACGGTCGCCGACATCGTCGGGCAGACGGAACGGGAACGCGGCGAACTTGTCGCCAGGGCCCGTCACAGCCTTCGGACCAGACGGGCCCACCTCACCACACGGCAGCAGCACGACCAGGTGGTGCGAGCCGTCCACCAGGCCTGCGCGGCGGAGAACCCCGCACACCTGGCGTCCCTGCTCGCACCGGACGCCACCGTTTCTTCGACGGAGGCGGCAAGGTCAGGACCCTGACCCGGCCCGTCCACGGCTCACGGCGCGTCACCCGCACTCTGCTGGCCCTCCTGGCCGTCCGCCCCCGCATCACACTGAGTTGCCAGTCCGTCAACGGCCGCACCGGAATAGTGGTGCGCTACGGCGATGAGGTCGCCGCGGTCATCAGCCTGGACGTCGTGGGCGACCACGTCGTGCTGATCTGGGCGATCCTCAACCCGGACAAGCTCCGCCACTGGAACCGGGCGGCACGCGGGAGAAGTGACGACGTCTGATGGGTCAGGGCTTCGGTCCACATGCCGCCGACGTCTCTCTGGCACGGGAAGCCGCCGTGGTCGAGGCCCGGATCCGCCTCCTCCAAGACGCGCTCGACGATTTCGGCGGCCTCATCCAGCGATCGGCGGAGCGACTGTGCCACCTTCATGAGCGAACCCGATGCCGAATCGGGACGACCGCCCGAGGAACACCCGCCGATCACGGTACCGCTCACGGAAGGACAGTGGCACACCACGTGATGCCACGAGGACCTCGCATCAACACCTTGCATCTTCCTGCTTCGGACCTCGTACGCTTTGACATACGATGTCCCGACGCACATCCCCGAGTCCGAGCCGAGCGGCACCGCAGTTGACTTCAACGAGGCGCGGCACGGAGGGTTGAGGATGAGAGGAAGACATGGTCTCGGCAACTCGCGCGGCGCATGACATTGAGATCACTGCGGAGAGCCTCCAACGGGACCTCGCCCGCCTGGAGATTCAGAAGCGGGCGCTGGAGAGGGAACTGGCAGCCGTCGCCGCCCACCTCGACTCCGTCCAGCGCGCTCTGAGTGCCCTTACCGTCCTCATGGCCGAGCCGTCAGGCCGCCGCGCTGCCGCCGATGCCGGGGCGGCCGACGCTCACCGCGCTGCCGAGCAGCCCGACCAGGCGGCCGAGACTCCGGCCCCCGCGCCTGCCCGCACGACACGGAAGCAGTCCGCGCCGCGCCAGACGAAGCACGCGCGCAAGGAGAAGCCTGCGGCCTGGTCACGCGCGGAGGCCGACGAACCGCGTGGCTACGGTGCGCTCACCGAGCAGATCCTGGAGTACTTCGCAGGCGTCGGTGAGGCGGAGGTCCGCGCACGCGACGTGGCCGCTGCGCTCGGACGCGACACCGACAGCGGAAGCATCAACGCGGTGCGCAGCACACTCGACCGCCTGGTCGGCACGTCCCGCGTGCGCCGGACCGGACGTGGTCTCTACCGCGCCCAGAGGTCCTGACCCGAGTGCCTCACGGCTCGGCCCCCAGAGACACCCGGCTGCCTCGGACGCCTGTTCGCGGCAATCGCCCGGCGCCCAGCACACCCCCTGACGGGGCCTGTCCGCGCGCGTGCGAGCTCTCCCATACCCGGCCACTGTGTGGATCACTGGGTCACACAGTGTGACATCGCTGTGAAGCGTGAAGAGTGCATAGCACTCCACATCGTCTTGATGAACCAGCAGTTTTCCCTGCCACTTCCGCGAGGCGGAAGCGCTCTTGCGGCGCCGCCGCGCCCTTCCCGACGATGTCGCCACCACCCAACGACGGGAGCCGCAGCCATGCCGCACACGACCAGCTTCGCCAGGAATCAGTGGTACGTCGCCGCCTACAGCCACGAGGTGGGGCGGGAGCTGCTCGGCCGGACCATCCTCGGTGAGCCCCTCGTCTTCTACCGCACCGAGGGCGAGGGAACGCCCGTCGCCCTCGCCGACCGCTGTGTGCACCGGCGTTACCCGCTCTCCGAGAGCGGACTCGACGGCGACCGGATCGTGTGCGGTTACCACGGCTTCACCTACGACACCACCGGCGCGTGCGTGTACGTGCCGGGGCAGAAGCGCATCCCGCGCACCGCCCGCGTCGCCGCCTACCCGGTGGTGGAGCAGGACGCCCTGATCTGGGTGTGGATCGGCGACCCGGCCCTCGCCGACACCGGCACCATTCCGCGGGCCCGGCACCTCGACTCCCCCGGCTGGACCACCGTCAAGGGCATGGAGCCGATCGACGCCGACTACGGTCTGCTCGTCGACAACCTTCTCGACCTCTCCCACGAGACCTACCTCCACGGCGGCTACATCGGCACCCCGGAGGTCGCCGAGACACCGATCACCACGGAGGTCGACGAGGGCGCGGGCATCGTACGGGTGAGCCGGCACATGGACGACGCCGAGTGCCCGCCGTTCTACGCCAGGTCGACCGGCATCGAGGGCCGGATCACGCGCTGGCAGGACATCGAGTACCACGCGCCGTGTCTGTATCTGCTGCACAGCCGGATCGCACCGGTAGGTGTGGTGCCCGAGGCCGACGGGAGCGACCCCAACGGTTTCCACACCGAGATCACGTATGCCATCACGCCGTCGGCCGACGGCAAGGTGTACGACTTCTGGATGGTCTCGCGCGACTGGGCCACGGACGACGACGAGGTCACCGAGTTCCTGCGGGGCAACAACCACACCGTGGTCATGCAGGACGTCGACGCGCTCAACCTCCTTCAGCGGACGCTGGGTTCGGAGCGGTCCGGGTACCAGGAGCTGAGCATCAACATCGACACCGGTGGTCTCGCCGCCCGCCGTATCCTCGCCCGGCTGGTCGAGGAGGGCGACAAGCCGGCGGAGAAGGTCCTGTGAGCGGCAGCCCGACGGGCGAGGTCTACCGCATCGACTGGCTGCCGGGCACGGACATCCTGCACGGCACCTGTCACTGCGGCCGGGAACACCGTTCGCAGGACCCCATCGAGATGTGGGAGTGGATGCTCGCGCATCCCCAGGGACATCAGCCACAAGGAAGCAGCTCATGAACGTGTACGAGGCCGAACTCGTCGTCGAGCGGCGGGAGTCCGCGGCGGACGGCGTGCTCGCGCTCACCCTGCGCCATCCGCTGGGCGAGCAACTGCCGGGCTGGGAACCGGGCGCGCATGTCGATGTCGTGCTCGGGCCCGGACTGGAGCGGCAGTACTCGCTGTGCGGCGACCCGGCCGACTCGTCGGCGTGGCGGATCGCGGTGCTGCGTGAGCTGGCGGGGCGCGGTGGATCGGCGTACGTGCACGGGCAGTTGGCGCTGGGCGACCGAGTGCGGGTACGGGGTCCACGCAACCACTTCGCCCTGAAGCCGGCGCCCCGCTACCGTTTCGTCGCCGGCGGTATCGGCATCACCCCGATCCTGCCGATGCTCGCCGCCGCCGAGGCCGCGGGCGCCGAGTGGACGCTGCTGTACGGCGGGCGTACCCGTGAATCCATGGCGTTCATCAAGGAGTTGGGGCGTTACGGGAACAAGGTCACGTTCGCTCCACAGGACGAGACGGGGCTGCTGGACCTCGACTCGGAGATCGGCCGGCTGGCGGAGGGCACCCTTGTCTACTGCTGTGGTCCCGGCGCGCTCCTCGACGCGGTGGAGTCGGTCTGCCCGGCCGGTGCGCTGCATGTCGAGCGGTTCGCGCCGAAGGCCCGACAGGGCGGTGAGGACAGCGAGTTCGAGGTGGTCCTGCAGCGCAGCGGTCGTACGCTGACCGTGCCCGTCGACGTGTCCGTGCTGGACACCGTGCGCGGTGCCGGGGTCGAGGTGCTCTACTCGTGCACCGAGGGCACCTGCGGGACCTGTGAGACGGACGTGCTCGAAGGCACCCCGGACCACCGGGACTCGGTGCTCTCGGACGAAGAGCGGGAGGCCGGCGAGACGATGCTCATCTGCGTGTCCCGGTGCCGCGGACCACGACTCGTCCTCGACCTGTAGTGCCGCGCTTCGAGAAAGCGCCAGGCCGCAGCCGGTGACATGGCGGTGGCCCCGGTGCCGTCGGCGACCTGAACGCCGACGGTTCCGGGGCCGGGTCCGTCTCACGCCTCCGGGTGCGGCACCACGCTCAGGTGGCTCGCCGAGCGCCGCGGACGGCGTGGTCCACGCGGTACGTCCGCCGGACGCCGCCTCTCGCGGAGCACCAGCGTCAGCCTCGTATAGCCCATGTTCTCAAGGGCGTTGGGGGTCTCGCACACGATACGGCAGGTCGTGGCTCCCCAGCGCGGGTCGGGGTGCAGCAGTGGGCGTACGGCCCCGTCCTGCTGGACGGCCTCCGCGCCGACCGCCCGGATCCAGTGCGGCAGCCCCTGCCGGTAGGCCGCCTCCATGATCGGGTCCTGGGCGATGTCCCGGCGGATGGACTGGAGGCCGCGGTCCTGGGCGTGCCGTTCCAGGGCGGCGGCGAACTGGGCGAGCATCGGCAGGCACCATCTCGACTCGTGTTCGCCGAGGACCGTGCCCGCGTCCGGATGGAAGAGGACGAACCGCAGGAAGTTGTCGCCCGGCATGGCGGTGGGATGTGGGCCGACAGTACGGAAAAGTGTCTCGAACGCGGTGTTGGCGAGGACCACGTCCCACCGGTGGTCGAGGACGACCGACGGGAAGGACACGGCCTCCAGGAGTCTGGCGTAGTCCCGCAGATACGCCTGGGCCTCGGGACTCTCGGGGACGGGTCGCGGCGCCGGCCGCTGCCCACCTGCCTGAAATGCCATCGGGAGGTCACCCCTCTTGCTCATGCGGCCTTCACGCGGCGCCCTGATCCTGCTGCCCCGCTATAAGCCGTGTCAACTATCGTGGCATTTCATGCCTGTTGACGGCTGAATCTGGCCACAGATGTGGCGAGAGCTGGATGTGAGTTCGAACAACCCGCTACTCTCTCCGGGCAGTTCACAGCAACAGCGATGACGTACACGCAGAAGACGTAGGAGACCTGTCGGTGACGGATGGCTACGAGGTTCCGGGCGCCACGGCGACGGTTCGGCTGTCCGCGGTCGTGACCCGCGTCACCACGCTCGCGGACCGGCTGGGCGTGGCGCACGCCGAGGTCTTCCACACCGGGCGGCTGTCCACCGCGTCCGGCGTCCCGGAGAGCGTCGTCAAGGCACTGCTGGGCGGCCAGAGCGCCGGCGAGCCCGACCTCCAGGCCCGTTTCCTTCAGCGGCTGGGCCTGCTGCGGCGTACCCGGCTCAAGCCGAACGGCCGCAAGTACACGCAGCAGGAGATCGCCGACGGCGCCGGCATGTCGCGCCAGCAGGCGGGCGCCCTCATCAACGGCGACCGGCGTCCCACCATGGAGCACTGCGACGCCATCCAGCGCTTCTTCAGAGTGCACGCCGGATTCCTCACCGCCGAGGATCCCGAAGCCCTCGCGAGCGCACTGCGGACTTCCGAACAAGAACTTCTCCAGCGGCTCGCCGACCGTGAGCGCGAGGCGGCGAAGGCCGCCGACGACCCGCTGGAGCGGCTGCTGCAGGACCACGGCGTCCGGGGGATCGCCTGGCGGGCCGCGCAGCTGCCTTCCGACCAGCACCGCGACAAGGTCGCCGAATGGCTGGACATGCTTCTGGAGAGCGTCAAGCGGCCGGAGTCGTGATCCGAGGGATGACTGTGAACATCGGCAAGGCAATGCGCCGCCTGTGCGGCGAGCTGGTGACCGAGCTGAAGCTTCCGGCACCCGCGGAACCCGCCGACCTCTACGCCGCGCTGTGCGCCGCCATGAGCAGGCGCCGCGGCCGTCCCGTCCTGTTCCGAGCGGCCCCCTTCCCGCCCGGCACGGCCAGCGGACTGTGGCTCGACATGGCCGACCAGGACCTCATCGTGATCGAGGAACGCACCGCGCCCGACCACCAGTTGGTGATCCTGGGCCACGAGTTGTGGCACATGCACGCCGGGCACTGCGGCCATCACGTCGAGGGCGCCGCGGTCGCCGCCCGGCTGCTCAGCGACACCGCGGACCTCCAGGCCACAGTCCGCAAGGTGGCCGCCCGGACCCGCTCCGACCTCGCCGACGAGCAGGAAGCCGAGAGCTTCGGCCTGCTGCTGGCCAGCAAGTGCCGTACCTGGCTCGCCGGTTCGGCGCACCGGCCGGTGGGGCGGGACCAGCTCGCCGGCCGGATCGAGGCCTCCCTGGGCTATCGCTGGCCACGGAGCTGAGGGAGCGCCCGGCGTGAACGACTCCAGCTACTACGTTCCGTCCGCCGCGATGGTGATCGTCCTTCTCCTCAAGGGCCGGGCGGTACTGCGCGCCCGGCGCGACCCGTTGCTGCGGTCGGTGTACGCGCTGCTCCTGCTGTCCGTGCTCGTGTTCCTCTTCGCGGCCCCGCCGACCATCTCCTGGGTCAACCGCGTCACCGGCGTCCCGAACATCTCGGCGCCGCTCGTGTACTGCCTGCTGAGCGCCTTCAGCGCCTCGTGTCTGGTGCTGATCATCAACTGGCGCGGCGGCCCTCCCGAGGCCACCCGGCGCGCCTCGCGCCGCTGGATCGCCGGGTACGCCGTGGTGATCGTGACGACGGCCGCGCTGTTCGCCCTCGGCGACGCGCCCGAGCAGCACCTGCGCGACTTCGACACGCACTACGCCGACACGCCGTTCATCCGCGAGATGATCGTGCTGTACCTCGTCGCGCTCACTCTCTCGAACATCGCGATGAACGCGGTGTGCCTGCCGTGGGCGCTGCAGGTGCGCGGCTGGCTGCGGGTGGGGCTGCTCGTCATCATGGCCGGTTTCTTCTGCAACATCACCTTCGCGGCCACCAAACTGACGGCTGTCGTCACCCGCTGGAACGGCGGAGACCTCGACTACCTGAGCACGTATGTCGCCCCCGCGATGGCCGCCGCAGCGGAGGTCATCACCGCGGTCGGCTTCTGCATCCCCCTGGCCTGCCAGCGTGTCGGGGACACGTGGAGCACCTGGTCGACGTACCGCCGTCTCAGCCCGCTGTGGCGGGAGCTCGCCCCGCTGTCGGAGCGCGGCGACCGCACGGTCCGGATCGCCTGGTGGTCACCGGTCGAACTCCTGGTCACCCAACGGGAGTCCGACATCCACGACGGCATGCTCAGCCTGTACCCGTACTTCGACCCGGCCGTCCGGACCCGGGCCTACGACGCGGCCGGCGCCGCGGGCTCCTCCCCCGACGTCGCCCGGGCCGAGGCGGACGCGGCCATGGTGACGGCGGCGCTCCGGGCCCGTGCCGCGGACCCGGAGGGCAGGGTCATCAGCGCGGCGGCAGCTCAGAACAGCGGTCCGCCGGCGGCTGCCGGGGGCCCGCGCGACCTGGTCGCCATGTCCCACGCCCTGCGCTGTTCTCCGGTGGTGGCGGCGGTGCGAGAGGGAGCGGTGCCCTGGTCCTGAGCCGGACCTACGTCGCGCTCCGCTCGCTGACCTCCCGCAGATCCCGTTCCACCACCTGGCCGGGCCGCCCGTCGACCAACAGCTCCCGCCAGTGCTCCCGGCTCCACGCCGCCGGCGCGCTCCCCCCGGTGAACTCCTCCACCAGGGCGACGAACCGCGCCGGATCACTGTGGAACGGGAAATGCCCCGCCCCCTCGAAGATCTCCAGCCGGCTGCCCGGCATCGCCTCGTGCGCCCCGTACGCGTGCCGTACCGGCACCACGCTGTCCCGGTCCCCCCACAGCAGCATGGTCGGCATGCCCTCGGTGAGATAGCACCGGTCGAGCATGGTCACGACCTGCCCCCGCCAGTCGACCACGGCACGCAGCGTACGGATGAAGGCGTTGCGCGAGGTCTCGTCGGGCAGCGCGTCGACGAGAGTGAGCAACTCGGGGGCATCCTGCCCCAGATCGGTGTCCAGAAGCTCCATCAGGCCTACGACGAGCCCTACTTGGAGCCGCATTCCCGGCAACCGCAGTGCGGACAGCGCGAGATGGGCGCCGGGCAGTGAGACCGCCCGTAGGACGGGGTTGACCTCGCGGCCCACGCCGCCCGCGCTGACCAGGATGAGCCGCTCGGTGCGCTCGGGGAACTGGTAGGCGAACTGCATCGCCACCCCGCCGCCGAGGGAGTGTCCGACGAGCGTCGCGGACTCGATGCCGAGGGTGGTGAGCAGGTCGCGCACACCGTTGGCGTAGGCGGCCACCGAGTAGTCGGCGCGCGGCTTGTCGGAGGCGCCGTGGCCGAGCAGGTCGGGGGCGATCACGGTGTGGTTGCGGGCGAGGTCGGGGATCAGCTCCGCCCAGGTCGCCGAGGAGTCGCCGATACCGTGGATGAGGACGAGCGCGGGGCCCTCGCCCGCCATCCGGAAGGCCCGGCGGTACCCGTGCACGACGCGGTACCGCAGTTCCAGCTCGTCTTCGCCCACCGACCGCAGCCGTACGGCGCGTGCCGGTCCGTGACGCGGGATGTCGGTCACATCGCTCGCCTCCCCGCTTCCTGTGCCCTGAACTCCTTGCCGAAAGCCCTTTCCCCTCAGCGTAGAACCCCATTCCCACAAGGGGTTTCGAGAAAGTTTCGGCTCCGCTAAGCGAGCGAACCGACGTGTACGGAAAGGGGATTGTCAGTGGTGGGCGGCAAGCTTGGAGACGCAGGGATGAGCAGAGATGACGCCGACATGGGGAGAGCCGTCCGATGCCGACCGCCGTACTGACCGACCGTGAGCGCGCCGCAGTCCAGGCCTACTTGCGGCTGCTGCACACCGTCCGCGCGGCCTTCGACGTACCACCGGGCAGCCGCCGGCCCCCCGTGGTGCCGCCCGCCGTCCTCGCGGAGGCGGAAGCGGCCCTGTCCCAGGCGGGCCTGACGGGCAACGAGGAGAGGTTCTTCCAGCTGCTCAGACAGGCTGGTGCGGCACGCTGACCGCCGTGCCCAGCAGCCCGCGCCGCACGGTCCACAGCCCCTCGAAGGACTCGAGAACCCGGCCGTCGACGACCGGTCCGGGCACCAGCAGACGGGCCCGGAACGTTCCGTGCGGATGCGTGCCGGAGGCGGCCGTGAACGCGATCTCGGCCTCGGAGAAGTCCAGCCACAGCCCGGTGAGCGGGAACCACGCCTTGTAGACGGACTCCTTGGCGCTGAACAGCAGCCGGTCCCAGTGCACAGGGTTCCCGTACGCGCCCGCGCTGTCCGTCACCAGTGCGCGCAGGTGTGCCCGCTCCACGGGCAGGGACACGGAGCCGAGGATTCCCGCGGGCAACGGCTCGTGGGGTTCGGCGTCGATGCCGATGGAGGCCAGGTCGGTGGCCCGGACCAGTGCGGCGGCGCAGTACTCCTCGCAGTGGGTCATGCTGCCGACCAGTCCGGCCGGCCACTGCGGGGCGCCCCGCTCGCCGGGCAGCACGGGCTGCGGCGGCACACCGAGCTTCTCCATGGCCCGGCGGGCACACGCGCGCGCGAGAGTGAACTCGTGGACGCGCTTGGGTACCGCCTGGGCCACGATCGCCTGTTCCTCGGGATACAGCGTCGCACCCCAGAGATCACCCACGGCCGTCTCGTCACCCTGTGCCTCCACGGCCACCACTGTGGCCGGAAGCAGTTCCTCGATCATCCGGGTCAGACCTCCATCGGTAGTACGCGGCGCAGCTTTCCCGGTTCTCCCGGTCGCTTCCGCCATTCACGGGGATAGCCCACCGACACTTCTTCGAAGCGGACACCCTCGTGCCAGGTGGTGCGCGGGATGTGCAGATGACCGTAGACCATGGTCGCGACACGGAACCGGCGGTGCCAGTCGGCGGTCAGTGTGGTGCCGCACCACATGGCGAACTCGGGGTGCCACAGCACGTCCATGGGGTGCCGGTCCAGCGGATAGTGGTTGACGAGCACCGTCGGCAGGTCCTCGGGCAGTTCGGCGAGCCGCCGCTCGGTCGCGGCCACCCGGGCCCGGCACCAGGCCTCGCGGGTGGGATAGGGGTCGGGGTGCAGGAGGTACTCGTCGGTGCAGATGATGCCGGTGCTGTGCGCGTACGCCAGCCCCTCCTCCTTGGTCGCGGAGCCCTTCGGCAGGAAGGAGTAGTCGTAGAGGAGGAACAGCGGCGCGACGACCACGGGGCCGCCGGGGCCCTCCCACACGGGGTACGGGTCCTCGGGCGTCGTCACACCCAGCTCACGGCACAGCTCGACCAGGTGCTCGTAGCGGGCGACACCGCGCAGGGTGACCGGGTCCGAGGGGTGGGTCCACAGCTCGTGGTTTCCGGGCGCCCAGATCACCTTGCGGAACCGGCCGGCGAGGGTTTCCAGGACCCAGCGGATGTCGGCCACGTTCTCCGACACGTCGCCGGCGACCAGGAGCCAGTCGTCGTCGGTTTCCGGGCGCATTCGTTCGACCAGGGCGCGGTTCTCCGGGTAACCGATGTGGAGATCACTGATCGCCAGCAACTGTCCGGCACCGCCGGCCGTCGTCTCCACTCCAGCCCCTTCCGCATCCGAACTGCGCCTCCGCGGGCGCACGTTCGGACCCACAAGAACACATCATCGGCAGCCGGACAAGTACGGCTGTCCACCCTCCGGTAACCCTCTTGGCGCAGCTCGCCGGGCGGGTCGAAGATCGTTACAGGGCGCCACGGTTGGTGCGCAAGGCAACACACGGCGTACTGCTGTCAATTCCGTAACACGCGCGTAGCAGGAACTGCGTCCGCGGAGCCTTATGATCGCCTCAACACTTCTGCCAGAAACCCGGTTCGCACCCGGGCGGCTTGTCGTGTTCCCAAATCTCCCCTGGCCGGGCTCGGCCCTGTTTTGCCGTGCCCGTGAACCCTGAAAGGTGGCCCTGCATGGTCTCTCGCGTACGCGTCTGGCTGAACCGCACGTACGCGGAGAACGTGTTCTTCATGGAACAGCTGCGGAGAAATCCCAGCGACCGCGCGGTCGAGATCCATGCCACCCACGGTGACGCCGACTCCCCCGTTCTGGCCGCCGCCGACACCGCCGCCATGGAGCCCGAGGGCCTGTCCCCCGCCGCGTACGTGGAGTACGCGCTCGACCAGTGCGACCGCCGTGAGATCGACGTGTTCGTGCCGCGTCTGCACCAGGACGCGATCGTCGGGCACCGCGCGGACTTCGAGGCCGTCGGCACCAAGCTGCTCGCGCCGACGCCGGAGGCGGTGGCCGTCTTCCAGGACAAGGCGACCGCGTACCAGGCCGTCGAAGCCGTCGGGGTTCCGGTGCCGCCGTGGTGGCGGGTGCGCAGCGCCGACGAACTCCTCGTCGCCGTCGAGCAGTTGGAGGCCGACGGTCACAAGGCGTGCTTCAAGCCTGCGGCGGGCGCGGGCGGGGTGGGCTTCCGTGTGATCACGCGCGCCCCCTTCTCGATGTCGCACCTCAACGGATTCCCCTCCCCCTACGTCCAGTTGGACATGGTCCTCGACGTACTGCGGAACACGGACGAGGACGTCGACTGGCTGGTGATGCCCCGTCTGGAGCAGCCGGAGGTGTCCGTCGACTGCCTCACCGGTCCCGACTCGCGCATCCGGATGGCGATCGGCCGCACCAAGAACGGTCGGCGTCGCGGCTTCACCCTCGACGAGGCCTGGCTGGAGCCCGCGCGGCTCATCGCCGAGGGCTTCGGGCTGCACCACCTGAGCAACATCCAGTTCCGGATGTACGAGGACCGGCCGGTGCTGATGGACGTCAACACGCGTCCGGCCGGAGGTCTGCACCAGCTCTCCCTGTGCGGCGTCAACGCCCCTTGGGCAGCAGTGCAGTTGGCGCTCGGCGAGGACCCGGGCGACCTGGTGCCGCCGTTCCTCGGCCAGGACTACGCGGTGATCTCCGCGCCGCGCCCGGTGCGCACGGTTTCGGCCCCCGAGGACGAGGTCCCGGCGCCCACGTCCACGCTGCCCGTCGTACCGGCGACGGCAGCCGTGGAGGAGCCGGTCGCGCAGGCGGCGGAGGCATCCGCAGGAGCAACGGCGGCGGCCACCGCGTAACACCCCTCCCTGGAGGTCCCGGGGAAATAGATTCCGTACGAGGCCCCCTGCCACGAGCCGCCGCGATCACGCGGCTGCCCGTGGCAGGGGGCTTTCGGCATGTCCGGGGAACGGTCACCCGCGCCCAAAGGGGCGCGGGGAACCGCGCGACCAGCCCCCACCGGACCCGCGGCCGAGGACCTACCCGGCGGAGCCGACAGCCAGCCGCAGCGTCTGCACCTCGAACGGCCGCAACGTCACCGGCACCGAGTCACCGTCCGTCGCCGCCTCGGACAGCGGCCGCTCCAGCAGGTCGGTGATCTTGGCGCCCGCCAGCGGGAACCCGGTGCACAGCGCACCCTCCGCCCGGCCGCCGCGCGACTCGTAGAGGCGGACGACGACATCGCCGGACGCGTCGTCGGCGAGCTTCACCGCCTCGATCGTCACCCCGTCGCCGTCCGCCCACACCACCGGCTCCGGCGCGCCCGCGGCGTCCGCGACCCGCAGCGGCAGGTTGAGGGAGTAGCCCTCGGCGACCGCGTCCTCGATGCTCGCGCCGGGCAGCAGCGAGTAGGTGAAGCGGTGCTTGCCCTGGTCGGCGCCGGGGTCGGGGATACGCGGAGCGCGCACCAGCGACAGGCGGACCGTGGTCGTCGTACCGCCGTCCTCGCGGACCGTGCGGGACACGTCGTGGCCGTACGTCGAGTCGTTGAGGACGGCGACGCCGTAGCCGGGCTCGGCGAGGTGGACCCAGCGGTGGCCGGAGACCTCGAAGCGGGCCTACTCCCAGGTGGTGTTGGTGTGCGTGGGCCGCTGGACGTGGCCGAACTGGATCTCCGCGCTGGAGTGCGCCGCACGGATGTCCACCGGGAAGGCCGCCTTGAGGATCTTCTCTGCCTCGTGCCAGTCGATCTCCGTCTCGAAGTCGATCCGGGGGCTGCCGGCCCGGACGGTGATCGTCTGGACGATCTTCGAGCCCTTGCCGAAGGCGCGCTCCACGCGGATGGCGCCGAGGAGCGGGTCCTCGTCGGTCACCGTGACGGAGGATGTCTCCAGCAGGTCCGTGTAGCGGTTCTGGTAGTGCTTGTCGATGTCCCAGGCGTCCCAGTAGTTCGGGAGGTCGGTGTGCAGCCGGAGCAGGTTGCCCTTGTCGGCGAGGACTTCACGGTTGGCCTTCAGGTCGCGGACCGAGGCCAGCGTGCCGTCCTCGGCGACCTCCACCCGTACGAGCCCGTTGTCGAGGATCCGTGCCGAGGCGATCGTCACCGGCTGCGGGGGCTCGGCGACGGACAGCTGGGCGCTGCCGCTCGCCGGGACCTCCACGTACATGGGGACGCCCGTCGAGGTGCGGACCACCTCGGACCGGTCGTACGGGCTCGTGTTGAAGGCACGGGACTCGCCGCCGCCGAGCGCGGCCACCGCCTCGGCGGTGAGCGCCTCCAACTCCTCGGCCACACGCGCGTACTCGGCCTCCGCCTCGCGGTGCACCCAGGCGATCGACGAGCCCGGCAGGATGTCGTGGAACTGGTGGAGCAGCACCGTCTTCCAGAGACGGTCCAGGTGCTCGTACGGGTATGCGTAGCCCGGCGCGTGCAGGGCGGCCGTCGTGGCCCACAACTCGGCCTCGCGCAGCCGGTGTTCGCTGCGCCGGTTGCCCTGCTTGGTGCGCGCCTGGGAGGTGTACGTGGCCCGGTGCAGCTCCAGGTACAGCTCGCCGACCCAGACCGGGGCGTCGGGGTACTCCTCACGGGCCTTGGCGAAGAACTCGTCGGGGTGCTCGATCTCGACGGTCGCCGAACCTTCCAAGTCGGCCAGCCTGCGCGCCCGTTCCATGATCTCGCGGGTGGGGCCGCCGCCGCCGTCGCCCCAGCCGAAGGGGGCCAGAGAACGGTTCGCGACGCCCTTCTCCTGGTAGTTGCGGGGCGCGCGGGACATCTCCTCGCCGCTGAAGCGGGCGTTGTAGGTGTCGACCGGCGGGAAGTGGGTGAAGATGCGGGTGCCGTCGATGCCCTCCCACCAGAAGGTGTGGTGGGGGAACTTGTTGGTCTGGTTCCAGGAGATCTTCTGGGTGAGGAACCA
>Ga0136846_1243706_pt1 | contig 18824 bp, 20 predicted proteins | sample HopSoiMetagenom2_FD_96841 | JGI IMG/M metagenome (GOLD analysis project Ga0136846, IMG submission 96841) | Grasslands soil microbial communities from Hopland, California, USA - 2 Assembly 2016 (version 4) | ecosystem: Environmental > Terrestrial > Soil > Grasslands | place: USA: Hopland...
CGACGCCAAGCGCGGCCTTTTGGCATAGTGCGGCGGTGTCGCAAAGGTGGGCGTGTGGCGCGCCAGGAGGGAAAGTACGGCGTTGACGAGTGGCACGAGTTGCCCGAGCCTTCCCTCCTGGGGCGCCACACGCCCACCTTTGCGACACCGCCGCACTATGCCAAAAGGCCGCGCTTGGCGTCGCGGTACGGGGGATGAGCGAAGGTGCGGTGTAGGGAATGCGCTGCCGACGTGGATCCGCTGCGGGAATTCTGCCCGCATTGCGGAACGCGGACCAACTCCAGCTTGAGCGAAGGCCGCCTCGATCGCGCCGGTGAGCGCTCGCCGGCCGAGCTGCAGCGCAACCGCAAGACCGTGCTCGTCATCGCCGGCGGGATCGCGGCTTTGCTCGTGGTCATGAAGGGCGTGCCCTTTGTCGGCCACGGCATCCACATCGATATCGACGACGACCATCACCACAAGGGCGCGGTGGTGACGACCGCGACCGACCTCGCGAAAGCCTACGCGCAGGATCCCACCGCCGCGGAAAAGAAGTTCGGCGGTCGTGAGATTTCGGTGAGCGGCGAGTTCCTGCGCATCGTGCCCGACGGCTACGGCAGCATCGACATGCGCCTGAAGACCGCGCAGCCCGACTTCCCGCTCGGCGCCGACCTGGTCGACGCCTCGGTCGAGGACGCCAAGCACCTGACGACCGGTCAGCAGGTGACGGTCAGCTGCCGCGACGTCGCCGGCGCCGGCAACGACCGCTGGCTCCGCGAATGCGCGATCCAGCCGACCGCGACTGCCGCACCCTCAGCGCCGCCGCTGCCGCCCGCACCATCCGCGCCTACGCCGCCCCCACCGCCGTCGACGAAATAACTGTCCTACAGGGCCCGTCCTGTGCTCTGCTTCCGCGATGGTCCGCCTGCCTCACCATCCCCTCGCCGCTCCGCGCGCCCGGCCGACCTCATAACTTCCCGAAAAAGCCGCCTCATCCCGTGAAGTTAGGGAAGTTAAGGCCGCCTTCGAAGGCAGCAGCCGTAGGAACGACGCCCCCGCCCCGCCCGTTTTAGCCGCTCAATTCAAAGGAGTGTGCGTGATGGGCGTTACAGCGAAACGGGTCGGCCTTGGCTTGGGTTATTTCAGCATTGCGCTGGGCTTGATGGAGGTCGCCGCGCCTGGGCGTCTGGCCAGGTTCCTCGGGCTCGAAGGCAGCAAGGCCGCGCGCAACACCCTGTTCGCCTTCGGCCTGCGCGAGCTCGCCGCGGGCAGCATGCTGCTGCGCGGCCCGGCGGTCTCCACCAACGTCTGGAACCGGGTGATCGGCGACGCCATCGACGCCGGCGCGCTCGGCCTCGCCTTCAAGAACTCGACCCGCAAGCCCGCCGTCTGGGGCGCCCTCGCCTTCGTCGGCACCGCGATGGTCGCGGACTGGCTGGCGGCGCGCGCTCTCGACAAGGACACCGGCCGCACCTTCCCCGCCGAGGCGACCCCCGCCCCGGCCCCTTGAAGGCTCGCTTCGCCGCACGTGAAGTTCCATTCGAACCGGACGTGAAACCAAATCCTGTGAGCGTCGTTTGCAGACCCGAAAAGTCGCCCAGGCGACAGGAAAACAGGGTTTGGAAACGTGGCAGACTACAGGCTTTACGGCCTCGACGGGGTCGATAAGGTCGCGTCGGCTATCTGGATTGAAGCGGACGACGACGAGATCGCGGTCGAGGTTGCGAAAGAGGTGCTGAACGGCCGGAATGGCGAGTTGTGGCAGGGACGCCGCTTCATCGCCCGCATCCCGGGTTAGGGTACCCCGGTACGCCTCCTAATGATCGTACGCGTGGCTACCCATGTAGCGCCGCGCCGCCTCGTCCGGGTCCAGCATCGGCGCCGACGCCTGCCGCATCGCCTCCTGCTCGCGATACTTCTTTGCCCAGTCGGTCTGGCCATAAGTCGATGAGGATGGATAGTCCGATCCGCTGGCCATTGCGTAGGTGCTGTGCGGCGTCTCGAGGGGCTCGCCTTTCTCGATCTTCTTCGCCGCTTCGGTCAGCAGCTTTTGCATCGCAAGGTCGAGTGCGAATTCCGGGATCGGGGGAAGCGCGACGTCGTTGCCGCCATGCTCCCGCTTGATCGCGTCGCGAAGGGCCGCCTGGTTAATATCGATGTCGGCCGTGGTCTTGGTGTCGGTGCTACCGGCGGGCTCAAAGCCGAAGCGAAGCCGAACCGCCTGCTGGCCCTGGATTTCAACCTTAATGTCGAGCGACTTGCCGGGGACCTTGGTGATGGTCGACACTTGGCCGTTGTTGCCTTCATTGACCATGTCGCTGAACGCACTGTCGAACGCCTCGTATACGGTCGCCGGATCCTTGTGAACGATCTGCGCAGCGTCGTGTCCGCCGCCGAACGCATAGTAGCCACCAGCCCCACAAACGCAGGCCGCACCCATCAAAACTGCACGCAACCGACCCTCCCCCCAACTCTTGATAGTCGGGCGTCGGTGTAAATCGTCGCGGCTAAGGAAAAGTGAAACGGCACCGTTAACGAGGGCGGAAAATCAACCTCTCAGGCGCTCAACCAAAAGCTCGAACACCGCCGGATGCATCGGCCGTTCGAAGCGAAGGCCTGCAGTATAGCCATCGACCCAGCAGACTTCGGCGTCGAGCACTTCGAGCCCCTCGAACTTGATCAGGACCCGCTCTCCGACTGCCGGCCGCTCTACGAGTTCGAGCTTGCAGCCGTGGGGTGAGAGATCGCCAACGGTGAGCCGGTAATTGGCAGAACCGAGGCGCCGCATCGTGACTTCAGCGGCTGTAGTGATGCGCTGGCTCTTGCGCTCGGCGAAGGTCTTCTGCTCGGGCTCCTGGGCGACGAAAACCAACCCTGCTTTGCCGTCGCGCACCCACCGCACTTCGGCATCGATGCCGCCGCGGCGGAGAACCGAGAGCTTGATCCGCTGACCGGCGGCGAGCGGAGCGTCGGTTTCGACGCCGCATCCCTCATAGCTCAGGTCGAGAAGCTGGATCTGATGGTGCGACCCGTCTTGCAAGATGACGTAGCCGCGCATGGTAACGGCCCGGCGTTCGCTCCGGTCTACCGGAACGTTGCTGTCGTCGGGGCACGTAGGGCCGGATGCGATGTCCACTCGCAATTCCCCAAAGTTCGTGCGCCCGACTTACAGCAAGCAGGTAAACGGAGGTTTAACTCCGCTGGACGTTACCCGAGGATGAAATCGGACCCGACAAGCGCGTCGTGACCCGACAGCCGGATCGCGAAGTCCGCAACGCCGTCACCGTTGGTGTCGCCGTAGATCACGGTATTCTGTGTCGTGCTGGTGTCGACGAAGTCGTACCGCAGCTCGCCAGCCGTACCAGTGAAAGCACCGGTTCCCAGGAAGGTGAAGTCCTGATGGCCGGTCGTGGTAGTGTCGGCGTCGACCAGGCGGAAGTCGAGGCGATCGCCTTCCGAATGGTTGAAGTCGCGAACCCAGTCCATCGTCGTCAGTGTCTGGCCGGTGCCAACGAAATCATCAGCCGCGAACTGGAAGTTGTCGCCGCCAAGGCCGCCAACGAGCGTGTCGCGACCAGCGCCGCCCTGCAGGCGATCGATTCCATCACCGCCCAACAGTGTGTCATTGCCGTCACCGCCGATGAGCGTGTCGTTGCCGATGCCGCCCTGAACGCTGTCGTCGCCGACGCCCGCGATCAGGATGTCATTGCCATCTTCACCGAAGATGTGATCGTTCCCGGCGTCACCGTAGACGATGTCATCGCCAAGATTGCCGTGCAGCGTGTCGTTGCCGTTGCCACCGTAAATGCGGTCGTTGCCGTCCATGCCGGTGACATAATCGTCGCCGTCGCCGGCAATCAGCTGGTCGTCGCCGCTGCCGCCGTTGATCGTGTCGTTGCCGGCGTCGCCGTAGACGTAGTCGTTGCCTTCTTCGCCGTTCAGCTGGTCATCGCCAGTGGCGCCGATGATACGGTCATCGCCGAGACCGCCATCGATGCGGTCGTTACCGCCAAGACCGCGAAGATCGTCGTTGCCACCTTCGCCGTGGATCGTGTCGTCAGCCTCCGTACCAACGATCAGATTGTCAGAATCATCACCCAGATAAGTTGCCATTTTGGAGAACTCCTCGCTCAATACGCTACGCCAGCGTGTCTCCCCCCTCCCGCACCCACCACAACGGCGGGGAGCAGTGCGGGCTTGAACGTGAAGCTACGGCTTTGGTTTCATCGACAATCGCACCGTTTCGGCAACGAATCGAAGATCTTATCTTAGATTAATCGTCGCGCAGATCGGCTTGAATCTTCGCGAGCAGCGATCCTTCGGCAACCTGCTGGCCAGCGATGGCGGATAGTTCCGTCACTGTCCCATCGAACGGCGCGGTGAGCGAGTGCTCCATCTTCATGGCTTCGAGGGTCAGAAGGCGCTGGCCTTTGGTGACCTTGTCGCCGGCGGCGACTTCGACCGCTGCTACCTTGCCGGGCATGGGCGCTTCGATCTCGCCATCGTGGAGCCCATGAGACGTACCCGAGCCGCGGGAGCCAAGGCTGAACTCGAAAGCCTGGCCTTCGGAGAAGACAACGACGCGGTGCTCGTCGGCGAAGCCCGATACGTCGGCGATCTCATCCTCTTCTCCGAGTTCAACAGACTGGCTATTCAAAGCGACCGACAAGCGCGATGGCGCGTTAAGGCGGAAACCGGCCAAAGCAGGCGCAGCAGCGTCTTCTTCCGCAGCCAGGATCGCCACGGCGGCAGCGGAACGCCGGATGCTTTCGTCAGGCTCGGCAGCCGGCACCAGCTCGTCGAGATGCTTTTCGATGAAACTGGTGTCTATGTTCGCTTCGATGAAGTCCGGCTCAAGCAAAGCATTGACCAGGAAGGCGGCGTTGGTGCGGACCGGCCAGACCTCGACACCGTCGAGGATCGCGGCAAGCTCGTCGATCGCCTCGTCGCGGTCGTCGCCCACGGCGATCAGCTTGGCGATCATCGGGTCGTAGAAGGGCGAGATCACATCGCCTTCCTCGACTCCAGTCTCAATACGGCCGTCTTCGCCAAGATCGAAATGCTCGAGGCCGCCGACACTAGGCAGGAAGCCCTTGGCCGGGTCCTCGGCGTAGAGCCGCGCTTCGATGGCGTGGCCGTCGATGAAGAGTTCGTCCTGCTTCAGCGGAAGCGGCTCGCCTGACGCGACGCGGAGCTGCCATTCGACCAGGTCCTGGCCGGTGATTTCTTCGGTCACCGGATGCTCGACCTGCAGCCGCGTGTTCATTTCCATGAACCAGATGCGGTCGGGCTTCAGGCCTTCGGATGCGTCAGCGATGAACTCGATCGTGCCCGCGCCTTCATAGTCAACCGCTTTGGCCGCGCGCACTGCCGCGCCGCACACGGCTTCGCGGGTTTGATCATCCATGCCCGGCGCCGGCGCTTCCTCGATCACCTTCTGGTGGCGGCGCTGGAGCGAGCAGTCGCGCTCGAACAAATGGACGACATTGCCGTAGCTGTCGCCGAACACCTGCACTTCGATATGGCGCGGCGAGAGGATGTATTTTTCAATCAGCACTCGGTCGTCGCCGAACGAGCTCGCCGCCTCGCGCTTGCAGCTTTCGAGCGCGTCGTCGAACTCCGCAGACGCGTCCACTTTGCGCATGCCCTTGCCGCCACCGCCAGCGACCGCCTTGATCAGCACCGGATAGCCGATGTCGTCGGCCTCTTTCTTCAGCCGCTTCGGGTCCTGGTCCTCGCCGAGATAGCCGGGGGTCACCGGCACGCCGGCCTCGGCCATCAGCTTCTTCGCCGCGTCCTTCAGGCCCATGGCGCGAATGCTGTCCGGCTTCGGCCCAACCCATATCAGGCCGGCGTCTATGACTGCCTGCGCGAAGTCAGCATTCTCCGACAGGAAGCCGTAGCCCGGATGGATGCCTTCAGCATTCGTCGCCTTAGCCGCCTCGATGATTTGGTCCCCAACGAGATAGCTTTCACGAGCCGGGCTAGGGCCGATGTGCACTGCTTCATCGGCCATTCGCACGTGCAGCGCCTTGGCGTCGGCGTCGGAATAGACCGCGACGGTGCGGATCCCGAGCTGCTGCGCGGTCCGGATGACGCGGCATGCAATCTCGCCGCGGTTAGCGATGAGAATCGACGAGATCACTGGGGGCACCCTTCGATGCGCGACGAGAAGGTCAGGTTCATCACTCTCCAGCTGCCATTGTCGCGGACGAGGTCGAAATGGTCCACGCCGCAATTGCTCACCTTGCCGTCGACGCGGACGACGAACGGCGCCCAGACCATCGCCGCGTCGCCGTCGATCTCGATCGCGGGATCGCTGATCGTTTCCTCGAAGCGACTGGCTGGCGTCACGCGCGCGGCAAACTCAGTCCAGCTTTGCTGGCGCAGGCCTTTGCTGGTTGCGCGCGTGCCAGTCGCCGTCACTCTTCCGTCGGGATAGACCCAGCGCAGCATGGCCGCAGAATCGCCGGCGCTGAACGAAGCCAGCACTGCGTTCACCGATGCGAGGACGGCCTGCTCCTCGCCGACTGGCGGTGGAAGTGCCTGCGCCGGCGGAAGCCTGCTTGACGATGTTTGTGCGGCGAGCGCCAGCAGAAGCGACAGCATCTGCGGCTACATCCTGAACACGCCAAACTGCGGACGATCGGGGATCGGGGCGTTGAGCGTTGCGGCAAAGGCGAGGCCGAGCACGTCGCGCGTCTGGGCCGGGTCGATGATCCCGTCGTCCCACAGCCGCGCGGTCGCGTGCCAGGGGTTGCCCTGCGCTTCGTAATCGTCGCGGATCGGTTGCTTGAAAGCTTCCGCCTGCTCGGGCGTCCACCTGTCGGCGTCGCGGTGGACGGTCGCGAGGACCGAAGCGGCCTGCTCGCCGCCCATCACGCTGATGCGGCTGTTCGGCCAGCTGAAGAGGAAGCGCGGCGAGTAAGCGCGGCCGCTCATGCCGTAATTGCCGGCGCCGAAGCTGCCGCCGATCAGGACCGTGATCTTGGGCACGCTCGCGGTGGCAACGGCGGTGACGAGCTTCGCGCCATGCTTGGCGATGCCTTCCGCCTCATACTTCCCGCCGACCATGAAGCCGCTGATGTTCTGCAGGAAAAGCAGCGGCGTGCGGCGCTGGCAGGCGAGCTCAATGAAATGCGCGCCTTTGACCGCGCTTTCGCTGAACAGGATGCCGTTGTTGGCGAGGATCGCGACCGGCATGCCCCAGATGTGCGTGAAGCCGCACACCAAAGTCGATCCGTAGAGCGGCTTGAACTCGTGGAACTCCGAGCCGTCGACGATACGCGCGATGACCTCGTGCACGTCGTAAGGAGCGCGGACGTCTTCCGGGATAATCCCGTAAAGCTCTTCGGCATCGAAGAGCGGCGCACGGGGCTCGCGCAACTCCAGTCCCGCGCCAGCTTCCGGCTGCAGCGTTGAAACGATGTCGCGAACGATGGTCAGCGCATGCTCGTCATTTTCGGCAAGGTGGTCGACCACGCCCGACTTGCGCGCATGCAGGTCACCGCCGCCCAAATCCTCGGCGCTGATCTCCTCGCCGGTCGCAGCCTTCACCAGCGGGGGGCCGCCGAGGAAGATCGTGCCCTGGTTGCGCACGATAACGCTCTCGTCACTCATCGCCGGAACGTAGGCGCCGCCCGCGGTGCAGCTGCCCATGACGCAGGCGATCTGCGGGATCGCCTTCGACGACATCTGCGCCTGATTGAAGAAGATGCGGCCGAAATGGTCGCGGTCGGGAAAGACCTCGGCCTGATGCGGCAGGTTCGCACCGCCGCTGTCGACCAGATACACGCACGGCAGGCGGTTCTGCTCGGCGATTTCCTGCGCGCGGAGGTGCTTCTTGACCGTCAGCGGATAGTAGGTGCCGCCTTTGACCGTCGCGTCGTTGCAGACGATCATGACCTGCCGGCCCGAGACGCGCCCGATGCCCGCGATCACGCCCGCACCGGGCACCTCGCCTTCGTACATGTCGCACGCAGCGAGCTGGCCGATCTCGAGGAACGGCGAGCCGGGATCGAGCAGGCGCTCGACGCGATCGCGCGGAAGCAGCTTTCCGCGCGAGACATGGCGCTCGCGGCTTTTCTCATTCCCGCCGAGTGCCGCCTGAGCGACATCGGCGCGCAGCTTCTCGGCGAGCGCGCGGTTGTGATCGTAACGCGCACGGAACTCTTCGTTGTCCGTTGCGATTTTGCTCTCGATGCGCGGTGCGCTCATGCGTCTCGAAGTGTCCGTTGGTCGAAAAATCCTGCCGCTCGCCTAGCCGTTGACGCAGGCGTTGGCAAAGCAGTCGCCGTGAAAGGTCGTTCAATGAAGCTTTCGTCTCTCTGGTTCGTCGCCCCTGCGCTCGCGCTGGCGGCCTGCAACACGCAGACCGGCAACAAGGCCGAGATCAAACCGGGGAGCGAAATCGGCATCAACACCGCGTGGATGGACAAGTCCGTCGTCCCCGGAGACGACTTCTTCGGCTATGCCGACGGCAATTGGGTCAAGACGACGGAAATCCCGAAGGACCGCTCGCGGATCGGCGGGTTCTGGATCGCGGATCTTGAGCGCGAGAAGAACAGTCGCGAACTGTTCGATGGCATCCTGAAGGCGAACCCGACGAGCGGCAACGACGCGCTCATTGCCAATTACTACAAGGCCTACCTCAATACCGACGTGATCGACAAAGCGGGCCTCGCTCCGGCGAAGGCCGACCTCGACGCGATCAATGCGATTGCCGACAAGACTGCCCTCAGCGCCGCGATTGGCAAGACGCTGCGCGCCGACACCGACCCGCTCAACGCGACCAATTTCCACACCGAGAACCTGTTCGGCATCTTCGTGAGCCAGGGGCTGGCGACGCCGGGCGAGCAGCTCCCGTATCTGATGCAAGGCGGGCTCGGGCTCCCCGATGCGCAATTCTACCTTGGCGCAGATCCCAAGAATGCGGAGACACTGAACAAGTACCACGACTATGTTCAGAAGATCCTGACCGCGGCGGCCTATCCCGACGTCCAGGGCGCGACCCAGCGGATCATCGACCTTGAGACCAAGATCGCCAAGGCGCACGAGCCGCGCGAGCAGAGCGAAGACTTCGCCAACGGGTCGCAAGTCTGGACGCGGCAGCAGCTCGAGCAAAAGGCACCGGGCCTCGACTGGGGCGCATTGCTGAATGCGGCGCAGTTGGGCAGCGTGCAGAAGTTCGATGCCTATCACTTCGCGTCGGTCCCGAAGCTTGCGGCGCTGGTCGGGTCGGAGCCGCTGCAAAGCTGGAAAGACTGGCTCGTCTTCCACACGTTGAACCAGCATGCGCAGGTTCTTCCCAAGGCGTTCCGCGACGCGAACTTCGCTTTCTTCGGCACCACGATTGCCGGAACTCCCCAGCAGCGCCCGCGCGACCAGCTCGCCCTCAACGCTACCAGCAATGCGCTGCAGGACGCGGTCGGCAAGGCCTACGTCGACAAATACTTTCCGGCCTCCGCCAAGGAACAGATCCAGGGCATGGTCAACAACATCAAGGCCGCGTTTGCCAAGCGCGTTCAGGCGATCGACTGGATGGCGCCGTCGACCAAGCAGGAAGCGCTGAAGAAGGTCCAGAATATCGTCGTCGGTGTCGGCTACCCCGATACGTGGCGCGATTATTCGGGCCTGCAGATCACGGCCGACAACGCCTACGCCAACCAGACCAACGCTGGCCTGGCCGAGTACAAGCACCAGCTCGCGAAGATCGGGAAGCCGATGGACCGCAAGGAATGGTGGATGCCGCCGCAACTGGTGAATGCCGTTAACCTGCCGGTGCAGAATGCGCTCAACTTCCCGGCCGCGATCCTGGTGAAGCCCTTCTTCGACCCGAACGCAGACGCCGCGTTCAACTATGGCGCGATAGGATCGACCATCGGGCATGAGATCAGCCACAGCTTCGACAATGGCGGAGCGCTGTTCGATGCAAATGGCGCGCTGCGCAACTGGTGGACGCCAGCGGACTTCAAGAAGTTTACTGCCGCCCGGGACGCTCTCGCCAAGCAGTTCGACGGCTACGAGGCGCTTCCCGGCCTGCACGTCAACTGCAAGCTGACGCTCAGCGAGAATATCGCCGACGTGGCGGGCTTGGGCGCCGCCTACGAAGCGTACCGCGCGTCGCTCGGCGGCAAGGAAGCACCCGTGGTCGACGGGCTGACGGGAGACCAGCGCTTCTTCATCGCCTACGCGCAGGCGTGGGCGGTCAAGTCGCGGCCCGAGACGCTGCGCCAGATCGTCCTCACCAACGGCCACGCTCCGGAGCAATTCCGGGCGCTGACGGTGCGCAACCTTGATGCCTGGTACCCAGCGTTCAACGTGAAGCCGGGGCAAAAGCTGTATCTCCCGCCCGAACAGCGCGTGAAGATCTGGGGCTAGTTCGGCTTCTCCGCGCGGGCGTGAAGGTAAGCATAAAGCTCGTCACGCTCGTGCGGAGTGAAATGCGTGAAGCGTTCACGCGCGACCTCGCCCATCAGCGGGTTCTTGAGCTTGCGTCCACCTGACGGGATGCCCTCGGTCATCAGCGTCTCGAATTCGGCGCGGCTGTAGCCACCGGCTACGACTAGGTTGGGCGGCTCACCGGTCCGTCGCTTCGGATCGCCATTCAGGTCGGGACCGTGGCACTCGGCACACGTGACGCGCGTGATATAGCGACCGAGCGCATATTTCGGGCCGAGGTCGACCGGCGCGATGGATTTGTCCTGTTGTACGAACGTCGCCGCGGTCTTCAGATCCCCGTCAGCCATCATTTTCTTGGCTTCCGCAGTCCAAGGCTTCGGCGCTTGTGTCGGTTTACCGTTTGGCTTCAGCGATCGGAGGTCCGCAATCAGAGCCTTCATGTCCGTAGCGCTGAGGTTCTGGAAGATTTCCGACGGCATGCCCCACAGCTCACGCCCGTCTCGCGGCACGCCGGTCCGAAGCACGTGCTCGATCTCGGCATCGCTGTACTTGGGCAATTCGCGCGTGAGGTTAGACGCGTAGCGCTCGTAGAAAGTCCCGCCCTCGAGCTTCTCACGATGGCAGCCCCGGCAGCCAAGCGTCCAACTGATGCGCTCGCCATGCGCCCGAACCGCCGCGGCCTCGCTGACCTGGGACCCGTCGAAGGCAATTTCAGCCCGCTTCGCGGTCGGCTTTGGCTGTTGTTGACAAGCTGCGAGCAGCAACGCGACGCACGTCCAGTAGCGCATCGGCGGATCCCCCCGATGCGCCTGTTATCACATTATGCGCCGATCAGCTCCCGCCCGATGAGCATGCGCCGGATCTCGTTGGTGCCAGCGCCGATGTCGAGGAGCTTGGCGTCGCGGTAGTAGCGTTCGACCGGCCAGTCCTTGGTGTAGCCGGCGCCGCCCAACGCCTGCACCGCTTCATTGGCGACCTTCACCGCATTTTCCGACGCCAGCAGGATCGCGCCGGCCGCATCATAACGTGTCGTCTTGCCCGCGTCGCACGCCTTAGCGACCTGGTAGACGTAGGCACGCGCCGAATTCAGAGCGACGTACATGTCGGCGACCTTGGCCTGCATCAGCTGGAACGTGCCAATCGGCTTACCGAATTGCTTGCGGTCGCGGACGTAGGGGATGACCGTGTCGAGGCACGCCTGCATGATCCCGATCTGCATCCCGGCGAGGACCGTGCGCTCATAATCGAGGCCGCTCATCAGCACCGCCACGCCCTCGTTCTCGTTACCCAGGATGTTCTCTGGCGGGACGAAGCAATCCTCGAACACCAGCTCGGCAGTCGGGGACCCCCGAATGCCGAGCTTGTCGACCTTCTGCCCGACTGAGAAGCCCGTCATCGTCTTGTCGATGATGAACGCGGTGATGCCGCGGCTGCCCGCTTCCGGCTCGGTCTTGGCGTAGACGACCAACGTGTCGGCTTCCGACCCGTTGGTGATCCAGAACTTGGTGCCGTTCAGGCGATAACCGTTGCCCGACTTCTCGGCCTTTAGTTTCATTCCGACGACGTCGCTGCCGGCGCCCGCCTCGCTCATCGCCAGCGCGCCGACATGCTCGCCGCTGATCAGCTTGGGCAGAAACTGCTTCTTCTGCTCGGGGTTCGCCCAGCGGCGGATCTGATTGATGCAGAGGTTCGAGTGAGCGCCGTAGCTGAGGCCTACCGACGCGGACGCCCGCGCGACTTCCTCCTGCGCCACAACATGTTCGAGATAGCCGAGCCCCAGCCCGCCATCGTCTTCCTCGACCGTGATCCCGTGCAGACCGAGCTCTCCCATCTGCGGCCAGAGCTGGCGCGGGAATTCGTCCTTCTCGTCGATCTCGGCGGCCAGCGGCGCGATCTTCTCGCGCGCGAAGCGCTCGGTCGTCTCGCGGATCGTGTCGGCCATTTCGCCGAGCTGGAAATCGAGCATCGCGGGCTCAGACATGGGCAGGTCTCCTTGGCCGGAGCCGCTAGCAGAGCCAAGACAGGAATGGAAAGCGAACGACTATGCCGCGCCGCGCTCCTGCTTTGCTGGCGCGGACGCTGGTGGGGGTGGCGGAGCCGCCGCATCGGCCGGTGGCGCCGTGAGCGGATGCGTGGCACCGCGGTGGCAGGTAAAGCAGGTAACCTTCACCTTGCTGAAATCAGTGACCGCGAACTCGTCCTTGTTGATCTTGTGGACCATGACCAACATCGCCCGGGCAGTCTGCTTCTCCAGCTTGGCGTCGGACGCGAAGTCGTAGGTCGACAGCGGCTGGCCTTCCTGCCCAACGTGGCAGAAGGTGCAGCGGACACCCAGCGACTGAGCGAAAAACTTCATGTTCGAAATGAGCTGAGGCCGAGCGATGTCCTTCGGGAAAACCTGCAAATTCTTGAACGGCGGCGGTGCTAGCGGTGGCGCCGGAGCGGTCGTCTGGGCGGTGGCGACCGAAAAGCCGAACAGCGCAGTCGCCGCGGCCAATGCAATCACAGGAACTGGAGAGCTCATGCCCGTCTCCTTCTGCTTCGCTCAACGAAGCGCGGCGCACTGCCCAAGTCAACGGCCTACGGTTTGAACAACCGGCGCGTCAGTCTTATGTGCGCTGCAACAATCCGACTCCGGAGATTCCCAGATGGCCACCACCGCTTCCGACCCGACCGTCATCCTCTCGATCGCCCGCACCCCGATGGGGTCGATGCAAGGCGCACTTGCCGATGCATCCGCGACCGATCTCGGCGCGACGGCGGTGAAGGCGGCGGTGGAGCGTGCGGGCGTTAGCGGTGAAGACATCGACAGAATTTACATGGGTTGCGTCCTTCCCGCGGGCCTCGGTCAGGCTCCCGCGCGCCAGGCCGCGATCAAGGCCGGCCTCCCGAAGTCAGTCCAGGCGACGACCGTAAACAAGGTATGCGGCTCCGGCATGCAGACGGTGATCATGGGCGACGAGGCGATCCGCACCGGCAACGCCGACGTCATCGTCGCCGGGGGCATGGAGTCGATGACCAACGCCCCGTACCTGCTCAAGAAGCACCGCTCGGGCGCGCGCATCGGCCACGACACCGCCTACGATCACATGTTCCTCGACGGGCTCGAGGATGCCTACGAGGAAGGCCGGGCGATGGGCAGCTTCGCCCAGTGCACAGCCGACGAATATCAGCTGACGCGCCAGCAGATGGACGATTACGCCATCGAGAGCCTCCGCCGCGCCAAGGACGCGATCGAGAAGGGCGGGTTCAAGGACGAGATCGTGCCCGTCACGATCAAGAGCCGCGCCGGCGAAACCCAGGTCGACACCGATGAGGCGCCAGGCCGCGGCCGTCCCGACAAGATTCCGCAGCTGAAGCCGGCTTTCGCGAAGGAAGGCACAATCACCGCCGCGACCTCGTCATCGATCTCGGACGGCGCCGCCGCGGTCGTCCTTACCAGCGAGTCCAAGGCCAACGAAAAGGGGCTGAAGCCCGTCGCGCGTATCGTCGCCACTGCAGCGCACGCTCAGGAGCCGGCGCAGTTCACCGTCGCCCCGATCGGCGCGATCGAGAAGGTGCTCAACAAGGCCGGCTGGAAGGCCGCCGACGTCGACCTGTGGGAAGTGAACGAGGCATTCGCCTGCGTCGCCATGTTCGCGATGAAAGACCTCGGCATCGACCACGGTAAGATCAACGTCCACGGCGGCGCAACTGCGCTCGGTCACCCGATCGGCGCGAGCGGAACGCGTATCCTCGTGACCCTGATCAACGCCCTCAAGCAGACCGGCGGCAAGCGCGGCGTCGCGAGCCTCTGCATCGGCGGCGGCGAAGCGACGGCTGTGGCGGTGGAGTTGGTCTAGCTCATCCCAGCAGGACGATGTCCCAACTGTATTTGTTGGGGTCATTCGTGCTGCGAGCCGCAACCGAAGTCACGGCGTCCGCCCCGAGCTCCTGGTAGAGCGGATCGGCGGCATTCGTGGTCGTTTCCTCGGGAAAATATAGCTGAGCGATGGTTCGCGTCTTTGCCGAGCGGACGTCCCAATGAAGGTGCGGCGTGCGGTGGCCGATCGGAGAATCATAGCCCCCGGGTTTGATCGTCACGATCCGCCAGTGTCCGCGTGCATCGGTGCGAATGGATGCATACCCTTGAAAATTGGGATCCAATGGAGCGTTGCTGACGTCGCTTGGATGATCGTAGCGGCCAGCCGCATTCGCCTGCCAAAGCTCCAGCGTCGCCCGAGGGATCGGGTTGCCGTGCACATCCAGCACACGGCCTGAGACTTCGATCACTCGGCCGACCGCGCGCCGCTGATGACCCTTGATCAGAGTAAGATCGGCGTCCGCATCCAAGGGGTGAATCATCGGGTAGAATGGCCCGATCGTCGATAGGGCGGTTGCCGCTCTTTCCGCCGCGCGAGCGCTCGAGGAGACAAGTAACCCTGCCGATGCGAGCCCCGCCCCGGCAAACATGCGGCGTGTCATCTGATCATTGGCCATAGCCGCCCCCCCCAGGCGCTTCACCCGATCTCTTAGTCGTTTCCCTAGCGGTACGATAGCCGCCGGATTGAGCTCACTTTTTCTCTGCGTAGGCCTGGCATTCGATTTCCAACATCGCACCGAGCGCGAGGCCGTTGACTCCGACTGCGCTCCTCGCTGGCAACGGGCCGTCGGGAAAGTAGGCCATGTAGACTTTGTTGAAATCGGCCCAGTTCTTCATATCGCTGAGGAACACGGTGCAGTGGAACAGGTCTTTGTAGCCGAGGCCGGCGAGTTTCAGCGTCTCGCCGATATCGTCCATCGTCGCCTTGGCCTGCGCCTCGATGCCCTCGGGCGGCTTGCCATCCGGCCCGCGTCCGATTGCGCCCGAGAGGTAGAGAATGTGGCCAACGCGGACCGCTCGCGAGAAGGGCAGACGCTGTCCGTTGAACGTCGGCGTTCCAAAATGCTCGACAGCAGGTTTCTCGGGCTTGGGGGGTGCGGCGACTGCGGGGCTGGCCATGATCATCACTCCGAATGCGATTCCAATCAGCGCCTTCATTCGGCCCTCCCTGTTCAGTCCACCACCTCGTTTTCGGCAACACCCCATAAGTCGGCCGTATGGATGTAACCGTCGCGCTTGCCTACCGCGATCCGGCACCAGCCGTCACCGCACTTGTCGATATGTCCGATGACGCCGGCCTGCGCCGTGTAACGCACCTTAGCCCCGTCGTTCGGCGCCGCGCGGATCTGGCGAGCGTCGCCGGGCTTCACGATCGCTGTGCGCTTGTCGCTGAGAAGCGTGACGAGCATCCAACCCTGTGCCCCGTCCGGGTCCTGGATCAGGCGCCAGGTGTCGTATTTCTTGACCACCCGGACCGGCAGGTCTCGGCGCTGGTAGAGCCACACGCCGGGGTAATTCTTGCCTGGGCCGGTGCGGGTCATCGCCTCCCCACTCGCGATTGACGCCCAGTAAGGCGGAGTCTTCTCCTGCGCGGAAGCCGGAGCCGCCACGACGGCGATCAGGAACGCGGTGAACAGCCCCCTAGCAAGCATCACGCGCCGGTCAGGATCCTGTCCACGAGCTGCTTCACCGTCGGGATGAAACCATTCGAATAGAATGGGTCGCTCTTGAAGCGGAACGCCGCGTGGCCGGCGAACATGAGGTTCTGTTCGACGGGTCCACCGTGCGCGATGTCCTGCAGCGTCTTCTGGATGCAGAAGCTGCGCGGGTCGGCGAGGCGCCCCGTCGAGTTCTTCTCATTGTCAGCCCAGGACGAGAACGAACATTGCGACAGGCAACCCATGCATTCAGCCTGATCGACGCGGATCTGCTTTTCCTCGTCGGGCTTGACGAAAATCAGCGTGTCGTCGGGCGTCTTCATGGCGTTCGTGTAGCCCGCCGCAAACCATTCGCGCGCATGCTGCAGGTCGCCCTTGGTGACCCAATACTTCTTCTTGCCGATGCCAACGTCCAGCTCGAAATGGTGGTCGCCGATCGGCTCCTTGGTGTAGGCGATCTGGCGCTCGCTGCGCGCTTCCAGCGTCCGCAGGAACGGGTTGCGCACGGCCGAGGAATAGAAGCCCGTCGGCGAGAAGCGGTGAAGGAGGACATCGCCTTCTTCGAGCGTCATCAGTCGGGCCTTCCACTCCGGCGGGATCGGGCTTTCCTGGGTTAGCAGCGGCCGCGTTCCGAACTGGAAGATAATCTGGCCGAGCTCTGGATTGTCGATCCAGTGATCCCACTCGTCGAGCCGCCACACGCCGCCCGCCATCACGATCGGAACGCTGTCGGCGATACCATTCTCGCGCATGGTGGTGCGAAGCGCCGCAACGCGCGGATACGGGTCCTGCGGCTTGCGCGGGTCTTCGGCGTTGGACAAGCCATTATGGCCGCCCGCCAGCCACGGATCCTCGTAGACCACGGCGGCAAGCCAATCCGCGGCCTTGTGATAGGCTCGCTTCCACAGCGCGCTGAACGCGCGCGCCGAGCTGATGATCGGCAAATAGCTGACGCCGTAAGACGCCGCGATTTCGCTGAGCTTGTACGGCATGCCGGCGCCGCAGGTCACGCCGGTGACGAGGCCTTTCGTGCGCTCCAACACACCGTGAAGCACGCGCTGAGCGCCGCCCATTTCCCACAGTACATTGATGTTGATAGCGCCCTTGCCGGAAGCCATTTCATAAGCCCGCTGGACCTGCGCGACCGCGCCGTCGATCGCGTACTGAATCAGCTCTTCGTGGCGCTCGCGACGGGTCAGGGCCTCGTAGACCTGCGGAATGATCCGTCCTTCGGCGTCGTAGCTGTCGGCGTTGACGGCGCTCACTGTTCCAATGCCGCCCGCAGCCGCCCAGGCGCCAGAGCTAGCATGGTTGGTCGCGGAGACGCCCTTGCCGCCTTCGACCAACGGCCAGACCTCACGTCCGCCGTACAGGATGGGCTTGATGCCCTTGAACAAATCCCTTCTCCCTGGCGCCCCAGCGCCATCTTCGCGGCTATATAAGCGCTACGCCGGAAAATGCTCCCGAATTTTAGTCACAACGAAACGGGCCGGGAATCGCTTCCCGGCCCGCATGAAATCCGAAAGATTCGAATTTACCTGTAGTACCGCCGATAGCGGTGGTGGCGATGATGGCTGCCGCTGGTAATCGCGCTTCCGATCACCGCTCCGATCAGCGCACCGGCGATCGCTCCACCGGCATTGCTGTTGCCGTAGTAGCTATTGCCGTAATAGCCGTTGTAACGGCTGCCGTAATACGGGCTGCCGTAACCGTAGCTCGGGTAGCTGTAACCGTAGGACGGATAGCTGTTGTAGCCGTATCCGTAGGCCGGATAAGCGTTATAGCCGTAACTGTAGGACGGGTAGGAATAACCGTAGCTGTAATAGCTGCGCGCACCGGCGGCACTCGGCGCGGCAATCATGGCGGCGCCGGAAGCCAGCGCTGCAAGTGCAATCATTTTGCTCATCGAAAAACTCCTCGATACTCAACGCATCAGCGTTTGCAGATTACAACGCCGACTCAGGGACTTAGTTGCTCCTTGCAACCTGTCCTGACGATGAATTCGCCGCGTCGATGCGCCGGTTCGACGAGTCAGCAGCTATTGGCCGAGGCGGCCCCGCCAAGTACGGCGCCGAGAACGCCGCCAATGGCAATGCCGGCGCCGGTGTTGTTGCGATGACCATCGGTTCCCGCGATGACGCCACCGAGCGTTGCTCCGGCAACGCCACCAACCGCGGCACCTGTGGCCGGGTCGTTGCAACCGTTCCGATACCCGTAGGACCGCCCGTAACCGCCCGAATAGCCGTAGCCCTGCGTCGGATAGCCGTAGCCGGGATAACCGACCGGATAACCGTATCCGCCGTAGGGTGGGTAACCGCCGTAGCCGCCATAAGCCGGGTAGCCATAGCCATATCCATAGCCGGATGACGGATAGCCGTAACCGTAACCGTAGCTCGGATAACCGTAGCCAGAACTGGGATATCCATAACCATAGCCGGGGTAGCCCACAGACAGCACGACCGAGCTTCGCGGATAGCCGTAGCCGTAACCATAACCGTATCTCGAATAGCGGTAGCGATCATGCCGCCAGTGATGGTCGCCATCTCGGTCGCCGCGCCAATGATGGTCGCCGTCTCGATCCCAACCCGAATGATCGCGGGCCTGGGCAACGGACGGCAGCGTGAATGTGAGAGCGGCGGAGAGCAGGACTGCGACGAGCTTCTTCATGGAAGTACCCCTCGGTCAAACGCATTGGCCGCCCGACCTACGGACGACTCAGCACCGCTGTGCTGCTCCTCGCCACCTGTCATGTTCATGAACGCCGTTTCGGTGGCTCAATGACCCTTCATCGAATAGTCGAGGCCGATATCGACTGCCGGCGCCGACTGCGTGATACGACCGACCGAGATGAAGTTGACGCCGGTCTCCGCGATCGAGCGGATGGTCTCGAGCGTGACGCCTCCGGATGCTTCGAGCGGCACTCG
>Ga0136846_1231835_pt1 | contig 18823 bp, 15 predicted proteins | sample HopSoiMetagenom2_FD_96841 | JGI IMG/M metagenome (GOLD analysis project Ga0136846, IMG submission 96841) | Grasslands soil microbial communities from Hopland, California, USA - 2 Assembly 2016 (version 4) | ecosystem: Environmental > Terrestrial > Soil > Grasslands | place: USA: Hopland...
CCCAGATCGTCCAGTCCGGCAACACCACCATCGGCCTGGCGTCCGACGGCGGGGCGGCGATCACCGCGAGCTGGCAAACCACCCAGACCAGCGCGTCGAGCTACGTCGCGCCCTCGACCACGGGCCTTGACCTGATCGGCACGTCGGGCGCGGACACCCTGACGGGCGGCAATGCGGGCGACACCCTGAGCGGGGGCGCGGGCGCCGACCTGCTCACCGGCGGGGCCGGCAACGACGTCTACATCTTCGACGGCAACGCCAAGGTCGTGGAAGGCGCCGGCGGCGGCCACGACACCGTCCAGACGACCAATTTCTACACCCTCAGCGGCAACGTCGAAGACCTGGTCCTCACGGGCGCGCACTCGACGGTCGGCCAGGGCAACGCGCTGGACAATGTGATCACCGGCAACACCGGCAACAACAAGCTGCTGGGCGTGGACGGGGCCGACACCCTGTCGGGCGGCGACGGGACCGACACCCTGGTCGGCGGCCACGGGGCGGACCAGCTGACCGGCGGCACGGGCGCGGACGTGTTCAGCTTCACCCGGGGCGACGGCCACGACGTGATCCACGACTTCGGCGCCGGGGGCGCGCACGACGCCATCGACGTGTCGGCCTTCTACGCCCAGGGCCTGCACGCCACGCTGACCGATGGGACCAGCGGCGTGACGATCAGCTTCACCACCGGCGACAGCGTGCTGGTGGAGAACCTCCACGCGGCCGACCTGCACGCAACCACTACGGGCTGGGTGTTCTAGAGCCGGTCCGGCCCGCGTTATCGACGCGGGCCGGACCGGGCTTAGTGCGCGTCGTCCCAGTTGGCGGCGGCGCGGGCTTCCACCACCAGCGGAACTGAAACGGAGAGCGCCGGCTCGGCGGCGCGCTCCATGATCCGCCGGGCCACGGCGATCACCGCCTCGGCCTCCGCCTCGGGCGCCTCGAACACCAGTTCGTCGTGCACCTGCAGCAGCATCTTCGCCTTCAGCCCCGCCTCGCGCAGGGCCCCCGGCATGCGGATCATCGCCCGGCGCATGATGTCGGCCGCCGCGCCCTGGATCGGGGCGTTGATGGCGGCGCGGTCGGCGAAGCTGCGCTCGGCCTGAGACTTGCCGCGCGCGGCGGGGATGTAGACCTTGCGCCCGAACACCGTGGTCACGAACGCCTCGGCGCGCACCTGGCGCTGCATGCGGTCCATGTAGGTGCGGATGCCCGGGAAGCGTTCGAAGTAGGTCTTGATATAGGCCCCGGCCTCGTCGCGCGGGATCGACAGCTGGTTGGCCAGGCCGAACGCCGAGATGCCGTAGACGATGCCGAAGTTGATGGCCTTGGCCCGCCGGCGGGTCTCGGCGGGCATGCCTTCGATCGGGACCCCGAACATCTCCGAGGCGGTCATGGCGTGGATGTCCAGTCCCTCGGCGAAGGCCTGCTTCAGCTGCGGGATGTCGCCGATGTGAGCCAGCAGGCGCAGCTCGATCTGGGAGTAGTCGGCGCTGATCAGCACATGGCCCGGCTCGGCGATGAAGGCGCGGCGGATCTTGCGGCCCTCCTCGGTGCGGATCGGGATGTTCTGCAGGTTGGGATCGGAGGAGGCCAGGCGGCCGGTCGTCGCCGCGGCCAGCTGGTAGGAGGTGTGCACCCGGCCCGTCTGCGGATTGACCGCCGCCACCAGGGCGTCCGTGTAGGTGCCCTTCAGCTTCGAGAGCTGCCGCCAGTCCAGCAGGATGCGCGGCAGCTCGTGGCCCTGGGCCGCCAGGTCCTCCAGCATCGAGGCGTCGGTGGAGGCCGCGCCCGTGGCGGTGGTGCGGCCTGAGGCCAGGCCCATCTCCTTGAACAGGATGTCGCCGATCTGCTTGGGCGAGCCAAGGTTGAACGGCCGGCCCGCCACGCGATGCGCCTCGATCTCCAGCTCGCCCATGCGCACGGAGAAGTCGTTGGAGAGCACGCGCAGCTGGTCCGGGTCGATCTTGACCCCCGCCAGCTCCATCTCCACCAGCACCTGCGGCATCGGCCGCTCCAGGGTCTCGTAGACCGTGAGCAGCCGCTCGTGCGCCAGGCGCGGCTTCAGGTGCTCCCAGATGCGCAGGGTGACGTCGGCGTCCTCGGCGGCGTAGCAGGTCGCGGCCGAGAGCTCGACGTGCTTGAAGCTCTTCTGCGCCTTGCCGGCGCCGGCCACGGTCTTGAAGCTGATCGGCTCGTGGGCCAGCAGCCGCTGGGACAGCTCGTCCATGCCGTGGCTCTTATGCAGCCCGCCCTCCAGGGCGAAGCTGATCAGCATGGTGTCGTCGACCGGCGCCACCTGCAGGCCGTAGCGGGCCAGGACCGCCAGGTCGTACTTGGCGTTCTGGGCGATCTTCAGGACCGAGGGGTCCTCCAGCAGCGGCTTCAGCCGCGCCATGGCCGCCTCGAGCGGGATCTGGGTCAGGTCCGGCGGGGCGTCCAGCTGCAGGCCGCCCTCGCCCTCGTGGGCATGGCCCACCGGGATGTAGCAGGCCTTGCCCGGCGCGGTGGCCAGGCTGACCCCGCACAGGTTGGCGCTCGTGGCGCCCAGGGCGTCGGTCTCGGTGTCGAAGGCGACGATCCCGGCGGCGTAGGCCTCGGCGATCCAGCGGTCGAGGGTCTCCAGGTCGCGCACGCACTCATAGGCGTTGACGTCGATCGCCCCGTGCTGCGGCGCAGTGGGGGCGCGGGTCTCCGGCGCCGGGATCGCGGGCACGGTCAGCGCCTGGGCGCCGCCGGCCGAGGCGCCGCTGCCGTCGGAGATGCGCCGGGCCAGGGTGCGGAACTCCATATGCTCCAGGAAGGCCTGCAGGGTCGGCCCGTCCGGGTCGCGCACCGCCAGGTCGTCGATCGGCTCCGGCAGCGGGGTGTCGCAGTCCAGCTGCACCAGCTGGCGTGACAGGCGGATCTGGTCGGCGAACTCGATCAGGGTCTGGCGGCGCTTCTCCTGCTTGATCTCCGAAGCCCGGGCCAGCAGCGTGTCCAGGTCGCCGTACTCGTTGATCAGGGCCGAGGCGGTCTTGATGCCGATCCCCGGCGCGCCCGGCACATTGTCTACGGAGTCGCCGCAGAGGGCCTGCACATCGACGACCTTGTCCGGCGTTACGCCGAACTTCTCGGCGACCTGCTCAATCCCGATCTTCACGTTCTTCATGGTGTCGAGCATCGAGACCCGCTCGCCCACCAGCTGCATCAGGTCCTTGTCGGAGGAGACGATCACCACCTCGCCGCCCAGGTCGCGCACCTTGCAGGCGTAGGCGGCGATCAGGTCGTCGGCTTCGTAGCCGGACAGCTCCAGGCAGGGCACGCCGAACGCGCGCGTCGCCTCCCGCACCAGCGGGAACTGCGGGACCAGGTCCTCCGGCGGCGGCGGCCGGTGGGCCTTGTACTTGTCGTAGAGCTTGTTGCGGAACGTGCTCTCGGAGTGGTCGAAGATCACCGCCAGGTGGGTCGGCGCCTCGCTGGAGGCCTTCATGTCCACCAGGAGCTTCCACAGCATGTTGCAGAAGCCGGAGACCGCGCCCACGGGCAGGCCGTCCGTCTTGCGGGTCAGTGGCGGCAGGGCGTGGAACGCGCGGAAGATGAAGCCGGAGCCGTCCACTAGGTAGAGCCGGATCTGTGGTCCGTCCTGGGTGGGATCGCGCGGGATATCGGCCAGGGTCTGGGGCGCGGCGGCGTCGAGCGTATCGGTCATCCGGGCAAGATAGGGCGGCGCGCGCGCGCGGTCATCTGCGGCGCGCCGTCGAATCCAGGGTGTTCAGCTCAGCCCTTCGAGAAGCGCTTCTGCAGGCTGGGCGCGCCGGCTCCGGCCGCGCCGAGCGCCGCCACGTCGCCGGTCTTCAGGAAGTCCGCAGCGGCCTTGGCCAGCGCCGCGTAGGCGGCGTTGAAGGTGGCGGTCCCGGCGCTGAGACGCCGCGCGCCCAGCTGCGCCAGCGCCGCCGCGTCGGGCACGCCCGGCCAGGCCATGATGTTGAGCGGCAACGGGATGGCGGCGGCCAGGCGGCGGATCAGCTCGGGATCGGCCGCTGCGGGCACGAAGATCCCGCTCGCCCCCGCCTGGGCGTAGAGCTTGCCGCGCCGGATCGCCTCGGCCTCCGCCGCCTCGCCCTCGGCCAGGCGCTTCAGATAGATGTCGGTGCGCGCGTTGATGAAGAGGTTGACGCCGGCCCGCGCGGCGGCGGCGCGGACGGCGGCGATCTTGCGGGCGTGCAGCGCCGGATCTCGCGCACCATCCTCGAAGTTGATGCCGACCGCGCCGGCGGCGAGCAGGCGGGTGATGTTGGCGTCCAGCTCGTCCAGGTCGTCGGTGAAGCCGCCTTCGAAGTCGGTGGAGACCGGCAGGTCGGTGACCGCCACCAGCTCGGCCACCATGGCGCAGGTCTTCTCCACCGCCAGGATGTCGCCATCGGCCTGGCCGTGCGCCCAGGCGACGGCGGCGGAGGAGGTGGCGATGGCCTTCGCCCCGGCGTCGGCCACCACTGCGGCGCTCGCCGCGTCCCAGACATTGGCCAGCACCAGGACCTCGGGTCCCTGGTGCAGCTGGTGGAAGCGTTCGGCCTTGGCGTTCTGGCTCATCGGGGTCCCCTCGTTCGGCGCAGCTAGGACGTCGATATGGGGAGCCCTGTGACAAGCCGCTCGCGGAATCCGGACATCGACGGCGCAACAGGCGCTGCTATCCTGGCGCCATGCGCTGCGCCGACGTGGTCTGCATCGCCCGCGAGACCGGCAAGACCTACGCCGCCCTCGTCGCCGAAATGGGCGCCCGCAAGGTCTGGCCGGCCGTGTTCAAGGGCCCGCCGCCGATCGAGCCCACCTGCGAGATGCGGGACTAGCCAGCGGCCGGCGCCCGGCGAATAGTGCCGCCAGGGACGGAGGACCAGCCATGGCCGAAGCGGTGCGCACCACGCCCTTCCTGGGCCGGACCTTCGCCGTGCTGGCCGACTGCCACATCCATCCCGGCGGCGGGCCGCAGTTCCCGCAGATCGTGCTGAACGCCCTGCAGGGCGTCGACCTGATCGTCACCCTCGGCGACATGGGCGATGTCGCGGGCCTTGACCAGCTGGACGCCATCGCCCCGGTGGTCGGGGTGCGCGGCGAGGACGACGAGGACGACCCGCGCACCAGCGCGCCGCTGCTGGTGCTGACGGTGGGCGACCTGGCCGTGGGCTGCGTGTTCGACGCTGTGGCCGCCGGCCTCGCCGAGACTGTCGAGCCGTTCGAGGCGGTGGCGGATGCACCGGAAGCGGCCCGGCGCGTGTTCGGGCGCGAGGTCGACCTCCTGCTCCACGCCGCCACCCACCGGCCGGGCGGCGGCGCCTTTGGGCCGCGGGCGCAGGCGCTCAATCCGGGCAGCGCGGTGCTGCCCGCCGGCGGCGCGGGACCCACCTTCGCCCGCATCACCCTGGACGGCGGCGCGTTCGTGCCGGAGATCGTGCTGCTGGGTTAGGCGCCGGCCGCCAAATGCCGCTAAGACCCCGCCGGTGACCGCCGCCGCCCTCACGCGCCTTTCCCTGACCGACTTCCGCTCGTACGAGCGCGCGGACCTGAGCCTGGACGGCCGTCCCGTGTGGCTGGCCGGGCCCAACGGCGCGGGCAAGACCAACCTCCTGGAAGCGGTGAGCTTCCTGATCCCGGGCCGCGGCCTGCGGGGCTCGAGCCTGGCGGAGGTCGGCCGGCGGCTGCCCGGCGAGGCGGTGGGACGGCCGTGGGCCGTGGCCGCCGTCGTGCGCACCCCGGATGGCGAGACGCGGCTGGGCGCCGGGGTCGAGCAGGCGGGCGCCACCCGCCGGCTGGTGCGCGTCGACGGTGAGCCCGCCGCGCCCGGACGGCTGGCCGAGCATGTGCGCCAGGTGTGGCTGACCCCGGCCCAGGATCGCCTCTTCCTGGAGGGCGCCGCCGACCGCCGGCGCTTCTTCGACCGGCTGGTGTTCGCCGCCGAGCCGTCCCATGCCGCCCATGTCCAGACCTATGAGAAGGCCCTGCGCGAGCGCATGCGCCTGCTGACCGATGGCCCCGCAGACCCCGTCTGGCTGGACGCCCTGGAGGCCCGCCTGGCCGAGGCCGGGACCCTGATGGCCCAGGCGCGCGGCCGCACCCTGGCCGCCCTGGCCGAGGAAATCGCCGGCCGCGGCGAGCGGCCGTTCCCCCAGGCGCGGCTGTCGCTGACCGGGGACTGGGAGCGGCTGGCCCGCGAGGGCGTCGACGGAGGCGAGATCGCCGCGCGCCTGGCCGCCGCCCTGGCCGGGGCCCGCGACCGCGACGGCGCCGCCGGCCGCGCGCTCACTGGCCCGCACCGCGGCGACCTGGCGGTCATCCACGTGGAGAAGGACCGGCCCGCCGGCGAATGCTCCACGGGCGAGCAGAAGGCCCTGATCCTCAACCTGGTGCTCGCCCAGGCCGCGCGCCTGGCCCGCACCGATGCGCCCGCGCCCCTGCTCCTGCTGGACGAGGTCGCCGCCCACCTGGACGCCCGCCGCCGGACCGCCCTGTTCGACGAGATCGAGGCCCTGGGCCTGCAGGCCTTCCTGACCGGCACCGACGAGATGCTGTTCGAAGGCCTGCGCGGCCGCGCCCAGGGCTTTGCGGTGGAGGGCTCGGGGCTGGCGGCGGTGGGCGGCTGAGCCTTGGCCCCTCTTGGGTCCCGGTCTCCCGCCTTCGGCGAAAACCGGGATGACACGCGTTGGGGGGTGTGGCGAAGACCTGCGCGCTGGCCAGCTCCTCTCCCAAGCGCGCAGCGCTGTGGGAGAGGCCGGGTGAGGGCGGCGCGGCCTCGCCGCTGCCGCATAGTTGGATCAAGTATCCAGACGCGCCTCCGGGTCCAACGCCGCAGCCGTAACCACCGCCGCGCCGCCCCCACCCGGCCTCCCCCAGGACGCTGCCGCGCCAGGGGGAGGAGCTCAAGGGCCCTCGCCCGCGCGCGCCGCCCTGATCCTGACGCAGGTCCGTGTGGAACTGGTCATTGCGGGACGAGGACCAGGCGTCATGGCTGACCACAGCGTTTTCTGGTGGCTGCTCGCCCTCGTGGGCGTGTTCGTGCTGGTGTTCGCCGTGGGCCTCGCCGCCAAGCTGTCACGGCGGGAGCACGAAGCCCGGCAGGGGGAGGCGAACCGCCGGGACATCCGCAAGCCGCCCACCGACTGATCTGGCGATCCCAGGAGGTGCGACCCCTTTGCTGCGGCGCCGAAACGCGTGCAGAATCAGCTCGGAACACTATATAGAACGGGACGAGCGTTAGGCTCCGCGCGCCGCGCGGCGGCCTGACCCGGGCGCCTCCATTCCTTGGGGTCCGAACCCCGCAACTGGCGCCTCAGCTGGACAGGTCATGAGCGAAGACAACGAGATCCCCCACAGCGGGAACGGCGCGGCGGAATACGGCGCGGAATCGATCAAGGTGCTGAAGGGCCTGGACGCGGTGCGCAAGCGTCCCGGCATGTACATCGGCGACACCGACGACGGGTCCGGCCTGCACCACATGGTCTATGAGGTGGTGGACAACGCCATCGACGAGGCCCTGGCCGGCTGGGCGACGCGGGTCGAGGTGATCCTCAACGCCGACGGCTCTTGCACCGTGACCGACGACGGCCGCGGCATCCCCACCGACATCCACGAGGGCGAGGGCGTCTCGGCCGCCGAGGTCATCATGACCCAGCTGCACGCGGGCGGGAAGTTCGACCAGAACAGCTACAAGGTCTCCGGCGGCCTGCACGGCGTAGGCGTCTCGGTGGTGAACGCGCTCTCCGAGTTCCTGAAGCTGAAGGTCCACCGCAACGGGCTCGAGCACGAGATGGAGTTCCGGCTGGGCGATGCGGTCTCGCCCCTGGTGGTGACCGGCAAGTCGCCGATGCGGGAGAACGGCGAGCCGCTGACCGGCACCGAGGTCACCTTCCTGCCCTCCCTCGAGACCTTCAAGTTCATCGACTTCGACCTGAAGACCCTGGAGCACCGCCTGCGCGAGCTGGCGTTCCTGAACTCCGGCGTGACGATCTGGCTGAAGGACCTGCGCGGCGCCGAGCCGTTCGAGGAGGTCATGCACTATGACGGCGGCATCGAGGCCTTCGTGCGCCACCTGGACAAGGCCAAGACCCCGCTGATCAAGACCCCGATCGTGATCCGCGGCCGGCGCGAGAACGTCGAGGTCGACATGTCGCTGTGGTGGAACGACGGCTACCACGAGAACGTCCTCTGCTTCACCAACAACATCCCCCAGCGCGACGGCGGCACCCACCTGGCCGCCTTCCGCTCGGCCCTGACGCGGATCATCACCAACTACGCCGAGAGCTCCGGCGCGGCGAAGCGCGAGAAGGTCTCGGTCTCCGGCGAGGACGCCCGCGAGGGCCTGACCTGCGTGCTCTCGGTGAAGGTGCCGGACCCCAAGTTCTCGTCCCAGACCAAGGACAAGCTGGTCTCCTCCGAGGTGCGCCCGGCCGTGGAAGGCCTGGTGGGCGAGGGGCTGGCCAGTTGGTTCGAGGAGCATCCGAACGAGGCGCGGCTGATCGTCCAGAAGATCGCCGAGGCCGCCGCCGCCCGCGAGGCCGCCCGCAAGGCGCGCGAGCTCACCCGCCGCAAGTCGGCCCTGGACATCACCTCCCTGCCCGGCAAGCTCGCCGACTGCTCGGAGAAGGATCCGGCCAAGTCTGAGATCTTCCTGGTGGAGGGCGATTCCGCTGGCGGCTCGGCCAAGCAGGCGCGCAACCGCGAGAACCAGGCCATCCTGCCGCTCCGGGGCAAGATCCTGAACGTCGAGCGCGCGCGCTTCGACAAGATGCTGTCGAGCGAACAGGTCGGGACCCTGATCATGGCGCTCGGCGCCGGCATCGGCCGCGACGAATTCGACATCAACAAGCTGCGCTACCACAAGATCGTCATCATGACGGACGCCGACGTCGACGGCGCCCACATCCGCACCCTGTTGCTGACCTTCTTCTACCGGCAGATGCCGGAGGTGATCGAGCGCGGCTACCTCTATATAGCCCAGCCGCCGCTCTATAAGGCGAGCAAGGGCAAGTCGGTCCGCTACCTGAAGGACGACCCGGAGCTCGAGACCTATCTGATCGACGAGGGCGTGGACGGGGCCACCCTGGACCTGCCCTCGGGCGAGCGGCTGGTGGGCCAGGACCTCTTGGCGCTGGTGCAGACCGCGCGCGGCGCCAAGGCCAATATCGAGCGGCTCGCGGCCCGTGCGCCCGCCTTCGCCATCGAGCAGGCGGCCCTGGCGGGGCTGCTGGCCGAGGGCGGCGATCCCGCGTCGGCCGCCCGGCGGCTGGACCTCTACGCCGAGGAGGGCGACGGGCCCTGGAGCGGCGAGGGCGCGGTCGGCGGCGGCTATACCTTCAGCCGCGTGAAGCGGGGCGTTTCCGAAAAGGTCGTGCTGGACGAGCTCCTGCTGCACGCGGCCGATGCGCGGCGGCTGGCGGAACGCTCGGTCGCCCTGGCGCAGGTGTTCTCCGGCGTCGCCACCTTCACCCGCAAGGAGCGCGCCACCAAGGTGCGCGGCCCGCTCGACCTGGTGAACGCGGTGATGGACAACGGCCGCCGCGGCCTCTCCATCCAGCGCTACAAGGGCCTGGGCGAGATGAACGCCGAGCAGCTGTGGGAAACCACCCTGGACGTGGAGGCCCGCACCCTGCTGCAGGTCCGGGTCAACCACGCCGACGACGCCGACGACATGTTCACCCGCCTGATGGGCGACCTGGTCGAGCCGCGCCGCGAGTTCATCCAGGAGAACGCCCTGGACGCCGAGGTGGACGTCTAGGGCGGACGGCGTGCGGTCCCCCTGCGGCCGCTGCGACCCTGCACGCAGGCTCAGAGTGGCGGCGCGTTGGATCCCGGTCTTCGGCTTCGCCGAAACCGGGATGACAGCCGCTGGGGATCGGGCAGGGCCGAGCTCCTGTGTCCCCTCAGCCCCCGGCCACCGCGTCCATGAACCCCGCCAGGGTCACGTCCAGCTCGGTCACTCCCTCGGCGTCGTGGGTGGCCAGCACCACCTCGACCCGGTTGTAGACATTGAACCACTCCGGATGGTGGTCCAGCTGCTCGGCGCGGATGGCCACGCGGGTCATGAAGCCGAAGGCCTGGTTGAAGTCCTTGAACCGGAAGGTCTTGCAGATCGCATCGCGCCCGCCCTCCACCCTGGCCCAGCCCGAGAGTCGGCCCAGCGCCGCCTCCGCGCCGATCCTTTCGGGCCGGGTCATGCCGGTTCCGCCTGGTCGAAGGTGAGCCCGGTGAGCGTGGCGAGCTCGCCCAGCGCCTGGTCGACGCCCGTCACCTTGATCGCCTTCATGCCCAGCTGGGCCGCCGGCTTGCAGTTGATGCCCAGGTCGTCGAGGTAGACGCAGGCCTCCGGGGCCACGGCCAGCAGCTCGCACATCATCAGGTAGATCTTCGGGTCCGGCTTGCGCACGCCGGCCTTGCTGCTCTCGATGATCGCGTCGAACAGCGGCATCACCTGGCCCATGGCGCCGGCCGCCTGCTGGATCTCGTTCTGGCCGGGGCTGTGCATCGAGACCACGTTGTTGGTGATGCAGCCCACCTTGAAATGGCGCTTGCAGGCCTTCAGCGCCGCCACCATCGCCGGCCGCAGCTCGCCCGCAAGGCGCGGCAGCACGTCCGCGCCGCGGATCGGAAAGCCCAACGCGGTCGACTCCTCCAGGAACAGCTGGTCGAACCGCGCCGCATCGATCTCGTTGCGCTCGAACAGGGCCCAGGCGTTGTCGTGGTGGTTTGCGGCGTTGACGCGCCGGATATGGTCCTTCGGCGCCCCCAGCTCGGCCTCCAGGCGGTTGAACGCCTCGAACGGCGAGGAGGTGAACACCCCGCCGAAATCCCAGATCACCGCCTCGACCGCCACACGCCGCTCCTGCACCAATTCTCTGCGGCGCGGACGCTAGAGACGGCGCGGCGGACGTGCAAGTAAGGGCGCGATGCTGTTTCCGTCCCGCTGGCCCCGCCCCGTGCGCCTGGGCCTCTACGTCCTGGCCGCCGCGACGCTGCTCTATCTGACCAACGCGCCCCAGGCGGACCTGCCGGGCGTGAAGGCCGACGACAAGGTCGAGCACGCCACCGCCTGGTTCCTGCTGACCGCGAGCGGCTATGTGCTCTCGCCCCGGCGCGGCTGGGCGATCCCGCTGTTCGCGGCGCTGTTCGGGGTGCTGGTGGAGGTGCTGCAGGGGGTCCTGCCGTTCGGCCGCGACGCCGAGGTGGGCGACTGGATCGCCGACTGCGTCGGCGTGGCCGTGGCGGTGCTGGGCTATGGGGCCTGGCGGCGGACCGTGCGCCGGTGAGCCTTCGTCACGCGCCCTGGGAGGAGGCCGCCGAGTTCCGCATTGGCCTGCGCCCCATCGAGGCCGCCCACTGGTTCGAGGGCGGCGAGCCCGACCCGGCGGCGCGCAAGGACCCGCTGTTCGCCACTCACCGCGACCAGGTCTGGGGCGAGATCGAGGGCTCGCGTCCGGCGCAGGCGGAGGCCCTGGCCCTGGTGGCGCAAGCCGTCGACGCGCCGATCGACGCCGAGGGTCGCCCGCCCCTGCTGGCCGCCGCCCGAGCCGTGGCCGACGACCTCTGCCTGATGGAGAAGCGCGACGGGACCTGGCGGCTCACCGCCCTGTCGCTCAGCGCCGGCAGCTTCTTCACCGCCGACCAGGTGATCGGCAAGAGCCTCGCCGAGCTGCACGTCCCCGTGACCGGTTTCCACGAGCGGCTGCTCGCCCGCGTCACCCGCATCTTCGAGGGCCTGCGTGACGATCTGGTGCTGGAGCGCCGCAACTGGAGCGTGGTGAGTTCGCCGGACCTCTTCATGCCCGACCCCGGGCCCATGCGCGCCGCCATCCCCGCCCTCGACCCCGCCCGCGCCGCCCAGGACCTGCGCGTGCGGGTGGAGCGCCAGACCCTGCGCCGGCTGCCGCAGACCGGCGGCGTGGTCTTCACCATCCGGGTGTGGGTCGACCCGCTGTCGGCCATCGCCGCCGATCCGGCGCGGCTGGCGCTGTTCGCCCAGGCCTGGCGCGCCGCCACGCCCGAGTTCCGCGCCTACAAGCGGCTGGACCTCTACGACGACCTCGTGGCCCGCGTGATCGGCGCAGTCTAAGCTCGCCGCATGCCCGAGCCGACCAAGCCCTTCATCTATCTCGCCGTGCCCTGTTACGGCGGCCAGCTGAACCTCTATTTCGTGGCTTCGCTGCTGCGGCTGCAGGACGCCTGCCGCGAGCGCGGGATCGGCCTGCACGTGGAGATGATGGGCGGCGAGGCCCTGATCACCCGCGGCCGCTCGCGCCTGGCGGCCCAGTTCCTCGCCTATCGGCAGGCCACCCACATCCTCTACATCGACGCCGACATCGGCTTCGGGCCGGAGACGGTGTTCCGCCTGCTGGACGCGGACAAGGACGTCATCGCCGCCGTCTGCCCGCTGAAGAGCATCGACTGGGAAAAGGTGCGGGCCGCGGCCCTGCGCGGCGTGAAGGACCTGCAGGAGGCCTCGATCGGCTATGTGGTCCGCTTCCTGCCCACCGCCGACAAGAGCGTCGAGGTGAACGACGGCTTCGCCCAGGTGGCCTATGGCGGCACCGGCTTCCTGATGATCAAGCGCGCCGCCATGCAGCGCCTGTTCGACAGCTATCCGCAGCTGCGCGCCAAGATGGGCGACATGCACGACAACCAGGCGCCCGAGGCGGTGATGGTGTTCGACACCATGATCGAGCCGGAGACCGGCCAGTACCTCTCCGAGGACTACGCCTTCTGCCGCCGTTGGCGCGACCTGGGCGGCGAGATCTGGGCCGACTTCGCCGCGCGCCTGACCCATGTTGGCCACGCCGCCTACACGGGCAGCCTGATGCAGGCCCTGCGGCCGGGCTGAGCCGCCCGAAGAGGACCACGAACCACACGAACCACACGAACGAACGCGCCGTGCGGCCGCGAAGCGGCGATCCATTCGATGGCGTTGGAGACCTTGTCGGTGCTTCGCCCCCTGCAGGGCCCCCGTTCGTGTGGTTCGTGTGGTTCGTGGTCAATCCAGCGCCGCGACGCTTCGCGCCCGCTGGAAGGCGACCGCCAAGACGCCAAGTTCGCCAAGGCGGCTCGCGCCGCGTCGAACTCTGAGCGACCTTGGCGTCTTGGCGGTTCTCTTCACAACGGCGCCGCCTCGCCGGTGCTCACATCGTTCCCCATATCTGCTAGGAAGCCAACGAAGCGTCCGCGTTCGCGGACAGGTGAAGCATGTTCGGCCGCTTGGAGGCCGGATACGGGAGATTCCATGCCCCGCGCCCCCAAGGCCGCCCCTGCCGCGCCGGCCGCCGGCCACAATCGCCTCGCCGAGCGCGAGGCCTGGGCGCTCAGCCGCATCGACGAGCGGCTGCGGTGGCTGGCCACCTGGACGATCCACAACGCCAACCACCTGCGCGAGAGCCGCGACGGGCTGAAGGTGGGCGGCCACCAGGCCTCCTGCGCCTCGATGACCACCATCCTGACGGCGCTCTACTTCCATGCCCTGAAGCCCGAGGACCGGGTCGCGGTGAAGCCGCACGCCAGCCCGGTGTTCCACGCCGCCCAGTACCTGATGGGCCGCCAGAGCCGCGAACAGCTGGAGGGTTTCCGCAGCTTCGGCGGAGCCCAGTCCTATCCCTCGCGCACCAAGGACAAGGACGACGTGGACTTCTCCACCGGCTCGGTGGGGCTGGGCGTGGCGATCACCGCCTTCGCCTCGCTGATGCAGGACTATCTCTCCGGCCACGGCTGGCTGGCCAGCGAGCGCCGGGGCCGGTTCGTGGCCACCCTGGGCGACGCCGAGCTGGACGAGGGCAACATCTACGAGGGCCTGATCGAGGCCTACAAGCACGACATCCGCAATGTCTGGTGGATCGTGGACTACAACCGCCAGAGCCTGGACGCGACCACCGCCGACCGGATGTTCGACCGGTTCGACGACATCTTCGAGACCGCGGGCTGGCGGGTGGTGACGCTGAAGTGGGGCAAGGCCCAGCAGCGCGCCTTCGCCCGGCCCGGCGGGACGAAGCTGAAGGCCTGGATCGAGGCCTGCCCGAACGCGGAGTTCGCGGCCCTTACCTACCAGGGCGGGGCGGCTTGGCGGGCCCGCCTCACCGCCGACATCGGCCGCGAGCCGGGCGTGCCGGCGCTGCTGGAGAGCTTCGACGACGAAGCCCTGCACCAGCTCATGATCGGCCTGGGCGGTCACTGCATCGAGACCCTGACCGAGGCCTTCGATGCGGCCCAGGACGACACGCCGACCCTCTTCATCGCCTATACCGTCAAGGGCTTCGGCCTGCCGCTGCAGGGCCATAAGGACAACCACGCCGGCCTGATGACCCCCGCCCAGGTGGAGGCGCTGCGCCAGTCCATGGGCGTGCCGTCGGGCGCGGAGTGGGAGCCGCTGGCCGGCCTTTCGGAGGCGGAGGCCGACGAGGTCCGCGCCTTCGTGGCGGGCGCGCCCTTCGCCCAGCCGGCGACGCGGCGTTTCACCGCCCCGGCCGTGCCCGTCCCGGCCCGCGGGGCGTTCCCCAGCCCCGATGGCGCCGAACAGGCCACGCAGCAGGCGTTCGGCCGCATCCTCCTGGACCTCGCCAAAAGCGGCCACCCGCTGGCCGACCGCATCGTCACCACCTCGCCGGACGTCACCGTCTCCACCAACCTGGGCGGCTTCGTGAACCAGCGCGGCCTCTTCCGGCGGCGCGAGACGGCGGATGTGTTCCGCGACGCCAAGATCCCCTCGCCGCAGCGCTGGGCAGGCCGGATGGCGGGCCAGCACGTGGAGCTCGGCATCGCCGAGCACAACCTGTTCCTGAACCTGGCCGCCTTCGGCCTCGCCGCCCCGCTGTTCGGCGAGCGGCTGCTGCCCATCGGGACGGTCTACGACCCCTTCATCAGCCGCGGCCTCGATGCCCTGAACTACGCCTGCTACCAGGACGCACGCTTCATGCTGGTGGCGACACCGTCAGGATTGACGCTCGGCCCCGAAGGCGGGGCGCACCAGTCGATCTACACGCCGCTGATCGGCATGGGCCAACCGGGCCTGACCTATTTCGAACCGGCCTTCGTGGACGAGCTCAGCGAGGTGATGCGCTGGTCGTTCGAGCACATGCAGGCCGACGACGGCGGCTCGGTCTACCTGCGCCTGACCACCCGCGCGATCGCCCAGCCCGAGCGGAAGAATGACGCCTGGCGCGAGGATGCGCTGAAGGGGGCCTACTGGCTGAAGCCGCCGGCGCCGGGCGCGGAGGCCGCCATCGCCTTCTGCGGCGCGGTGGCGCCCGAGGTGCTCGCGGCGGCCGAACAGCTGGCGGACGACCTGCCCGGCCTGGGCGTCCTGAACGTGGTCTCGCCTGGCCTCCTGCACCGCGACGTCATGGCCGCCCGCCGCGGCCGCTGGCGCGGGCCGGGCCGGCGCGAGAGCCACGCCGAGGCCCTGCTGGGCCAGCTGTCGCCCACCGCGGGGCTGGTGACGGTGATCGACGGCTCACCGGCGACGCTCAGCTGGCTGGGCGGCGTCCGCGGCCAGCGTGTCAGCGCCCTTGGCCTGGACAGCTTCGGCCAGGTCGGCGACCTGCCCGACCTCTACCGCCACTACCGCCTGGACGTGGACGCCATCGTCGAGGCCTGCGCGGAGCTGTTTTTGTAGGTCGCGGCGGCAGCGCGCCCTCCACCCCTTCGCGGTCCCCCTCCCCCGTTGGCACGGGGGAGGAACTAGCTATGTCGACCTCTCCAGTTCCTCCCCCGCTTGCGGGGAGGGGGACCGCGAAGCGGTGGAGGGGGCGCTGGGTCATCGACCGCCGCCCTGCCCTACCCCAGCGCCTGGTCCAGGTCCGCGATCAGGTCGTCCACATTTTCCACGCCCACGCTCAGCCGGACCAGCCCGTCCGAGATCCCGATCCGCGCCCGGGTCTCGGCCGGGATCGAGGCGTGGGTCATGATGGCGGGATGCTCGATCAGGCTTTCCACCCCGCCCAGGCTCTCGGCCAGGGTGAAGAGGCAGGTGCGCTCCAGCATCTCGCGCACGCCGGCCAGGTTGCGGTCCAGGATCGCGGTGATCATGCCGCCGGGCGCGGCCATCTGCCGGCGCGCCAGCTCGTACTGCGGATGGCTGGGCAGGCCCGGGTAGACCACCTGCGCCAAGTCCTTGCGCCCCTCCAGCCACTCGGCGATGGCCTGGGCGTTCTCGCAGTGGCGCTGCATGCGCAGGGCCAGGGTCTTCATGCCCCGCAGGGTCAGGAAGCTGTCGAACGGCGAGGCCACCGCCCCCACGGCGTTCTGCAGGAAGGTCAGCTGGTCGCGCAGCTCGGCGTTCTCGCCCACCACCAGCGCGCCGCCCACCACGTCGGAGTGGCCGCCTATATATTTGGTGGTCGAATGCATCACCACGTCGAAGCCCAGCTCCAGCGGGCGCTGGACGTAGGGGCTGGCGAAGGTGTTGTCCGCCGCGGCGATCAGCCCCCGCGTCTTGCAGAGCGCGGAAATGGCCTGCAGGTCCGCCAGCCGCAGCAGGGGGTTGGTGGGCGTCTCCACCCAGACCATGCGCGTGCGCGGGGTGATGGCCGCCTCGATCGCGGCCACGTCGGCCAGATCGACGAAGCTGAACGCCAGCCCCGCCGAGCGCTTGCGCACCTTGTCGAACAGCCGGAACGAGCCGCCGTAGAGGTCCTCGCTGGCGATGATGTGGTCGCCGGCGTCGAACACGTCCAGCAGGGTGGCGATGGCCGCCAGCCCGGAGGCGAAGGCGTAGCCCTTGGTTCCGCTCTCCAGGTCCGCAAGGCCCCGTTCCAGGGCGAAGCGGGTCGGGTTCTGGCTGCGGCTGTACTCGAACCCCTGGTGCACGCCCGGGCTCGACTGGGCGTAGGTCGAGGTGGCGTAGATCGGCGGCATCACCGCCCCGGTCGTGGGGTCGTGGCTCTGGCCGCCGTGGATCGCGCGGGTGGCGAAGTCGAGCCGGTTCTTCCCGGCGGAATGGTCGTCCTTCACGCGGCGCGCCTCAGGTAGTTGATCAGGTCGATGCGGGTGATGAGGCCCAGGAACTCCTTGCCCTCCATCACGATGGCCACCTCGTCACGCTCGAAGATCGGAAGCAACGCCTCAAGGCTCTCCCCCGCCTGCAGGGTGTGCAGCTTGGCGGTCATGGCGGCGGCGACGGGCTGGTTGAAGCGCACGTCCTGGCGGCGGTCCTCGACGGCTTCCAGGAGGTCGCTCTCGTCGATCAGCCCGATCAGCCGCCCGTCGTCCAGCACCGGCAGCTGGCTCACGTCGGCGGCGCGCATGCGGTTGTAGGCCGTGAGCAGGGTGTCGTCCGGCCCCACGGTCACCGTGTCGCCCGAGGTGGCGCCGCGGGCGATCAGGTCGCGCAGGTCGCCGTGCAGCTCGCGGTCCATCAGCCCCTGCTCCAGGACCCAGCTGTCGTTATAGACCATGGAGAGGTAGCGCGAGCCGGTGTCGCAGACGAGGGTGACCACCCGCTTGGGCTCGGTTTGCTCGCGGCAGTACTTCAGCGCGCCGGCCAGCAGGGTGCCCGAGGACGAGCCGCCCAGGATGCCCGCCTTGACCAGCAGCGAGCGCGCCGCCGCGATGCTCTCGGTGTCGGTGATCTCATAGGCCTTGGCCACCAGGGCGAGGTCGCAGTTGTCGGGCACGAAATCCTCGCCGATGCCCTCCACCACCCACGAGCCGGGCGTGATCTCCTCGCCGCGCTCCACCAGGGGCGCCAGGATCGAGCCCACCGGGTCGGCCAGCACCATCTTGGTCTTCGGCGAGGCCTTGGCGAAGAAGCGGCCGAGGCCGGTCAGGGTGCCGCCCGAGCCGACGCCCACCACCATCGCATCCACGTCGCCTTCCATCTGCTCCAGGATCTCCGGGCCGGTGGTGGTCTCGTGCGCCAGGGGGTTCGCCGGGTTGGAGAACTGGTTGATGTAGACGGCGTTGTTCAGCTTCGCCGCGATCGCCGCGGCCATGTCCTGGTAGTACTCCGGGTGGCCCTTGCCGACGTCGGACCGGGTGATGCGCACGTCCACGCCCATGGCGCGCAGGTGCTGGATCTTCTCCCGCGCCATCTTGTCGGGCACCACCAGGAGCAGCTTGTAGCCCTTGAGGATGCCCACCTGGGCCAAGCCCAGGCCCGTGTTGCCGGCGGTGGCCTCCACGATCGTGCCGCCCGGCTTCAGCCGGCCATCCTTCTCCGCCGCCTCGATCATCGAGCGGGCGATGCGGTCCTTGATGGAGCCGCCGGGATTGGCGCTCTCCAGCTTCACGAACAGCCGGCAGGGTCCGGTGTCGAAGCCCTTGAGCTCCACCATCGGCGTGCCGCCGATGAGGTCGAGGGTGGACGCCGCGGGCGGCGGCAGGGGTTGGGCGGTCAAGGCGTCATCCTGGGCAGGGGAAGTATTTGCGGGTTTGGGGGCACGCTCTCGGCGTCCCCGGGCTGGCGGGAGAAACGCACGATGCGCCAATTCGGCGCAAGGGGTGAAATCGTGTGCGTCTGGGCAAGGGAAAGGGCACGAACCACCAGCCGCTCCTGCGCTCTGCGCGCCGCCTGTAACGTGAGCTAAACCGTTCCGTACGCGAACTGGGTCCCAACGCCTGCCATGGGCCGGGCGATGCGCGCCAGTCGCAAGCGCGCCGGATGGAGACCGCCGTGAAGCAACTGTTCGTGTTCGGCGCCTGCGCCGCCCTGCTGGCCGGCTGTTCCCCGGGCAAGCCTGCCGCGCCCAAGGCCCCGCCGCCCGCCGCGGCCGCCAGGTTCAACACCGACCTGCCGATGCCCGAGCTCATGGGCCACATGGTCGACCCGGGGGCCTTCATGTACTGGAAGGGCTCCGGCACCGAGGTCACGCTCAAGGGC
>Ga0136846_1216311_pt1 | contig 18811 bp, 14 predicted proteins | sample HopSoiMetagenom2_FD_96841 | JGI IMG/M metagenome (GOLD analysis project Ga0136846, IMG submission 96841) | Grasslands soil microbial communities from Hopland, California, USA - 2 Assembly 2016 (version 4) | ecosystem: Environmental > Terrestrial > Soil > Grasslands | place: USA: Hopland...
CTTACACGCCCTCCTGACCGAGGCTGCGGGCGGACCTTGCAGTGTCCGCTCTGGGAAATGACGATGGCCTAGCTTCGCCCGAGAAGGGCGCGAAATGGCCGAAAGCGGAATGACCGCTTTCGGGATGAAACCGTGGAAAGCTGCCGTCGGCTTAGCATCGTTCCGGCCGATCTACTCCGGCCCCTCCGGGTCGTTGAGCTCAGGCCGGCATGTGCCATTTGCTGATATTGACGTGGGTTGGGGTGAGTTTCCCGAATATCGCTACGAGCGCCTAAATCGGGCTCGCGCTCGTAAGGATGGAGATCTGAGCCTGGGCTGAATGGCGCGCCGATAGCCGAGCACAGAGAAGTTCTCGGGGTGCTTCGCCCTGCGATGCAGGGGACCTTGGCACGTGGCCTGAATTGCGAGCCGTCCAGTCAACCTAATGCCGATTCATCCGGGAGAGCACACCGCGCCTATGGCAGCACTGATGGTACTCGAGCGTGGAGCGTGTCACACTCGCGCGCACTTACGGGCGAAAGGAGTTAGGAATGCGTCACTACATTTTTGTGCCCGGATTTGAAGGGTCCGCGCTCCAGCTTACTGGCCATCCAGAAGCATGGCCGCCCACCGTGAGCGAAGTGATTTTCGGCTATCACCGGCTCGCCGAACTGCTCCACCCCAAAAACAAAGGGACGAGGCCGGTGGACGCCATCGGTTGTCATCCGGTCTACCAGCCCCTTCGGGACGACCTGCACGAGATTGCGCAGCATCACGGGGGCACAGTGGCGGTCTTTCCGTACGATTGGCGCACCGATGTACGCACGATTAGGACCCGGCTCGCAAAAGCTATTAAGAATGCGGCTGCGAGTTATGACCACATCACGCTTATCGCACATTCTGGCGGCGGGCTCGTGGTCCGGCACGTCCTCGAGAACGCCGGGTCTCAACGACAGCCGTGGTTTGGCAAGGTCAAGAAGCTCGTCACGATCGGCACGCCCCACCTCGGCGCACCGACCATCCTGTTCAAAGCACTCGGTATGGAAGGCTCTCTCGGGATTTCGCCGCAGGATGCGCGGATACTGATGGCGGACACGCGATATCCTGCTCCGTACCAGGCGCTGCCCAGACCAGGGCAGTGGGCGCTTTGGGACATCACAACAGGAACACCCCAACCGAAGGACATCTACGACCCGACGGTTGTTGCCCACCTGCAGCTGTCGGCCGCGAACGTCGACGCTGCTGCGGCCGCCTGGCGTCAGATCAGATTGAGCAGGAAACCAGCGAGCGTCCAATATGTGCTCATCGCGGGCACCGATCAGAGGACTGACATGGCCGTCCAATACGACGCGCGGCTTCTGCACCCTGTCCAGGACTACGCCGGCGATGGCGTCATACCGACATGGAGCGCCGCTCCACCTGGGACGAATTCGCGTACTACGCCCGGCGATCACACCGGAATGTTTACGACGTACCCGTTCAGGAGGATCCTTTACGAGGTCCTCTGCGCGCCTATGCCGTTGCCTTTGGTTACAGAGGGCGAGGGGGCGACGATATCACTTGATCGACCGGTTTATGCACCAAGCGAAAGCGCGACCGTCCTTCTCGTTCCGGATCGACCTACGGTCGAGTTGGATGGCATGCTGACGCTCACGCGGCTAGCCCGTGTAGACGAGTTGACATTCGAACCTTATACGACGGAGCTTCCCATCCGCTACCGCGGGCCCACTATAGAATTCCTGCGTCTCCGTTTGGCCGTGCCTAGCCAGGATGGTCCCTATCTGCTGGCCCTTGTCGGGTCGCACCGCACCAACGTAACGACGGCCGGAGCCTTCGTCGTAAGCAGGGTCGCAACGCCCGACCTTAGGCATCCACACCAACGGGCATGACCGTTTTGCGGCGCTTCGTTGCCGCGCGACGTTGCTTGTCGCGATATGGCACGAGCCATTCTACGGGCCCGCCGTGCGCATCTGTCAACGCAATCGGATCGAAGTAGCGGCGCCGGTCAGCTTCGCTCAAATCATCGGGTTGTTCGAAGTATTGAGGATCGAGGGTGTCCGTCCCCGCACGGTAGGTTCGGGGCGCGGAAATCTCCGCCCGCGACCACAGAAAGCAATGAAGGTTCGCGGAAGCAATCACGTACCAGCGAATGGGATTGATCGTTCCGGAGCGGAGGATTCGTCGCAACGTCTTAAAGAGTATTCCGATCCGGTCGGCCACCTCCCATGGACGGCGGAAAATCTTTTCGACGAAGGCTGCGAGCGCCTGCGGATCGTCGGCCATCGCGGAATAGGCAAGCGTCTCGCCGTCCAGATCCCGCAGGCGCAGATTTGGCGCGAGACGCCGTGCCTCGAGATCTGCCCAGAACGCTGTGGTCCCGGCGAGAGGCGCAACCACACTCAGATAGGTAGGCATCGGCATGAGCGGGTTTCGCGCGATCTCCCGAATTTGCCGGTCCATATGCGCCGCGGTTTGGTGGCAGGGATCGAAGAGAAAGCCATAGGAGATCGCGATTCCGAGTGACTCAGCGAATGCGATGTCCTCGGTGACGTTCTGGTTGCGACCGAGGTTCTGCGTTTTCTTGAAACGCTGCAGCATCGCCCGGTCCAATGACTCCAATCCCACGAATAGGCCAATGCATTTGGCTGCCGCGAGTCTCAACATCAGCCCCCGGTCGTTGATAACGTTCTGAGTGACGAGAGCGGCCCACCCGCGGATTTTTCGGTGCGATCTCATCAATTCTGCGACCGCCAGCATGTACGCTCGATCATCCGAAAAGTTGTTGTCCATCATCAGCACTAGCGGATACCATCGCCGGAAGGAGAGTAACGGCGCGGCTGCAAGGGCCCCATCCAGCGAGGTGGCTAGGGTCGAGAGATCATATTTGGCGTGAACTCCGACCTCACTCGGGATCGAGCAGAAGCTGCATCTGAAGCTGCACCCGCGCGACGCCTCGATCAAATGAACACTCGGGCTGATGCCGCTCCTGGTGAAATGCCCGTAGTCCACCGTATAATGGCCGATCTGCCCGATCGGCGAGCGATAGACCCTTTTGAGCGAACCTCGTTCGTAGTCAGCGATGACTGCAGCGGCGCATTCCACGCCCCCTGCGCATACCACATCGAAGAAGTGCGTCGCAAACTCGGGGAAAGAGGTACAAATGCTACCGCCCGCGACCACGATCGCGCCACCCCGCCGAAAGAAATAGGCGAGTTGGCGCATACGATCGAAGTCCGGCTGCAGACCGGTGAGGAAGACTAAATCGTAACCTGCGCAAGCTCCCGGGTCGAATGGCCCATGCCAATCCTCGTGGTACAGGGAGACGTCGAAGAGCCGCTGGTCAATCAAGGAGGCTACGTGGAGGCCGCTGATCGGCTGCATCATGTAGCGGGAACGCCGTTTGTTGCGTCCCGGGCGCAAGTGAGTGCAGATCACGAGGGCCCGCCGCTTTCCGGGAGATCCGCCAGCTATTGCGGCGCCTGGCGACGATTTCTCTCGCGAGGACAAAAAGCTCACGACTTTCTCCACCAGAAGCGACTTGTCTACTCAGTTGAAATTTCGGATTTTACGGGAAAGAAGCCGCTGATGGTAGCGTTCGAGCCGCAGGATGACAATGCGAACCGGCAGTAGTCCGAGAATCGCGACCGGAGCTGAATGCCGCCCTATGGCCGGTGCGAGCAGGTTGGAGCCTCGCTCAAAATGTTGAGCGAGATCGAGAGATCAGGTTCGGGACGGGCGGCTGAGCGTCGTTACCTGTCGATGATGTTCGTTGACCTCGTGGGCTACACGGGATTGTCAGAGCAGCTTGACCCCGAGGATTTGGCCGCCGTGCAGCACCGCTACCAGCATCTGGCGCTCACCGTCATGGAGCGGTTTGGCGGCTTTGTCGCAAATTTCGCAGGTGACGGCATTCTGGTCTATTTCGGGTATCCCATCGCGCACGAGAATGACGCCGAGCGGGCCTTGCGGGCAGGACTGGAGCTCCTGGAGCGGCTTGGGCGAATCGACTCGAACTTGCCGGAACGCGCTCTTGCTCCGCTCGAGGCACGGATCGGCGTGCACACCGGCCTAGTCGTGATCGAGCCAGAGCTCGTGAGTTCGGGCGCGACCGTTCACGGAGCGGTTGGTGAAGCGGTGAATCTCGCAGCGAGGCTGCAGGCGGAAGCTCCACCGGGCGGCATGGTCGTAAGCACTGAAACGCGCCGCTTGGTAGAGGGGTTGTTTGAGTTCCGCTCTCTCGGTCAGCGATCCCTCAAGGGTCTTTCGCGGCAGGTCGAAATCCATCATGTGACGCGGGTGCAGGCTCGACCGGCTGGACCAAGCCGTGCGCGGTCGAGCCGGAGCGCAGCCCGGATGGTAGGTCGCGACGTCGCGATGACGCGTATCCTGTCGCGCTGGAACACGGCCCAGGAACTGTCGCGCTGCCAAACCGTGCTTGTGGTCGGCGAAGCGGGTCTAGGCAAGACACGCCTCGTGAAAGAGCTCTGTGCTAAGCCCGAACTGGCCGGTGCCGCGATCCTGCAGACGCACTGTTATGAAATGTTCGCTAACACGCCCCTCTATCCAGTCGGTAGCTTCCTTTGGGTGCGGGCCGGCCTAACAAATGACGACGACGAGGCGAAACGGCACGAGAAGCTTGTCGGTCTGCTGCACGAGCTCGGGCTCGCTACTCCGGAGAACGAGCGACTCATCGCTAGCTTCCCGGGTCTCACCGCAGCACCGATCATGACGGAGCCCCTTGCCCCGACACCGCAGCTGTTCAAGCGAAGGCAGTACGAGTTTGTCTCTTCCGTTCTCGCGCGAACCTCAAACGGCCGGCCAACGCTCCTGTGGATTGAGGATGTGCATTGGCTGGACCCTTCCTCGGCGGAGCTGCTGCTCGAGATTGTCGCCGCTCTCGCGCACACGCCCGTTCTCGTTCTCCTCACCTCGAGGTCGTTTCCACGCGGTCCAGCTCTCCCGGTTCCGACCGAGCTGGTTCGCCTGGAACAGCTCGGGGTCGAGGAATGTTTAGAGCTCGCTAGGACGCTTACGGCAGCCGAGGGATTTTCGGACGAGCTTCTCATGCGCGCCGTCCAGGCGGCTGAAGGAGTGCCATTGTTCCTGGAACAACTCGTGCTGTCGCTCATCGACGAGGAGCAGCGACCGGGCCGCCGGCACACCAACGGCCTCCCGTTGATGCTTGCGGAGATGATGTCGGAACGCCTCGACCGGCGCCCCGGAGGACGCCGCATCGTACAGGCGGCGGCGTGTGTCGGACGTTCGTTCCGCGCCGACTTCCTGAGTGCAGTTTTGCACGAGGACAGCAACGAGCTGGCGAACCGGCTGGAAGGCCTGGTTGACGCGGAGATCCTGCTGCCCAAGCGCTACGGCGCCGAAATCCGATACGAGTTCCGACATTCGCTGCTGCAGCGCATGGCGTACGATTCGATGGTGCAGGTCGAGCGCCGTGCTATGCACGCCCGGATGGTTGCGGTGCTTCGCGAACGAGAGGACGTTAGCATTCCTGAGGTGATCGCGCACCATCTGACGGAAGCGGGCGCTTTCGCTGAGGCGGTCAGGGGTTGGCTCCTGGCCGGCGTCAACGCCGCCAAGCGCTCAGCGCACCTCGAGGCAATCGACCATCTGCGCCGCGGAATAGAGCTGCTGGGCAAAATTCCGGAAGCGGACGTGCGGCGCGAACTCGAACTAAACCTGCAGGCCGGTTTGATTGGCTCAATTACGACGACACAGGGTGCGACGTCGCTAGAGCTCGCGGCATGCTGCGAGAGAGGACTCCAGCTCTGCCAGGAAGGCTCCTCGTCGCCGCTCGTGTTCCCTTTTATATTCGGTCAGTTCACATTCGCGAATTGCAGAGGGCGAACCGCGGAATCCGCTTCGCTCGCGGAGCTGTTCCTGCATCTTGCCGAGGGCGCCAGCTATGATTCCGGCCGGGTGATCGGACATCGTCTGCGGGGCATGGCGCGCCTCGGCGAAGGCAAAATTGCCGCAGCCAAGGAGGATCTCGAATGTTCCTTGGCTCTCTACTCGCCCGAGCGCGATGCAGCGAGCACTCACATGTTCGGTCAGAACACTCAGGTGCACAGTCAGGCGCTTCTGAGCCTTACGCTGTTCTGCCTGGGCGACGTAAACTCAGCGCTTCAGGTCGGTCGTGATGCCCTGGCAGCGGCTGATGCTCTTCATCATCCGCATTCAACCGCGATCGCGCTGTGTTATGTGGGCGGGTGGGTCTTCGGATTATGTGATGCGACCGAGCACCTGTTTCGCGAGGCCAAGCGCTTGGTCGCCCTTTCCGACCAGCACCGCCTACGAGGCTTCAGCGCGCACGGGCTGGCCTTTGTTGGGTGGGCACTTTGTCAGCGGGGTGAGCTGGACGAAGGGATGGCGAGCATCAGCAACGCTATCCACACCTTCGACCGCGCGGAGTACCGCCTGGCCGTCTCCGGCTATCTCACCAACCTAGCAGATGCGCAGCGACGCGCCGGGCGCATGAAGGAAGCGAAGCGGTCGTCTGTTCGTGCCCTCGAGATGACGTTAGAATCGAGTTTCGGATGGCACGAGCCCGAAGCGCTGAGGGTCGACGCCTTGGTTGACTGCGAGCTTTCGCCCGTTCGCCGCGATAAGATCGAAGAAAAGCTTCGGCACGCGGTGACACGAGCGCGCGAGATCGGAGTCCCGGTGCTCGAGCAACGTTGCCTGCTCAGCCTGCAGCAGTTCCTCGGCCCGGCGGGTGCGGATTTCGCGGTCAGGGCCCGCCTGAGCACGCTGGTCCATCTGGACCACCTCGCCTCGACGGTTGAAGCCTCGTCCCGAGCTATGCATCCGGAATGAGCAATAGCTGCAGCTGGACGGCCCCGCGGGGGAGTAGGACCGGTGCCGCCGTGCTTTCTAAGCCGCGGCGCTGGACTCCGGCCCGTGCACAGCCACGACCCGCTGCGTGCTAAGCAAAATGGCTAAAGGCGCGGCTCCCTTGCAGTAGGCGCTGATCGCCCTCGCAAATTTGTCGAGTTGCTCGGGACTTCCTACGTCGCCCAGGACCCACACGGTATGCCTTGTGGAAAGCAGACCGCCTATCGACCGAAGTGGGCCGTCGAGCAAAGCAGCGAAATGCGTGTAGTGATCGGCATCCGGCGCCGTTCCGAGCAGCGGACTGATGTCATCAATGATCAGAACCTGCGCCTGTCGCCATGGCCAGTAGCGAACGTTCACTGGTCCCCACTCATCGCAAAAGAAGGGTGGCGCCGCATCCAGCTTAGAGGCCATCGCGAATTCGACTAGCCGATCCAAGCTCAGGTAACGCACGCTTTTCGCCAGAAACGCGAACTCCGTACCGATTCCGGCGGCCAGTGAGGTTCGGCCAGACTGAACCGGCCCGGACAGAATGACCTGTCGAGGTATTGCGTGCGGCGGAGCCGCCGACTGAACGAGTTTCTGCAGCGCGTCGGCGGCCGGTTCGAGGATCGTGTGGTGCGCGTTCGCTAATCGGAAGAGATATGGCAGGCCTGCTTTCTGCCAGATGATCTTTTGGCGAAGCCATACGGGCGCGAGAACGATTGCCACCAACAAGATCACGATAAATCCGGGAACCGCCCAATGGGCCGGCCAGTGGAATAGCAGCCCCACCGCGGCGCCGAGGATCATGTAACCGGCGGCGATAATCGCATTTTTCTGCAGGAGCGTGCGATCGAGCGGGAACGGCCCGGTCGCGCGCTCCACGTCGCTTCGAAAGGCCCGGTATTCCCAAAAAGCGACCACCGCCATGGTTAGGAAGAAGCCGAGGAATTCGGCCCACAGAGTTGGCCATCCTAGCCAGCCGCCGAGCCGGTAAGTAATCACGGTGAACCCGAAATCCAGCAGGATGCCGAGGCAGATGTGGCCTACCTGATCGGCGAGCCAGGTATAGGAATAGGTGGCAGCGCTCTGGACCTCCTTGCCGTAAACATCCGCCCAAAACTGCTCGAGAAGCAGGCGAAGCGATATCTTAGGCGGCAGTGGCGAAGACGAATCGGAGGGTGGCCACGGCGAACCCGGCCCAATCTGTCCGACAGGCACAGACCTTCGCACCGGTGCGCGCCTCCTGCGCCCTCCAGACACTCCCGGATTATGCGCGTTCCCGCGCAAGTTGGAAGAGGCCTTGCAGATGCTTCGCGAAAATCGGTCGTAAAGGCAGCCTCTGCATGCTCGGCTGAACTGCTACGGAAGATGAAGAATCGCCACGCGAAGACATGGCGCGAGTGCGTTCGGCTCCGAGCCCGACAAGGTTGATGCTTTGCTTCAGATTGACCTTTCCGTCTGGCTGCCGGATCGCGACCACAGCATCCTCGAGATCGATCAGATATTCCTTCTGCAGCCGTGCCAGTTCCATGAGGGCGCGGTCCGCCTCGGTGACGTTATCAAAGCCAACACGACGAGTTCAGCCATGTTTTGCCCTTTCACTGCAGGAGGACCCTCGTGCGCGAATGACTCGCGAGCGCGGTGCCGCGATGCCTCTCGCGAGCGCGTGCTAATCACGCGCGCGGCCTCGGGCTGACACCATCCATCAGCCTCCAAGGACCCCGGCGGGCGAGGTGATCGCTTCAAAGCGTCGCTCGTCGATGGAGGTGTTGCCGGTCAGTAGTAGCGACAGGCGCCGTAGTATGAGTCGTAGTAGGCATAGGGCCCGCAGCCGCCGTAGTACGCGGCGCCGACTCCGGCCGCAACCCCGGCCGCCGCCAAGCCATAGCCGTACCGACGATAGCCGTAGCCGTAACCGCGATAACCGCCATAAGGCCGATATCCATAGCGACCCCAGCCCGGCCGGCCGGCGATTGGGCCCGCCGCGCCCCAGCCTGGCCGGACCGCCCCGCCCTAGCCCGGGCGCCCCGCGACCGGTCCCGCCGCGCCCCAGCCCGGCCGTCCTATGCCGCCGCGATACCCGCGACCGACGGCCACGCCGCGGTAGCCACCACCTCGGTACCCACCGCCGCGGAAGCCAGGACGCGCGTCAGCCTCAGTCACGCTGGTGACGATCAGGGTGGCAAGAGTCGCCGCGGCGATCATCAACGTTTTCATGGTCTCGTCTCCTTCGGAGTCACAAACGCGCAGGAGGGCTCATCATCAACTCGGGATGAAACTGATCCACCGTCTAAGACCTGCTTGATCAAAGAGGACTGCCTCAGCGTCCCAGGCACGCGGGGACCTCGAAGCCGCCGATCTGAACGCTCAAGACCGTCCCGAGGGGTGTGCCGAGGGGATCTCTACGAGTGGGACAGTGCGGGATAGATCAGCCGGAACCGATGCCGGCGAACGGCAGCTTTCCACGGTTTCCACCTCGAAAGTGGTCATTCCGCTTTCGGCCAACTTCGGCCGTTGCGATTGACCGGGTCGATGTCCGAGTGGGGTCAAAGCTGCCTTTCGCGCATCCGAGGCGAACATCCGCTTACAGCCGTATCAGGACTGAAGACCACATGCTTATGGCCTGCTCACACGGAAAATCAGCGAGTCCCACTGCTACCTATATGCTCCCTGATTCCGATTTCCCTCGCGGCTTATAAAGTTAGAACATTGAAGTTTAAGAGCTATTTTTCGCAGCAATAACAATGGTGCGCTCCCCGGAGGGGAGCGGCGGCAGAGAACCACGCATGGGAATAGATGTCAAGGACTATTTTTCCATGACGAGGGGGTGGCGCCGGTCGGCCCGATGCGCGCCCGCCTCTCCCGAGGGAGAGGCCGAGTCGCGCCGTCAGGCGCGACCGGGTGAGGGGAGCGCCCGCCGGGGCAGAGGGCGCCTTCTGCGGAAGGGGCGTAAACCCCTCACCCGGTCGCTTCGCGACTCGACCTCTCCCTTCGGGAGAGGTGGGGCGCGGCTTTGTACGGCCGGCCGAACCCTCTATATGCGTCCGGCATCCCAGAAGGATCTCCGCATGCCGGCGACGAGCGTCCTCGACCTCATCGGCAAGACGCCGCTCGTCGAGATCACGCGCTTCGACGTGGGCCCGTGCCGGCTGTTCCTGAAGCTCGAATCGGCAAACCCGAGCGGCTCGATCAAGGACCGCCCGGCCCGCGCCATGATCGACGCCGCCGAGGCGGACGGGCGCTTGCGCGAAGGCGGCACGGTCGTCGAGGCGACGGCCGGCAATACCGGCGTCGGGCTCGCCCTCGTCGCCTCGCGCAAGGGCTACCGCACCGTCCTCGTCGTCCCCGACAAGATGTCGCGCGAGAAGATCCTGCACGCCCGCGCGCTCGGCGCCGAGGTGATCGTCACCCGCTCGGACGTCGGCAAGGGCCACCCGGACTACTACCAGGACCTGGCGCTGACGATCACCGAGCGGACGCCCGGCGCCTTCTACGCCAACCAGTTCGCCAATCCGGCAAACCCGGCGGCGCACGAGGCGACGACCGCGCCCGAGATCCTCGAGGAGATGGGCGGCGATCTCGATGCGGTGGTGGTCGGCGTCGGCTCCGGCGGCACGCTCACCGGCGTCGGGCGCTACATGCGGCGCGCCTCGCCGAAGACCAAGATGGTGCTCGCGGATCCGGCCGGCTCGGTGCTGGCGCCGCTCGTCGAGACCGGGATCATGGGCGAGGCCGGCTCCTGGGCCGTCGAGGGCATCGGCGAGGATTTCGTGCCGCCGAACTGCGACCTCTCGCTGGTGAAGAAAGCCTACTCGATAGCCGATCCCGAGAGCTTCGGCGCCTCTCGCGATCTTCTGCGGAAGGAAGGCATCCTCGCCGGCTCCTCGTCCGGCACGCTGCTTGCAGCGGCGCTGCGCTATTGCCGCGAGCAGGCGGCGCCGAAGCGTGTGGTCAGCTTCGTCTGCGACAGCGGCGCGAAGTACCTCTCCAAGGTCTTCAACGACGCCTTCATGGCCCAGGAGGGCTGGTTCGGACGCGCGCGCACCGGCACCGTGCGCGACGTCGTCATCAACCGCTACGACGAGGGCTCCGAGATCTTCGTCTCCCCGAACGAGACCGTCGCCTCGGCCTTCGCCCGCATGCGCGCCGCCGACGTGTCGCAGCTGCCGGTGATCGAGGGCGACCGCGTCGTCGGCCTCGTCGAGGAGAGCGACCTTCTCGACGCGCTCGTCGCCGCCGGCGAGACCATGGCTGAGGTTTTCCGGACGCCGGTCGGCGAGGTCATGGTGTCGCGGCTCGAGACGATCTCGGCCGACGCAGCCGTCGCCGATCTCCTGCCGCTGTTCCGCCGCGGCCTCGTGCCGCTCGTCATGGACGGGGCGAAGTTCCTCGGGCTCGTGACCCGCATCGACCTCATCAACCATTTCCGGGTGCGCGACCGATGATCGAGAAGAACCAGCTCGCCTTCGACACCCGCTGCATCCATGCCGGCCAGGAGCCGGACCCGACCACCGGCGCCGTGATGATGCCGATCTACGCCACCTCGACCTACGCGCAGGAGAGCCCGGGCGTCCACAAGGGCTACGAATACGCGCGCTCGCAGAACCCGACCCGCATGGCCTTCGAGCGCTGCATCGCCGACCTCGAGGGCGGCCAGGCCGGCTTCGCCTTCGGCTCCGGGCTTGCCGCGACCGCGACCGTGCTCGACGCGCTCGACCACGGCGCGCACGTCGTCGCCTCGGACGACCTCTACGGCGGCACGCGGCGGCTGTTCGAGCGCGTGCGCCGCCGCTCGGCGGGGCTTGCCATCACCTATGTCGACCTCTCGAACCTCGATGCGGTGCGGGCGGCGCTGAGGCCCGAGACGAAGCTCGTCTGGATCGAGACGCCGACCAATCCGCTGCTCAAGCTCTGCGACCTCGAGGCGATCGCCGGCGTCGCGAAGGCGCCTGGGCGGTGGCTTGCCGCCGACAACACCTTCGCGAGCCCCTACGTCCAGCGCCCGCTCGAATACGGCTTCGACCTCGTCGTGCATTCGGCGACGAAGTACCTCAACGGCCATTCCGACATGGTCGGCGGCGTCGCCGTCGTCGGCCACGACGACGAGCTGCGCGAAAAGCTCGCCTTCCTGCAGAACGCCGTCGGCGCGATCTCGGGCCCGTTCGACAGTTTTCTCGCCTTGCGCGGATTGAAGACGCTGGCGCTGCGCATGGAGCGGCATTGCGCCTCCGCGCTCAAGATTGCGCAATTCCTGGAGGCGCACCCGCGCGTCGAGGCGGTGATCTACCCGGGGCTCGCCTCGCATCCGCAGCACGCGCTCGCGCGTCGGCAGATGCGCGGCTTCGGCGGCATCGTGACGGCGCGCGTCAGTGGCGGGCTTGCGGGCGCGACACGCTTCCTCGAGCGCACGCAGCTGTTCACGCTCGCCGAGAGCCTCGGCGGCGTCGAGAGCCTGATCGAGCACCCGGCGATCATGACCCACGCCTCGGTTCCGGCCGAGGTCCGCGCCGCGCTCGGCATCGACGACGGCCTCGTCCGCCTCTCGGTCGGCATCGAGGATGCCGACGACTTGATCGACGACCTCAGGAGCGCGCTGGAGTGACTCTCTCCCCTGTCATTCCGGGGCTCCGCGAAGCGGAGAGCCCGGAACCCATAAACGCCTGTGGCGCCGAATGCGCACGACCGCATCAGCAGCATCGGGAAGGTTCGTGTTTATGGGTTCCGGGCTCGGGCCTTTGGCCCGCCCCGGAATGACAGCCCCATGCCTCGCGCGCTGATCATCGTGCTCGACTCGGTCGGCATCGGCGGGGCCGAGGATGCCGCGACCTATGGCGATGCCGGCGCCGATACGGTCGGCCACATCGCCGAGGCCTGCGCCCGCGGCGAGGGCGACCGCGCCGGGTTGCGCGAGGGTCCGCTGCACCTGCCGAACCTCGCTGCGCTCGGCCTCGGCCTTGCCTGCGCGGCCTCGAGCGGGCGCATGCCGCCGAACCTCGAGGCGTTCGGCGAGCCCGCCGGGCGATGGGGCTATGGCGTCGAGACCTCGCGCGGCAAGGACACGCCCTCCGGCCACTGGGAGATCGCCGGCGTGCAGGTCGATTTCGACTGGGGCTATTTCCCGAACGCCGAGCCGGCGTTCCCGCCCGAGCTCACGAACGCGCTCATCGCCGAGGCGCAACTCCCCGGCATCCTCGGCGACCGCCACGCCTCCGGCACCGCGATCCTCGACGAGCTCGGCGCCGAGCACATCCGCACGGGGAAGCCGATCTGCTACACCTCGGTCGACAGCGTGTTCCAGATCGCGGCGCACGAGGAGGCGTTCGGCCTCGAGCGCCTGTACGAGGTCTGCCGCGTCGCGCGCCGCTTGTGCGATCGCTACCGTATCGGCCGCGTCATCGCGCGGCCGTTCCTCGGCTCGCGCGAGACCGGCTTCGCCCGCACGCCGAACCGCAAGGACTTCTCGACCCCGCCGCCCGCCGACACCATCCTCGACGTCGCGACGAAGGCCGGCCGCGCCGTCGTGACGGTCGGCAAGATCGGCGACATCTTCGCCCATCGCGGCACCGGCGAAGAGGTGAAGCCCGCCGGCAACGACGCCTGCCTGTCGGCGGCGCTCGCGGCGCTCGCGCGTCTCGCCGACGGCGGCTTCGTCTTCGCGAACCTCGTCGATTTCGACAGCGATTTCGGCCATCGCCGGGACGTGCCGGGCTATGCGGCGGCGCTCGAGGCCTTCGACCGCCGCGTGCCCGAGATCTGGGCGGCGCTCAGGCCCGGCGACCTCGCGATCATCACCGCCGACCACGGCAATGATCCGACGTGGCGCGGCACCGACCACACCCGCGAGCACACCCCGATCCTCGCCTTCGGCCCCGGCATCGGCGGCGGCGCGATCGGGCGCCGCGAGACGCTTGCGGACATCGGCGCCACTGTGGCGAAGCACCTCGGCCTGCCGACGCTTGCAGCGGGAACGGGCTGGGGTTGATCCGCGGCCGTCATTCCGGGGCTCGCGAAGCGAGAACCCGGAACCCATAACCACCAGCGACGGCGAACGCGCACGATCAGGCGGTCAGAACGGCATCGTGATCGCCGTCACCTTCGGGACCGAGCCCTCGGTGTAGTCGAAGCGCAGGACAAGGTCGTAGAGCTCGCCCGGCCAGGGGTTGGGGCATTCGCCCGCCCTCGCGCCGAGCGCGCGCGCCAGCCCCGGTAGCGCCTTGTGGCGCCAGGCGACAACCACGCGCTGGCCGGCGTAGTCCGGATCGGCGAGCAGCTCCGCCGCGAAGACTTCGCTGCGCTGGTCCGAGACGTCGTGGCGCAGCCGGGCGCCGGTCGCTTTCGCCAGCGGCCCGAGCGTCTCGCGCGGCCGGCGGCTCAGGAGCTTGTCGGCCGCCGCAAAGAGGATGTCCGGCCGGCCGAAGGTCGCGGGCAGCCATCCGGCAAGCCGCTCGGCGCGCTGCCGTCCGGCTTCGGAGAGATGCGGATCGATCGGGCTGCGCGGCTTCTCGGCGTGGCGCATCACGAGGATACTGGACGGCGCCACCTCAACGCCCGCCGCTCACCGGGAGGATGGCGCCGGTCACGTAGGCGGCCTCCGTCGACAGCAGCCACAGGATCGCCTCGGCGCATTCCTCGGCCGTGCCGGTGCGTCCCATCGGCACCGTCGGGGCGAGCTGCTTCAAGCGGTCGCCGAGCCCGGCTTCGGCGTGGATCTCGGTCTCGATCAGTCCCGGCATGATGGCGTTGACGCGGATGCCGTCGGCGGCCCACTCGCGGGCAAGGCCGATGGTGAGCGCGTTCACGGCGCCCTTCGCGGCCGCGTATGCGGTCCACTGATTTGCGCCGCCGAGCACCGCCGCGATCGACGACAGATTCACGATCGCGCCGCCCTTGCCGCCGCTCTTCGTCGACATGCGGCGCACGGCTTCGCGCGTGCACAGCATCAGCCCGGTGACGTTGACGTCGAGCACGCGCCGGATCGCGGCGGCGTCGTACGAGTCGATCCGCCCGGCCTTGCCGGTGATGCCGGCGTTGTTGACGAGCGCGTCGACCCTCCCGAACTCGCGGTCGACCGCCTCGAACATCGCCGCGACCGCGGCCTCGTCGGCGGTGTCGGCCCGGAAGAGCATCGCCCGGCCGCCGCCGGCGCGGATCTCGTCCGCGACCGCCCGCGCCCGCTCCTCGCGGCTGATGTAGTTGACGCACACCGCATAGCCGCGCTTCGCGGCGAGAAGCGCGGTCGCGGCGCCGATGCCGCGGCCGGAGCCGGTGACGAGGGCGATCTTGGTCATGGCATCTCCGAAGGGCGTGGCGGCGCGGCTGCGACGTCGTCTAAGTTCCTCAAAACCCAAGCGCAAGTTGACGATCCGGCGCTTTTGCCCCAGATTCCCGCCTCGTGACGTCGAGGCTCTCCGGGCACCTGCTTTGGAGAGCCTTATCTATTTCCGGCGTAGAGTTCTTCTGCATGAGCACCGCGAATCGCTCGACCCATATCCGCCTGACCTCGCACCCGGAGCCGAGCGGCGGCGTCGCGCGGCGTCCGATCCGCTGGGGGGCGGCGGAGCCGAAGGTGCGCGGGCCGGTGATCGGGTCGGTGACGAACCCGGCCGACCGCAACGTCATCGGCGCCCATGGCGGCGCCTATTCGCTCTACCGGGCGCTCGCGATCTCGGCCCGGGCCCTCAATCCGCTGGCGCGGCCGGACCTCACCAACACCCATCCGACCGTCGGCATCGGCCCGCACCCGCAATGGGCCGACCCCGAGCGGATCGTGTCGCTCGACCCCTGGGGCCACCTCGTCGGCGAGGTCTTTGCCGACGAGATCGCCGGCGGCACGGATATCCGTCCGACGATCGCCATCACCAAGGCGCGGCTCAACATGCCGGAGATCCTCGCCGCCATGGGGGCGCATCGCCTGGCGCCGGACGGCGGCACGCTGCATGCCTCCGGCGACATCTCGGTGACGAAGATCGCCATCGACCCGGTCTGGCACCTGCCCGGCATCGCGGCGCGTTTCGACGTTTCCGAGCAGGCGCTGCGGCGAACCCTCTTCGAGCAGACCGGCGGCATGTTTCCGGATCTCGTCACGCGCCCCGACATGCAGGTCTTCCTGCCGCCGATCGGCGGCATGACGGTCTACATCATGGGCGAGGTCGCGGCGCTCACCGACGACAAGCGCCGCATCAGCTGCCGGGTGCATGACGAGTGCAACGGCTCGGACGTGTTCGGCTCCGACATCTGCACCTGCCGGCCCTATCTCGTGCACGGCATCGAGGAATGCGTGAAGGAGGCCCAGAAGGGCGGCGCCGGCGTCATCGTCTACAATCGCAAGGAAGGCCGGGCGCTCGGCGAGGTGACGAAGTTCCTCGTCTACAATGCGCGCAAGCGCCAGGCGGGCGGCGACCAGGCCGCGACCTATTTCGAGCGCACCGAATGCGTCGCCGGCGTCCAGGATGCGCGCTTCCAGCAGCTCATGCCCGACGTGCTACACTGGCTCGGCATCCGCCGCATCGACCGGCTGATGTCGATGTCGAACATGAAGTATGACGCCATCGTCTCGTCCGGCATCGAGGTCGTCGAGCGCGTGCCGATCCCGCCGGAGCTCGTCCCGCCCGACGCCGCCGTCGAGCTCGAGGCCAAGAAGGCGGCGGGTTACTACACGCCCGACGACGGCCACGACGCGAAGGGGCTCGCCGGCGTCAAGGGACGGGATCTGGAGCGGTTCTGACCGCCGCCTTTTCCGTCAGGGTCAGCGCCGTCGCGGTGAGCATCACCGCGCCGCCGATCGCCTCCGCCCAGCCGAACGGCTCGTGCGCGTAGACGACCCCGATCGCGACCGCGATGATCGGGCTGACGAAGGCGTAGAGCCCGGCCCTGAAGGCGCCCCAGTCGCGCACCAGCCAGAGGAAGATCGAGAAGGCGCCGAGCGAGCCCCCGAGCACCAGGACGGCAAGGCCGAGGAGCGCCCGCTCGTCCCCGAGCGCCGCGAAACGCGCCGGGTCGTAGCCCTCGACGAGGAGGGAGACCGGAACGAGCCCGATCGCGCCGAGCGAGGTCTCCCAGAAGGCGAGCACCAGCGGCGGCATCGACTGCGTCAGCGGCCGGCTGATGACCGAGCCCCAGGCATAGCACAGGGTGCCGGCGGCGACCGCGGCGAGGCCGAACGCCGCCCGCGTGCCGCTCTCGGCCGCGCCCGTCCGCCCGGAGAACAACAGGACGAGGCCGAGGATTCCAAGGCCGATCGCCCCGGCGCGGCGCCTGGTGATCCGCTCCTGCCCGTAGACGGCCCCGATCGCCACGAGGAAGATCGGCATCAAGGCCAGGTTGACGATCGCCGATATACCGGTCGGCGCGTTCGCCACGCCCCAGAACACGAAGGCATAGCAGGCGGTGGTGATGAGGAGCGAGGCGACGACGATCCGCCCGAAGCGAGGAGCGCGCAACGGCAGGCCTCGTGCGAGCGCGATGGCGAGAAAGCACAAGCCGGCAAGGAGGAAGCGCACGGTGGCGAGGAAGATCGGCGGCACGGCCTCTGCGGCGAGCTTCATCGGCAGCCAGGTCAGGCCCCAGATCAGCGCCATGAGCCCGAAGGCTGCAATGCGGGTCGCGCTTCCGCCGAAGATCATCCGGTGCTCCTAGCAGGACGCGTGCCGCTGCGCCGAAGGCCAAGCGCAAAGCTTCGCGATTCTCAAGGCTGCCGCCGTGTCAGGGGCTCTTAATCTCTGTCCGCCAATCTGCGGCGAGAGCTGCGGGGAGAATCAGCAATGCGTGCGGGGCGGACGGCCGGAGCCGTGTTCGGCGTCGTCGCGATGGCGTTGGCGGCGCCGGCGCTCGCCGGCGACAACGGCGTCTTTGCCGAGCGGATCGTGTTCGGCCAGGCGGCCGTGCTCGAGGGTCCGGCCGCTTCCCTCGGGCTCGGCATGCGGGAGGGCCTGCTTGCCGCGTTCGGCGAGGTGAACCGGGCCGGCGGCGTCAAGGGCCGCAAGCTCGAGCTCGTCAGCCGGGACGACGGCTACGAGCCGAAGCGGTCGATCGAGGCGACCCGCAGCCTTCTCGACGACGACAAGGTGTTCGCGCTCGTCGGGCCGGTCGGAACGCCGACCTCGGCGGCGACGCAGCCGATCGCGACGGAGGCCGGCGTACCCTTCATCGGCGCCTTCACCGGGGCCGAGTTCCTGCGCGCGCCGCACAAGCCGGCGGTGGTCAACGTCCGGGCCTCCTATTTCCAGGAGACGGAGACCATGGTCGAGCGCCTGACGAAGGACCTCGGCGTCAAGCGCATTGCGATCTTCTACCAGGACGACGCCTTCGGCCGGGCCGGGCTCGCGGGCGTCCAGCGGGCGCTCGAGCGCCGCAGGATGGAGCTCGTCGCCGAGGGCACCTATGAGCGCAACACCGTCGCGGTGAAGCGGGCGCTGCTCGACATCCGCCGCGGCAAGCCCGACGCCGTGATCATGGTCGGGGCCTACAAGCCGTGCGCCACCTTCATCCGGCTCGCCCGCGAGCACGGCCTCGACGCGACCTTCGTCAACATCTCCTTCGTCGGCAGCGACGCGCTCGCGAGGGAACTCGGGCCGGACGGGGCAGGGGTCGTGGTGACGCAGGTCGTGCCGTTCCCGGGCGACGCGGCGATCCCGGTCGTTGCCCGCTACCAGGCGGCGCTGAAAGCGCGCGATGCCGCCGCGAAGCCCGGCTTCGTCTCTCTCGAGGGCTACATGGTCGGGCGCCTCGTCGCGGCGGCACTGGAGAAGGTCGAGGGCGAGCCGACCCGCAAGGCGCTCCTCGAGGCGATCGTCGCCGCCCGGAGCTTCGACCTCGGCGGCGTCAGGCTCGTCTACGGCGCCGACGACAACCGCGGCATGGCCGAGGTCTTCCTGACCGTGCTCGGTCCCGACGGCGCCTTCAAGCCGGTCCAGACGCTCGCCCGCGCCGGCGGCTGACGCATCCCAGGCAATTTATTTTCGGAAAAGCGGCCCATGATCGAATTCAGCATCGCCAAGCA
>Ga0136846_1235134_pt1 | contig 18800 bp, 16 predicted proteins | sample HopSoiMetagenom2_FD_96841 | JGI IMG/M metagenome (GOLD analysis project Ga0136846, IMG submission 96841) | Grasslands soil microbial communities from Hopland, California, USA - 2 Assembly 2016 (version 4) | ecosystem: Environmental > Terrestrial > Soil > Grasslands | place: USA: Hopland...
GAGAAGAGCGCGTATATCTCGTTGCGCGCGTACTTGGCGTGGTAGACGTCCCCGGACAGCGGCAGGGCGTTCCACACGGTCGCGCAGGTGATCGGGGCGCGGTCGGTCAGGAGTTTTGCCGTGCAGTGGATTCTGCGGGCGGCCAGTGACACTTCGATGTAACGGTCATCACCCTTGTGTTCCATGCCTCGTTCCATGCCTCGTTCCATGCTTCTCATGCGTTCCCCGCATTCCCTGGTGCATAACTCGTGTGGTCTCGGGTAGCCGCGCGGCCATGGCTCCATCAAACGCACCACCACGCGCGCCATCACGCGCATCACAAGGTCTCGGACGCCGGTCGCTGCTCGCGGGGGTGGCGGCGCTCGGCACGCTCGGTACGGTCGGTTCCCTCGGCACCGGGTGCAGCCGGGTGTCCGCCGACTCCGGTGTCCCGGGCGGTGACCTCCTCGGCCGGCTCCGGGCGCAGGGGGTCGTACGGCTCGGTATCGCCGGTGAGATTCCCCAGGGATTCATCGACAAGGACGGCGAGCTGACCGGCGAGGCGCCCGAGTTGGCGAGGGTCATCTTCAAGCGGCTGGGGGTGGACCGGGTCCAGCCCGTGCCCACCGAGTTCGGCTCGCTCATTCCGGGGCTTAATTCGCAGCAGTTCGATGTCGTGGCCGCCGGGATGTATGTCAATCCGGAACGCTGCGAACAGGTGATCTTCGCCGATCCCGACTACCAGATGCTCGATTCCTTCATCGTCCGCAAGGGAAATCCCAAGGATCTTCACAATTACCGGGACATTGTCGAGAAGAAGGCCAGACTCGCGACCGGAACCGGATATGCCGAGATCCAGTACGCCGTCGAGGCCGGATACAAGGAGAGCGATCTCCTCATCGTGCCCGACCAGGTGGCCGGACTGAATGCCGTGGAGGCCGGGCGGGTCGACGCTTTCGCCGGTACGGCGGTCACCACCCGTCTGGTGGTGAAGAAGTCCCGCAAGACCGAGGCCACGAAGGCCTTCGCCCCGCTCGTCGACGGCAAGCCGCATGTCGACGGGGGCGCCTTCGCGTTCCGGCTGACCGAGACGAGGCTCCGGGACGCCTTCAACGTCGAGTTGCACAAGATGAAGAAGAGCGGCGAGGTGTTCCGCATCCTGCGGCCGTTCGGCTTCACACGGGCCGAGATGACCGATCTGACCGCGAAGGAGCTGTGCGGCGGATGACCTCCGGACTCTGGGAAATAGTGCTCAGGGGAGTCTGGGTCACGGTCCAACTCCTCTTCTTCAGCGCCATGTTGGGTGCCCTCGTCGCCTTCGTCGTCGGGATCGCGCGGACCCACCGACGGCGGTCGGTGCGCTTCCTCGCGGGCTGCTACACCGAGGTGTTCCGGGGGACCTCGGCGCTCGTGATGATCTTCTGGGTGTACTTCGTGCTGCCGCCCGCCTTCGGCTGGCAGCTGGTGCCGATGTGGGCGGGCACGCTCGCACTCGGGCTGACGTACGGGGCGTACGGCACGGAGATCGTGCGGGGCGCGCTGAACGCCGTCGAGCCGGCGCAGTGGGAGGGCGGGATCGCGCTCGGGTTCACGCCCTGGCAGCGGATGCGGCTGATCCTGCTGCCGCAGGCGGTGCCGGAAATGATCCCCTCCTTCGGGAACCTGCTGATCGAGCTGCTCAAGGGCACCGCTCTGGTCTCCGTCATGGGCATGGGCGACCTGGCCTTCAGCGGCAACCTGGTGCGCCTCGCACTGCAGGAGAGCGCGGAGATCTACTCGTACATCCTGCTGATCTACTTCGCGATCGCCTTCCTCCTCGCCCGGCTCATGCGCGGGCTGGAGAAGCGGCTGAAGGGCGGTGTCGCGTGAAGTGGGACTGGGGCGCCGTACGCGATTTCATGCCGCAGTTCTGGGACGGGCTGCTCGTCACCCTCCAGGCGCTGGCCCTCGGGTCGCTGATCTCGTTCACGCTGGGGCTGGTCTGGGCGCTGCTGATGCGGACGCCGACACGCTGGGTGCGCTGGCCGGTTGGGGCGGTCACGGAGTTCGTGCGGGACACTCCGCTGCTCGTGCAGTTGTTCTTCCTGTTCTACGTCCTGCCCGAGTGGGGCATCGCCGCCTCCGCGCTGACCACCGGTGTCGTCGCGATCGGGCTGCACTACTCGACGTACACGATGCAGGTCTACCGTGCCGGCATCGAGGCCGTGCCGCCCGGCCAGTGGGAGGCGGCCACCGCGCTCAGCATGCCGCTGCGGCGCACCTGGACGGCGGTGATCCTGCCGCAGGCGGTGCGCCGGGTCGTACCGGCGCTCGGCAACTACGTGATCGCGATGCTCAAGGACACGCCGCTGCTGATGACGGTCACCGTGCTGGAGATGCTCGGCCAGGCGCGGCTCTTCGCCCAGGAGCACTTCCAGTTCACCGAGCCGCTGACCGTGATCGGCGTCGCCTTCATCCTCATCTCCTTTCCCGCCTCCCTCCTCGTACGAGCTCTGGAGCGACGCCTTGCCAGTTGACACCGACAAAACCTCTGACCACAGCCCTGTTTCGGACACGCCTGCGGAACTGGTCCGGCTGGACCAGGTCACCAAGCGGTTCGGTGAGCAGACCGTGCTCGACCGGCTGAGCCTCTCGGTCGAGGCGGGGCGGCATGTCACGCTCATCGGTCCGTCCGGGTCGGGCAAGACGACGATCCTGCGGATGCTGATGACCCTGACCAAGCCCGACGAGGGCACGATCACCGTCGACGGGGAGGCGCTGTTCCCGGCGCCCGAGAAGCGGGTCCGCGAGGTGCGGAAGAAGATCGGGATGGTGTTCCAGCACTTCAACCTCTTCCCGAACATGAGCGTGCTGCGCAACATCACCGAGGCGCCCGTGACCGTCCTCGGCCTGCCGAAGGACGAGGCGGAGGCGCGTGGGCGCGAGCTGCTGGAGCTGGTGGGCCTCGCGGACAAGTGCGACGAGCGGCCGTCCCGGCTGTCGGGCGGGCAGCAGCAGCGGGTGGCGATCGCGCGGGCGCTGGCCATGCGCCCGCAGGTGCTGCTGCTCGACGAGGTGACCTCGGCGCTCGACCCCGAGCTGGTCGCGGGTGTTCTGGACGTGCTGCGGGACATCGCCCGCAGCACGGACATCACGATGCTCTGCGTGACCCACGAGATGGGCTTCGCCCGGGACATATCCGACCAAGTGCTGATGTTCGATTCTGGCCATGTGATCGAATCCGGTTCACCGGAGCAGATCTTCGGCGATCCGGAACAGGACAGAACGCGCGAATTCCTCAGTGCGATGCTCTGAGCATGCGGGAGCGTGCCGGAGGGGGGCACCGAGGAGATCTTTTTAATGCCAATGGCATATGCCAGATGACCAGTGCCCCTGCTGAGAGGCCGCGACCCCGGCGACAATCTCGTCAACGCCCCCTCCACGCAGCCCCCTTGGCGGCTATCGTGGAGGGGATTGGCTGTCCGGATCACGGCTAAAAGCAAGCCAGGGGGAACACCGTGGCTCTCAAGCACGAGCCGACCGCGCCGCACCACTCGCCCCAGGACGCCCTGCGCGTCCTGGAGACGGTGGCGCGGCACTCCGCCGGTGTCACCGACGCCGAAATCGCCCGCCAGACCCACCTCGGCACAGACCAGCTCACCCCTCTCCTGCGCATGCTGCGCCGCGAGGGGTACGTCGAACAGGCCGCCGACGGTTCGTACGTCACCGGCACCGCCCTCAGCCGCCTCGGCTCCACGCACGGCCACGACCAGGCCCTGCGCACCCAGCTCCAGCACACCCTCGACCGGCTGCGCGACTCGGTGGGCGCGGCCGTCTACATGAGCCGGTACGTCGACGGCGAGATCCACATCACCCAGTGCGCGGACAGCGCGGCGACCCCCGCGGTCAACGAGTGGGTCGACTTCCGCTCCGCCGCGCACGCCAGCGCGATCGGCAAGAGCCTGCTGGGCCAGCTCGACCACAACAGCCGACGCGATCATCTCGCCCGCCACAAACTGGCCCGCCTCACCTCGCGCACGATCACCAACGAGCGGCTCCTGCTCTCCCGCCTGGAGACCCAGCCGCCCACGGTGCCGGTCCTGGACCTCCAGGAGTACGCGGTGGGCACGGTCTGCGCGGCGGTCCCGATCACGGCCGGCTCGACGGTCGGCTGCCTCGCCCTCTCCCTCCCTGTCCGCCACGCCCACCGCCTGCGCCAGGCGGCAGACCGCCTGAACCGAGGCGCGGCGCCGGTGCTGCTGTCACTGGCCATCTAGCCCCTGACCGAGGCAGGGAAACCTGGTCCGGAGCACCCTCCCGGACCAGGTAGTATTTTCTCTGTCGCCAGCCGCGAGAGCGGTGGGCGAGAGTCATGCGCCGCTAGCTCAGTTGGTTAGAGCAGCTGACTCTTAATCAGCGGGTCCGGGGTTCGAGTCCCTGGCGGCGCACAAAAAGACGAGGGCGATTGTGTTCGCAGAAAGCGCGAACACAATCGCCCTCGTCTTTTTGTGCGCGGCTTCGCCGCACGTCGTGGGGGCCTCGCCGCCCACACCCCCTCTGCTCCAGCGGGTCCTCGTTCGCCCGGCGCCCTACCTGCTCAGCAGTTCCTCGCGCCCCCGCTCCCGGTACCGTTCAAGTAGTTCCGCCACGTCGGGGTCGGTCAGTCTGCGGTACGTGTTCTCGCCCGGCGGGCGCCACCACACCGGGTCCGGGGAGCGGAAGCCCTCGTGTCTGAGGGACGTTCGGTGGATCTTGTTGGTTGCGGTGACCGGCATGCGGTGCACGACACGGACGAAGCGGGGCGCCATCTTCGTGCCCAGGTCGGGCTGCGCGGCCAGGAAGGCGGAGAAGGCCGCCGGGTCGAAGGTGCCGGCCAGCGTTGCCATGACCTGGTCGCCCGCCACCGGGTCCGGCACCGCGTACACGGCGACGGCCACCGCGCCCTCGTACCGGGCGAGGATGTTCTCGATCGTCGCGGCGGCCAGGTTCTCGCTGTCGACGCGCAGCCGGTCGTCGGCGCGGCCCGCGAAGTAGAGGAAGCCGTCCGGGTCCCGGTAGAAGAGGTCGCCCGTCCAGTACCAGCCGTCCCGACGCCGGGCCGACTCCGCCTCCGGGTTGCGCCAGTAGCCCTCGAAGGGGTTGGCGCCCCGGTTCACCAACTCCCCTATCGCAGCGGTGCCGTTGAGCAGGCGGCCTGAGGCGTCCAGGACGGCCGGCGGGCACTCGGCACCGGTCGCCGGGTCGACCACCGCGAGGTCGTCGCCCGGCGCGGCCCGGCCGATCGCGCCGGCCGGGGTGCCGGGCGTCCACCGCACCGCCGCGCCGCCCTCCGAGGAGCCGTACCCCTCCACCAGCCGTACCCCGAACCGCAGTTGGAAGGCCGCCGCGTCCACCGCCCCCGCCTCCGTGCCGAAGCCCAGCCGCAGGGGGTTGTCCCGGTCGTCGGGCCTGGCGGGCGTCGCCAGCAGGTACTGGACGGCCCGGCCCACGTACGTGAAATAGGTCGCCCCGTAACGGCGTACGTCCGTCAGGAAGTTGGAGGCCGAGAAGCGGCGGCGCAGCGCGACCCCCGCTCCCGCCGCCAGGGCCGGAGACCAGTCCGCGATCACCGCGTTGCCGTGGAACATCGGCATGCAGACGTAGTGCACGTCGTCCGGGCGCACCCCGAAGTTCCCGGCCAGCGTCAGCCCGGCGGCGGCCAGCCTGCCCTGGGAGCAGATCGCGGCCTTGGGGGCGCCGGTCGAGCCCGAGGTGAAGTAGAGGAGGAGGCGGTCGGCGGGCGTGGCGCGAGAGGGGTCCGGGGTCGCGTCCGCGTAGCGGGACAGGAGGGTTTCGTACTCCTCGGTGTCGGTCAACAGCAGGCGTACGCCGGGGAGTTCGAGGTCGGCGAGGAGCGGGAGGTGGGCGCGCTCGGTGATCAGGAGCGGGCACTCGGTGTGCAGGATGTCGCGGGCCAGTTCAGGGCCCCGGCGGGTCGGGTTGATGCCGGCGACGGCGGCACCGGCGAGAGCCGCCGCGCTCAACCACAGGGGGTATTCAGGGGTGTTGTCGAGCAGGACGCCCACGTGCGGCTCGGCGCCCGGCGGCAGCAGGTCCGCCAGGAGCGCGGCCCTGGCCGCCGCGCCCGCGGCCACCTCGTGATGCGTGAGCGTCACGTCCTCGCACCACAGCCCCGGCCGGTGGTCGCCCCACCGCGCCGCCACGAGTTCCGCGACCGTGCGCCTGCCCGACCCGGCAGGCTCCATGGACTCCTTGAACCCCTTGAACTCCATGGGCGCGCACGGTAATTGACTTACCGTCAGATGTGGAGGGTCACGGCGTCTCCGTGGTCACGATCCAGTCGGGCGGGAACGTCTCCCCGGTGTCCTCGTTGATCTCGTACCCGTGGTCCGTACCGAAGAAGGCGCCTCCGAACGGTGCGGACATCTCGTTGTACGTCACCATGAACGCGACGGAGAACGCCACGATCAGGCCGAGGAACCCGAGACCGGCGACCAGGGCCAGCCCGTGCCGGACCGGGCTCGGGCGGTGTGCCGTGGCGATGACCTGCTGGCCCTCGCTGTAGAAGACGGTGACGTAGTCGCCCTCGATGACCGTGCCCGGTCCGTGCGCTTCCTCGAAGCGGATGGTGCGGCCGTCGCGCGCGACGAACTCGTACACGTGGTGCAGCGTCGTGTGCACGGACGAGTCGCCGGAACCGCCGCTCGTGGTCGTGTACGCCCGAAGGCAGCGCGCCTCGGCGGTCAGGCCGCTGGTCCAGGCGCGGCGCATCCGCAGCACCCGCCGAATCAGGAACGCGGCGCCCGCGAGGGCCAGCATGATCATGAAAGACGGCACCGCGTAGAACATGAAGTCCATGGCGTTCCCCCGGTATCTCGTTCGGTACGGCTCCCCGTACGCCGCCTCACCTGGTCCTGGGGGCGTATGGGGAACCTACCCGTGGGGGAGCGTGCGCTTACTCAAGGGAAGCTCAGAATCTGGCGTCCGAGCAGGCGTAGAACGCGTTGGCCGTGTCCGCGATCGTCCACACGGCGACGAATCACCTGCCGGCCGCTGAGCCCGGACGGCAGGGTGCCCGTGCGGGAGAGCGTGGCCGGCGGGCACCGGCCGTTGTAGGGGACCGTGAGGAACGGGGCTCAAGTGAACCATGCAGGTCTAGACCAAGTCCCAGATTATTACCGCCCCTTGGACATGTCCAGACCCATCACGAGCCCTGCTCGCCGCGTCCCGCGCAGAACGCGACCGTCAGGTCCTTCACCAGCGCCTTGCGCTCGTAGTCGTCCAGTTCGACCAGGCCGCGCGTGGTCAGCCGGGTCACCGTGTCCTCCACCGAGTCGACGACCGAGGTGAGCGCGGCGGCCCGGTGCTGGGCGTCCAGGGCCGCGATGCGGCGGCGGGTCATCGCGGCGGCGACCTCGGGGGCGTACTCGACCCGGACCGGCAGTACCGAGAACACCTCCAGGCCGACCGGCGCCGTGTCCGCCGCGACCGCCCGGGTCAGCGCGTCCCCCGCCGTCTCCATCGCGCGCCGCCCCGCGCCCGGCATCTCCACCGGCACCCGCACGAGCGCCGCCTCGACACACTCACGCAGGTACGTCTCATGGTCCTCGACACCGAGCGTGGCCCGCGCGGTGTCCCGCACCCGCCACACCACGAGGGTGACGACCCGCAGCGCGACCCCGCTCGCGTCGGCCGCCGACATCGGCTCGCCGCGCCAGTGCCGCAGCCGTACGTCGACCCGGGCCCGCAGCAGCAGCGGGTTGACCCAGAGCAGGCCGGTGCGCCGGACCGTCCCCCGGTAGCGGCCGAACAGGCCGAGCACCCAGGCCCGCCCGGTCCGGCCCCGCGCGAGGCCGCCGAACCCGAACAGCCCGAGCGTGCCCGCCCCGGCGTACGCCGCCCACTGGGCGGGGCCGAGACCGGCGCCCGCATATGTTGCCGGCAGGCGCAGCGCAGCCACCGCGAGGGGCGGCAGCGCGCCCGCCCACCAGGTGGTGAGCACGCCCCCGGCCACCCCGGTGGCGCCGGCGAGCACGCCCACCGCTCCGGGCAGCACCCGCGCCGGGCGCTCCACCAGGTCGGGGTCGACGGTCGGGACCGCCGGGCGCGGGGTGGGCGGTGCGGGCCTGCGGATACGCGGCTGTTCGCCCGTACCCTGCCTGCGCCCCACGACCGCCGGGCGCAGCGGTACCGGGGTCGGGTCGGGTTCGTCGCGGAACAGGAGGTGGACGGGGATCTCGGTGGTCGCCTCGTTCTGGATGAGCCGGGCGGGCCAGGGGCCGCTGTCCGTGGGGCCCTCGGGTTCCGGTGTCTGTTCGGTCGTCGTACTCATTGGTGCCTCCAGCCTCCGCGCCAGATGCGTCACAACAGGGGTTACCGGCCGACCCGCATACGCCGGGCGGGCGTTGGGGCGGGCGTTACGAGGAGAAGAGGCGGCGCCAGGTCTCCGGGCCCGGGTAGCCGTCGGCCGCGCCGCCCCGCCAGCCCTGGGCCCGCTGAAACGCCCGCACCGCGCGCCGGTCCGCCTCGTCCCAGCGCGGGTCGGGCCGCGCCGGGTAGTAACGGCCGAACCCCTTCGTCACCAGCTGTTCTCCGAGCTGGGTGACGTACGGATTGCTGGCGCCCGGCCGGAACAGGCCCCGCCCGGGGAACATGGGGACCACCTTCCCGGCGGAGGGCGGACCGGCCGAAGCGGGGACCGTGGAACCGGGGACTGTGGACGGGGGCGATCCCGTAGGTGTTTCCGGGTCGGTTCCGGGGGTCGTTGCCGGGTCGGTTCCAGGGGGCGTCTGCGGCGTCGCCCCTGCCGGGTCGGCCCCGATGTCCCGGCCCGTTCCGCTCACCAGCAGCGCCCAGGTGCGCGGCCCCGGCAGTCCGTCCGCCGACGCGCCCGTCCAGCCCTGGGCCCGCTGGAACGCCCGCGTCGCCCTGCGGTCCGCGTCCGACCAGCGGGGGCCCGGACCCGCGGTGTAGTAGCGGGCGCCGCCGCGCTCCACAAGCATCCGGCCGAGCTGGGTGACGTATCTGTTGTTCGCGCCCGGACCGAAGTACGTCCGGCCGGGGAAGGGAAGCGCCGCGTCCGGGGAGGCACCGGGGGCCGCGCCCGTCGTACCGTCCGTGTCGCCGGGGCCGTCCGTACCGCCGGTACCGTCCGGATCGTCGGGTTCCGAGGTGCCCCCCGTGTTCGCGGCGAGTCCCTTGTAGCGGTACGCCTGATAGCGGTCCGAGTGGCTCCAGTAGGCGAACGGGGTGGCCTGCCTGCGGGCGTGCGGGCGGGTCTCCTCGTAGGCGATGTAATAGGTGTGTGTGTAGTCCGTCCAGCCGCCGAAAATGACGACGTGCGAGCCCTTCTCCGGGTCCGACGGATTGTGGAACAGAAGAATGTCGCCGGGTTGCAGATCCTCCTTGGGAATCCGTACGCCGTACTTGTCCAGGCTGCCCGTCCATTCGTTCCCGGCGAGGTTCCAGGCCATGGAGACGAAGCCCGAACAGTCCTGCCGGTAACCGTCCCCCCAGTACGTGCTCATGCTGTACGGCACGCGCGCCGCGACCCAGGTCCTGGCCCGGTTGACGATCTCCGCCCGGGTGGTCGCCCGGAGCTTGCCCGAGGCCGGTTTCCCGACCGGACCGTGCAGCGGCGCCTTTCCGCCCTGCGGGGTGTCGGGCTCGTCACCTGCGGGTACGCCCGGACGGTGGGGCGCCTGCGGGGCCGCCGCGGCCGGCAGGGCGTGTCCGGCGCCCAGGACGGTGGAGGCCGCGGCGACGACGAGGGTGCGCCGGACCGCCGTACGGGCGGGACCTGGACCACTTCCCGACACCGGTCCGGAATAAGGTGCGGCCCTTCGCCCGTGAACACATCCGGGGCATTCGCAGTCACTCTCGGGATCGAATTCCTCGAATACCGGAGTCGCCATACGATTCCCCTCACTCTCCGGGCGATGACTCACGCGCTTCTCCACGACCGCAGTTTCTCAACTGTCACCCGCTGTCGCATGTTGACGGTCCGAATGATGTACAGCCGTGCGTACGGCCCGGCGCGACACTCCGGTGGTCCGGACCACGCGCCGGGGTCGGGTAGAGTTGTCGACGTCACCACGCGCCGCTAGCTCAGTTGGTTAGAGCAGCTGACTCTTAATCAGCGGGTCCGGGGTTCGAGTCCCTGGCGGCGCACAGACACACAGCAGGCCCTCCGTTCACGCGGGGGGCCTGTTCGTGTCTGTACACCCTGTGGGAGGACCGCCGAGGTTTCCTCGGACATCCAGGGAGACAATTCGTAACCACTGCGGCACCATCCGCACACAAGTGATCACAGTCATACCAATCGGGCTCAACAGCCGTCACAATGGGCGCGTATGACCGGTAAACACCGTGTTTCGCGTCTTGCGATCATGCTGAACGGCGTAGAACCCTGGGCTGCAAGATGCTGCGAATATGCGGCACTTGGGGGTGGGACCGGTTGCGCTGACACGGGGATGGGGCCTCGTTCATGAACCGATGCCGAGGGGGGCATCATGCAACCGGAAGGGCACTCTTCCATGTCTATAGAGTGTGGATGACGTGGGGGCTGCGGTCCTTTACTGATGCGTTTGTGCAGGCCAAGGGGGGTCTCGCAGACGTAAGGAACCGAGAAACACGCGGTGACATGCGTGTGGGGGGATGACTCATGACGTCGACGCCGACGGGCGCCCGGCATAACTTCGACGCATCACAAACGGCCCAGTTCAGGGTGCCGTCAAACCGGACCGGCGGTTTCCGCCGGATAAAGAAGAGCCTGCCGAAGTACGACTACGAGCACTACAGCCGACTGGCCGGACCCCTCACCCAGCCCGACCCGACCAAGCCGTACACGGTCAAGTACCGGTCCCTGCTCTCGCAGGAGCCGCATCGCATCCGAGCCGCGCTGATGCTGGGCGCCGCACCGCTGCTCTCCGTCGTCCTGCTCGTCTGGCTGCTCCAGCCCTCGCACTGGACGCACCGCGACTACCCGGCCTACGACTTCCTGCCGGCGCTCGACATCGTGATGCTCGTCGCGATCGGTCTGATCGAGCTCTTCCGCTGCCTGAACGTGCTGTCGAACGCGCACGCCACCATGGTCGCCCGCGACCCGATCCCGGTGGTGCCCGAGACCGGCACGAGAGTCGCCTTCCTCACCTCCTTCGTGCCCGGCAAGGAGCCGCTGGACATGGTGACGAAGACGCTCGAAGCCGCGGTGCGGATCCGGCACCGCGGCCTCATGCATGTCTGGCTGCTGGACGAGGGCGACGACCCCGCGGTGAAGGCGGTCTGCGAGCGCCTGGGCGTGCACCATTTCTCCCGCAAGGGCGTCGCGAAGTGGAACCAGCCCACGGGCCCGCACCGCGCCAAGACCAAGCACGGCAACTACAACGCCTGGCTCGACGCGCACGGCGACAACTACGACTTCTTCGCCTCCGTCGACACCGACCACGTACCGCTGCCCAACTACCTGGAGCGGATGCTCGGCTTCTTCCGGGACCCGAACATCGGCTTCGTCATCGGCCCGCAGGTCTACGGGAACTACGACAACTTCGTCACCAAGGCCGCCGAGTCGCAGCAGTTCCTCTTCCACGCCCTGATCCAGCGGGCCGGCAACCGCTACGGCTCGCCGATGTTCGTGGGGACCAGCAACGCCGTACGCATCAGCGCGCTGAAGCAGATCGGCGGACTGTACGACTCGATCACCGAGGACATGGCGACGGGCTTCGAGATCCACCGCCACAAGAACCCGGCGACGGGCAGGAAGTGGCGCTCGGTCTACACGCCGGACGTGCTCGCGGTCGGTGAGGGTCCCAGCGCCTGGACGGACTTCTTCACGCAGCAGATGCGCTGGTCGCGGGGGACGTACGAGACGATCCTCAAGCAGTACTGGAAGGGCTGGTACTCACTGCCGCCGAGCAAGCTCTTCAACTACACGATGATGATCATCTTCTACCCGATGTCCGCCCTCAACTGGATCCTTGCGGCGCTGAGCTGCATGCTCTTCCTGGGCCTGGGCGCCTCGGGTGTGAACATCGACCCCACCGTGTGGCTGATGCTCTACGGCAACGCCTCGGCGCTGCAGATCGGCCTGTACATCTGGAACCGCCGGCACAACGTCTCCCCGCACGAGCCGGAGGGCTCGGGTGGCGTGGCGGGCATGGTGATGTCCGCGCTGTCGGCGCCGCTCTACGCGAAGGCCCTCATCGACGCCGCGCTGCGGCGCAAGAGCAAGTTCGTGGTCACGCCCAAGGGCGACTCGGCGAGCCCGGACCGCTGGTTCGGGACGTTCCGGTACCACTGGTACTTCATCCTGATCTTCGGCGGCTCGATCGTGGCCGGCTTCGCCCTGGGGCACTCGCACCCCGCGATGATCATCTGGGCCACGTTCGCCACGGCGATCACCGCGACGCCGATCGTCGTCTGGCGCCTGATGCTGCGCCAGGAGAAGAAGAAGCTCGCCGCCGGCCCAGCCGTCGAGCCGCAGGACGCCGCGCCCGCGCCGTACCCGACGGTGCCGGCCCAGCCGACGTCACACACGCCGCACGTATCGCACGCCCCTCACGCCCCCCACTCCACCCATGCGCCGCAGCACAAGCCCCAGTGGGCCGCATCGGGCGGGACGGGCGAGGGCAGCGTAGGGAGCGGGGGCAGCGATCAGACCATGCAGATTGCCCTTGGTGGACTTGGGGGACGTAAGGAATGACAGACCATGCAGGCCGCCGCCGCGCCCGTCGTCTCGCGATAGGCACGGCGGTGGTCCTCGCGTTGGCGGGGATGAACGGGCCGTGGGTGTACCGCTTCAGCACCGAGAAGTACCACGAGTACAAGATCAACAGACCGGAGTACAAGGCCGACAACGGCAAGTGGGAAGTGGTGAACTTCCCGGAGAAGTACCGGCAGAACACCATCCACGCGGCCCTGCTGCACACCGGCAAGGTGCTGCTCGTCGCGGGCTCCGGCAACAACACGGACAACTTCGACGCGAAGAAGTTCGACACACGCGTCTGGGACCCGGTTCTTGGCACGATCAAGAAGATCCCGACGCCCGCCGACCTGTTCTGCACCGGCCACACACAGCTCTCCAACGGCAACCTGCTGATCGCGGGCGGCACGAAGCGGTACGAGAAGCTGAAGGGTGACGTCACCAAGGCGGGCGGCCTGATGGTCGTCCACAACGAGAACCCGGACAAGCCGATCACCCTGCCCGCGGGGACGAAGTTCACCGGCAAGGAGAACGGCAAGACGTTCGTGTCGAAGGACCCGGTCGTCGTGGAGCGCGCGACGAAGGTCTTCGACAAGGCGACGGGCACGTTCCTGCGCAACGACCCGGGGCTCGGCCGGATCTACGTCGAGGCGCAGAAGAAGGGCGCCAAGTACGAGACCGGTACGCAGGACAACTACCGCGTGCAGGGCCTGTCGGGCGCCGACGCCCGCAACACGTACGGCATCGCCGAGAAGATCGCCCTGGACAAGAAGGACTTCCAGGGCATCCGGGACGCCTATGAGTTCGACCCGGTCGCCGAGAAGTACATCAAGGTCGACCCGATGAACGAGGCCCGCTGGTATCCGACGCTCACCACCATGTCGGACGGCAAGATCCTGAGCCTCTCCGGTCTGGACGAGATCGGCCAGCTGGTGCCGGGCAAGAACGAGCTGTACGACCCGAAGACCAAGAAGTGGACGTACACGACTCATACGCGCCAGTTCCCGACGTACCCGGCGATCTCCCTTATGCAGAACGGCGACATGTTCTACTCGGGCGCGAACGCGGGCTACGGACCCGACAACGTCGGCCGTGACCCGGGCATCTGGAACGTGGCGACGGACAAGTTCACCAAGCTGAAGGGGTTGAGCGACCCCAAGCTGCTGGAGACCGCCGGCACGGTGCTGCTGCCGCCGGCGCAGGACGAGAAGTACATGGTGATCGGCGGGGGCGGGGTCGGCGAGTCGAAGCTCTCCAGCAGGAAGACCCGCGTGATCGACCTTCTGGCGGCCAACCCGAGGTTCACGGACGGCCCGTCCCTGGAGAAGGGCACCCGCTACCCGCAGTACTCGATCCTCCCCGACGACACGGTGATGATCTCGGGCGGCTCGGAGGACTACCGGGGCCGTGGCGCCTCCAACATCCTCCAGGCACGTATGTACGACGCGAAGACCGGCAAGCTGAGGAGGGTCGCCGACCCGCTGGTGGGCCGGAACTACCACTCGGGCTCGATCCTGCTGCCCGACGGCCGGATCATGTTCTTCGGCTCGGACTCCCTGTACGCGGACAAGGCCGACACCAAGCCCGGCAAGTTCGAACAGCGCATCGAGATCTACACGCCGCCGTACCTGTACCGCGACGCGCGGCCCTCGCTGTCGGGGGGTCCGCAGACGATCGCCCGGGGTGCGTCAGGCACCTTCAAGTCCCAGCACACGGCCACGATCAGGACGGCCCGCCTGATCCGCCCGAGCGCCTCGACGCACGTCACGGACGTCGACCAGCGCTCCATCGCCCTCGACCTGAAGAAGACGAAGGACACCCTCACGGTGACGGTCCCGAAGAACCGGAACCTGGTGGAGTCGGGCTGGCACATGCTCTTCGTCACGGACGACCAGGGGACACCCAGCAAGGCACAGTGGGTCAAGGTGCCTTGATGACCTGAAACGGCAGAGCGGGGCGCCCTCCCGAGGAGGGCGCCCCGCTCGCCGTCAGGGGCGCGGGGAACCGCGCGACAAGCCACGACCGACCCGCAGCCGACACAGCACAGAACCCGCCACCCCCTTGGTCACCCAGTGGCCTTGGCAAGCCGCAACGCATAAGACGCCCACCACTCCCCCGCCTTGGGCCCCCCCTTGCACTCCCCGTCGGACTCCCCGGGTCGCTTGACCCACAGGTACGCGTCGACGAGCTGATCAGCCGTCTTTACGGTGGGAGGTTCCCCGAGCGCCCTCCCGGGAGGGTTGCACCAGTTCTCGTCCGGCTTGCCGGCCGTGTAGGGGCCGTTTCCGTTGCGGGACGTGTCCACCACGAAGTGCTTGCCGCCCACCTTCGACGACAACTGCTTGCCGTACGCGATGGAATCGGCCGTCGAGTAGAAGTTGGACACGTTGACGGAGAACCCGTCCGCCTTCTCGATGTTCGCCCGCCGGAGCGGCTCGAAGATCTGGTCGGCGTGGCCCCACCCCGCGTTCCCCGCGTCCAGGTACACCTTCGTGTTCTTCAGCGCCGACAGCCTGTCGACCGCGCCGCGCAGCAGGTCGTACCGCTCCTCGTGGAACTCGGCCTGGGTGCAGCCGTCCACGACGTGGAGGATCGCGTCGGGTTCCAGGATCACCGTGGCCGCGCGGTCGCCGATGCCCCTGGCGACGCCGTCGATCCACGCGCGGTAGCTGTCGCCGTCGGCGGCGCCTCCGCTGGAGTACTGGCCGCAGTCGCGGTGCGGGATGTTGTAGAGGACGAGGAGGGCTGCGCGGTCCGCCTTCTGCGCGGCCTCCGTGAAGCCGCGGGCCTCCGCCTCCGGATTCTCCGGGCTGATCCACTCGCCGGTCGGCTGCTCGGCGATCTTCCGGATCTGTTCGGCGTCCGTCGTCTTGTCGTTCTTGACGTACGCGGCGACCTGTTCCGCCGCGTTGCCGTCGGGGTTCACCCAGAACGGGTTGGTCCCCTTGGGCTGTTGGGTGATTCTGGCGTCCGCCCCCTTGGCCGGGTCGTCGCCGTCCCCCTTGCCGGAGGAGGAACAGCCGGTGAGCAGCAGTGCCGCCCCCAGCACCGCCGCGGACGCCCTCCCCCAGGGCGCCCCCTTACTGCCGAACATCGAACTCCCCCTCGGGTGCACTGTCCTGGCCCCCCTGGATGCAGTGGCGTAAGCCTCAATCCTGACATAGGTGGACGGGCGCCCACGAGGTCGCCCGAGCCTTGTCGGTCAGCTGTTACAGCGTGTTCGGGCTGGGTGCCGGCGCTGCTCAGGGCCTGCCCGGCGGGGCCTGAGCGGCGTCGGCGGAACAGGTCGTAGAACCATCTACTATCTCTCTGCTACCTGCGTGGATAACTCAGAGCCACTGGACGAGGACTTGGCGTCAATACCCCCTAGGCCTGGACGCACATCCGTTCTACAGTCGTCCCAGACGGCCCCAGGCCTGGGCCAATAGTTCACCGTCCGCGTTTTTCGGGGGCGGGCCCAGAACCTCCCGCGCCGGTCGCCGGGTTACTCCCGCAGCCCGTGCGCGCGCGGTCGAGGACCAGCCCGGTCGACGGCTCTTGGGGGGGAAGCGGGTCGTCGGCCGGGCAGGGTGGAGAGCGGGCCGGGTCAGGCGGCCGTGCCCGTCAGATACGCCGACACGATCACGTTCGCCGTGTAGGTGCGGGTGGCCCTGTCGAACGTACCGCCGCAGGTGATGAGCCGGAGTTCCGCACGGCCCGACTGCCGTGTCCCGTACGCCTGTTGGGCGTCGAAGCGCTCTCGGGGCAGGACCCGGACGTCGTCGACGGTGAACTCGGCGACCTTGCCGTCGGCGCGGGTGACGCGGATCGTCGCGCCCGGCCGCAGGGTGCTGACCTTGTAGAAGACGGCGGGGCGGGTCTCGGTGTCGACGTGTCCGACCAGGAGGGCGGTACCGGCGGCGCCGGGCCGGGTGCCGGATCCGTACCAGCCCACGACGCCCGCCTGGTCGAAGGGCGGCGGATCGACCGCGCCGCGCCGGTCGAGGCCGCGGGCCACCACCGGGGCCTGCACACCCAGTTCGGGTATGTCCACGCGCTGCGGCAGGGCGCCCTTCAACGGCTGGTGCGCGGGCGGGAGTTCGGGATCCGGGGGGCGGCCCACGGCGGCGATGTCACCGGTGGTCGGCGCGGACATGCCGTGGCGTACGTCGGTCACCTCGCGGCCCCACGTCCACAGCCCGAGGAGCAGCAGCGCCCAGGCCACGCCCATGGTCAGGCGCCCGGTGCCGGCGGGGCGTTCGCGGTCGTCGTCGGACATGGCGAGTCAGTCCCTCCCCCGGCCCCGGCGGACCCCCCGGAACCCGCGCACCGCCACGACGACCGCCGCCACACCCGCGAGAACCAGCCCGACCACGGTCTGCCGGGTGCCGGGTCCGGCGCCCCGCGTGTCATGGGCGAGGCGCTCGGCGGCGGCCAGTTCCTCCGCCGCGCCGCCACCACCGGCGGGCACGGGAGCGACAGGCGAGGCGGCGGCGCGCGTGGGTGCGCCGGAGGGATCGGCGGGAGGACGGGCGGGGGACGACGGCTTTCCGGCCCCGTGGTCCGAGTGGTCCGTGCCCTTCGCGACCACGGCGATCACGCCCTTGACCTTGCCGTTGTGCCCGTCGCAGCCGACCGTGACGTCGTACGTGCCCGGCGCGAGCGTGGAGCGGACGCGGGACCCGCCGACGAGCGCCCCGTCCTGCCCCTGCGCCGCGAGCAGCACATCGGCGACGAACGCCTCGGACTTCGCGGTCCCCGTCCGCCCCGTACAGCCGCGGACGAGCAGTCGTACGTCGGTGCCGGGCACCGGGGATCCCGGGATCACCGTGACGCCCCCGCCGGCCGCGTACGCCACGGGCACGGCGGTGAGTGCGGCGGCGACCACGGCACCCGCACAGAGAGTGAGACGAATGGAACCCATCGTGAACCTCCAGACATCTGGAGACTCCTCCTCCCCGCGCCGGTTCGCATCTTCGGAGCGGGGGCGGCTGCTCCGTACGGGTTGCGAAGGGTTTGGCGGCGCGGGGGAGGAGGATGCGGACCGGGCGGGTTCAGACGCGGTCGACGAGGTCCGCGATGGAGTCGACGATCTTGGACGGGCGGTACGGGAAGTTCTCGACCTGGTCGGGTCCGGTCAGGCCGGTGAGTACCAGGAAGGTCTGCATGCCGGCCTCGATGCCCGCCAGGACGTCGGTGTCCATGCGGTCGCCGATCATCGCGCTGGTCTCGGAGTGCGCGCCGATCGCGTTCAGCCCGGTCCGCATCATCAGGGGGTTCGGCTTGCCCGCGAAGTACGGCTTGCGGCCGGTCGCCTTGGTGATCAGCGCGGCGACGGCACCGGTCGCGGGCAGTGGGCCCTCGGTGGAGGGGCCGGTCTCGTCCGGGTTGGTGGCGATGAAACGGGCGCCGCCCTCGATCAGCCGTACGGCCTTGGTCATGGCCTCGAAGGAGTAGGTGCGGGTCTCGCCGAGGACGACGTAGTCGGGCTCGTGGTCGGTGAGGATGTACCCGATGTCGTGCAGGGCGGTGGTCAGGCCGGCCTCACCGATGACGTAGGCGGTGCCGCCGGGGCGCTGGTCGTCGAGGAACTTGGCGGTGGCGAGCGCCGACGTCCAGATGTTGTCGACGGGCACCTCCAGGCCCATGCGGCGCAGCCGCGCGTGCAGGTCGCGCGGGGTGTAGATGGAGTTGTTGGTGAGCACCAGGAACGGCTTGCCCGACTCGCGCAGCTTCTTGATGAATGCCTCGGCGCCGGGGATCGGCACACCCTCGTGTATGAGCACACCGTCCATGTCGGTGAGCCACGAGTCGATGGGCTTGCGGTCTGCCATGTCCGTCTCCTGCTCCTGCATCGCGTTCTGCGTTGCCGTACACGCGTACGAGATGCCGCGTGCGCACAGCCTGTCACAGGCCGGATCTTGGGGGAATGGCCGGTTCAGGTCCGTCCCACGCCTCGGACCCGGGCGACCAGCACGACACCGCCGCCGGTCAGCAGCAACACGAACGTGATGCCCGCGAGGCGGAGGGCGACCTCACGCCGGCCGGTCCCGGCGAGCTCACCGGTGCGGGCCGGCCCGTCCCGTACGCCGGGTACGGGTACGGGCGTCCCGGGTACGGGTGACGCGGGTACAGGTGACGCGGGTACAGGTGACGCGGGTAC
>Ga0136846_1219526_pt1 | contig 18798 bp, 18 predicted proteins | sample HopSoiMetagenom2_FD_96841 | JGI IMG/M metagenome (GOLD analysis project Ga0136846, IMG submission 96841) | Grasslands soil microbial communities from Hopland, California, USA - 2 Assembly 2016 (version 4) | ecosystem: Environmental > Terrestrial > Soil > Grasslands | place: USA: Hopland...
CCGGTTCGCATCAGCGCGCACATCGCTTCGCTCAAATGGTCGCGCGCGCATTACGCCAAACAGTTGTCCGCGACGATGGGTAAGGAAGTCGATTATACCAAGCGTCCGTCGGAAGATTTTGCGCGGGCCACCATCGAGTACGAAGGCGAAGAAGGCGAGACGCTGATGGGAGAAGTGACCACTTCCTGGAGCTTCATCGGCGCCGGTCTTCGACTTTCCGCGGAGCTACTCGGCCCCGAATACTCGATGTCCTGGAACACCCTCGACTCGAGCCTGAAGATGTTTTTCAGCCGGGAAGTGAAGGGTAAAGCCGGCGAGGACCTGGTCGAGAAGCAAAACGCCGAGATGGGACTGATGCCGGTGGTCGCGGAGGAGGCGTCTGTTTACGGCTATAGCGGTGAGAACCGGCACATGGCGCGCGCGTTTCTCAAAGGCGAAAAGCCTATGCTCACTTTCGAAGACGGTCTGGAGGTCGTGAAGATCCTCATGGCCGCCTACATGAGTGCCGAAACCGGCCAGACTTTGGAGTTTCCACCAGCCGGTCTGGAAACCTTCGTCCCCGCAGTCGCCAAAGGCACCTGGAACCCCGGCCACTAGCTAACTGATGAGCTTGACCCCATTATTCGAGGGGTAAAGGCGGTTGGCACGGCCAATGCTTACTGCTGAGGTAGCCGCCTCCGGGGAATGGATATGAAACTCGCTCATCTGACAACCGCAATCGCAATCATCTCGGCGACAACCGCCTGCTCCGCAGAACGGGCTGTGTCGCCGGCATCGCCGTCCCACTCGATCGCCAGCTCGGTCGTCTCGCCGGCGATGATGCAGGTACCTCTGCTCTACGTCGTTGACGGCGTGCGGTTGCAGCGCGACCAGATCCCGACGCTGACCAGCGAACAGGTTTCCGAAGTACGCGTGATCAAGGGGCACGCCGCGCTGAAACAATACGGACCCGACGCTTCCTATGGGGTCGTGCTGATCACCACGAAGAACGCTCCTCGTACATAGCTCAGCGGGGCGCTTACACAGGCCGATTAGAAGAGCCTGGCCGAATGCAGAAAGGGCCCCTGAGAAGGGGCCCTTTGCATTTCGCGCGATTAGCTCGAGCTGCCGCCGTGAGAGCTGCCGCGGTGAGAATTCTTGCCGCCTTTACGCATCGGCTCATGATTCTCTGGCTTGCCGTGTCCGCCGCCTCCGGGCTTTTCTCCACCACCGTGAACAGCGTTGACAGTGGCCCAGGCTCGGCGCTCCGCTTCTTTCTCTGGAACGCCGCGATCCTCGTAGCCTTCCTCTATGTGCTCGGCCTGCCTCTTTTCCTTGTCCGTGTATTTCGATTTGTCGCCGCGTGGCATCGTTTCTCCCTGAAGTAACGGTTTAGAAACTTGCAGGCTGCGTACCGCCGTTCTCCTTTGCCGCGGAGTAGTGGGTAGCAGGAGCTTGTCCCAAATGGCATTTTGATCCCGGATGAGTTCACCATTCGAGCGCCCCGCACCCGGCAGGCTGCCCCCGATGCCGCGTGGGATCAGACGCATACTGCTCTCCCTCGTCGCGGTCCTGTTCCTCGCGATGGTCGGGGTGCCGTGGCTCGCCAGCTTTTTCACCGACTGGCTTTGGTTCAAGGAAATCGGGTTTCAGACTGTCTTTGCGACTTCGCTCGTCTGGCGTATAGCGCTCTTTTTTGTCGGCGCCGCATTCGCTTTTGCTTACTTCTACGGTAACGTGCGGCTCGCCCGAGGGGCAGGCAAAACCTTCCCGGTCCTTTACATCAATCGCGGCGACGGAATCAACGTCGATGTGTCGCGCGGGATCACCAAGCTCTTCCTCCCCGCGGCCGTTTTGCTTTCGTTCGTGACGGCCATATCTCTCGCGGCGTCGTGGATGACGCTGTTGAAGGGATTCAACGGAGTGCCGCTGGGAAGCACCGATCCAGTGTTCGGGCGCGATATCTCATTCTATCTCTTCAGGCTCCCGGTCATATCCGGTGTGCTGGATACGCTGATCACGCTGACGTTTCTGTCTCTGGTGGCGGTCGCCGTGATGTACTGGCTGCGCAGCGAGATCACCCTTCCTCCACGCCGCGCCAGCGCCGCGCCGAGGGCTTCCCGGCACATCGGTGCGCTGCTGGTTTTCTGGTTCGTGCTCCTCGGGGTACGTCATTGGATCGTCGGCACTTCCAACCTGCTTTACTCGACGACGGGCCCGTTGGTCGGGGCAAGCTACACCGACGTTCACGTAGCGCTGCCGGGACTTTATGTCACGGCAGTCGCCGCGTTCCTTGCTGCCGCATGGATTCTTTTCGGCGTGGTGCGCGACAAGCTGGTGTGGTCGGCCGTCTCGGCGCTGGTGGTCTACGTCCTCGTCAGTGTCTTCGCGCGCGGTCTTGTTCCCGCGGCATTTCAGAAACTCGTTGTCTCTCCGAACGAGCTGGCGCGCGAGACGCCGTATCTCCGTTACCACATCGATGCTACGCGCCGGGCATGGGGACTCGACAAGGTGGTCGGGCGAGACCTCTCCGGCGAAGTTCAGCTAAAGATGTCGGACATCCAGGCAAACGGCGCCACCGTCGACAACGTGCGGCTCTGGGAGCGCGACCTGTTGATGCAGACGTTCAAGCAGCTCCAGGAGATCCGAACCTACTACGACTTCGTTTCAGTTGACGACGATCGCTACACCATCGATGGCCGCTACCGTCAGGTTCATCTCTCCGCGCGCGAGCTCAACCCGCAATCGCTGCCCACCAGAACTTTCATCAACGAGCGGCTAACCTTCACTCACGGAATGGGCGTCACCATGGCACCCGTAAATCAGGTGACCAGCGAAGGCCTTCCGGTGTTGTTCATCAAGGATCTCCCGCCTGTATCTACGATTTCCGTCAAGCTCGCGCGTCCGCAGATCTACTATGGTGAGCTGGCCAGCGATTATGTCTTCGTTGGGACGCGCCAACAGGAATTCGACTACCCCGCCGGCGACACCAACATCTACAGCACATATAAGGGACGCGGTGGAGTTCCCATAGGATCGTTCCTTCGGAAGCTGCTCTACGCGTTCCAGTTCGGATCGCTGAAAATTCTGCTCTCGGACGACATACGGGACAGCGCAAAGGTTCTTTACCGGAGGAACATCGTCGAGCGCGCAACGACTGCACTGCCGTTTCTCGACTTCGACGGAGACCCATATCTGATGGTGACAGATGCCGGTGAGCTGAAATGGATTCTCGATGCCTACACCGTGAGCGACGCGTATCCCTACGCTCAGCGCGCATCGAACGGCACCAGCTACATGCGCAACAGTGTCAAAGTGGTGATCGACGCCTACGACGGAACTCTGGACGCCTACATCGCCGATCCGACGGATCCGGTAGTTCAGACCTATGCAAAGATTTTTGGCGGAATTTTCAAACCGATCAGCGCGATGCCCGCAGACGTGCGGCGGCACGTCCGGTATCCGGGCGATCTGTTCCGGTTGCAGACGGCGCTGCACGCGACGTATCACATGACCCAGCCCGATGCCTTTTATCACCGGGAGGATCAGTGGCAGATACCGGGCGCGCTCGACAAGTCGAGCAACGAGAATCCGTTTCAGCGGCATATCGTCATGCGGCTTCCGGGAGAGAAGAATCCGGAATTCATCTTCATGACTCCATTCACGCCGCGCGGAAAGGACAACCTCGCCGCCTGGATGGTCGCGCGCATGGACGGCGACAACTACGGCAAGCTGCTGGTCTACAGCTTTCCCAAGCAGAGTCTTGTGTATGGTCCGCGCCAGATCGCAAATCGCATCAATCAGGACACTGAGATCTCGCGCCAGTTGACGCTGTGGGACCAGCGCGGCTCAGAGGTTATTCGTGGTGAGTTGCTGGTGATTCCAATCGAGGAGTCGCTGATCTACGTCCAGCCGATCTATTTGCGCGCGCAAGGCGGAAATATCCCCGAGCTCAAACGGGTCGTGGTCGCCCATGAAAACCGCGTCGTGATGGGAGAGACTCTCGAGGAAGGTCTGAACGCCTTGTTCGGCGCAGGCGCGGCGGCGCAGCAGAGGACCAACACGCAGGATTCCCTGAGCACACTGGGTGTGGCACCTTCGGTCGTCGGTGCCGGTGCTACCGCCCAGCCTGCGGCCCCGCCTCCGCCCTCAGGCGCGGTCGGCGATCTGGCTCGGCAGGCGCAGGCCCACTACGACCGCGCGATCGCCGCGCAGCGGGCGGGGAACTGGGCGGAGTACGGGCGGGAGCTCGAGCAGCTTGGCGCTGCGCTGCGCGCCCTCCAAGCCGGAAAGCAGTAGCGGACTTCCCCTGTCGGGGTCGGCCAGTATGAGAATCATGTGGCTCGCTTGAGGAATTCCTGGACGGCTTTGCGGTAACTGCGCCCAGTTGTAATTCTCTTTCCGTTCCGCAGTATCAGCAGCTGATCGCCCTGGTCAAACGGCTGCGCTTCTCGCACCTGCGCCGTGTTTACGATCGTCGAGCGATGCACACGCAGAAACCGGTTGTGCGGCAGCCGCGCCTCGAGCCTGCTCAAAGGCTCGCGCACGTCGTAGGCGACTTCGGCGAGGTGGATTCGCGCCAGGTCGTCGCGCGCCTGGATCCAGAAGATCTCATCCGGATCGAGAAAAAGAATTTTTCCGTTCACCTTCACGCCGATCCGGTTCTTTGGCGCATCCAGCTGACCGACATACTTGAGCAGTGCGCTGAGCTGAGTGGAAACGCTCGGCGCCGGGGAATCCTTGAGGCGCTTCTTTGCGCGATCGAGGGTCTGGTGAAAGCGCACATGATCGACGGGCTTGAGCAGGTAGTCAAAGGCGCCGAACTCGAACGCAGACACCGCATAGTCATCGAATGCCGTAACGAAGATCACCGGCGGCATCTTGTCGGTGCCTACCTCCGTAATCACGTCGAAGCCGTCGAGCTCGGGCATCTGGACATCCAGAAAAACCAGATCGGGCTGCTGCGAGCGAATCGCAGCGACGGCTTCCAGCCCATTCTGACATTCACCGACTACTTCGATGTCGGGCACGCGCGCCAGCAATGAGCATAGCCGCTGCCGCGCGAGCGGTTCGTCGTCTATCACCAGGACGCGCATGGGCTGGTCGATCACGAGTTCACCGCCGATGCGAGTTTGCTATCCAAATGAGCTCCGTTTCGCGTTGGAGAAAGGCGTCCCAGCTTGAATGGAATAGTGATGCGTACGGCGTAACCACCCTCTTCCCGCGGGCCGCTCTCGAACTCGTGGTTCTCTCCGTAGAGGTGGATGAGACGCGTGGTGGTGTTTGTGAGGCCGAGTCCGGTGCCGCGAGAGCGCTCCCGAGACCGGCGCGCTCGAACGCCGACTCCGTCGTCCAGAATGGTGATCGAAAGTTTGTCGCCCAGCCGCCGCGCGGTGACCTGAACGTAGCCCGCGCCGGCGCGCGGACTGATGCCGTGGCGTATGGCATTCTCGACCAATGGCTGCAGGAGCAGGCTGGGGACAAGCGCTGCCCGCACTCCGTCCTCGATGTTGCAGTTGACGGTGAGGCGATCCTGGAACCGCACTCTCTGAATGGCGACGTAACGGTCCAGCAAGCCGAGCTCGCGCTCGAGTGGGACCTCCTGCTCGCTGGATGTCGATAACACCAGTCGAAGGAAATCGCTGAGCTCGGAAACCATTCGCTCCGCGGCCGGCGGGTCTGTCGCAATGAGCGCCATAGCGCCGTTAAGTGCGTTGAAGAGGAAATGCGGATTGAGCTGCAGCTTCAGCGTGTCCAGCTCGGATTGCACGAGCCGCGTGACCACTCGTTGCCGCTCGGCCGATTCCTTGCTCGCCTCGCGTACGAGATGCTCGACCCACTGAGTGCTATACGTGGCAACAATCCCGAAAACTGCCAGCAGAATCAGCTTGGCTGCTTCGTCGAGCGGAGTGATTCGCGCGGCGACAATTGCGTCGATGGGATTGATCACCGTCGGCACACGCTGGGTGCTCCACAGCCAGATAAGCAGGCAGCAGTATTCGGCCACCGCCAACACCGAGATGAGCGCCGCTTTCCTGACCGAGGACGCGACGGGCCGCCCAGCCAGCACGACGAAGTACATGAGAAAGATCGGCGAGCGGAGCGCGAGAACGCCGGACTGCGCAACGGCGTATCCACCGATGATGGCCGTGACCGCCGTGACATCTACGATCGGATTTACGGCGGACAACCAGTCGGGCAGCTCCGGACGCCGGTACCAGATCAGGTACTGCGCAACGGTCCACAGCAGCGTGGGACCGAGGATGACAACGTTCGCAAAATTCAGCGATGCTGAGAGATGGGGCGCGTACATGAGCGCTGCTGCTGCCAGAAGAAAAACCACGGCGGCGCGCAGGGCGTTCAGAATTCGCTCGGCGCGATCGCGTCTGAGGCGCAGGCTTTGTGGAGGCGCGAAGGATGACGCCGCGAATAACTGCATCAAATCAATTTGCTCGTTGGGGGGTGGCTGGGGTAGCAGGCCGACGAGGTACCTGCTACCCCCGACGCCGGTTTAATGGTGCTCGCCGTCGTCGTTGCCGTGATGTCCCTCATGATGATCTTCGCCGCGCTCGTCGTCGTCCTCGAAAGCATGGAATGACCGGCGAATGTTGTTCTCTATCTGTTGCAGACCGGTGCTGCCCGGGGTTGCCGTCGACGGATCGATGGCGGCGCCGGTTGAATCCAGGAACCACTTTCTCACATCGATGGCAACCGTGGTGTTCGTGGTTGTTGCATCGACCACCAGCGGGGGGTCGAAATCCATCTCCAGCCTCGCCCGTACCGGTCTGGTGAAAACGAACGGCGTGCCCTTGAACGTGCCTTCCACCCGAACGCTCTTGCCGACGAGATCGGGGTTTGCGGTGTTGAATGCGGTGAAGCGTGCGTTCGCCGGCGAAAGGCGCGCTTCCATCTCGGCAAACGTTCCCGCGGGCAGCGGGACGGTGATCACCGGATGCAGCGCATCGTCGACCGGAACGTTGACGAGCAGGGGATCGAGGTCAACATCCTCGCACTCCCCGCTGATGCTGTTGTCGCCGCCGTGGTCGTCGTTTTCGTCGTCGGCCTCGGAGACGCACTGCGCATTACCAGTTTGATCGAGCTCTATCTTGCTGAAAACGAGCTGAATTTTCTGAAGCACCAGCTCGTCGTTTGGTCCCACGACCAGGTCGGCGGCGACGCGATTTGCTGCGCTCGTAACCGAAGCGTTGGTTGTGAAAGACAGTTGAACGTTATGTCTGTTGCCGCCCGTGACGTCGCTCGAACAGGCTGCGAGAATCGTCAGGGCTGCAAGGCCGGCAAGCGGCCTGGTATGCTGTGTGAGATTGTCGAACATTGAGGGCTCCTCGGGCTGTCGCCACGAAAGGGTTTCCTCGTCGGCTGCGTAGAAAGTACGCCGTTCAAGTGGTCAGACGAGTCACGTGTGGGCGGAGGAACCTGTGATCAGGGCGAGCGACTTATTGCGGACGGTGAAGGACATCTTGCGACCGAGCAATGCCGACTGATGAACAATTACGAAGGGCGAGAGCGCTGATTCTGGAGCACGGCTGGAACGCCACCGCCTATCAGATTTTGAATCCCGGCATCGAGATATGGTTCTCGGAAACGGGCGACGCCGCCGTCGGATATGTGAGACATCGACGCACTCTGGTTGTCGGCGGCGCCCCGGTGTGCGCTCTCGAGCGGCTCGACGCGATCGCCGGGGAATTCGCAGCTGATGCCCGAAGGCGCGGCCTCAAAATCTGCTACTTCGGCGCTGGTGACAGGCTCGAATCGATTTACGCCGGTGATCCCGGCTGGTCGCGGGTGCTGTTGGGGGCGCAGCCGGTGTGGGATCCACGGGAATGGTCGGCCGCTGTTGCCGCGCGGTCATCGCTGCGGGCGCAATTCAATCGGGCGCGCAACAAGGGAATAAGGCTGGTCGAATGGGACGTCCGCCAAGCGGAAAATAGTCCGGCCCTTCGTCAGTGTCTCAGCGAATGGCTGTCGACGCGTGGACTGCCGCCGCTCCATTTCATGGTCGAGCCCGAGACCCTCAGCAGCCTGCGAGACAGGCGTGTTTTCGTCGCCGAGCGGGGCGATCGCGGTGTCGTAGGCTTCACCGTGTTGTCGCCAGTCCCGGCGAGGAATGGCTGGCTGGTCGAACAAATCGTTCGTGGTACCGACGCTCCCAACGGCACATCCGAATCGCTCATCGATTTCGCCATGCGTGCAGTCGGCGCGTCGGGCGCCGCATACGCGACACTGGGACTGTCACCGTTGTCGCAACGCGCGAGGATCCCGCAACCGCCGCAGCCACTCTGGCTACGCGCGCTGTTGGAGTGGGTGCGGCTGCACGGCGCACGGTTTTACAACTTCGTGGGGCTCGACACTTTCAAGGCCAAGTTCAACCCGCGTGAGTGGGAGCCTATCTACGCTATCGCCCAGGGCAGGCGATTCTCTCCGACGGCGCTGTACGCGATCGCGGGTGCGTTCAGCGGCGGCGCGCCCGCGAGAATGGTGGCGGGCGCGCTTCTGCGTGCCGCGGGCGAGGAGATTGAAAATCTCGCGCGAAGGGTCAATTCGAGCGCCGGGAATCGAGCCCCGCGCTAGCGCGTACCGCCTGCATGAAGTTCGTCAACTTCGTCTCGTCCAGTTTGCCGTTGATGCGGAGACCACTGCAAACGTCGACACCGAACGGACCCACCTGCTCGATACCCTTGCGAACGTTGTCCGGGTTGAGACCGCCGGCGAGAAAAACCGGCACATCTACTTCGTCTCTGATCCTTCGACTCACCGCCCAATCGTGGGTGCGACCGGTTCCACCGAGTTCCTTGATGGCGAGCGTTGGCTGTCCTGAATCGAGTAAAATCGCGTCCACTTTTCCGGACACAGCGACTGCCTCGCTCAATGAATCTTCATCGCGCACGTGAATTACCTGCACCAGGGAAATCCCCGGCAGGGCATCGCGCAGCGAGTCGTAAACCCCCGTTGCGACCTCGTCGACGAGCTGCAGCGTGTTCGTTCGGCAATAGCGCTGTTGCGCGATGATTGGCTGGGCCGTCGTCTCACACGTCAATAGGAACGTTGCGACGGTGGGCGGCACGGTTTCCGCAATATCCCTGATCAGCGATTCCGGAATTGGACCAGGTCCGCTGGGCATGCGCGAGACCAGACCGATGGCGGACGCGCCGCTTGCAACGGCCAGCGCGGCTTCGGCAGGCGAGGCAATGCAGCAAATCTTCACCCTGGGCGGGATAGGGAACACGACCGGCTCGGTGGTGGGTATAATTTCAGGGAATTGCATACAATTTAGCGAGGACGATTGCTCATGAGACACACCAAGCGACTCCTGAGTCTGGTGGCGGTGATGTCCCTTGCCGCATGCACGGACAACGGAATCTTCAACCCCAATCAGGACTGGTCAGGCAGCTACACATTGACGGTGTTCGCCGGGAAGAGCGTTCCCGCGACCTACACCTTCCAGCCTGGGGATCCGGACTTTCCGAATGGCGGAACGTTCGTGGTGAATAATGGCAGGTTGGATCTGAACAACAACGGGACCTTCACCGAAACGAACAACTACACAACCACCCAGAACGGTCAGACACCGCAGCAGACCTCGTTCGTCAGCAGCGGCACCTGGACGAACAACGGCACCAGCTTCAGCCTGTTCGCGCCGGCGCAGAACGGAAACCCCGCGCGCAACGTCACCGGCACTCTCGACGTGGACACCCAGGGTCGGGCGACGGTGTTCTATCAGGAAGTCGATCAGAGTACCGGGGTCGTGGAGGGGTACGAATACAAACGCTAGAACTCTGAGCAGGAGTCTTCGCGCAAAAAGAGGAGCGCTCTCGTCGGAGCGCTCCTCTTTTATTATCCTACATAGAGTGGAACCCGCACCCGTACCGAATCGTACGGCTGGCTAACTCTCTTTCGAGGACGGACACAATGGGGATACTCGCCTGGATCGTAGTTGGGCTGGTGGCCGGAGTTCTCGCATCGCTGGTCATGGGCGGCACTGGATACGGGATTATTGGTGACATCGTCATCGGCATCGTCGGCGCGTTCATCGGCGGCTGGTTATTCAGCGCGCTGGGCGTTTCCTCGCCGTTTGGCGGGATGGGTGGCACCATTTTCGTAGCCTTCTGCGGCGCGGTGGTGCTGCTGGTAATCCTCCGTCTGATACGCGGCTCAACACGACGAGTGTAAATCTTTGAAATCTGATCTTGGACACGGCTCGCGCCAGGAAGGCTCTCTACCGATAGCGGCGGGACTCGCGCCCGAGATCGAAAGCACAGAAGCATTATCGGAAGCCGGCGATATCAGGGCACCGCGCGACTACGAAGTTCTCGGTGGTCGCACGGTGTTGATCTCCGCGCTGTCGATCGTAATCGGCGGCGCGGCGGCACTCGTCGCCCAGTTTTTTCTTCGGCTGATCGGACTTGCGACGAACATCTCGTACTACGGCAGGTTCTCCACTGCCGTCACCGAGCCGGCTGGCGGCATCCGGGGACCGTTCCTCCTTCTTCTAATCCCTGCCGTTGGCGGCATCATCGTCGGACTGATGGCGCGCTACGGATCATCTGCCATTCGCGGTCACGGGATTCCGGAAGTGATGCAGCGGATCCTTTATGGCGAGAGCCGCATCCCCGCTCGCGTCACCATCCTCAAGCCGTTGTCCGCCGCCGTCGCCATCGGTACGGGCGGGCCGTTCGGAGCCGAGGGGCCTATCATCGCCACAGGTGGCGCGCTGGGATCGCTGGTTGGTCAGCACCTCCACGTAACTGCCGATGAAAGAAAAACTTTGCTCGCGGCAGGAGCTGCGGCCGGAATGGCGGCAACCTTCGGCAGTCCGGTCTCAGCCGCATTGCTCGCCATCGAGTTGCTGCTCTTCGAGTACCGCCCGCGGTCGATCATTCCAGTCGCACTGGCTTCCGCCGTCGCTGCCAGCATTCGCGTGGCCATGGTCGGCTCGGCGCCCGTGTTTCCAGTGGCGGATCTTCTCCAGCCAACCGATTCGGCGCTCGCGTTCTACGTATTGCTCGGCGCTTTGATCGGGCTCATCTCCGTCGGAATCACCCGACTCACCTACGCCATCGAAGACGGATTCGAAGTGCTCGGCGAACGCTTCCACATCCATTGGATGTGGTGGCCGGCCATGGGCGCCCTGGTGGTTGGGGCTCTCGGCATGATCGAGCCGCGCATCCTGGGCGTCGGCTACTCGAACATCATTGGCGCTTTGTCGGGCTCGATCGTCGGCCGCGCGCTGATCGTGCTGGTGGTGCTGAAGTTTGTTGCCTGGGCGGTTTATCTGGCCAGCGGGACCTCGGGTGGCGTACTCGCACCTCTCTTCACCATAGGTAGCGGTCTGGGCGCCTGGATTGGCGCGCTGGTCGCCGTGGCTGCGCCGTCGATAGGAGTCGATCCGCGCATAGCCGCGCTGGTCGGAATGGCGGCGATTTTCGCAGGCGCGACGCACGCTCTGCTCACCGCGATTGTATTTGCGTTCGAGACGACGCGTCAGCCGGTTGGACTGTTACCCTTGCTTCTCGGATGCGCGGCAGCATACCTGGTTTCTCTGCTCTTCAACCGGCATTCGCTGCTGACCGAAAAGCTTGCGCGTCGAGAGGGAAGCGTGCGCACGGAATACGAGGTTGATCATCTGGCTCACGTTCTGGTGAGGCAGGCGGCGAGCCGGAAGGTGATTTCCCTGCGCGCGAACCAGACCCTCGGAGAGGTGAGGCGCTGGCTCCAGACTCCTGCGAAAAGCGAGGGCGGGCCTTCTACCCACCAGGGTTTTCCAGTTCTCGACGAGTCCGCGCTGCTGATCGGCGTCGTCACCCGCCGCGAAGTTCTCGATACCGCGTACAACGATGACGAGGTAGTCGCTGAAATCATCAAGCGGCCACCCGCGATTGTCTACGAGGACAGTACGCTGCGCGATGCAGCCGATCACATGGTTCTCGAGGGTGTGGGCCGGCTGCCCGTGGTTGACCGCGAAGTGCCTCGGGTGGTCGTCGGAATCATCTCTCGCAGCGATCTGTTGAGCGCGCACGCGCCGAGACTGTCCGCCGCGCTGGACGCGAAAGTCACCGCTAAGTGGAGATGACCCGGGGCGACTCGCGGACCTTTGGCTACTCGGGAACTCCGCTCGTACGAAAGCTTGGGATCAAACCAGACGCGCGCGTTCAGTACGTAGGCGCCCCGAAGGAGTTTGCCGCGCTGGTTGGGCCATTGCCGGATGGCGCGCGTCTCCTTAGCGCCGGTACTCTGGATTTCGGGATCGTATTCGTAAAGAAGATGGCGGATCTCGCGCGGAAATTCGTCGCCTTGCGCGATCGACTGGAGACGAACGGGATGCTCTGGGTGGCGTGGCCAAAGCGCGCGTCTGGCGTCGAGACCGATGTCAGCGAGAATGCCGTCCGCGCCTACGGATTGGATGCCGGACTCGTAGATGTAAAGGTTTGCGCCATCGACGACACCTGGTCGGGTCTCAAGTTCGTGCGCAGGCTCAAGGACCGTTGACGAAAGCGGTCGATGTCTTGCTCGCTGGCCTGGTCGATTACGCTGGCCTTTTCCCGCCATCCGGCGAGGATATGCGAACGGCGCTCGAGCACTACGCGTCGTATGCGAAGGGTCCGGACAGTCACGCGCTGGGGCGCTTCATCGTTCCCATTGCTCGGCTCACGGAGCTCGAAGACGCAGCCGACGATCTGTTGCCGAAAGGGAATGCCGCTGAATCGTGGCGCCTGAGCGTACTCGTCGCTGACGACATCGCATCTGCCGTGAAGGAAATGTCCCGATTCAATCGGGATCACGGCTCCGGATCGAAAGGCCGCGCGATTATCGACGTCGTCGAGATGAAGGCGACGACGGCGGATCAGATCCATCGCCAGCGCCATGAGCTTGGACCCGAATTCACCGTCTACTCTGAAATTCCTCTTTCGGGCGACGTGCGTTCGCTCGTCACCGCCATGTCGGAGCTGCACGTCCGAGCCAAGGTTCGCACCGGTGGGGTCAGCGCGAACGCGTTTCCGCCCGCGGACAAGCTCGCTGACTTCATCGTCGCATGTGCGCGCGCCAAATTGCCGTTCAAAGCAACCGCCGGGCTGCACCACCCGCTCCGTGGCGAGCACCATCTGACTTACGAGCCGGATAGCGAGAAGGGAGTGATGTACGGTTTCGTGAACGTGTTCCTCGCCAGCGCTATGGCTTACGCAGGTGAAACCGAAGAAGCCCTCCTTGCTGTTCTCGAGGAAACAGACCCATCCGCGTTCGTTTTTGGAGATGGAGGCATTCGCTGGCGGAACAAAACCGTCACCACCGAGCAGATCGCCGCGGCTCGGTCGAAATTTGCAATCGCATTCGGCTCGTGTTCATTTCGTGAGCCCGTAGACGAGCTCGCCTCCCTCACCCGCAACTGAGATCAACGGACAAGTGAACGAGACCCACGATCCGTCACTCACTTCCTGGATCGAATCCGCGAATTCGCCAGACACCGACTTCCCGATTCAGAATCTTCCGTTCGGAGTTTTCGCGCGCAAAGGCGACGCCGAACACCGGGTTGGAGTAGCGATCGGCGATCAAATCGTGGACGTCGGCGAATCGCTGAGCGCAAATCTCTGGACGGGCAAAGCCCGCGACGTGGCGCGGTGGTGCGACCGGCCGAACATGAACGAGCTGATGGCCGCCCCCCGGGATGCGCTCTCCGAATTCCGTGCGCGTCTGAGCGAACTGCTGTCAGGCAGTCCTGGCGACAGCAGTGTGATCAATCCGCTCCCACCCGGCGCACTGGTGCCGATGAGCGAGGCGGATCTCTTCCTTCCGGCGCAGATCGGCGACTACACCGATTTCTACGCCTCGATCTATCACGCAACCAACGTCGGGAAGCTCTTTCGCCCCGACAACCCGCTGCTGCCCAATTACAAGCATGTCCCAATCGCGTATCACGGACGCGCCTCGTCGATCGTGCTCAGTGGCTCCGGTGTCACCAGGCCGAAAGGTCAGATCGCGCCGGCCTCCGGCGGAAATCCAACCTTCGGCGCCACTCAGATGCTCGACTATGAAGCCGAGGTTGGGTTCTTTATCGGCGCTGGCACCGGGCTCGGCGAAACTGTGGCGATCAACGCCGCCGAGGAGCACTTGTTCGGCATCTGCCTCGTGAATGACTGGTCTGCGCGGGACATCCAGTCGTGGGAGTACCAGCCGCTCGGACCTTTTCTGGCGAAAAACTTCGCCACGACGATCTCGCCTTGGGTGATAACCTGGGAAGCCCTCGAGCCGTACCGGTCGCCATCATTCTTCCGACCGCCAAGCGACCCGCAACCGCTGCCCTACCTGTCTTCGGAGAAGGATCGAAACGAAGGCGGTCTCGATCTGAACATCGAGGTCTACATCCGATCGATGCTCATGCGGGAGGGGCGTCTGCGGCCGTTCCGACTCAGTCAGGCGTCGCTCGCTGACATGTATTGGACACCCGCACAGATGCTGACTCACCATTCGAGCAACGGCTGCAACCTGCGACCCGGCGATTTGTTTGCCAGCGGCACTGTGTCCGGTCCCGACCCCGGATCAGAGGGATCGATGCTCGAGCTGACGCGTCGCGGAGCGGAGCCGGTGGTGCTCCCCACCGGAGAGGAACGGAAATTTCTCCACGATGGCGATGAGATCATCCTGCGCGCCTACTTTCAGCGCGAAGGCGCCGCGCGAATCGGCCTCGGCGAGTGTGGTGGCCTCATAGTCGCATCAACGAAGTAGAAAAACCCAAAACAATCGATGTCGAAGTCCAAAAACGGCCGAGAGCCTACGCTCAAGCCGAGCCATAAACGCAATCGAGAACCGTTGTACGTCGTGCGCAACTCGCCGATTCACGGGCGCGGCGTGTTCGCCAACCGGTACATCCGCAAAGGAACCAGGATCCTCGAGTACAAAGGCGAGCGGATCAGCAATCGCGAGGCGGACAAGCGATACGACGACACCAGGATGAAGAGGCACCACACCTTCCTCTTCACTCTCGACAAGAAGACCGTCATCGACGGGGCTATGTCGGCCGGCGGTGGAGACGCCAGCTATATCAACCACTCCTGCGATCCGAACTGCGAAGCGATCATCACCGGAAAAAAGATTTTCATCCATGCACGGCGTGGTATCGAGCCTGGAGTAGAGCTGGCATACGATTACCAGTACGAGCGCACGGGGAAGGACGACGCCGAGCTGGAGAAGTTCTATTTCTGTCGTTGCGGCGCCGACAATTGTCGTGGGAGCATCATGAAACCTGTGAATCCAAGGGCACGCAAAGCAAAACGGTCCTCGCGGAAGAAGTCCGCAAAATGACAGCGGGATTACCCGTACGCCGGGGGACTGGACTTGGATGCGGCGTGAAGATTATGGTCAAGTAGTCCAAACACCACCCGGAGCACCTATCATGCGTCTCGTTCTACGTGCGCTGGCGCTAAGCCTCGCGCTCGCCTCTCCCGTGACGGCCCAGAACGCCGTCCCCATGCAAACGAAACCGCTCGATCCGGCAAACCTCGATCGATCGGTTTCAGCCTGTACCGACTTCTACCAGTTCGCCAACGGCGGCTGGGTCAAGCGGAACCCAGTTCCCGCCGCGTACTCACGCTGGGGCAGCTTCGATGAGCTGCAGGAAAACAATCAGGCAAACCTGATGTCGATTCTTCGCACCGCTTCGGCGAGCGGTAACGCTCAGGCTACTGCTGACATGAAGAAGCTCGGCGTTTACTACTCGTCGTGCATGGATTCCGTAGGCGCCGAGCGCGCCGGCTTCCAGCCGATCAAGGCGGAGCTCGATCGCATCAACGCCATCAAGAACCGGCGCGACCTCGAGTCCGAAGTGGCGAGACTCCATTCGCGCGGCGTGCCGCTGCTGTTCGGATTCGGCGCGCAGCAGGACTACAAGAACAGCACATCGGTTATTGCCGGTGTGAGCCAGGGCGGACTCTCCCTCCCGGATCGCGACTATTACCTGAATCAGGACAAGCGTTACTCGGACATCCGAGCCAACTACGTCGCACACGTCGGCCGAATGCTCGGGCTGATCGGTGAGAACTCCACCCAGGCGGCGGCCGATGCGCAGAAGGTGATGACCATCGAGACCGCACTCGCTACACCCGCCATGACGCGCGTGCAGATGCGCGATCCGAATGCGAATTACCACCGCATGACTGCCGCCGAGGTTGCGCAGCTCGCACCTGGCTTCAACTGGCCGGCGTTCTTCGCGGCTGAGGGCAGACCTGATATTTCGACAATCAATGTTCAGAATCCGGAATTTCTGAAAGCGGCGGACGCGCTGTTGACGTCAGCTTCGCTCGACGACTGGAAAGCCTATCTGCGCTGGCACCTGCTCGACGCCGCAGCGCCGAGTCTCAGCTCGCCGTTCGTCAACGAGGACTTTCGCTTCAGCAGCACGCTGAGCGGGGCCAAGGAGATGCTGCCGCGTGACAAGCGCTGCACCCGCGCGACTGACGCCGGCCTGAGGGACGCACTCGGCCAGGCGTACGTCTCACAGTATTTCACGCCGCAGGCAAAGTCGCGCGCGCTGGAGATGGTTCGTAATCTCGAATCGGTCTTCCACGATCGCCTGCAAACCCTCGGCTGGATGAGCGACACCACCAAGGTGATGGCGTCGGGCAAGCTGGCCGCGTTCACGAACAAGATCGGTTATCCCGACAAGTGGCGTGACTATTCCACGCTCACCATCAGCCCTGGAAGCTTCTTCAACAACCAGGTGGCGGTGCGGGAGTATGAGCGTCGTCGCACGCTCGCCAGAATCGGCCAGCCGGTCGATCGCACCGAGTGGGGAATGACTCCGCCGACGGTCAACGCGTACTACAACCCGTCGATGAACGAGATTGTGTTCCCGGCCGGCATCATGCAGCCGCCGTTCTTCGATCCCAATGCGGACGATGCCGTCAACTATGGTGGAATGGGCGCGGTGATCGGGCATGAGATGACTCACGGCTTCGACGATCAGGGCGCTCAGTTCGATGCGCAGGGAAATCTTCGCAACTGGTGGAGCGCGGCGGATCTCTCGAAGTTCAAGACCGGCACCGGGCTCGTCTCGTCCCAGTTCGATTCATACACGGTTCTCGACAGCCTCCACGTAAATGGCAAGCTGACGTTGGGTGAAAACCTCGCGGACCTCGGCGGGTTGTCGGTTGCGTACGCGGCGATGGAGAAGGCGTTGGCCGCGAAAGGACGTCCGCCGCTCATCGATGGGTTCACTCCCGAGCAGCGGTTTTTCCTCGCCTGGGCCCAGATCTGGAGACAGAACATCACTCCAGAGGCGCAGCGAGTTCGCATCAACACCGATCCGCATTCTCCGGGTCAGTGGCGGACAAACGGCCCGCTGTCGAATCTGCCTCAGTTCGCTGCGGCGTTTAACTGCAAGCCGGGGGATCCGATGGTTCGTCCGGACTCCGTTCGGCCTGTTATCTGGTAAAGCGGACCGAACGGTTTACGAGCGAGGCGCCGGCTCAGCCGGCGCCTCGTTTCGTTTCGGCACCACGTGGCGCGCCATGCGCCGCAGCGGCTAACTTGAACCCATGACCGCGCGAAGTTTTTTCTACCGTGAGACGGAAGGAATTCGCGTCACAGTGCGCCCCGTCTACCTCCGCGATCACTCGGAGCCGTCGCAAAGTCACTACGTATTCGCGTACTTCGTTCGCATCGAGAATGTCGGCAACCTGGCGGCGCAGCTGTTGACGCGCCGGTGGCTGATTCACGATTCGGTTGGTGAGGGCGTGGACACCGAGGTGATCGGTGAAGGGGTGGTAGGAGAGCAGCCGACCATCATCCCGGGCGGGGTGCACGAATATCAAAGCTTCTGCATCCTCAAATCCGGGGAAGGTTGGATGGAAGGGCATTACGGCCTACTTCGGCAGGACGGATCGTCCTTCGAGGCTGCGATCCCGCGGTTCACACTCAGCGCCAGCGAATCCACGAGCCTGCCATCGTAAACCGCGCACGACAGTTGCTTCGCATCCGCCCGTGAGCCGCATTTACGACATCTCGGTGCCCATCCGAACGGGCGGTCTCGTTTATCCTGGCAATCCCGAGATCGACATTGCGTTACAACAAGCCGTGGCAAAAGGCGCCAGCGCCAACGTGTCCACGATTCATTTCGGCTCCCACACCGGAACCCACGCCGACGCCTCCCGTCATTTTTTCGACAATGGACAGCCCGTCGACAAGATTCCGCTGGAAAGGCTGATCGGGCCCGCGCTGCTGCTGAATTTTGCCAGTGATGTGATGTCGATCGGCGAGGCGCAGCTTCGACCTCGGGCAATCAGGGGTCACAAGCGCGTTCTGCTGCAAACGCGAAACTCGACTTTTCTCACGAGTGCTGATTTCGTTCCGAACTACACTTTCCTCGCGCCCGACGGCGCCAAATATCTCGTCGACAACGGTGTCGAGCTGGTCGGCATCGACTACCTCTCGATCGAGCAATTCCACTCTGGCCACCACCGGACGCATCGCACTCTGCTCGAGAGCGGCGTGGTGATAGTCGAAGGCCTCGATCTCTCCGCGCCGCCACCCGGCGAGTATCAGTTCATCTGTCTGCCGCTTCGCCTCGAGGGCTGCGATGGTGCGCCGGCGCGCGCCGTCCTGATCAAGTGACGGAGATCAGCCACATCTTCTTCGACATCGGCGGTGTCCTCGGCTCGAACGGCTGGGACCGTGAACAGCGGCAGTGTGCTGTCGAGCACTTCGGTCTGGATGCCGACGACTTCCAGTGGCGTCACGAAGAGGTAGTCGGCGAGTGGGAAGAAGGACGAATCTCCCTGAACGAATATCTGGACGTGGCGGTTTTCTACACCG
>Ga0136846_1232467_pt1 | contig 18796 bp, 14 predicted proteins | sample HopSoiMetagenom2_FD_96841 | JGI IMG/M metagenome (GOLD analysis project Ga0136846, IMG submission 96841) | Grasslands soil microbial communities from Hopland, California, USA - 2 Assembly 2016 (version 4) | ecosystem: Environmental > Terrestrial > Soil > Grasslands | place: USA: Hopland...
CCCCGGCCATCCGCTGCTTCCCCACTTTGACAAGCACGAGATTCTGCACGTTTACCGGGTCATAGATTTCGAGCCCTCCCATTCCGCAATTGATCTGGATCGGCTTTTGCGAGTGGCTTCTGAGTGTTTTCGGCGTGGTGCGCCGTTAATTATTTCGATTCATTCCATCAACTTCCATTCCACCCTGAAAGACTTTCGCACGCCCACTCTGCAGATGCTTAACGTATTTCTGAGCGCGCTGGAGCGTCGCCACCCTGATTTGCTGTATGTGCACGACCGGGATTTGTATGACATTGCCACCTCTGGAACATACCGAACCACAGAGGGCACTTACGCGGTAGCCACCGAGTACGCCCACAATGCGTGGTTACAGCCGGCAGGAGCGCATTGAATGGCGAAACAACGGTCGCTGGTTCTGATCACGGTGGATTGCCTGCGCGCCGATCACGTGGGATTTCTCGGATATGAGCGGCCGACCACGCCATTCCTGGACGAACTCGCTGCGAAGAGTTGCGTTTTTACAGAAGCATTAGCCACCGGCTCGCCTACTTATTATTCGTTTCCTGGGATCTTGGCGTCGCGCTATCCATTGGCCCTTGGCCGCGAAAATATTGGACTCTCGCCCGGCGAAAGCACGCTCGCAACTCGCTTAAAGCAAGCCGGCTATCGCACGGCAGCTTTCACAGCCGGAAATCCTTATCTTTCTGATCGGTTTGGCTACCACACCGGCTTCGATCACTTTGAAGACTTTTCGCAGTCCCTGAAAAGCACCGGATCAGCGGCCCCGCCTGTTGCCGGAAAAATTACTTTCTTCAATCGACGAATTGCAAAGGCGTGTCACAAACTTCCTCCGCTTGGTGCAGCTTACGATGAAGCTTACTTCCGCTACACCTCCTGGAAGGTGTTGAACTCGCATTCGATCGACGAGCTTCGTCCTTATTCCTCCGCCGACAAAGTTGTCAATAGAGCCTCCAGTTGGCTGGAGCAGGGGCGCGATTCTCCATTTTTTTTGTGGTTGCACTTCATGGACGCTCATGCGCCTTATCTTCCTGCACGCGAGGCTCTGAATCAGATGGGTACGCCCTTCGACGGCCTGCGTATTCGATACCTGAACCTGTGGTGGAACCGTCACGACCTGAAAGCATCCTCGTTCTCTGCTCACGTGGGCGATGTAATGTATCTCTACGACGCTGGCATCCGTTGGGTGGATTCACAGATTCAACGGCTCACTAACCAGCTTCGCGCACTGCAGCTTTGGGACAACTGCGTACTTGCCCTGACCGCCGACCACGGCGAGGAATTCCTTGACCATGGGGGACGATTCCATAAAACATCAAGTCTTGCTCAGGAATTGATTCACGTTCCACTATTGATTCGAGAGCCAGGGATGTCGAGCCAGGCTGCGAACACTCCATTCAGTCTTCTAAATCTTGCCCCTACGCTCTTGGACTCTCTTGAAGTCGGCGCACCTAACAGTTTCCGTGGGAAAAGTTACTGGAGCGAAAAGACTGAGCGCGATTCGATTGCTATCAGCGAGTGCGTGGCTAACTGCAATAATCCCTATCTTAAGGGCAAGCGCGTCGGCCCTCGTCTGTTAGCACTCCGCCTCCGCCAGCACAAGCTGGTCTTCGATTTCGAGAGCTCAACCGATCGCCTTTTTGATCTCGAAAGAGACCCCAGGGAATTACACCCTCTGCCTCGAGACCACTCGAAACCTGTCCGTTGCCGCCTGTTGGAAGCCGCACGGAAACACCTGGCGGAGGCGGCCAACTCAAATGCAGATCTGAAGATAGCATCTCGTGTTCGAGGGTTGCCGCTGCAAACGAGCAGGCAGCTGGAAGTACCGAAAGCCTGCCCTTCTCCTGCTCTGATCGAGGTGCCCGTCTAGCGTGAGGAGGAAAATCAGAATACTGGTAGACAGTCTTGCTGATGAAGGGCTGATCAACGCGCAGATGACCAATGCGCGTGAGATCATTCGTCGGCTTGATTCTGAACGATTCGAGATTTCTGTCTTCTGCGTTGGCAAACCGGATTCAGAGGTCGCGGCTCGGCCCGGCGTGCGATTGATTCAACTACCAGGGCGGAAGCAGACTATAACCATCGTGCGCGAATTTGTGACTGGCACGCACGAAATTCTGTTTTATATGAAGTCCTCTCCCGCCAGCCGCTTGTATGCTCAGCTTCGAAGATGCTGGCGTGATGCCCGGACGACGATTGGCACCATCGAGTCGCAGTCGAACTTGCAAGACGAGCCTACGATCACCGCTGAAGCAGTGAGCCTGTGGGAACGCACCGTGCTCACCTGCGATTGGCTGTTCAGCAACTCTGACTCGGTTAAAAGGAGCCTCAAGAGCGTGTATGGGTTGGAGAGCGACGTCGTGCCGACGGGCGTGGATACCTCCTACTTTTTTCCCCTGAATTCGCGCGCCCCCAATTCTCGGCCGGTGGTATTGTTCGTTGGATCGCTGAGGCCATTCAAAGGACCACACGTAGTCCTGGATGCCGCGAAGCAGTTTCCTGAAGCCGATTTCCGTATCGTCGGAGAGGGCGTCATTGGTGAGGAACTGCGAACCCGCGCCAGGCGCGAGGGCATACGTAATATCTCATTTCTTGGGGCCCTTTCAACTTCGCAGACCAAACAACAATACCAGTCGGCGGACATATTCCTGTTCCCATCACGATGGGAAGGCTCGCCCAAAGTTCTGCTGGAAGCGGCCGCCTGCGGGCTGCCCATTGTGGCGCGCAATGACTACGCTCCAGAAACAGTGCTTCACGGTCATACGGGATTTGCTGAAGCATCTGACGGAGCACTGCTCACGAGGCTTGCAGAACTGCTTGCAAAACCGGCTTTGCGGAACGAATTCGGACGGGCGGGTCGTCAACACAGCCTATCCTTCGATTGGGACCTGATAACGCGCAAATGGGAGGAAGTTTTTTGCAGGGTTGCGCCCAGCCAGAACGTGAGGCTCACGGCATGATTAGCGAAGCCCCTGCTGTGCTGAGCTCAAGGCCAGCGCTGTCCTGCCTGCATGTAGTCACTATCACTCCCTTCTTTCCTACTCAGCACGACAGAGTCTCCGGTTGCTTTGTAGCTGAGCCGTTGTCGTATGTTGGCAGCCATGGAGTCCGAAACTCGGTCGTAGCAGTCAATCGTTTTTATGAGCGCAAGCTGGCGTCGCTTGCAGAGATGCCGGCTCAGTGTGTCCGATACGCTTGCCTGCCCGGCAATGCCGGGCTTGCGAGTGCGGGCGCTTTCCTGTTCCGAGGACTCATCGCTCGCATACGTGCTCTGCATCAGCGACAAAGAATTGACCTCATACATGCTCATTCCGCGCTGCCGTGCGGGGACGCAGCCGAGTTGATCGGACGCACTCTCAAAATACCCTTCGTAGTGACTGTGCACGGCCTTGACGCGTTTTCCAGTTCGCAAGTCCGCGGAATCCTCGGCCAATGGTGCAAGCGCAGAACAACGCGAGTCTACAAAAGGGCGCAGAGCGTGCTCTGTATCAGCCGCAAGGTCCAGCAGAAGGTGCAGGCCGGCTGCCCAGAGGCCTACACAATTGTTGTGTATAACGGGGTCGATTCCCAACTCTTCCGCCCAGATTCAGCCAAAGCGGACAGCAGCACCATTCTTTGTGTTGGCAACCTCATTCCAACCAAAGGGCAAGAACTTTTGATTCGTGCGTTCGCAGAAGTTCGGAAGGCTGTGCCACAAGCTGTTCTGCGATTTATTGGGACCGGAGCACAAGAACCGAGTCTGCGGCGATTGGCGACCCAGCTTGGAACCGAACGTGCTATCGCTTTCGAAGGACGCCAGGACCGAGAATCGCTAGCTCGCAGCATGCGCGATTGCGCCGTCTTCGCATTGCCAAGTTCCTATGAAGGCCTAGGTTGTGTTTACTTGGAGGCGATGTCTTCCGGCAAGCCGGTCATAGGCTGTACCGGACAGGGCATAGAAGAAGTCGTCCATCATGAAGAAAATGGATTTCTGATCCGGCCAGATGACCCGCACGGCTTGAGCCACACACTTACCCGATTGCTGAAAAACAAAAGCCTGCGCGAGCAGGTTGGCGTCCGCGCTCGTCGCACCATTCTCAGTCGTTTCACACTCAAACATCAGGCGGCGGTTCTGGTTGAGGCGTATCGCGAGGCGGTCAGATGAAACTTCGCCTCGTAATTCTGACTGAAATCATCGCCCCTTATCGAATCCCGGTATTCAATGCGCTCTCAAAACTTTCAGAAATAGATCTCCGTGTGATTTTTCTCTCCGAAAATGATCCGAGTTTACGTGGATGGCTGGTCTACAAAAACGAGATCGAGTTTTCTTATCAAACGCTGCCCTCCCTGCGGTGGCGAATTGCCAACCGCAACATTCTTCTGAATCGCGGACTTGAGCCGACCCTTACCGCACTTGCTCCGCAGGTCGTTATCTGTGGAGGCTATAACTACATAGCTTCCTGGCAGGCGAGAGCGTGGGCGAAGTCCAAACGCACGCCTTTTCTGCTGTGGATTGAGAGCACGGCTGAAGATCAACGCAGCAATCGCCTGATGATCCAGTTTCTTAAAAACAGGTTCGTTCGCGATTGCGACGCTTTCGTCGTTCCCGGCAGTTCTTCGTCACAGTATCTGCAAAGTTTTGGAATTCCGCCAGGAAGAATGTTCACTGCTCCGAACGCGGTCGATAATGACCGCTTCTACCAGATCGCCGCACAGGCTCGCATGGATGCCGAAAGCATCCGTGTAAAACTCGGCTTGCCTTCGAGATTCTTTCTCTTCGGCGGACGACTGGTTCCTGAAAAGGGCATATTTGATCTTCTCGATGCGTATCGCGCGCTGACCGATGGTGTGCGCGAAAGTGTTGGATTGGTTTTTGCAGGAGATGGAACTGCAGCTCACAAATTGCGGGCCGAAGCGTCCGGCGTGAACAACGTACACTTTCTCGGATTTCAGCAGCGTGACGAACTTGCCTGCATCATGGGTTTGGCTACGGCTCTCGTCCTTCCAACCCACTCTGATACCTGGGGACTGGTTGTCAATGAAGCGATGGCTTGCGGACTGCCCGTGATTGTTTCTCAAGTCGCAGGCTGTGCAGCCGATCTGGTGCGCCCCGGTTGGAACGGCTTTCTGGTCAAGCCTTATGACCGTCGCGAGTTGAGTACAGCGCTGGAAAAAATAGCACAAAACGAAAAAGAAACTTTGCGAATGGCGCAAAACAGCCTGCTTCACATTCGCAATTTTTCCCCTCAGGCGTGTGCTGGCGGCATCTCAAGCGCTGCATTGGCATTCAAGGAGGCAGCGGCCTGTGCCTGATCACAACACCAAACTCGCAGGTGCTGTTTTAGTCCTCGCGCTTGCCTTACTTACGACTGCTACCGGCCTTTTCCGGCCGGGTTACCTGACCAGCGATTCCTACCTGAGTGGACTTATCTTCCTTCAGCTTCTTATCGCGGCAATCTGGAATTTCCACACCCGATTTTTTCCCTTTTTGTTGGTGGGCTTCCTGTGGGCAGGGATGGGAGCGCTGCCGTTCAGCGGGGCCTGGGTTTCCGGCCGCTGGTTGGTGCTGATCGCAGGAGCACTCGCCGGCTGCGTTGTCTACATGCATCACGCGCATCATCGTTTTGACAGCTTTCATCTGATCGCTTTGTTCTGCTCGATCGCCGCTGTTGTTTCGGCCGTGGTTTCGGCATTTCCTAAAGTCGCCCTGCTTAAGGCCCTGAGCCTGCTCCTTCTATTTCTCTATGCTTCTACCGGTGCAAGATTGCCGGCCATGGGCGACCTGCATAAATTGCTTGGCTCGATGATTTTCTGGGTCGAGCTATTGGTATATCTGAGCGCTGCATGCTACTTCATCCTTCACTTCCCGATTTTCGGAAACCCTAATTCTTTGGGCGCGATCATGGGGGTGGTCGCGGTTCCTTTGTTCTTCTGGGAGATGCTGACTAATCGGAATCCAGCCCGGAAGCCACGGACCACCCTGGTCTTTGCTCTCAGCCTGCTGCTTTTATTCTTCAGCCAGGCGCGAGCCGGAATCCTGGGCGCAATTCTGGCCTGTGCCGTTGTTTGTCTGGCCGCTCGCAGCTACCGAGTTCTGTTTCACACCTGTGCCGGCGCGCTTGCGCTGGCTGTGCTGGCTATCTTGCTAGTGCCCTCTCAAGCAGTCGAGGACATGCCTACCCGGCGTGCCGGATCATCGTTCGCCCAGGTGTTTTTATACAAAGGCAAAGACGAAGATGGAGTGCTGCAGTCTCGCAAATCCGCCTGGAACGAAACCGTGGATGTCATCACTGCCAACCCCTGGTTTGGCAGTGGATTCGGGACCAGTGTATCCAAAGGGAGGAACCAAGTAGCGGAAGGTTCCTTTTCTTCGAACTCGGGCAATACCCGTGAACACGGCGATAGTTATCTGGCAATTCTGGAGGGTGTCGGACTGCTCGGAGTCCTGCCATTTTTGATTCTGGTGCTGATGTTCGCAACTCGAGCACTGAAATTTTTGCTGCGAATGGGCCGCACAGGAAGGTTAAGCCATGTGGGCGTCCCTTTGGCGATGATCCTGGTTTCAGGCTTTGTCCACGCGCTGTTCGAAGACTGGCTGTTTGCGGTTGGCTACTATTTGTGTGTTTTCTTTTGGTCAGTCGGGTTCATCTTCCTTGATGTGTCATCTACGGAGCAGCAGGATGAGGCTCCTGTATTTCAGCCCCTCACTACGATGAATCATCCGGTGTTCCTGTCAACACCATGATGCGCCTCTTCGTGAACGGGATGGCGGCGAGTGCCGGTGGGGGAATCACTTACCTTTGCAATTTTCTTCCTCATCTCTCCGCCAGAGATGATGTGCAAACCATGGTGGCGCTCGCGCCGGGGCTAACCAACAAGTTTCCAAACTTCGCCAATATACATTTCTGCGAGCCTGCTAAATCGAGCAATGCTCTGGCACGATTCGTCTGGGAACAGATACATCTGCCGGGCCTGATACGAAAATCGGAATCGGGGGTGCTGTTGTCGATTGGCAACTTTGCAGTTCGCAATTGCCCGGTTCCTCAGCTGTTGCTCTCCCGCAACGCCTTGTATACGAGCGCCGATTTCTATCGCGACCTTCGGCGCAGAGGCGAGTTTCGCCTTTCGTTCGAATCGCGAATCAAGGCAAGCCTCGCCAGGCGTTCCATCTTCTGGGCCGATCTGGCGATTGCGCCCAGTCAGGCGTTCGCCCGCGAGCTCGGCAGCTGGACCGGCAAATCGGTCGGTGCACTACATCACGGGTTCGACTTTGAGGAATTCTTTCGTGATCAATCAGCGCTACCGGGCAACATCGCGGAAAGCCTCGCCGCCCACCAGGGCGCAATTCGCCTGCTGCACGTGAGCCATTACAACTACTACCGCAATTTTGAAACCCTGTTCCGTGCTCTTTCCGTATTGAAGCGCCGTATGAACGGACGGCGGGTCAAATTGTTTCTGAGTTGCAAGCTCTTGGCGGGAGACAATCCGGGCGCCTACAAAACCGATTATGCGGTAAGGCTAATTCGTGAACTCGGCATCTCAGACGATGTCATCCAGCTTGGTCATGTCCCGTACTCGCAGCTGCACCACCTTTATCGCAGCTGCGATGTCTACCTCAGTGCGGCCTACGCAGAATCGTTCGCTCACCCCCTGCTGGAAGCCATGGCGTGCGGCTTGCCCCTGGTGGTTTCAGACACTCCCGTGCATCGTGAGATCAGCGGCAACTCCGCCCTCTTCTTTGAGCGGTTTGCTCCGGAAGAGCTTGCTGATGGGGTCCAAATGCTCGCTAGCTCGCAACTTTTGGCTGACACGCTTTCAAGCCAGGGACTTTGCCGGGTCCGCGACTTCTCTTGGAAGCGGCACGTAGACACGATCGTCGAACTGGCCAAGTTGGCAGTCCAGAACCCCGTGAATCAACTTGCCTGCGCCGCATAAGGAAATTAACAGCCGAGGAAAAGCCGTTCGAATCGCAGTCTAAGATTGGACAGAATGTGCGGAATCTTTGGAATTGTCACGCGTAACGGCGCTGTGCCGCCCGAACTTCTGGAAAGAGCTACCGCCTCTTTGGCCCACCGTGGCCCAGACGATTCAGGCACGGTAATCATCCGCCAGACAAGCCCTGAGCCGCTTGAAGTCGGTCTCGGTAATCGGCGGCTCGCGGTTCTCGATCTTTCGCCTCAGGGTCATCAACCCATGCAAGATCCGGAGACGGGCAATTGGATCGCCTACAACGGCGAGATTTATAACTTTCACGAGATTCGGAGAAAACTGGAACAACAAGGCGCTGCCTTTCGCGGTCATTCCGACACCGAGGTTGTGCTTAAGGCTTACGGAAAGTGGGGGCAAGAATGTCTGAGCTACCTTCGAGGCATGTTCGCTTTGGCCATCTGGGACGCGCGTCGACATCGCCTGTTTCTTGCCCGCGATCCTGTCGGGATCAAGCCTCTTTATTACTGCACATCCGGCAATTACTTTCTGTTTGCATCCGAAATACGCACACTGCTGGGCACCGGCTTGATGAAGCGCCTGCTGGATGGCGCCGGGGTGCTTAATTACCTGACCTTCGGTTCGGCCTACGACCCCATCACCATGATCGAGGGTATATCGGCGCTCCAGGCAGGCCACTATGCTTTTTGGCAGCAAGGGGCTTTGCAAAAACATTCCTACTGGGATCCGATCCCGGATTCCTCTTCTGCGCCTTCCGAGGCAGATCGAAAGAAATTACAATCCAATGTTGCCGCCACACTCTATGAATCCATCCAGATGCAAATGGTCAGTGACGTTCCCGTCGGGGTCTTCCTCTCCGGCGGCATTGATTCCAGCAGCATCGTTGCCTTGCTCCATAAAGCCGGGCTCAAACCAAGCACCTTTTCGGTAGTCTTTCGCGAATCCGATCACAACGAGGCACAATTTTCACGCTTCGTGGCTCGAAGCTTCGGCACCGAACACCAGGAGATACTTGTTTCGGTACACGACGCTCGCGAGGCAATATCGCCCGCGTTGGGAGCCGCTGATCAGCCATCGATTGACGGACTCAACACCTATCTGATCTCGCGACAAACCCGTGCTGCAGGAATAAAAGTTGCTCTTACCGGATTGGGTGGAGACGAAATCTTTGGCGGTTACTCAAGCTTCAGGACGGTGCCCGACATGGAGCGTTTTGTTCGGCGCTGGTCATTTCTTCCAAAGTCTTTAAGAGCCCCTGCGGCTTCTGTCTTCCAGCTGTTAAAGCGCGCAAGCGATCAGAACCGCAAACTTCACGCGCTGCTGGCGGATAGCCACAGAATCATTCATCCGTACTTTCTGTCGCGCATGTTGTTCACGCCGCCCCAGCGCACTAAGCTCCTCCGCTTCACGGCGGCTGAACTCGAACAGGCGAGCGAGACTCTTCATCAGGCCATAACGAGTGCTCGACATCTCGATCCGATCAATCGCGTGTCCTATCTCGAGTCTCGTTGTTACATGTTGAATACGTTGCTGCGCGATTCTGACGTCATGAGCATGGCGCATGGGCTGGAGCTTCGCGTGCCGCTCATCGATTCGCAGCTGGTCAAACAAGTCATGGCCCTGCCTGGCGTGTGGAAGCTTGATTCAAGAATTCCGAAACCAATGCTGGTGGCCGCTTTAGACGGTGCTTTACCCGATGAGATCATCCATCGCCCCAAACGCGGCTTCACGCTTCCCTTCGAGCATTGGCTTCGCGGCGAGTTGCGGACCGAGGTTGAATCAGCTCTGCGACGCATACCACACGGCCCCTTGTCCGCGCGACTGGATCAGTCCATCACCATGTCTATCTGGTCCGATTTCTTAGCCCGACGCACTTCATGGTCGCGCGTCTGGTCACTATATGTTCTGCAGCGCTGGTGCGAACTGAATTCCATCACAGCCTGATGGTGAACCAGGAACCATAATCTACAGCAGCGGTCGTCCGAATGTGCAAAACCTCACTCCACCCGCACGCTAAGATTGATTGTCACTTCCCCACATGCGAACGGAAACCGCAGAACTCACGCACAAAGTCCAGAGTTCCTTTGTTGATCTACCGATCAGCGTAATTATCCCCGTGCGCAATGAAGCGCAGAATCTCCCACGCTGCTTAGAGTCATTACACGGGGCGGGCGAGATCATCGTGATCGATTCCCAGAGTTCTGACGAGACTTGCGAAGTTGCCCGTCGGCGGTTCGCTCAAGTGGTTCAGTTTCATTACCACGGCGGTTGGCCCAAGAAGCGGCAGTGGGCGATTGATAATCTTCCGCTTAAGTTCGACTGGGTGCTGCTGCTGGACGCAGACGAAGCGCTCACTACTCAACTCAAGCAGGAGATCCGAGCTGCGATCAGCTGCCCAGAAATCAACGGTTACTGGATCAAACTGCAAATGCACTTCCTTGGGCGCAGGTTGCGACATTGCGGCGCGACATTTTCCAAACTGTCGCTGTTTCGCCATGGCAAAGGCCACTTCGAATGCCGCATCGCCGATCAGGATTCTTCGATGTGCGATATAGAAGTCCACGAACACGTGATGGTGGATGGGCAAACCGCACGGTTGCAGTCGGCCATCGTGCATAATAACGTGAGTTCACTGTCGCGTTATCTTGAGAAGCACAACGAGTACTCCAATTGGGAAGCCCGAGTTTGGACCGAAACTGCCGATAATGCCGGGTCCCTTCCGCCAGCATTGTTCGGCACACAGGCGCAACGCCGCCGCTGGCTTCGCAAACACTTTTTTATGCTGCCCGGATCACCACTTTTCCTGTTCCTGTACCGCTACCTTTTCCGGTTTGGTTTTCTAGACGGCAAGCCGGGTCTGTTTTATTGCGCGCTCCAGGCCATCCAGCTGTTTCAGGTGAAAGCAAAGATCTACGAATTGCGCTTGCGTCAGGCTGCGCCTGCCAGGGTCGAGCCATGCTGATTCTCGGTCTCAACATGTTCCATGCGGACGCTTCCGCGGCCATCCTTCAGGATGGCGAGATCGCATTTGCCATTGCCGAAGAACGCCTGAATCGCATCAAGCACTACGCGGGTTTTCCAGCTCTCGCGATCCAAGCATGCCTCGACGCCGTCGGTGCCCGAATAAGCGATGTCGATCACGTGGCCATTGGCCAGGACAAAGACGCTAATCTTGCCAAAAAAATCGAATACGCGGTTGCCAACCCTGGCAAGCTTCTGAACTTTCTACAGCTCCGCCGCCGCAAGCAGCAGATGCAGGATCTGCGCTCCCTGCTCGCGAGATCTCTTGCTTGCGATCCTGGCTCTCTCAAATTTCAGGAGCATCACCTCGAGCATCACATCGCTCACATTGCCAGCGCTTTCTACTGTTCTCCCTGGGATCGTGCTGCCGGCTTCAGCTACGACGGCTCCGGCGACTTCGTGTCCACCATGATGGCTCGCTGCCACGAGACTGAGATCGAGGTACTGAATCGCGTTTTTCTGCCCCATTCGCTCGGCAGCTTCTACACCATGATTTGCGAGTTCATCGGATACAACCGTTACGGCGATGAAGGCAAGGTCATGGGCCTGGCGCCTTACGGCAAAGCTACTTACTGCGACCAGGTCCGCCAGATCATCGGCAAACTCAATGGCGAATTCCGTCTGAACCTGCGCTACTTTAAGTCAATCGGCAGCAATCAAGGCATGAAGGTTCTTTCTGACGGCACCGTACAGCTGGCTCGCCACTTCTCGGAACGTATGCAGGAGATGTTCGGCGAACCGCGCTTGCCTCATACCGACATCACACAGCGCGACATGGATCTCGCCTATGCTATGCAATATTGGTTTGAAGAATCGTTCTTTCATCTGCTTGGTGAATTGCATGAACGTGTTCCCGAGGAGCGCCTGGCAATGGCAGGGGGCTGTGCCCTCAATAGTGTCGCTAATGGAAAGCTGTTCAGCCGCACTCCATTTCATGAAACCTGGATTCAGCCTGCCGCCGGCGATGAAGGCCTGGCCCTTGGGGCGGCGCTTCACACCTGGCATTCCGTCCTGAAGCAGCCACGACGTCATTCCATGAAGCATTCCAATCTCGGTCCGGAATTCTCGCCTGACAAAATTCAACGCGAATTGCGCACGGCAGATCTCAAATTTGTGCGTCTTGAACGCGAACCGCTGCTTCAATCCGTTGCTCAACAGATGGCGGCCGGCAATGTCGTCGGCTGGTTTCAGGGACGCATGGAGTGGGGCCCGCGTGCGCTCGGTAATCGCTCGATTGTGGCTCATCCCGGACTGCCCAACATGAAAGATATCTTGAATGCGCGCATCAAACAGCGCGAGTGGTTCCGGCCATTTGCTCCTTCGATCCTCGCGGAGCGCCAGTCCGACTACTTTGAGCATAGCCATCCCTCGCCCTTTATGCTGCACGTCTACAAGATTCGCCCCGAAAAACGCGAGCAACTCTGTGCCGTCAATCACGTGGACAACACCGGCCGTCTGCAAAGCGTCAGCCGTGAAGAGAATCCTCTCTACTACGATCTGATAAAAGCGTTCGAGCGCGAAAGCGGCATTCCGGTGATCCTCAACACCAGTTTCAATGAGAACGAACCCATCGTTTGCGGCCCTGAGCAGGCTATCGACTGCTTCAAGCGCACACGCATGGACGCCCTTGCTATTGGCCCCTTTTTAGCCACCAAGGCCGAAAATTAGAGAATGGCGACCGCTCTAGTCCGTATTCATCCTCGGGCAGCAACCCTTGAGTTAGCTCCGATTGCTGCGTTTCCCGGCTTTCGCGCTCTGCTCTGGAGCGACGATGGCCTTTACGCTTCTCGCGGATATTCTCTCTACAAGACATCCGTCACCGGGCGGGATATTAACTGGAAACCTGTCGCGCACTTCTCCATGCCGCTTTTACGCTCGCTAACCTCGCGAATGCGGTTCACTTCACGCCTGTTCCGTGACGGTTTCCATGCACTTGCTACTCTTCGATCGGGCCACCTGATAGCAGCCGTTCCCGGCGCCATACTGACCTTACCACCGGGAGAAAATGCATTCCTTGTATCTCACCGCATCGCACGCGGTACCCGCCCTCTACACATCGCCGTTACGCCTGATGACCGCATTTTTTTCGGGGAATATTTTGATAATCAGGAGCGCTCCGAAGTGCACATCTACACTTCCTCCGATTGCGGACGTTCCTGGGCCATTGCGTACACCTTTGCGCCGGGTGAAATTCGGCATGTGCATAACGTTATTTTCGATCCCTGGCAGGGTTGCCTTTGGATCCTGACCGGCGATAGCGGCCCGGAATGTCGCATCATCAGTGCGAGTTGCGATTTCGCTCGCGTCGAGACCATCCTCGCCGGGAGCCAGCAAACCCGCGCTGCCGCGCTTGTGCCCACAAGGGAAGGAGTGGTCTTTTCCACTGATACTCCGTCACAGCAAAATCACATCTATCTCCTGGATCGGTCGGGGAATCTCGAAACGTTGGCTGAGCTCTCCAGTTCGTCCATCTATGGCTGTGCAGCAGGCAGCTCTCTATTTTTCTCAACCATGGCTGAACCGAGTTCCACGAACACTGCCGAAGAAGTCCGGCTTTATGGGAGCGCGGGGGGGGCGCACTGGGAAAATCTTCTGCAGTACAAGAAGGACCGGTGGCCGATGCGATTGTTTCAGTATGGAAACATTTTTCTTCCCGATGGACTCAATCGCACGAGCATTCTCGCTCTGACGACTTGCGCTGTCTCAGGCGCTGACTTGGTAACCAGCCTGTGGACTGTTCAGACCGAATAGACGCTGACGATAATCTTGCCTGATGGGCCGGCTCAGCTACTATCGACGGGTTTTTGCGGCGTATCTGACACCGGCTTCCAGCCAGCTGACCTTTTGGCACGACCTCCCGGACGTCAATACGCACTCGTTCAGTCAATTGCTGGGCGAATACTACATGTCGTTTGTCCAGAAAGCGGATTACTCAACTGTCGACCACTCCGGCATCCCGGTTCTCGATTATCGCGGCGAAATAGGAAGGCAGCATAATCCCATTGCCATTGCGCAATGGGGACTCGGCAACTTCAATCTTTTCCAGCGCGATAGAAATCCACTTCATCGCCAGAAATTTCTGCTTGCAGCTGATTGGCTTGTGCACGAGCTAGAACCTAACTCGCACGGCATTCCGGTGTGGAACCACCACTTTGATTGGGAGTATCGCAGCACCCTGAAAGCGCCGTGGTACAGCGCGCTGGCGCAAGGACAGGGAATCTCACTGCTGGTTCGCGCTCACCAGCATACGCGCGAAAGCCGGTACCTATTCGCGGCCGAACGTGCCTTTCAATCTTTTCAACTGCCAGTTGAACAGGGCGGAATCACTTACACGGATCCAGCCGGCAATATCTGGTTCGAGGAATATCTGGTTTCTCCGCCCACCCACATCCTCAACGGCTTCATATGGGCAGCGTGGGGCGTTCACGATTTTGCGCTCGCAACCGGCAGTTCATCTGCCGCCAGTCTGTTCGACCGGGCGGCGCAGACTCTTCTAGCCAATCTCGCTCGCTACGATCTCGGCTTCTGGTCGTTATACGAGTTGGCAGGCCTTCCCTTGCCGATGCTGGCCAGCCCGTTCTATCACCGTTTGCACATTGCGCAGTTGCGCATCATGCAGCGCCTGACCGGACAGGTTGAATTCCAGGATTACGCTGACCGCTGGCAGCGTTATGCCGCCAGTTCTCTAAAACGCACCCGCGCTCTCGCCTTAAAAAGCGCCTTCAAGCTTTGTTACTACTGAGAAGCTCGTGAACATTCTCTATGTCTCACAATATTTTCCGCCAGAGATGGGCGCGCCTGCGGCGCGTGCTTCTGAACTTTCATCTCATTGGGCCCGCGCCGGCCATCGGGTTACGGTCCTCACCGGATTTCCAAATCATCCCACCGGAATTATCGCCCCGGGCTACCGCGTCCCATTTTGTCGAATTATTTACCGTGAGAGTTTCCATGGCGTAAACGTGCTGCGCACCTGGCTGCTTCCCTTTCCCAATCGCAAAGCCTGGGAACGCATGCTCAACTACAGCTCATTCTGTTTATCATCCGCTCTGGCCGGTCTTCGCATCTCAGCGCCAGATGTTGTCGTCGGCTCTTCGCCGCAGCTTCTGGTTGCGCTTTCTGCCTGCTGGCTTGCACGCGCGAAACGCGTTCCGTTCATCTTTGAAGTCCGCGACCTGTGGCCGGAATCCCTGACCGCTGTCGGAGTGGGTGGCGATAATTCGTTTCTGCACCGTTCATTAAAGAAAATCGCCTCATTCCTGTACCGGCAAGCCGATCAGATCGTGGTCGTGACGCCCGCTTTCAAGCAGCATATCGCTGCTGCCTACAACATTCCTTCGAGCAAGATTTCTCTCATTCCTAACGGAGTCGAAGCCGCTCATTTTTCTCCTGACCAGGTCGATGAATCGCTCCGCAATCGCCTCGGCATTGAATCGAAGTTCACCATCTGCTATATCGGCACCATGGGGATGGCTCACGGCCTGGAGAGCCTGGTGGAGGCCGCACGGTTTCTGCATGCATCCCATCCCGAGATTGTTTTCCTGCTGGTGGGTGAGGGGGCAGAAAAACAGCGCCTCATCGCGCACTCCGGTTCGCTGGGCCTGAAAAATATCCGCTTCATTGACCAGCAGCCTCGTGCAGTGATTCCTCATTACATCAATGCTTCCGACGCTGCGCTGGTGCTGCTGAAGAAAAGCGACATTTTTAAGACCGTTATCCCCACCAAGATGCTTGAATTCATGTCCTGCGCACGGCCATTGATGGTTGGCGTTGAAGGAGAGGCGAAAAAGCTCGTCGAAGAGGCGCAAGCCGGCCTTTGCTTCGAACCGGGAAATCCCGAGGCCCTGGTGCAGGCCATTCTCAAACTGGCTGCCGAACCTTCGCTGCGCCAAGCGTATGGCCGAAATGGCAGGCGATTCATCATCGAACACCTCTCCCGAAGGCAGACTGCGCTCGACTATCTCGATCTCCTGAACAATTTTGTTTTGCCGGCCGCAAGGTCCAAAGCTGCATGAAGCTCTAATCCTGAAATCCGATTCTAACCAGCGTCGCAAATTACTTTGGTTATTTGGGCGGCATGACAGTCGACCATTAGAGTTGCGCCATGACAATTTCCTCCATGGTCCTCTCGCGCGACAGCCAGGAAATCAGCGTTCTCGAATGCATCCTGGGCGGATTACAAATCGGAGTCGAAGTTGAGACCGAACCGGCGCAGGCCTGGTCAAAGCTGAGCCGGTCGAAGATAGATGCTTTGATCGTTGATTGCGACCTGCAGGGCAGTCGTGGCCTGTTGCGTGATCTGCAGACCGCCAATTTTAAGAACTCCGTCCCGCTCATTATTGTCGGCGGGTCCAGTCAGACGCTTCGCCCGGAGAACATCAGCACTCCATTCGTCTTTCAAAAACCCATTTCAGTTGAGCAGGCGGTCCACACACTCTCTGCCGCGCGCAACATCATCATGGATGGAAGGCTTCGCTATCACCGTCAGCGGCTGGATATAAAAGTTCTCATAAAACTTGGCAGGCGATCCCATGGTGATGCTTACTTGCTGAATCTCAGTCAGGGAGGAATCGGAATTCGCCTTAGCCAGGATCTTCCGATCGCACGATCCCTGAGCGTCAGCTTTTCCCTGCCGGGGAAAAAGCGTTCGTTCAGCGCGAGTGGAGAAGTCGCTTGGGTGAAGCCGCGTCACAGCGCAGGGATACGCTTCACCGGGCTTTCTTCCCGCTCGCGTCGCGACCTGCAAATCTGGCTTGAACAGCAATACTTCTTGCACTAAGAAGTGCGTTGTCAACGAAAACGTGGAGCTTCCTCGGCCTCGCGATCGTGCGACATCAGCTTTGACTCGGCGAAATAGGTCCCCGGCGTCACTCCTGCGGAGAGAAGGAACAGTGCGCGATACAACAGCGAAAACACTAACCCGGCCGCCAGCGTAAAGATCGCTGTTGTTTTCCATCCTGCTAAAGCATGGGTGATTCCCATCGCGATCAGCCAGAAAAGAAACACTCCTCCCAGCACTATCAGCCCATCGACCAACCAGGCCAGCATCCGGGGAGACTTCAGAAGCAGGAATCTGTTCTCCTTTGGCTCAGGCAACAATTCGAGCGCTGCTGCCGCCGCCTCCCTCTGTATTTCATCAATTCCGGAATCAGTGGAGGAGTGCGATTCGAACGCCCCCGCGTCTCTGAACATTGAGTCCCAGGCCGCGCTGTGCGCCGTGGACAGGATCTGGATAAATATCCACTCCTTCAGCAGGCGTTTTAAGCGCAGCGGGATAGAAATAAATTCAATCCCCGCTTGCCCACTCGAAGTTGCCCACGCTACTCTTCCCGACGCCTCCATCCGTACTCGCGGCCCGAAAAGTTCGAATCGCAGCGAAACTTCTTCTCCGGTTCTTAAAGCCGCCACCGTTTGAACTCCCACGCCCGTCTGACTGAGGTCGCGGATGATTCCACCATTTCCCTGGTTTACATTGACGTACGCCAAACTATAGATTCGTTGACGATAGTGCCGCCTGCCATGCATCATTCCCAAAATGGGAACAACTGCCTTCTCGACGGCAGCGCCTACGTCCATCCTGGAATCTTAGCTTCTGAGCTGGTGAGCGACTTATTGTCGTTGCTGGTTCCGTTTTACGAGGCGGGTCGCTGGCGTTCCACTTCGGCTTGCTGCTGCCCTTTGGCCCAAACAATTAACTCATTCAAATCATAGCGATACGGGCCAAATGGACGGAATTCCTGTTCATCGAATAAACGCTTGATGCCGCAGCTCATGCATACCTGGTAGCAGTACCCCTGCGAACGCACCGGCCAGCTCATTTTTGAGTGCCAGCAGCCTCTGAACAGGAACACCGCAGCCCCGGCAACGCCAGTTGCCAGCACACTTACAGGCCAAAACCAGCGAGTATTGCGAAAATCAGGCATAGATGGGAGTCGAGACATCCTGGGTGCACCCAGAATACGTCTCTTCGCCGTCATACTCAATGGCACCAAATTGCCAGACCGATTTTCGATTTCACGTTCGCTTACCAAAGAGCACATCTCGCTTCTGCCCTTCGTGACCGACGAACCTGTTGCTCGCCGGATCAAAGCCCTGTAACTTATGAGTCACCTGTGTCCCCTTACGGTGGAAAACTTGCTCGCCTTCCCCGAGGGGTACGAAAGTGGTGAATTGACAACCATTTTCCTCGTGCCAAACTGTATTCGAGGCAGAATGAATCCACAGGCTTTTCCACCGCTTCGATGAGCACGGATTCTTACAGAGCGGCCTTGGGCATTGCCGGTGAAGTAACTGACTTTCCCGAACCGGACGCAGCCACTGGCCAGTTCGCTTCCCCGCCTCCGGCGGGTGAGGCTTTGCAGGCCCTTCTCGCCTTCTCTTCCCTGCATCAGCAGATACGCTGGCGTCGCGATTGTCAGAACAGCGACGCTTCCTCCGGCCCAGCTGAAGTATGGGAGATTGAAAATTTTGTGCTCGATGAGGTTCTTCAACTGGTTGCCGATCGCGCCCGGCAGATCACAGGCGCCGACGGCATCGCCATTGCCCTTGCGCAAGCAGACGCCATTGTCTGCCGCGGGGCATCCGGCAGCATGGCGCCCGATCCCGGCGCTCGGCTCGATCCCGGCTCCGGCTTTTCCGGCGCTTGCCTGCGCGGCGCACAGGTCATTCGCTGCGACGACACTGAGCGCGATCCTCGCGTGAACGTTGCCGTCACCCGCAGCTTAGGCGCGCGTTGCATCGTCGCTATACCCATCGCCGGCTCTCACGGGGTGATCGGCCTTATCGAGGCCTTCTCTACCGAGCCCTTCAGCTTCAATGACAGTGACGTTCGCTC
>Ga0136846_1210534_pt1 | contig 18792 bp, 12 predicted proteins | sample HopSoiMetagenom2_FD_96841 | JGI IMG/M metagenome (GOLD analysis project Ga0136846, IMG submission 96841) | Grasslands soil microbial communities from Hopland, California, USA - 2 Assembly 2016 (version 4) | ecosystem: Environmental > Terrestrial > Soil > Grasslands | place: USA: Hopland...
CGCCAAGCACGAGGCGGTGCAGGAAGGCCGGCGGCGACTGGACATGATCGATGGCTGGACCAAGCGCGGCGTCGGTATCGGCTGCATGCACTATGGCGTGGAGGTTGTCGCCGATCAGGCGGGCGAAGAGTTCAAGCGCTGGATCGGCGGCCATTACGATCACATGTTCTCATGCAATCCGATTTGGGAGCCTAAATTCACGAGCCTGCCAAACCATCCGATCACGCGGGGCGTGAAGCCGTTCAGTGCCAATGACGAATGGTATTTCAACATGCGATTCATCACCAAGGGCGCGGGCAACAAGTCGGAGGAAGTCAGCGGCGAAAATTTCACGCCCATTCTCGTCGCGACGCCGAGCGACGAAGTGCGCGATGGCCCTTATGTGTTTCCCAAGGGTCCGTACTCGCACATCCAGGCCGACAAGGGTCGCGCGGAGTGCATGATGTGGGCCGTCGAGCGGCCGGACGGTGGGCGCGGCTTCGGCTTCACCGGCGGCCATTTTCACGACAACTGGGGGAACGACGATTTTCGGAAGACGATTCTCAATGCACTGGTCTGGGTGGCGAAAGCTGAAGTGCCGGCGGGGGGCGTTGAGTCGAAAGTGACGAAGGCGGACCTGGATGCGAATCTGGACCCGAAGCCGCAGCCAAAGGCGAAAAAAATAGCGGTTATGGATTAACGCAGAGGTGCAGAGACGCAGGCACAGAGAGGACGGAGGGCGATAATTCTCACGCAGAGGCGCAAAGGCGCAGAGGACGGAATAAAATCATGTCTACTTTGCGGCTCTGCACCTCTGCGTGAGATTTTTGCGCATGTTTCGATTCACGATTCGATATATGCTGTGGCTGATGGTGGTGGTGGCTGTCTGCTGCGGCTGGTGGCTGGAGCACAGAAGATTTGTCGCGTATCAAGACCGTATGACGCCCAAATGGGACTTCAAATGGGCACCCGTGACGGGCGCAGTTAGTCGCGTTGGCGGCACTGAAGATTCAAATTAGGACACTGCACGCGTTTCCTCAGAGTTGACCCATTCTCGCCAGGGTCGCTAAACTGGGGGTGGTGATAGTATGTAGCCTGCTTCCCCCGCTACTTGCTGTTGTCGGTCGCCGTGGCACTGGCAACAGTCCCGCCTAATTACGCACGAATGTCCACTCATTTGCATTTTGCCCTGCGCATTGTTCTTGCCTGCTTGCTTTGCGCGCCGGCTGTCTCGGCGGAAAAGAACGGAAAGCAGATTTATGCGGAGCTATGCGCCAAGTGCCATGGAGAGCAGGGCGAGGGAACGGATGAAGAATATCCCGAGCGGCTGCAGGGGCAATTGTCGGTCGGTGAGCTGGCCCGGCTGATCGATAAGACGATGCCGTATCAGCATCCGGAGAAGATCGGCGCGGAAGAGTCGCTGGTTGTCGCGGCCTACATTCACGATGCGTTTTATTCGCCGCTGGCGCAGGAGCGAAATCGGCCGGCGCGGATTGAGCTGTCGCGGCTGACCGTGCGGCAGTATCAGAATTCCGTGAGCGATCTGGTCAGCAGCTTTCGCAAGCCCGCTGAAATTGACAAGCGGCAAGGTCTCAAAGCGGAATACTACAAGGGCCGACGCATTCGGCCGGATGATAAGGTCGAAGATCGGCTGGATGCGCAGGTGAATTTTGATTTCGGCACGGAAAGCCCGGTGCCGGGCAAGACCGAAGATTATGAGTTCTCGATTCACTGGGAAGGCGCCGTGTTTGCGCCGGAGACGGGCGATTACGAATTCATCGTCCGCACCGAGCACGCCTGCCGGCTGTGGATCAACGATCTCGATCAGGCTCTGATCGATGCCTGGGTCAAGTCGGGCAATGACACGGAGTACAAGGCGAGCATTCGGCTGCTTGGCGGGCGGATTTATCCGCTGCAGCTTGAGTTTTCCAAAGCCAAGCAAGGCGTCGATGACTCGGCGAAGCAGAAGACAAAGCCGAAATCGCCGCCGGCGACGATTCGCTTGTGCTGGAAGCCGCCGCATGGCAACGATGAGCCGATTCCGGCCCGCTGCCTGTCGCCGAGCACGGCGGCTGAGCGGTTTGTCCTGACGACGCATTTTCCGCCCGATGATCGCTCGATCGGGTATGAGCGGGGCAACGCGATTTCGCGGGCCTGGGACAACGCGACGACCGACGCGGCGATTGAGGTGGCGAATTATGTAGCGGCTCATGGTGTGGAGTTGGCGCGCATCAACGAAGTGCGAGCCAGAGCGCCAAATAGCCCAAGCTTTCGCAATTTTCGACGACGCCCGACCGATGAGGATCGCACGCCCGACACCGCTCAGCAGCGACAGCAAAAAGCTCAGGACTTTTGCGTTCACTTCGTGGAGCGGGCGTTTCGCCGGCCGGTAGCTGAGAGCGAGAAGCAGTTTTTTGTGCAGCAGCAGTTTGCCGATGCCAAGGACGAAGAGACTGCGGTGAAGCGGGTGGTGCTCTTGGCGCTGAAGTCGCCGCGGTTCCTGTACAGAGAGTTAGGCGACAGGGGACAGGGGACAGGGGACAGCGGGCAAAATGCGTATGACGTGGCGTCGCGATTGTCGTTTGGGTTGTGGGACTCAGTGCCCGATGAGACTTTGCTCCAAGCGGCGGCTGATGGGAAACTTGTGACGAGCGAGCAAGTCCAAGAACAGGCCGAGCGAATGCTGAATGACGAGCGGACGCGGTCGAAGATTCGTGAGTTTCTGTTGCAGGTGCTGAAGGTCGATCAGCCGCCGGAGATTGCGAAGGACAAGCAGCGATTTCCCGATTTTACGCCGGAGGCAGTCGCGGACCTGCGGACGTCGCTCGATCTGTTCCTCGACGAAGTCGTGTGGAGCGATGCGTCGGACTTTCGCGAGCTGCTTAAGGCAAACTGGATTTATCTCAACGGCCGCCTGGCGCACCTTTATCGGCCGGACCTGCCGAGCGATGCGCCGTTCGTGAAGATGGCCTTTGATCCGACGGAAAGGGCCGGGGTGCTGACGCATCCGTACCTGATGGCCGGCTTTTCGTACGCGGCGACCAGCTCGCCCATTCATCGCGGCGTGTTCATTGCACGGAGCGTCCTGGGTCGTACGCTGCGGCCACCGCCGATGGCTGTCTCGCCGCTGCCTGTGGAATTGCACGCCGATTTGACAACCCGCGATCGAATTGCGCTGCAAACCAAGCCCGAGGCGTGCCAGTCGTGCCATGCGATGATCAATCCGCTCGGCTTCACGCTGGAGAATTTCGACGCCATCGGCCAATTTCGGACGCAGGACGCCGGCAAGCCGATCGATCCCAGCGGCGGCTATCGCACGCGGTCGGGCGACGTGATCAAATTCAGCGGTGTGCGCGACCTGGCAAATTTCCTGGCCGACAGCGACGAAACGCGATTGGCTTTCGTCGAGCAGCTGTTTCACTATATGATCAAGCAGCCGATCCGGGCCTTTGGTCCGGACGCACTGCCGAAGCTGCGGAGCTCGTTTGAGGCCAATCAGTTCAGCATTCGCCGGCTGGCGGTCGATATAGTGACCACGGCGGCGGTAAACGAAGCCGCGACCAGTGGTCGCGGTCAAGGCGACACAACCGCGACCAGCGGTCGCGGCTTTGGAGAAGAACCATGACCCGTTCACGACGCGAGTTTCTGCGTGATGTGGGGATCAGTGCGGCGGCGCTGCCGTTCGTGCTCAACCTGCCGAGCTTGGGCTTTGCCAACCAGCAGGCCCGCAAGCAGCGGCTGGTCGTGATGTTCAGCCCCGACGGCGTCGTGCCGTGGAATTTCTGGCCGGATGAAGAGGGACCGGAGTTCACGCTGAAGGAAAGCCTCACGCCGCTGGAAGGTCTCAAAGACCGCATGCTGACGCTGCATGGCGTTTGCGATCGGATTCGCGGCGACGGCGACAACCACATCCGCGGCATCGGCTGCCTGCTGACGGTCATCGAATTGTTCCCGGGCAACATTCAGGGCGGCTCGCACACGCCCGCCGGCTGGGCCAGCGGGATTTCGATCGATCAAGAGATCAAGAACTTTTTGCAGGGCAAGCCGGAGACCCGAACGCGTTTTGGCTCGCTCGAATTCGGCGTGATGGTGCCCGACCGGGCCGACACGTGGACGCGGATGTCGTACACGGGAGCGAACAAGCCGCTGACGCCGACCGACGACCCGTATCAGATGTTCGCGAAGCTGTATGGCCGCACGAAGGACCGTGAGAGCCTCAAGAGCGTTCTCGACGAGCTGCAAGAAGACCTGAAGAAAGTCAGCGGCGTTGTGAGCCCGGCCGATCGCCGGCTGTTAGAAGAGCACGCTACCTTCGTCCGCGAGTTCGAGCAGGAACTGCGGTCGAGTGGTGATGACATTGGCCACGCCGTGCCCGAGCTGGAGCCGGGCGTGAAGGAAGAGAACGACAATATCCCGAAGATCACGAAGATGCAGATCGAGCTAATTGTCGATAGCTTCAAAGCCGATTTCACTCGGGTCGCCACGCTGCAGATGACCAACTCGGTCGGCGGGGCGCGCTTCCGCTGGCTGGGCATCGACGAAGGGCAGCATGAGCTGTCGCATCATGAGGACACGAAGCTCGAATCGCAGGACAAGCTCACGCGGATCAACAAGTGGTACTGCGAGCAGCTTGCCTATCTGGCGCAGCGGCTGGCGGAAACGCCGGAGCCCGGCGGAAATGGCAGCATGCTCGACAACACGGTGCTGCTGTGGACCAATGAGCTGGGCAAGGGGAACAGCCACACGCTCGACAACATTCCTTGGGTCATGGTCGGCAACGGGCTCGATTTTCGCATGGGGCGGGCCCTGCGCTACAACCGCGTGCCGCACAATCGCCTGCTGCTCGCTCTGGCGCACGGTTTTGGGCACAACATCGAGCGGTTCGGCAATCCCGACTATTGCGGCGAAGGGCCGCTGAGCGGGTTGACGTAGTCGCAGCGTCTTCGAAGTAAGCGAGTGCCGAACAAAGCTCACGGTCGTTCCATGGTGGTCGATACGGGCAAAGTCACGGGCCGGCGGATTTTGCAGTTTGAATCGATCGACCAGCTGCTGGCAGAGCTCGATCGACTCGCAGCGGCGGAGCGGGCCGGCCGGCTGAAGCGGCTGGGCAACTGGACGCTGGGTCAGACGTTCGGACATTTGGCGACGTGGACGGAATATATTTACACGGGCGTTCCGCTCAAGCCGCCGTTTTTCATCCGCTGGATCTTGCGATTCCAAAAGCGGAAGTTCTTGGTCGGACCGATGCCGGCCGGCGTGAAAATTCCGAATGTTAAAGGTGGAACGCTGGGGACGGACGATCTGCCGCTGGAGGAAGGGCTGAGGCGGTACCGGAACGTGCTGCAGCGTTTGAAGGTCGAGGAGCCCACGCTGCCCAGCCCAATCTTCGGAAAGATGACGCACGGGGAGGTGATTGCGCTGACGCTGCGGCACGCGGAGCTGCACCTGGGATTTTTCGTGCCGGAATAAAGCCTATTGCCCCGCGACGGCTTGTGCACCGTCGGCATTGAGGCCGGTGATCGTCAGCGTGCCGACTTTGCCGGTGGCGATGTCGATCGTGCGAATGAGATGATTGTTGGTGTCGGCCACATAGAGCTTGCCTTTCGCGTGTGCCAGGCCGGCCGGCTCGTGGAACTGGGCCGGGTCGTTGCCGGATCCCGGCTTGCCGTTGCCGGCGAGGGTCTTGGTCTCGCCCGACTTCACGTCCACGACCTTGATCTTGTGGTTGTAGGTGTCGGCGACATAGACCTTGCCGTCGAGAAAATCGACGTCAAGGCAGTGCTGAAATTTCGCGGCCGTGCGCGGACCATCAGCGTCGCCAAACGCAAACAGGCGGCCAGACGTGAGATGGGCCGACCCGACAAGCGTTTTGACCTCGTGCGTTCCGGGCTTGAGCGGCACCTCGCGAATGGAGCTACCTTCGCTGTCGGCGACAAACAGCCAGGTTTGTCCGTCGGACGAGAGGCCGCTCGGCTGGGCGAAGGCGGAGCCGCCTTTGAAGGGCTCGCGGGGCGTGACGGGGCCGTCGATGATGTCCTCGCGGGCGTTGCCGGCGTAGGGGCCGATCTCGGTTTCGGTGAGCGGCATTTTCCAGATCTGGTGGCTGCCGGCCATGGCGATGAACAGGTCGGTCTTCGTGGCCCATAAAGCCCAGGGGCTGCTCAACTCGGTCGTCCCTGGCGGGCCGACGAATTTTCGCACGCCCGGAGGCGGCGGCGCGCCGGGAATCCAGCCGGGGAAGGGACTGGCGGCTTGCTCGCCGGTGCCGGCGACCGTTTTCACGGATTTGGCCTTCAGATCGGCCTTGCGGATCATGTGGTTTTCGTTGTCGGCGATATAGAGCGTATCTCCAGACAGAGCGCAACCTTGCGGATGGTTGAAGGTGGCTGATTGAAAATCGCCGTCGCCGCGGCCGATCTGGCCGCTGCCGATCGTTTCAATCAGCTTGCCGTCGAGCGTGGTAATGACAATGCGGTTGTGGTTGCTGTCGCTGATGAACAGCCGATTGCCCTTTTCGTCGGCCAGGATCTTGCCCGGAAAACGGAGCGGCGTGGGCTCTTCTTTATTGACCTCCAGATCGAACCTCAGCGGCGTTTCGTCGAGCAGATTGTTCTCTTTGTAAAACGGCAGGGCCGCTTGAATCTCTGCGGCCACCTGCGGCGCTTTAAACTCGCCCGAATTGAACCGCACGGCCATTCCTTCCGGATCAAGCAGCCAGATCGTCGGCCAACTGTTCACGCCGTAGGCGTACCACAGGTCGTGCTTGGCATCGTTGATCACGGGATGCACGATCTCGTACCGCAGAATCGCGTCGCGGATGTTGTCGCTCTGCTTCTCGGCATCGAACTTCGCCGAATGCACGCCGATCACGACGAGATTGTTGGGGAACTGCTCCTCCAGCTTCTTCAGCTCCGGCAGGATGTGCATGCAGTTGATGCAGCAGTAGGTCCAAAAGTCGAGCAGGACGAACTTGCCCTTTAGGTCCTCTTTCTTCAGCGGCTTACTAATATTCAACCACGGCACATTCTGCGGAAACTCCGGGGCGGGAATCCGCTTGGTAAAGGGGTTCTCCGCCTTACCAGCCGCTGCTTTCTTCGCAGCCGGCGGCTGCGCGGCGCATTGGCCGGCGATAAGCAGAATTGCAAGGAGGCAAAACAATCGGGCTGCGAAAGAGCGGCTCGTCATAAGTATGCCTATAAGTACGGAAAATGACGGATAGACCTCAATATCGTAGTCGATTGGTAGGGTGTGCGGCAAACGCTAGCGAAGGTACTCCTCGACATGGCCAAGATGAATAATTAGCAAGGCTTTGAGGGATGGCGCGCTTGCGTTATTGAGAGTTGCGCGGCAGAATTTGACCGATAAGCAGTGATTGATGCTGCGGGCGTTGGTTTTGCGCGCCGAGAAGGAGAAATCGCCATGCTGACAATTTACGGCAGCCGATCGTACGGCGGATTTTGCGATCAGGTTGGGCGTCGCGATTTTCTGAAGATCGGCGGAATGGCGCTGGGCGGCTTGGCGCTGCCGCAGTTATTGCGGTTAGAAGCGGCGCAAGGCGGCAAGTCGCAGAAGGCGATCATCAACGTTTTTCTGCCGGGCGGGCCGCCGCATATCGATATGTGGGACCTCAAGCCCGATGCGCCGGCAGAAATTCGCGGTGAGTACAGCCCGATCAAGACGAACGTGCCAGGCGTGGAGATCTGCGAGCTGTTTCCCAAGCTCGCGGCGATGGCTGATAAGTTCGCGATCATTCGCTCGCTTAGCGATAGCGACGGCGACCATTCGGCTTATCAGTGCATGACGGGGCGGAAGAAGCAGGATCAGCCGCCGGCTGGCGGCTGGCCGGCGATGGGCGCGTGGGCGAGCAAGCTGAAGGGGAGCGTGAATCCGGCGGTGCCATCGCACGTGAGCCTGATGTACAAGGTCAGCCATCGGCCGTGGGGCGATCCGGGCGACGGCGGTTTTTTGGGAATGGGGCACGCGCCGTTTCGGCTGGTCGGCGGCAAGGATTCGGGGATGAAGGCCGACAGCATGGTATTGCAGGACGTCACGCTTGATCGATTGGGCGATCGCGAATCGCTACGAACCAGCCTCGACAAATTCCGCCGGCAGACCGACAAAACGGGCGCGATGGATGGACTCGATGAATTCGCCCAGAAGGCAATGGGCATTCTCACTTCGTCGGCGCTGGCCGAGGCGCTCGATCTGTCGAAAGAAGACCCGAAGTTCGTGGCAAAATATGGCGTGGATGATCCGGAGTTTGAACGCGACGGCGCGCCGCGGATGGTGCGCAATTTCTGCATCGCGCGGCGACTGGTCGAGGCCGGCGCGCGGGTCGTCTCGATGAATTTCATTCGCTGGGATTGGCACGGCCCCGACGGAATGAACTTCGTCAATTCGAAGAGGGATTTTCCGCTCCTCGATGCAGGTTTATCGTCGCTGCTCATCGATCTACACGAGCGCGGGCTGGATAAGGATGTTTCCGTGGTCGTATGGGGCGAGTTTGGTCGCACACCGCGGCTGAACAACAGGAACAGCCGCGATCACTGGCCGCAGGCCAACGCAGCCGTGCTCGCCGGCGGCGGAATGACGACGGGTCAGGTCATCGGCGCGACGAACAAATACGCCGAGCATCCGGTCGAGCGGCCGATCAAGTTTCAGGAGATATTTGCCACGCTCTACGCAAAAACCGGCCTCAATCTGCAATCGCGCGAATTTGATCTCCGGGGCCGGCCGCAATACCTGATTGAGCCGGGGACTGAGCCGATTCGCGAGCTGATGTAACGTCGGGCAGACATTCTTGTCTGCCGAGGCGAGATCGTTCACGAGATAAATCGGCTTGAAAGGCGGCTTTTGTGGCTCGTTTACGGCGGCGGAATCTGCTGAAAGCTGCCGCGGCAGCGAGTGTGGCATCGGTCTTTTCGCGCGGTGCGGCCGGTCAAGAGAAAGCAGCCGCGCCGGCGTGGCAACAGCGGGTCGTCGAGTATTTGCAGCGGCACGCGCGGGCCGATGGCGGCTACGGCTGGGAAGGTCAGGAGCGATCGCATCTGACGCCGACCTTCGCGGTCATCGGCTGCTACAAGCTGCTCGGTCAGGAGCCGCCGAATAAGAAGGCGCTGGCGCAGTTCATTCGTACGCATCATCCGCGGGAGCTGAGGAAGCTCGAGCAGGAGCATCGGGCATTTGATTGGCAGCAGATTCAAGCTCTCGTCTGGCTCGGCGAGGATGTTTCCGATTTTCGCGCGATCGTGCGCAGCTGGAAAGCGCCGTTCGCCTATCCCAAGCAATACGAGCAGCACGGCTGGCCCGTGTTTCAGCAGGAAGTGGCGGCGATCTTGAGCCACAAGCTGGTCGGGCTGTCGATAGAAGATATTCCGGCAGCATTCATCGAATACGTCAACTCTCGCCGCCGGCCAAATGGCAGCTTCAATAGCACGCCGGCCAGCGACGGCAGCCAGGGGCACGTGCTCAACACCTGGTGGGGACTGCAGGCACTTAATACTTTGAGCACTGATCAGCGGCCCGTTGATTGGCTGAAATCGCGAACGATTCCGTGGCTGCAATCGTGTCAACTGGCGGATGGCGCCTTCACCTATCAGTCGCCGCCAAGCGATCCTGAGTCCAAGCTGTTCGGCGGCTGGGACGATATTGCGTACACTTGGGCCGCGGTCCGGTCGTTACGCCTTCTGGGCGCAGAGCCGCGTGACCCCGAAGCGTGCGCCCGCAGCATTAAGTCACTGGTTTCATTTGACGGCGGCTTCAGCGATCGCCAAGGATGGCTTTCGAATCCCTTGGCGACTTACTATGCCCTGGATGCGCTTGTGGCGCTCAAGGCGCTGGATTCCCTGGAATTTCCAAAGCGGATTGCGACCAAGCACGGATCCTCACCGCCGCCCGATTTAAAGGTCTTCTCAATACAGATCGAAGCGCACGGGCAAGGGAGTCCTGCCGAAGCTGTCGATCTGGCCGAAACCTTGAAAATCAATTTGTGGGGTGCCAAAAACGCCAAGCCCGAATGGCTTGCCCGCGCTCAGGCTTTGGCAAACCGAGAAGGCGTTGAGTCGCGATTCTTTGTTGCCAATGAAGAATACGGCACGTGGATCGATGTCCCAGGCCTTGGCACCTATAGCCACATGAGCGACATCATGGGACCGGCTGGCTCAAAGATTCCTCCTTCGTTGGCTGGCCAACCACCAGTTTCCTGGAATAAATTTCGTCGTGAGCGTCTCGGAGAGCCGTTTAGTGCAATAGCCGCCATCGCGACTGACAGTAAACGCGAGTTGAAGGACTCAAAGGGGACGGTGATATGGGAGCTGGATTTCAAATCGCCATTCAAAAATGCGTTCGCTGGTACTGGCTATCGCTTGATCTGGCAGTTCGGCGAAAACGAACCATTGGTGCGTATGCTGCTCGACGATTCGCTGCAGAGTCAATCGCTATGGCTTTCGCAGAGTTTCGGTTTCGCGGCGATCAGCACGTACCACTTCGGAAATCCCGATTTCACGAACAGCGATCCGATGCTGATGCGCTATCGGGGCCAGCTTCCGTTTGTGGCGCTGCAAGACGCGCATGGGCCGGAGCCGTGGTGGTTTGCGGATATGACGGAGGGATTTCGCACGCTGTTTTTGGCCACGAAGCCGACGTGGGACGGGTGGCTGGAAGCGCTGAAGAACAATTGGGTCGTCGCGGTGCGGCATGACGCGGTCAGTGGCGGGCAGACGTGGATGCACGGGATGCCCGAAGTGATCGAAGTCGTAAAAAAGCAGTGGCGCTCGTGGCAATGGTGGGACAACCCGGCGATCAAGCGGCCGCCGGTCTCGATTGTGGCGATCAAGCCAGGAGATGAATTCGAAGTTGGCCGGCCCGAGCGAGGCGTGGCGATCCGCGTCCGCTGCGCGTGGCAAAACACGACGCAAGGACTGCCGAAAAAGCCGCTGACGGAGCTGGTCAAACTGATGGTGGCCGGCAAGCAGGTCGAGCCAGAACACGTCATTCGCCGCCGGCCGAACGACGCAATCGAAGACGATTATTTTCTCTACAAGTGGGTGGAAGCTCCGGCCGGGAAGCACACGGCCTCGGCTACGGTCCGCAATATCGCCACCGGCGAAGAATCGTGGCGGCCGATTGAGTTTGTGGTGTGATGGTGGGCCGGCGCTCTGCTATCGCGAGCCTTTCCATCCTACGAGATGAACAGGCTCAGGCAGGTAACTCCGCCTTCGGCTTTCGCGAACTCGGAAAGATCGATCGGACGGACGTCGAAGCCGAGACTGCTGACAAGCTCGGCCGTCTGAACGTGCGCGGCATTGAGCAGCACGCTCGACCGCGCGACGGCGACATTGGCGGCCCACGGTTCGTCTTCGGGAACGGTCACCAGCTCATAGTCGGCGAGAGCCGCGATGTCGATCCAGGCTGGATTCACGAGCAGGCGGCCATCCGGTAGAGCCGTGCATGCTGTTTTGAGATGCAGGCAGCCGCGAACGGGGATGGGGCGCACTTCGTAGCCGTAATGCCTGATAATGCCGGCCAGGATGGTGATACCGGCCGCATTCGTCCGGCACGATTGGCCGACGAGCAGCGCGCGGCCCACGCGGAGCACGTCGCCACCTTCAATGGTTGCCGGCAACTCGATCCGCTTGATTTCGCGGTACTGGCGCAAGACCGGCTCAATGGCAGCCGGCTCCTCGCGGCGCGACTGCGGGGCGAGCGAGCACACAATCGCCATCTCATCGAGCACAATCGCCGTGTCCTCGATGAATGCGGCATCCGGCCGGCCGGCGTTGACGTCGAGCGTCACAACCTGCATACGGCAATCGCGAAGCGCCTGGCAGTAATCCGCATGCTGCCTGGCCGCCAATTCATGATCGATTGCCGCCTCCGCGACAAATGTCCGCACGCAAGACTGCATGTGCGGCGACGGAACGTGCGTCAGCGCGATCATTCAAAGAATGAACAGGAGAAAACAGAGAGAACAGAGATGAATCCTGGATCTTCTTTGCTTTGTCTCCGTTTCCTCTGTTGCCTCCTGTTCAAAAATGGTTCTTGCGACTATTGATCTCGTTCAGCGAGCCCCAACCGGTGCTGCAGCTGTTGTCTGGTCGCCGGTTTCCCTGCGAAAAGCCTGTCAGGATAGCGCCGATAGGAAAGCATCTCGTTATAAATCGCCGCTTCCTTGTAGTCGTGCGCGGCGAGGCCCGCGAGGTATTGCAGGCGCAGGTTCCGGTCGCGGTTGATCTGTGCGTCGGCGAGCCAGGGCTTCAGTTCTGTCGCCGCGCCGGCGAATGTGGCGAGCAGGTCGATTCCGGAGCGAAAGCCGACCTGATACAGCGACTCATCGACGGGAAAATGGTCGTGGCGGCCGAGGCGATCTTGCAGTCGATCGACGTCGATCGTCATCGGTCCGACCTGCCCGAGCAGGACAAGATCGTAGCCGCTACCGTCGATGTCGTTGCTCCACACGGTCCCTTCGGGAAAGACGTCGAAAAAAGTCGCCAGCTCGCTCTTCACGGCGGCGACATTGCTTTCATACAGCGGCACCCACTGCGTGATGACACCGCCCGAATTCAGGCGGCTCTTGCACAGCTCGAAATACTCACGGGTGTAGAGCGTTGCAGCGCCTTTAACCCAGGGATTGATCGGGTCGGACGTAATGACATCGAATTTCTCGCGCGTGGTGAGAATAAAGTGCCGCGCATCGTCGTACACAACCTCAACCTTCTTGTGCTTCACAACGCCATAATTCTCCGCGGCAAAATGCTCCGCAACCACTTTGGGAATCAGCGGCTCGATCTCGCAGATGACAATCCGTTCGATGCTGGGATGCACGACGAACGATCCGGCCGTTACGCCCGCGCCGCAGCCGACCACGAGGACCGTTTTCGGCTCGGGATGCATGAGGGCCGGAATGTGGCCGAGCATCCGCTGCAGGCGCATGTCCTGCGGCTCGCTGGACGCTTCAATCTTGCCGCTGACGTGAAAATTCCGCACGCCGTCGTCAATCACAGTGACGGCGACCGACGAGTTCAGGCCTTCGCCCTGATAGAGCAGCTTGTAGTAACCGGCTCGGCTCGGCGTGCGGCGGCCGTGCGCGATTAGCTCGCCTGGGGTGGGCGGCACCGTGTATGCCAGCCAACCGGCGATTCCCAGCCCAGCCGTGAGAAGCGCTCCGGCGAGCGGGCCGGCGGCGCTTGCCTTGCCACGCCGCCACGCGAGTAAAGGCGTCAAGGCAACGAGCGCCGATGCAGCAGCGACGCCAATCAAAATCTGCTGCGAATGCTGCGTGCCGACCCAACCGACAAGCAGAATGCTGAACGCCAATGCGCCCGCGATTGCACCGACCGTATTGGCGGCATATATGCTGCCCACCAGTCGGCCCGAATCGCCGCCGCTGCCGGCAGCCGCGGCTAATGCGAGCGGGAAACTGGCGCCCCACATCAGTGCGGCCGGCAAAATGGCCCACAGACAGCGCACCAGATCGAGCTGGAAATTATTCCACTGATTTTTTGACAGGGATGGATCGATTGGCCAATAGGGAAGCGACCGGGCCAGCATATAGGCTGTCCACGCGATCGCGGCGGACAAGAGAAGCTGACAAATCCCTAGTGCGGCCCGCGGTGATTTCAGCTCGCGACCCGCGAAGGAGCCGGCGCTGCTTCCCAGACCTAGCCCGATTAAGAACACAGCCAAAATGATGGAGAAAGTGTAAACCGTGCCGCCGATGAGCAGCGACAACAGCCGCGTCCAGATGACTTCCGCTCCGAGCGCGGAGAAGCCGGAGAGCGCGATCGCGAGATAGATTGTCCAGGCGACGGCCGATTGTGGATTTTGGATATTGGAATTTGGATTGGTGTATTGATACGGCGAAGATCGAGCTAGTCCGAAAGCGATCAGCGCCACCGCCAGGTTGATCGCGGCGGCGACATAGGTCGCCGTGGCCATATCGTACAATCGCAAGAGATAGAAGCCGGCCAGCAGGCAGCCGAAGACCGCGCCGGCGATATTGCCGCCATAAAAAAAGCCGAGCCACGAGATGCCGTGCGGCGTGGCTTCGACCCATCGAGCCACGGCCGGAAGCGTCGCCCCCATGAGCAGCGTCGGCGGCAGAAGACACGCCGCCGCGACAACGCCGCGGAACACAACACCGATCCAGCCTTGCACATGGCTGGCGGCGTACACATCGTCCACATGCGGCAAGACGAACAATTGCGCGACGCCGATCGCGCCGATACCAAGCTCAATAATCGCGTACATCCGCAGCGGATGCTGGCCCGGGCTGATGAGCCGCGGAAACAGCAGGCTTCCCAGGCACATGCCGCCCATGAATGTTCCGAGCAAAACACCAAGCGAAACGGCTGACGAACCGACGACAAGCTGCAGCAGTTGCAGCCAGACGATTTCATAGATCAGCGCCGCGCAGCCGCTGCCGACAAACAGCAGCAGCACGATGGGAAGAAAGCGATCGAGCGTCGCGGGCGATCGATTAAAGCCGCGGCGGGTGCCCGCGGTGGCAGCGCCGGACAACTTCGAGTTCGCATCTTTCGTCGTGTTTTCATCCCCGCGATTCATTGACCGCGACCGCCGGTCGCAGGTTGGTTGCCGATGCAATACAAGTGCGTGCCGGTGCGGATGAATAGCTGCTGACCGCTGACGGCAATCGATGACATCGTCCATGATCCGTCGAGCTCGTTGCGGGCCAGCTCCTTGTATTCGGGACCGGCGGCTACCACGACGGTCGTGGAATTCTCGGCGGTGATATAGAGGTTGCCGTCGGCCAAGAGGGGCGACGAATCGATGGTGCCTCCGATGCTCAACCGCTCCTGATATTTTTGCTGCCCCGTTTTGGCATCGATACAAGTGAGGAGCTGCAAGCTATCGGCGACCATGTAGAAGTAGGTTCCATCGCAAACAGGAGAAGGAACGTCGGGCCCGCCCGGGCCGTCCCATTTCCAGGCCAGGTGGCTTTCGGTCACGTCGCCACTACCGCCGGTTTTCAGCGCCAGAAGCGGCTTGTTGCGCGTCGGTGCGTAAATCATGTCACCTGCCACGGTGGGCGAGCCGACGATTCTGAAGTTCGGCTGCTTGTTGGGATTCAAGCCGGCGGCACGCCACAGTTCTTTGCCGGTGGATGGATCGTGCCCGGTGACATAGTCGCCGCCGCTGACGACGATCTGCGGTTTTCCATCGACCGTAACAAGGGCCGGCGTTGTATAGGCGTCGGGCGATTCCACCGGTGCGTCGGTAGGACGCTCTTGTCGCCACTTCACCTGGCCGGTGGCGGCGTCAAACGCCACCACATACGAGGGATCATCCGTCTTGTGTCCGTGCAACACTTCCACGATTACCTTGCCGTCGTAGAACAGGGGCGAGCTGCCATAGCCCCAATTGAGACCGAAGCGGCCAAAATCTTGCTGCAGGTTTTTCTTCCAGAGCTCCTTGCCGTCGAAATCGAAAGCCGTCAGCACGCCATTGCCCGTCATGACCCATACGTGCTTGCCATCGGTGACAGGAGAGGGGGACGAGGAGTTCTGTTTGTTATAGACGCGATTGCCGTGATCGAGCTCGCGCTGCCAGCGGAGGCTGCCGTCCTTCTTCGAAACGCAGATCAGCAACAGCGCCTGCCCACCGGGACCGCTTGGCTTATTCGAGCTGCCACCACCGCGACCACCACCGCCGCCCGGCGGACCTTTTCCACCGGGGCCTTTACCATCTGGCGTTTTACCGCCAGGGCCGCCTTTGCCTCCTGAAAACGAGCCGGGTGGAAATGCGCCCGGCGGCTCTGGCGGTGGAGGAGGCGTGCCATCGTCCTTCGACGGAGATGTGAGAAAGATATAGTCGCCCCAAATGACCGGTGTGCCGCCGCTCCACGATGGCAGCTCCATCTTCCAGATGATGTTCTCGCCTGTCTTCGAGCTCCACTTCGTCGGCAAGTTCTTCGAATCGCTGATCCCGTTGCCCGCGGGGCCGCGCCACTGCGGCCAGTTGTCGTTGGCGATGGCGGCGACACACAGGAAGCTAATGACAGTACTCACGCAGAGGCGCAGAGGCGCAGAGAATCGAAAATTCACGGATTGTCCCTATGAGGTGGCGCGGTCGCGGGGTTAATGAAAGCGCATCATGTTCTATAAACCGCCGATTTGCCAGTTGGTTCCGCGAATTTCGATCAAGGCGCCGTGTCTGGACAACATCAAACCAAAAGGAAACGAAGGAGGCGGAAACGTACCGGACCGCTCGCCTTCCTTGGTTATTTTTCTGCTGTCCTCTCTCCGTTTCTGCGTCTGTTGCGTTAATCCAGAATCGTGGCTATTTCGTGACTTGAATCGGAAACTCGTTCTTTTGTCCCGCCTTCACTTCAAATTCGAGTCCCGACGTTTGAAAGTTGTTGTACTTGGCGTTGAAAGGCGAGACATATGCCGCTTCCGCGTTGACCATCGGTGGTGGATTGACTTGCACCTTGTACGTGCCCGGCGGAACGCCGTCGCCCGGCTTATACGTGCTCAGCTCAAAGCTGCCATCGCTGTGCACGTCGCCGCGGGCCGATACTTTTTTGCCTTCCGGGCCGCCTTCGAAAACCACCTGGCTGCCAGCCGCGGGCTTGCCGTCGGCCAGCTTCACCGTCCCGCGCACCGGCTGTAGTCCAGCGCCGCAGCCGGCGAAGCACCAAATCACAAGCATCAAATCACAAACAAGCACGGAATGCGGAATGTTCCAATGGCATAAATTCGAACGTACCTTCGCGGATTGGGGCATTTGAATTTCGTGCTTAGTATTTGTTTGTGATTTGATGCTTGGTGCTTGTGATTTGCTTCACTGGTAGTCGCCCGCCGCGTTGCCATCGATGCTGCTCGAGAGGTAGCCAAGTACGGTCGTGGACATCGAGCTGCGCAGCATTTGCGTGCTGCCGTCGCCGAAGAGAATGGGCACGACGCCCGGGTGCCAGCTTCCGAACTGGTTGCGGTAGCTGTCATTTTGCGTCAGCGCCAGCGGTGCGTTCGGCCCGCCGATTCGCCCCACGGAAAATGCGTTGCGGCAGCTATAGACGACGAAATCGCTGCTATCCAGGACCGCCGGCTGCTGCTTGAGCGCCGAGAGCATCACGTGCTTCTCCCCAAACAGAATCGTCGTGCTCAGGCCATCGCTGATTTCCGCAAACCGCTGGCCGACGGCGTAGTGCAAGTTGTCGTTCAACCAGAACGGGCCGTCGTTGGCCGTGGCGTTCGTCGTTGTGCCGTAGTTGGCGGCGTAATCCGAGCAGATGCCCGATTCGCCGCCGTTGGCTGAGCCGCCATCGGCCGAGAGGAACGTTGCCTTTCGCCGCGTGGGGCAGACGAAAATCTTGACGGGAATATTCATCGCGCCTGTGGCCTGAAACTGGGTGCGGTTGATGTTGTTGATTGTGATGTTGATATTTGTTCCCGGCGCCTCGCTCGACGGCAGATACATCGGAAACGTCGTGGATCCATTGGGAATCGGCGACGTAAATAGATCCAGCAGATTCTTCTGCTCGATATAGGGCAGGATCAGCGGCGCCCACGAGATGCTCTGCGGACGCCCGCCCGTCCGAGCAAACGGCAAGACATTGAAGACATCGTGATGGTTGTGCAGCGACAGGCCAAGCTGCCGCAGATTGTTCGTGCACTGGCTACGCCGAGCCGCCTCGCGCGCTGTCTGCACGGCTGGCAGAAGCAGTGCTACCAAAACGCCGATGATGGCTATTACAACGAGAAGCTCGACCAGCGTGAAGCCGAGGCTCGCTCTTAGCCGGGAGAAAACCTGCTCCCGGGGATGCTCGCATGGATGGCGTACTGCCGACGACCGGGACCAAGTTTGGTCCCGGCTAATGTATGAGTTAAAAAGCATAGCGGAACTCCAGAGAGAGTTACCTAGCGCCCGCCCAGGGCGTCGCTACCGACGCCCAGGTTGTTCCCAGCCGAATCTCGTCGATCGTCTGTCGCGTATGGCTGTTGATATGAATCTCCAGCCAGTCGAACACCAGATCGCTCTGAATCGGCGGGCCGACCACTGACCAGTTGCCCGGCTCTTCGCGATCGACCGGCTCTTGCGGTCCGTAAATCCGCAGAAAAACCTGATCGGGATAGCTGCTGCTGGCGGCGACTTTGGCCGTCAGCAGGTAGGTCTCACCGAAGCTCAGCGGCAGCGGCACGCGATGGCCGATTCGCTCCAAATGCGTGAATAGCTCGTTAGTCTTGTCGATGCCGAAATTGAGCCGCTTGCGCAGATCGATCGGTCCGCCCCCCTGCTCGCCTTCCCACTCCTCGGTCTGACGAAATTGAATCGAAACCGAGTTGAGCGGATCGAGCGGCGGGCCTTCACGGCGGAAGAGGTAACTGAGGTAATGGACGCCGTCCGTGTCCATGCGCACGGGCGCGGCGAGCCGCCGAAAGTACTTTGCGAAGCCGACGTGGTCGAAGGAGCCCCCGATCGACGCGGCCGCAGCGCCGTCATGGGCAAGGCTCTGGGCGATGTCTAGCGCAAGCCCGTCGTCGATCTTTTCCTCTGGTGCGCGAGCAAATCCACCTTTCCAGGGCCCGACGAACCCGCTGCCGCCGTTGGCCGTTGCCGTGCGCAGGGCTGCTGCATCGGTGTAATCGAAACCTTCACAAATCAGCAGGCCCGCCGCTGGATTGTCGCTCGCCGGAGGCGAAGTGGGCAACTGCCGGACGAACCGCGCCGGCTCGATAGTCGCAGCTTCGCCCCGCGCCGCGCCGCTTTCGCTATAACGTCGGGCCTCGCCCGCCGCCAATAGCTGCGGCTGCGAATCCCGGGCGGCTTCTTTTGGCAATCGCTGCACTTCGCCCG
>Ga0136846_1226220_pt1 | contig 18790 bp, 17 predicted proteins | sample HopSoiMetagenom2_FD_96841 | JGI IMG/M metagenome (GOLD analysis project Ga0136846, IMG submission 96841) | Grasslands soil microbial communities from Hopland, California, USA - 2 Assembly 2016 (version 4) | ecosystem: Environmental > Terrestrial > Soil > Grasslands | place: USA: Hopland...
GACAAGACGCTCGACTTCACCTACGTCGACGACTGTGTCGACGGGATCGTCCGCGGCATCGAGGCGCTCGGCGAAGGTCGTGTCGTGAACGAGACGATCAACCTCGCCTACGGGCAGGGCAACACGCTCGTCCGTGTCGCCGAGTTGATCGCCACGGAGCTCGACACCGAGCCGAAGATCGCGCTTGCCCCGTCGCTCCTCGGCGAGGTGACGCACTACGTCGCCGACCTGTCGAAGGCGCGCGAGCTCCTCGGCTACGAGCCGCGCGTCGCCGTCGACGAGGGAATCGCGCGCGCCGTTGCTTGGTTCCGTGAGCACCGCGCGGCGCATCCCGAGGACGAGGCGGCGCTGCCGGCCGACGCGCTGTTCCCGCAGGACCTCGACGTCGGCTGGAAGTCGGCCGCGCCTGTCCGGCCCGCCTCCTAAGCCGCTCGTCTTCGCGCTCTTCGGTCCGACCGCGTCCGGCAAGACCGACGTGGCCGAAGTCATTGCCGACCGCATCGGCGGAGACGTCGTCTCGGCCGACTCGATGCAGGCGTACGGCGGGCTGCCGATCCTCACCGCCCAACCCGCGCGCCCGACGCGGCTCGTCGGCGTGTGGCCGTTGTCCCACGACGGATCGGTGGCCGAGTACGCAGCTCTGGCGCACCGCGAGATCGACGATCTGCTCGCGACCGGGCGCACGCCGGTCGTCACGGGCGGCACCGGTCTCTACCTGCGCGCGGCACTCGCGGAGCTCCGGCTGCCGCCTGCGCCGTCCGTCGAGCAGCGCCGCCGGTGGGAGCGGATCTACGACCGCGTCGGCGGCGAGGCCGCACACGGGCTCCTGGCCGAGCGGGACGCCGACGCTGCTGCGCGCGTGCACGCGAACGACCGCCGGCGCGTCGTCCGCGCGCTCGAGCTGACGGAGCTCGGTTCGTCGCTGCGCGCCGACCGCAATCGCCTGTGGTCGGACGAGGTGCGGTACCCGACGCTCGTGTTCGGGCTCGACGTGCCGCGTGACGTGCTCGACGCGCGGATCGAAGCGCGTGCACGCTCGATGTTCGACCGGGGCGTCGTCGAGGAGGTTCGGGACGCCCTCACGGCAGGCGTGTCGGCCACGGCGATCCATGCGCTCGGACTGCGAGAGATCGCGGAGCTGCCGCAGGAGCAGGCATTCGCCGCCGTCGTCACGCGGACGCGTCGCCTTGCTGCGTACCAGCGGAAGTGGATGCGTCGCATTCCCGGCCTTGTTAGCGTCGCCGGCGATCGCCCTGCGGACGAGATCGCGGATGAGATGCTCGAAGTGGCACGCGCTCGGCAACGACTACCTGCTGGTCGAGCAGGCTGAGCTCAACACGCCCCTGACGCCCGACCGGGTCCGCCGCCTCTGCGACTACCACTACGGCGTCGGCTCGGACGGGCTGCTCGAGGTGACGGCGGTCAGCGGCCCGACGGCAGACGTCCGCATCTGGAACCCGGACGGTTCGACGGCGGAATTGTCGGGGAACGGCGTCCGGATCGTCGCGGCGTGGCTCGCGCGACGCGCCGGCGAGCGAGCGGTGCGCATCCGCGTCGGCAGCCGCGAGGCGACGGCCGAGGTGCGCGAGGACGGCCAGGTCGTTCTGGACGTCGGAGTCGTCGACGTCCGCGCGGTGGAGCGCCTCGACCTCGGTGGGGAGCGGGTCGAGTTCACGCCGGTGTCGGTCGGCAACCCGCATGCGGTTATCCGACGGGAGCCAGAGCGCGGCGAGCTGCGCCGTCTGGGGCCGCGTGTCGAGCGTCACGGCCGGTTTCCGGAGCGCACGAACGTGCAACTCGTCCGGATCGACGGCCCGCACGACCTGACCGTCGGCGTGTGGGAGCGCGGCGCGGGGGAGACCCTCGCCTCGGGCACGAGCGCCGTGGCCACCGCCGCGGCCGCCGTCGTCAACGGCTGGTGCGCAAGCCCCGTTCGCGTGCATCTGCCCGGCGGTGAGCTGCTCGTCGAGATCCACGCCGATCGGCGCGCGACGCTCACCGGCCCGGCCGAGGAGATCTGCCGCATCGAACTCGTCTGACGCGGCCATGTCCAAACCGCACCCCCACCCATTCGAGGGTGGGGCTGAACTGCCCGCCACCCTCGTGGTCGACGCTACCCGTCGTCGGCTGACGTGTCTGCGCCGGTTGTGTGTCGGTTCTCAGGCCCCGAGACCGTGCTCGCGCAAGGCGTCGTTCAGGCTCACCTTCAGTTCGGTCGCCTCGCTGCGCCAACCGATGATCAGCGCGCACGCGAGGTGGTATGTCCCCGCCGGGAACTCACGCGGCCGCGTTCCGGGGACGACGACCGCGCGTGGTGGGACGACGCCGCGGTGCTCGACCGCTTCGTCTCGCGTGACGTCGATGATCGGGACGGTCGCGGTCAGCGACACGTTCGGGCCGAGGACGGCGGCCGCGCCGACGCGGACGCCCTCCGTGAGGATGCACCGCGACCCGATGAACGCGCCGTCCTCGACGATCACGGGACGCGCGCCCGGCGGCTCGAGCACGCCGCCGATCCCGACGCCGCCGGCAAGATGGACGTCGGCGCCGATCTGCGCGCCGGACCCGACGGTCGCCCACGTATCGACCATCGTTCGCGGCCCGACCCAGGCGCCGATGTTGACGTAGCTCGGCATCATCACGACCCCGGGCGACAGGAACGACCCGTAGCGCGCGACCGCCGGTGGAACGACGCGAACGCCGAGGCGCTCGTAGTCATGCTTGAGCGGGATCTTGTCGTGATACTCGAACGGCCCGACTTCCTCGGGCCGCATCTGGCGCACGCGGAAGTACTCGAGAATCGCGCGCTGCGCGTCCTCGTTGACGCGCCAGTCCCCGTCGCGCGGCTCCGCGACGCGCACCTCGCCGCGGTCGAGCGCAGCGATGATCTCCTCGATGCGCTCCGGCGTCAAAGCACGCGCTCGAGGATCTCGGCGGCGCGTGTGCACTCCTCCGCGGTCGGAACGAGCGCGATCCGCCAGTACCCCTCGCCCGCCGTGCCGAAGAACGAGCCCGGCGAGACGATCAGGCCGTGTTCGAGCAGGCGCTCCGCGAATGCCTCGCTCGACTCCGACCCGGGAACTTCGAGCCACAGGAACATCGTCGCCGCGCCGCCGGCGGACCGGATGCCCTTTCGCTCGAGGACAGGTAGGAGGATCTCGCGCTTCGCGCGATACGCCGCGCGCGTCCGCTCGACATGCGCTTCGTCGTTCCATGCGACGACGGATGCGCGCTGGACGAACTCCTGCGGCGCCGTGCCGACCGTAGGGCGGAACTGCTTCAGCGCGGCGATCACGTCCTCGTCTGCTGCGACGAATCCCGAACGGTAGCCCGTCATCGACGACCGCTTGCTCAGCGTGTTGAAGACGGCGACGTTGCCGCGGTCGCGCACCTCGAGCGCAGAGTGCGGCGGCGTGTCGAACCACAGTTCTGTGTACGCCTCGTCCGACGCGAGCAGAAAGCCGTGTTCGCGCGAGAGGTCGGCAAAGCGCTCGAGGAACGCAATCGGCGCGGCGGCGCCGGTCGGATTGTTCGGATAGTTGATCCAGGCGATCGCGACGCGCTCCCAGACAGCGTCGTCCACCGCATCGAGGTCCGGCAAGAAACCGTGCTCCTCCCGCAGCGGCAACTGTCGCACCTCGCCACCCGCGAAGGTGGCGCCACGATCGGGCACCGGATATCCCGGCTCGGTCGTCAACACGACGTTCCGCTCGGAGTCGCGGTCGACGAGGACCTGCGCCAGCAGGAAGATCGCTTCCTTCGACCCGTACGTCGGGACGACCTCGTCGGGATCGACGGCAACGCCGAAGCGGTGTTCGCACCAACGTGCGATCGACTCGCGCAGCTCGGGCAAACCCTCGGCGAGCGGGTACCCCATCCGCTCTCGCAAGCCCGCGACGAGCGCGGCGCGAATCGCCGGATCGGTCGGCTCCATCGGGTCGCCCTTGCCGAAGTCGACCAGCTCCACGCCCTGAGCCGCCAGGCGCCGCTTGGCCTGCTCGAGCTTGACGAACGGATACGTGCCGGTGGCGCGCAGCGCGGGAGAGACCTGCATCGCCTGCATAATGCTGAATCGTGATCCCACGCCAGCCGGAACCCGCGCTGGAGCGGGGGTTGATCGCCGCCGTGCTGGCCCAGGGAGTCGATCCCGACGACGAGCTGGCCGAGCTGCGAGAGCTCGCACGCACAGCGCTCGTCGACCCGGTCGGGGAGGTCGTCCAGCACCGACCCCGGCCGCAGAACCGCACCTATCTCGGCAAGGGGAAGCTCGAGCAGCTGAAGCACGCTTACAAGGAGGCGAACGCCGAGGTCCTCCTCGTCGACGACGAGCTCGACCCCGCGCAGCAGCGCACGCTCGAGGACGTTCTCCAGGCGCGCGTCGTCGACCGCACGCAGTTGATCCTCGACATCTTCGCGCAGCATGCGACGAGTGCAGAAGGGAAGCTGCAGGTCGAGCTCGCGCAGCTCGAATACAACCTCCCACGGATGCGCGGCATGTGGCAGCACCTCGAGCGTCTCGGCGGCGGCGTCGGCACGCGCGGGCCCGGCGAGTCGCAGCTGGAAACAGATCGCCGGATCGCGCGGCGGCGGATCACGCTCCTGCGACGACGGCTCGCGGAACTGCGGAAGCAGCGCGACGTTCGCCGCAAGGCGCGGCGCCGCGCCGAGACACCGACGGTCGCGCTCGCCGGGTACACGAACGTCGGCAAGTCGACATTGCTGAACGCGCTTACGGGTGCGGACGTCTCCGTCGAGAACCGCCTGTTCGAAACACTTGATCCGACAACGCGTGGCTTCGACGTCGACGGTCGGCGTTACCTCATCACCGACACGGTCGGGTTCATCCGGCGGTTGCCGACGCAGCTCGTCGAAGGATTCGCTGCAACACTCGAGGAAACGCTGGTCGCCGACCTCGTCTTGCATGTCGTCGATGCCTCTGTCACGGACGAGCGCCTGGACGAGCAGATCGCCGCCGTCAACGGCGTCCTCCACGAGATCGGCGCCGACGATCTGCCGGTCGAGCTCGTGTTGAACAAGGCCGACGCGGTCGACGGCCTTCGCCGGCGACGGCTCGCGAACCGCTTTCCCGACGCGACGCAGGTCTCCGCGCTGACGGGGTTCCAGCTCGACGAGCTGCGCAAACGAGTCGCCGCGCGCTTCGCCGACCGGTTCGAAGCGGTCGCGTTGTTCCTGCCGTACGACGAGGGTGGAAAGCTCGCCGAGCTCTACGCGCTCGGCGCGCCGATCGAAGCGCGGGAGGACCGCGAAGGCGGTGTGCTCGTGCACGCGCGGCTGCCGCGACGGGAGCTGCGGCGATTCGCGCCGTATCTCGTCGCCGAGGCGCGGTCGGAACGGGCGTCGCGCGCCCAGTGATCGAGCTGCCGATCCGCCGACTTCGGAGCGATGTAACGTTGCCCGAACGCGCGTACACGGGTGACGCGGGCGTGGACCTCGCGGCCTGTGAGCGAGTCGAGCTCGGGCCAGGCAAACGCGCCGTCGTCGGAACGGGGTTGTCGGTCGCGATTCCCGACGGCTACGCCGGCTTCGTGCAGCCGCGCTCCGGTCTCGCCGCGCGACACGGGATTACGATCGTGAACACACCGGGGCTCGTCGACTCCGGTTACCGCGGCGAGCTGCGCGTCGTTCTCCTGAACACGGACGTGTCGGACTCGTTCGTCGTCGAGCCCGGGATGCGAATCGCGCAACTCGTGATCGTGCCGATCCCTCAAGTGGCCCTCGTCGAGGTCGACGAGCTGCCGGCGAGCGAGCGCGGCGTCCGGGGCTTCGGCTCGTCTGCCGTGTGATGGAACCGCGGATTCGGGTCTCCGCACTCCTGCGCTGGAAGGAGCGGTTTCTGCTCTGTCGGCATGAGAAGCCGGGGCGCGAGTACTGGCTCCTGCCGGGCGGTGGCGTCAACTCGGGCGAGTCGCTCGTGGACGCCCTCCACCGAGAGCTGTCGGAGGAGATCGGCATCGACGACGAGCTGCCGGTGGAGGGACCGGTGGCGATCGTCGACTCGATCTCTCCGGAGCGGAGCGTCGCGCCGAAGCACGTCGTCCACATCATCTTCGCCGGCGATCTCGGCGGCCGCTCGCTCGAGGCCGTCACCTCGCACGATGCGGCCGTGCGCGGTCACCGTCTGTTCGCGGCCGGCGAGCTCGACGGCGTTGTCCTGCACCCGCCGATCCAGCGCTTCCTGATGCGCTGGCAGCCCGGCGACCCGGTCGTCTATCTCGGGGCGCTGTGGGCACCTTGACGCGGATTCGGCGCGCTCGTGTTCACCACGTGTGCGTCGTAACCACGTAACGTCCACCACGAGGGTGGCGGGTTGAGCCCCACCCTCCGAGGGTGGGGGTGCGGATCGAGACGGGGCCGGATCGGACACGGCCCGACTCGGGGCTCAGTAGCGGCCGCCGCGGGTTTCGGCTCGTTTGGCCGAGATCGCGTGGGCTTCGTCCTCGAGCTGGTCGGCGAGCGGCTCGAGCGGCGTCGGCTCGGTGCCGCCGGCGTGCGCGAGCGCCTGAGCGAGGACCCAGTCGGCGAACCATGGGTTTCTCGGCAGGAGCGGCCCGTGCAGGTACGTCCCGACGGCACGGCCGACGCGGCAGCCCTCGAAACCGCTGTCGCCGTCGTTGCCGAAACCGAAGACGACGCGGCCGAGCGGTTGTGCGTCGGCGTCGAGCCGTGTGCGGCCGGCGTGATTCTCGAACCCTGCGAGGGTTCTGCGCACGCCCTCGTCGAGCTCGCACTCGAGCAGGACGTCGCCGATCATGCGCCGGTCGCCGGCGACCGTGTCGAGCGGGAACAAGCCGACGCCCGGCAGGTCCGTGTCGTGGAAGTCGCGGTACGAGCGCCCGAGCAGCTGGTAGCCGCCGCAGACGGCGAGCACCGCCGTCCCGCCGTCGACCGCGCCGCGGATCCCCTCGCGTTTCGTCACGATGTCGTTCGCGACGAGTGCCTGCTCGCGGTCCTGGCCGCCGCCGACGTACAGGAGGTCGTACATGCCTGCGCTGACCTCGTCGCCCACTGACACCGCTTGCACTTCGAGCTCGTGGCCGCGCCACGCCGCCCGCTGCGTCAGCACGGCGATGTTCCCGCGGTCGGCGTAGATGTTCAGGTAGTCCGGGTACAGGTGCCCGACTCGGATCTTCATGCGGCGCGCTCCCAGTACGGCCGCACGAATCCACGCTCGGCGACGATCTTGCGCAGCGCGAGCATCGCCGTATACGTCGGCAGGAGCACCAGCTCGCCGGCCGGCGGCGTGAGCGCGAGGCCGCGGTCGAGCGCGGTCTCGAGGTTCGGCACGACCTCGATGCGGTCCGGGTCGAAGCCGGCGTACTTGAACCGGAGCGCGAGCTCGGCTGCGCGCTCTCCCGTCGCGACGAGCGTGCGGAGCGACCCGAGGAGCGGCTCGAAGTCGACGTCCCAGATCCACGAGACGTCGCGTCCATCCGCGATCGCGTCGTTCAGCGCGATCACTGCGACGTCGGGCGCGCCGCCCTCGACGATCGTCCGCACAGCCTCGTTCGCGCCGGCGGGGTTCTTGATCAGCAGCATCAACAGGCGGCGGTCGCCGACAGCGATCCGCTCGAAGCGGCCGAATGCCGCCCCGAACCGCGACAGGCCCGCCACGATCGCATCGGCATCCGCGCCGAGCGCCGTCGCGAGCGACGCCGCCGCGAGCGCGTTGTAGACGTTGTAGAAGCCCGGCACGCCGAGACGCACGTCGTGCGTCCCCTCGGGCAGCACGAGACGGAACGAGACGGATTCGAGCCCGTGCAGCTCGATGCCGGTCGCGCGGACGGTCAGCGGCGGACGCGCGTGCCCGCACGCAGGACAGCGGTAGTCGCCGAGGTGGCCGACGTACGCGGCTGCGTAGACGTAGGGCGTCCCGCAACGAACGCAGTACTTCGAGTCGGCGGCATGCTGAAGCGACGGCCGTCCGTGCCGCGGGTCGTCGACGCCGAACACGATCGCGTCCGCCCGACCACGCGCGAGGTCTCCGACCTGCGGATCGTCGCCGTTGACCACGAGCGACGCCCGCCGATCCAGCCGCTCGACCGCCGTGCGCCACCGCTCCGCCACGTGCTCGAGCTCGCCGTAGCGATCGAGCTGGTCGCGGAACAGGTTGCCGAGGCAGATCGCGCGCGGTCCGACGCGTGCCGCGACCTCGGGCAGGGCGGCCTCGTCCACCTCGAACAGGCCGAGCTGGGCGTCGCGCGCGTCGAGCAGCGCGGACGCGACGCCGGAAACGAGGTTCGCGCCGGCGCGGTTGTGTGCAAGCCGTAGGCGCGGCTCGAGGATCGCCGCCGCCATCGCCGCGGTCGTCGTCTTGCCGTTGGTCGCGGAGATGAGCGCCGACCCGAGCGGCAGGCGTGCGGCGAGCCGGTCGACGGCACCCGGGTCGATCTTCCAGAGCAGCTTTCCCGGCATCGTCGTGCCGCCGCCCGCACCTGCGAGCCGCGACAGGCGCCCCGCCGCGCGGGCCGCGACGATCTCGGCCGCGAGCGGGACGGGAAGACGCATGGGCAGGAGGCTATCGGGCGCATCTCGCGGCGCCGGTCGCCGCCTCGCGCTCACCCTTTCGGGTGGATCGTTCGAGTGAAACCCGAAAGGGGGATGATCGGCCGCCTGGCCGCCCCTAGCTTCCGTGATGCGCAAGGGCGGGTGGCCCCGTCTGTAAGACGGACGAACCCTTCTTGACTGTGGCCCTCCGGAAGGCAGGAAGAAGGACGAAAAAGTGAGCGCACTCCCAAGCGATATCGCTATGGCACCGGACCCACCGGTCCGGAACGAGCAGCTGCCGCTGAGGGCGCGCATCTACTTCTTCGCGGTTGCATCCGCCACGGCGGCGTCGACGCTTCCCTTCCTCGGCCGCCTCCAGCACACGCACGACTGGATCGCCTTCCTCGTCCTCGGCACCGCTGCGGCGACGGCGCAGGTGTTCGTCGTTCGCACACCCAACAACCAGGCGTACCACACCGCGATCCCGTTCGTCCTCGCCGCGGCGCTCCTCCTGCCACCCGAGCTCGTCGCATTGATGGGGATCGTGCAGCACGTCCCGGAATGGCTGCGCATGCGCTACCGCTGGCACATGCAGACGTTCAACATCTGCAACTACGTGCTCGCGTCGATGGGCGTGTGGTTCTTCGCGCAACACCTGATCCTCAGTTCGAGCCTGTTCGGGAGCGAAACGGCGCGTGCGACCCTCGCCGGCATCGTCGCCTGCGTCGTCTTCGTGACGCTGAACCACGCGACGCTCGCGATGATGCTCCGCTCGGCATACGGGTTCAGCTTCCGCGAGACGGGCCTGTTCGAGATGGAAAACCTGTCGACCGACCTCGTGCTCGCGGCGCTCGGCGTCGCGACCTACGCGTTCTGGCAGACCAACCCGTGGCTGATCCCGTTCGTGGTCGCTCCGCTGATCCTCGTGCACCGGTCGCTCAGCGTCCCGCAGCTCCAGGCGGAGGCGCGCGTCGATCCGAAGACCGGTCTCTTCAACGCGCGCCACTTCGCGGCGGCGCTTGCGGAGGAGCTCGGACGCGCCCAGCGGTTCGAGCGCCCGATGTCGCTGATCATGGCCGACCTCGACCTCCTTCGCGACATCAACAACACGTACGGACACCTCGCGGGCGACGCAGTCCTCAAGGGGATCGCCGAGGTGTTCCGTGCGCAGCTTCGCCACTACGACGTCCCCGCGCGCTTCGGCGGCGAGGAGTTCTCGATCTTGCTCCCGGAGACGCCGCCTGAACAGGCGCTCGAGATCGCCGAGCGGATTCGCCGCGCCGTTGCCGAGGGGATGTTCGACGTCGAGACCTCGAGCGAGCCGATTCGCGCCACCGTCTCGATCGGCGTCGCCGGCTATCCGAAGGACGGCACCGACGCCAACGAGCTGATCCACCAGGCCGACCTCGCCGTCTACCGCGCGAAGCTCCAGGGACGCAACCGCGTCCTCGGCGCGAGCTCCGAGCCGCTGCTGATGCCGGCCGAGCGGCAGACGCGGCTCGTCGCGGTTCCCGAGGACGGGCAGCACCACAGCGTCCTGCCGCCCGCGGGCCCGGTGCAGCCGAAGGAGGAGCGGCGCAGCGACCCGCATCCGCGGCCGCACGCCGTCCACGGGCCGCGCTTTCTTGCGCTGTCGTGGCGGCTCGGCCTGATCGTCGGGCTCGTCAGCGCGGCCGGAGTGGGGGCGGGCATCGCCGGCCTCGTCGTCACCTGGACGTCCAAGGACATTCTCGGCCTCCTGACCGTGATCGCGCTGATCGGCATCGGCCAGGCGCTGGCGCTCGAAGCCGAAGGCGGCTCGATCTCGATCGGCGCCGTCGGCTGCCTCGCCGGCGCGGCGCTGTTCGGGCCGCGCGCGGCGCTCGCCCTCGCGATCGCGAGCGCGGCCGTCGAGTGGAGCGCGCGGCGCTCCGAGCTGCACCGCGTCCTCTTCAACGTCGGCGCGCTGACGCTGGCGTCGCTCGCAGCGGCGAGCGTGTTCAAGCTCGGCGACTTCGTGCCGGACGGGACGCAGCACCGCCTCGCCGTCGCGGGCCTCGGGCTCGGCGCGGGCGCGGCGTACTTCGCGGTGAACATGGGCCTCCTCTCGTTCGCGCTCGCGGTCGAAGGCCACGAGCGCTGGTGGGCCGTCTTCCGCGAGCGGTTCGCGTGGCTCCTGCCGCACTACCTCGTCTACGGGTTCATCGGCGGCGTCATGGCGCTCGCGTACGAAGCCGTGAAGCTGTTCGCGCTCGGCGTCTTCGCCGTGCCGCTCGTGCTCATGCGCAAGACGCAGGAGGCGTACCTCAAGCACACCCAACGCAGCGCCCAGAAGCTGCGCCAGGCAGCCGAGACGATCCAGTCGCAGAACGTCTCGCTCGAGCAAGCGAACAAGCTGCTCAAGGAACGCTCGACCGCGGCGATGGAGTCGCTGTCGGCGACCGTCGACGCGCGCGACTCGTACACCGCAGGTCACTCGCGTCGCGTCCAGCAGTTGGCGCTCGCGATCGGCCGCGAGCTGGGGCTCTCGCAGGCAGAGCTCGACCTGCTCGGCCACGCGGCCCTCTTCCACGACATCGGCAAGCTCGCGATTCCGGACGCGATCCTGCTGAAGCCGGCGAGCCTTACGCCGGACGAGTGGTCGCTGATGCAGCGGCATGCGGAGGAAGGCGCGCGGATCATCGACCGGCTCGGCTTCCTGAACGACGCCGTCCCCGCGATCCGCCACCACCACGAGCGCTTCGACGGGACCGGCTACCCGGACCGCCTGCGCGGCGAGGAGATCCCGCTCGGTGCGCGGATCATCCACGTTGCCGACGCGCTCGACTCGATGCTGACGACGCGGATCTACCGCGCCGCGCGACCGGCCGCCGAGGCGCTCGCCGAGCTTCGCCGCGCGGCCGGGACACAGTTCTGCCCGCGCTGCGTCGGCGCGCTGGAGCGGATCCTGCCGCTCGAGACGCTGGAGTCCGACGCCGAGCGCGCGCCCGCAGCGTCGGTCGCCTGACCGACGCCTGACCTTCGGACATGCCGTGCCGGGCACCGGCAGGGCGGCAAGCGTCACGGCTGCTCGGCCGCTCTTGCGGTTTTTCCAGACTGCTCTATCCTGTTTGGCATGGCCCGGAAGCAGCCCTACCGGGCGGTCGCCGGCATCGACCCCAAGGCGCTCGCGTCGTTCCAGGCCGGCATCCGGAAGCGCTACTCGGACGAGCAGATCCTCGCCGAGCTGCGCGCCTGCGCCGAGCGGCTGAACCGCTCACCGACGATGCGCGAGTTCGCCGCCGACCCGAAGACGACGGTGCATCCGCAGACGGTGATCGAGCATTTCGGCAGCTGGAACGAGGCCAAGCGGGCTGCCGGGCTCGTGCCGCGCCGCTTCGCGCGCCGCGACGAGCTCGTGGGACTTCTGAGGCAGCTCGGCGACGAGCTGGGTCGCGTCCCGACGGCGAAGGATCTGGACGAGCGGCGCGGCTCGATGCCGTCGAAGTCGCTCTACTGGCACACGTTCGGCTCGCTCTCGAGCGCGCTCCGCGAGGCGGGGTTCGACGTGCCGGTGGGGGAGGAGCGGCTCGAGCGCGCGGTCGAGCAAGGCGTCGCGCTCGCGCGCCGGCTCGGGCGCCTGCCGAAGTTCGCCGACTGGACGGAGGCCCGCAAGAACGATGACGCGCTCCTCAGCGAGTGGCAGGTCTACCGGATGTTCGACGCGCGCCGCGGCGCGTGGTCGACGTTCCAGTTCCTGATCCGCGAGCGCCTCGGCGAGGAGGGCGTGCAGGTCGGGCCGGACGGGGCTCTTGTCTAGGCGGCGTGGAGCGCGGCGAGCCGGCGGAGCGTCGCTTCGCGCTCGTGCGGCGCGCGCACGGCCGGGAGCTCGTCGGTCTCGACGAACGACATGTCCGGGCGGAAGGACGCCCGACCGACGACCCGCCCCTCGTCGACCGCGAGCACGCGGCCGGTCCCGAGCTCACGCTTGCGGAGCCTGACCGGTGTGTAGGTCTCGACGAGCTCGAGCGCCTGCCGCGTCGAGGCGAAGAACAACGCCCCGTCAGCTGTGCCGATCCAGAGCGGCCGGCCCATTCCGCGCGCGAGCAGCAGCTCCGGCCGCCCCTCGTCGAGCCACGCCGTCGCCATCGAGCCGACGAGCCGCTCGAGGGCCCACGCGGTGCGTCCCCGGGCACGTTCGGCCAGCGCGAAGATGATCTCGGAGTCGACGCTCATTGCGGGCTCAGCGCGCGCGATCCGCTCGCGCTCGAACAGCTCGTCGTCGTTGACGATGATCCCGTTGTGGATGCCGACCACCGATCCGTGGCGGACCGGGTGGTTGTTGGCCTCGAGGCTCGGATGGCCCTTCGTGTAGTCGCGCACATGCACGAGTAGCTGCGTCGCCGAGCCGGGGACACCGATGTGCTCGACCAGCGCGCTCGCGCCGCTCCGCTGCTTGTGGACCGTGACGTCCGGTGTCTCGCCGCGATACGCGTAGCCGACAGCATCGGCGCCGCGCTCGGCGATGCCCGCGAGCAGTGCCCGCGCCGCGACCGTCCGGTCGAGGGGCGCAGCAGTGCTCAGGCTGTATCCGGCAATGCCACACATATAAGGAAGAACGCGCTCGGGGCCGTCCTCGGTTCCATGGTTCTAGACGCATCGGCGGACATCGGAGTTAGGTCAAGGTTTTGTGAGGTACCTGCATCCCTCGGAGGAGGGTTGACGGATCGCTCAAGAGTCCTCTCGCGGCGGCCGATATCCCTCGCATGATGGAGCAGCGGCCGCTCCCGGACCTCCCGCTCGAAGCGCCCCTCGTCGTCGAACCGCGGCTGGAGCTTCTGCCGGAGGTCGAGGAGGAAGACGAGACCGTCGAGGCTTCCGCCGACGAGGCGGAGGCAGAAGACGACGACGAGGTCGAAGCGCCGCGCGCCGCGCAGGCCGAGGCGACGCAGGATCCGCTGAAGCTCTACGTCCGCGCGATCGGCGATGGCCCGTTGCTCACGCCGGCGGAGGAGCGCGAGCTCGCGCGCCGCAAGGACGACGGCGACGAGGCCGCGAAGAAGAAATTGATCGAGTCGAACCTGCGACTCGTGATGTCGATCACGCGCAACTACACGAAGGCCGGCGTCCCGCTGCTCGACCTGATCCAGGAAGGGAACCTCGGGCTGATCCGCGCGGTCGAGAAGTTCGACTACAAGATGGGCTACAAGCTCTCGACGTACGCGACGTGGTGGATCCGCCAGGCGGTCACACGTGCGCTCGCCGACCAGGGCCGGACGATCCGCCTGCCCGTCCACGTCGCCGACCAGGTGCGCCGCTTGATGCGCGCGCGCCGGCAGCTCGCGCAGAAGCTGAACCGCGAGCCGACGCAGGAGGAGCTGGCGAAGGAGAGCGGCTTCACGCCGCAGCGCGTGCAGGAGCTGCTCGACCTCGTCGAGGATCCCGTCTCGCTGGAGACGCCCGTCGGCGACGGTGAGTCGATGTACGCCGATCTGATCGAGGACGTCAACTCGGAGCGACCCGACGAGACGACCTCCACGAAACTCAGGCGCCATGAGCTCGCCGAGGCGCTCCTCCGGCTCAACCCGCGCATGCGACGAGTCCTTGCGCTTCGCTTCGGGCTGAACGGCGAGGCGCCGCAGACGCTCGAGGAAGTCGGGGCCGGGCTCGGCATCACGCGCGAGCGTGTCCGTCAGCTCGAGTCGCGCGCCTTGCGGGAGCTGCGGATGGTCGCTCCCGACCTCGAGCTGTACCTCCGGACCTAACCGCTACGGTGCGAGGCATGGAGCCTCGCTTCGTCGACTGCCACTCACACGTCGCGCCGTCGGGTGACGACGGGGCAGAAGACCTGCAGACGGGCGTTTCGCTTTGCCGGGACGCGGCGCAACACGGCACGCGGATCCTGTTCGCGACGCCGCACGTCTGGCCCCACCTGCCGCTGACCGAGGGACGCGAGGAAGACATCCGCCTCGCATTCGCGCGGCTACGTACCGAAGCGCCGCTAGAGCTCCGCCTCGGCTGGGAGCTGACGCCGACGCGTCCGCTGCTCGCGGAAGACCCGCACCGCTACCGCCTCGAAGGCACCGACTGCGTCCTGATGGAGGTCCCGTTTGTCGGCGACGCGGGTGTGCTCGTCGCGCTGGCGGAGCACGTCGAGTCTGCGGGGCTGCGCCCCGTGATCGCCCATCCGGAGCGCACGGAGGCGGTGCTCGACCGGCCGGCGCTCGCCCACGAGCTGGGCGACCGCGGCTGGACGCTGCAGGTCAACGCCACGTCCTTGCTCGGACGCCACGGCGAGGATGCGGCGGAGGTTGGCTGGGACCTGCTCGAGCGCGGGGTTGCGACCATCGTCGCGTCCGACGGCCACCGGCGCACACGCCCGCCGCAGCTCGACGATGCCTATGCACTCGCGGCCCGCCGTCTCGGCGAGGACCGCGCGGTGCCGCTGTTCGACGGGACGGCGCTCGGGCTCGCTACGCCGACACGAACTGCATCTCGCGAAGCGTCGAGAGCCGCCTGAGGGATTCCAGCTCGATCTGGCGGACGCGCTCGCGGGTCAGGCCGAGCCGCCGACCGATCTCCTCGAGCGTCTTCGGCTCGGAGTCATCGAGGCCGTACCGCAACACCAGCACGTGCCGCTCGCGGTCCGGCAGCGACGAAAGGGCCGCCGCCAACGCCTGCGAGCGCAGCGAGACCTCGACCTCGTCCTCCGGCAGCGGGTCGTCGCCCGCGACGAAGTCCCCGAACACCGCGTCATCGGCCTCGCCGACCGGTTGGTCGAGCGATGCCGAAGCGCGCGCAGCCGCACGCACTTCGATCGCCTGCTGGAGCGGGAGCGACGCCTCGTCAGCGATCTCCTCGAGCGTCGGCTCGCGGCCCAGTTGCGTCCAGAGCGTCCGCTCGGCGCGGTTCATCTTCTGGAGCCGCTCGACGATGTGGACCGGCATCCGGATCGTCCGGGCCTTGTCGGCGAGCGCACGCGCGACCGCCTGACGGATCCACCAAGTGGCGTAGGTCGAGAACTTGTAGCCGCGCCGCCAGTCGAACTTCTCGACCGCGCGGATCAGGCCGAGTGTGCCCTCCTGGATCAGGTCGAGGAAGGGCAAGCCCTGATTGCGGTAGTTCTTCGCGATCGAGACGACGAGGCGGAGGTTCGACTGGATCATCCGCTGCTTCGCCGCCATGTCGCCGCGCTCGATCTTCTTCGCGAGCTCGACCTCCTGCGCCGCCGTCAAGAGCGGATGCCGCCCGGCCTCGCGGAGAAAGAGCTGCAGCGCATCAGTCGTCGTCTCATAGGACGTCTGGAGCGGGGGAGGCGGCGGCTCCTTCTCCTTCTCGGGATCGATGAGCTCGATTCCGCGCCGCTCGATCTCGCTGAAGAGAGCGTCCGTTTCGAGCGCGTCCAGCTGGTGCGCCTCGATCACCTCGGTGAGATCAGGCTGACGCACCGACCCGAGCGCCTCAGCGTTCTCGAGCAGGAGCTGAATGTCCTCGTTCTCGAGGATGCTCTCGATTTCGACCGTCATCGTCCCGCGTTCGGTCCTTGCCTCGTCCTGCCCGATGCCAAACCCCAAGCTGCAAACCGCAAACCCCGGCGGCGCAGACTCGCAGGCGGCCGCTCGGCGGTCAAGGGTAGTGTCCGGCGCGGTGGGGGCGATGGTTCCGCAGGACGTCTTCGAGCTGACAGGCGTCGCCGATCCGCGTCTGCGACCCGGCGGACGCGAGGTCGCGTACGTCGTGTGGTGGATCGACCCGGAGGAAAAGGACTACCGCAGCGCGATCTGGCTCGTGTCCGTCGATGGATCGACGGCACCGCGCCAGCTCACGTCAGGGGCGAAACGCGACTCGTCGCCACGCTGGTCTCCGGACGGGAGCCGCCTGGCGTTCACGTCGTCGCGCGGGGAGGAGAAGACGGCCCAGCTGTACGTCCTCCCGCTCGCCGGCGGCGAGGCGCGGAAGATCACCTCGCTGAAGGAGGACCCGAGCGAGCCTGCGTGGTCGCCGGACGGGACGAAGATCGCGTTCGCGGCGCGCGTCCGCAACGACGCGTATGAGGAGGAGGACGATCGCAAGCGCGCGCCGCGGCGGTTCACACGTCTGAGCTACAAGCTCGACAACGTCGGGTGGACGGGCGACCGCCGGACGCATCTCTTCGTGGTCGACGTCGACGGCGGAGGCGAGCCGGTGCAGTTGACGACCGGCGATTTCGAGGACGGGACGCCGGCGTGGTCTCCCGACGGAACGAGCATCGCGTTCATCTCGGCGCGCGACGACGACTGGGACATCAAGCTCGCGAGCGACGTCTACGTCGTCGACGCAGCCGGCGGCGAGCCGAACAAGATCACGCGCACGGACGGCGGCTGCGGATCGCCGGTCTGGGCGCCCGACGGTTCGCTGATCGCGTTCACGTACTCCGAAGGGACGATGGACTGGCCGCGTCACGGTCAGATCGCCGTCATCGCTCCCGGCGGAGGCGAGTCGCGCGTGCTGACGACGGACCTCGACCGCAACTGCACCCCGCATCCGCCGCTTCGCGATCCGCTGTGGGACGGCGAGAAGATCGTCTTCGCCGTCGAGGACGGTGGGAACACGCACGTCTACGCCGTCGCGCCGCGCGGCGGCGCGCCCGAGCGGCTGGTGGCGGGTGAGCAGGCGATCACCGGCTTCGACGCCGCAAACGGCGTTGTCGTCCACACCGCGTCGAGCGCGACCACGCTCCCGGAGCTCTTCTCGGGTGGCCGGCAGCTGACGCGCCACGGCGCGCGGTTCGCCGACGGCCGCTCGCTCTCGACACCGGAGCGCTACACGGCGCGGTCGGAGGACGGGTCGGAGGTCGATTGCTGGATCGTCCGCCCTGCCGGCTTCGAGGAAGGCCGCAGGTACCCGACGCTGCTCTCGATCCACGGCGGCCCGTTCACGCAGTACTCGACCGGGTTCTTCGACGAGTTCCAGGTATACGCCGGCGCGGGCTACGCGGTCGTGTATGCGAATCCGCGCGGATCCTCGGGGTACAGCGAAGCCTGGGGACGCGCGATTCGCGGGCCCTCGAACGACCAGGGGCCCGGTTGGGGGACCGTCGACTACCAGGATCTGACGGCCGCGATCGAGACCGCGGTCGAGCGGTTCGACTTCGTCGACGCGGACCGCCTCGGCGTCCTCGGCGGCTCCTACGGCGGGTACATGACGTCATGGATCGTCGGCCACACGAACCGCTTCAAGGCGGCATGCTCGGAGCGCGCGGTCAACAACCTCGTTTCGGCGTACGGCTCGAGCGACGTCTTCTGGGCGTTCGCCGGCCAGTTCGGCTCGTTGCTCTACGAGGACCTCGACGCGTGGGTCAAGCACTCGCCGTCGACGTACGCCTCGTCGATCGAGACGCCGCTGCTGATCATGCACTCGGAGAACGACCTGCGCTGTTCGGTGGAGCAGGCGGAGCACCTGTTCATCACGTTGCGCCTCGCGCAGAAGGACGTCGAGTTCGTTCGGTTCCCGGTCGAAGGCCACGAACTGACGCGCTCGGGCTCACCGACACACCGCGTGCAGCGCTTCGAGATCCTGCTCGACTGGTTCGATCGCTACCTGAAGTAGCTCGCTTCGGGAAGGCTCGACGAAGCGGCTGGTCGACGGACGCGAACCTCCTTCAACCCGCGGGCGGCGGTGTCCCTCCGGGGCGCCGCCCGCAACCTCCTCGACGTCGCGCCAGATCCGGAGGTGCTACGCGTTGTACTGACCCGCGAGCTCCGCGGCCTGCGGCCGGCCGACGTGCCCGGCCTCTTGCAGAATCGGCGGGACATCCGGATCGGAGACGAAGCTCTGCCAGCCGTCCGCGTCCCAGTCGAAGATCACCCAGACCCTGTCGTTTTCGGCCGGATCGCGGAAGACGGTCGAGCCCTTCGACCCGTGCTGCTGGCGCTTCTCAGCGCCCTTGGTCGAGAAGATCCTGAGGAAGCGATCCATGTCCTCGACCTTCGTGGTTGCCAGCAGCATGCGGTCCTCCTTGGTTCTCCGCGCCGGGGTCGGCGCCGAGTCCGGCGAGCATATGAGCCTCCGACGCCAGGAGCATCACCCTTGCGGGATGACCAGGCGGCGCGGCGAGCATCGGATCGAAAATTCGTGGTGAATCTCGCGTCAGTCGCCGGACTGGCTGGTTGCCTCGCGCATGAAATACCGAGCTCCGACTCTACGCGGAGCGAATTTCACGTACGCGGCGATTCCGCAAGTGGTGCGTTCCGAATCCGAGGATTCCGCTTAGCTATGGGAGATCGATGCGAATGCACGAGAACAGGCGTTATGTCAAGTTGGCACGGATCGGATCGGCGATGACCGC